>Ga0265797_10010412_pt1 | contig 11858 bp, 9 predicted proteins | sample P2T30metagenome_FD_192433 | JGI IMG/M metagenome (GOLD analysis project Ga0265797, IMG submission 192433) | Plant litter microbial communities from East Loma Ridge, Irvine, California - P2 T30 | ecosystem: Environmental > Terrestrial > Plant litter > Unclassified | place: USA: California... | reverse complement strand
GCAGCACGACGGTGAAAGAAGCGATGGCCTCTGCTCATGCTGTCTCTGGCTCTCAGTTCAGGGATAAGGTCCTCCTGGCTTGATTCCTCCTCTTTCTCTTCAGATTGCGGCACAGGTTCGCTCTGGGGCGGGACGTTTTGCGCTCGGTGACGGTAGCGCGAATCGACTCTGGATATCCTGGGAGGTGTTGCAACGGGGTCCATAAAGGTCTAGAGACGGGTCCAGGCAATACGGACTAGGGCGATGCTTCCAGAGTATCGGTGGCGAGGTGCGCGGTTTGGCGGTACATGTGTTGTAGGGACGGTGTTGCGAATGAGCGGACGTACGGGCTTCAGCCGATGCAGGGAGTCCAGTCAATGGAGTGGGTTTGGGTGGGAGCGAGTGAATGTCGGCAAAAGAATGGACGCCAGGTGACTGACTGAGGGATGGTCTGGAGGCGGCAACGATCAGCACTCACATGTCAGGAGGATGAATTGCGAGGAGGACCTACGTGAAGGCGATCAATAGGCCAGCATTTGCTTCGCGACGGTCGCGCGGTTGAGGGGGCAGACGGGGTGGTTATGGGGAACTATGGGCGGACGCAATTTCTAGCGTCGTGTATCGTGCAACGGGGTGGGCCAGACGTGGTGTGGGTGTCGCGCGACGGCGGCTCCAACAGCTGCTGTCCTGAGGGTCCCTTGGCCGTGGTAGCGCTGGGTCCGTGGAATTGTCGACGTCGCGGCGGAAGCGTCGTGGGAGAGAGCGATCGGGACACAAGGAGCAGACACAGACACTTTCACAGCGCACGCCGACGCTCCAGCCCAGCCAGATGCAGCGAGGAGACGAGAAACCGTTTGGGGTCCGTCGGCCGTTGGCACGGGCCCTGTGGGACTGATTGGCCCGCAACCGAGATGATATGTCCAGGAATAGCAGGCCCCACCGGCATACGATATCACCACACGCCCTCAGCAGCGCTGCGATCTTCGCTGCCATGACGACTGGTGACGACGGCAATCTCTTGCTTAATCTCGTCCTCGCCCACCCGTCGCGCGTCGTCGAGCTTCACTCTTCGGCAGTATGACTTCGGAGAATTGGCGTACCATGGTCCAAAGGGGCTGCTAACTAGCCGTCCCGCTTGCACCTGCAGTGGCGCCACACCATCCAGCGACGGCCTTTCAGGTACCGCATTCTGGAACGGAGCATGCAGGGCCATGGCCCACGCTGCAAAGTCTGCTAAGGTGTTATTCTTAGTTGCCGCCCTTGGGTTGTCGCACCTGCCATTGCTACTGTCGCACAAGCATCGCCGACTCGTGCTCGTCGCCTTGGGGGACTCGCTTGCTGCAATCTGCCGTCGTGCCCTTTCCACCACCGCCGGCCCGTGTCTGCTGGCTGGCGTATTGCCAAGCCCGAGTAGTGTTCATTGTTCGCTAGGGTGGCCTTCATAGTTCACCACCAACATCACGAGCTTCCTCTCTGGAACGCGCCACTGTCTAGTATGTTTGTCTGGAGCCCCTGGCCTATCGCGTCAACAAACAACAGCGCATGAACCACGCCGAACAAAGAACGAGGCCATCCACGCCGTATGACATTACCCTCCTGATCCAGACCTGCCCTTCAGCATGCCTCATTCCTCATGACTTGTGAGATGTGCCACTCTGCGGTGCATGACTATTCGTCATATAGCTTCACAGACCTTAGCAAACCTAAACGACAAGGCCTGAGTGATCAGCTCTATACGCACGAGTCATGCACCTTAACACGGAACTTCAAATATCCTCTGACACGAGCGCGACTTCGAAACACAAACATATAGAATATATATGTAATATATAACCAAAGGGGTGATCGGCGGCGCGCCAGATTCCGCGGTTCGGTCCCTTGCTGCTTTCTAAGTCTTTGTCTCCGCTGGGAAAGCGTGCGTCTCATCGGGTTCCACACGCCCAACTACATACGACTGCCTGCCGCTTGTGGACTACTACATCGCGTTGCGCACGTCTTGTCTGGTTGACTTTCAGCAAACCGACGGTGCAAAGTGTCGAACCACCCAGTCTTGGTTTTCTAGCGCGTGTCTATTCGTTGTACCTACTTGTTGAGCATGCGTATAGGTGAATACGCGAGTGGCGAGCGAATACGCCGTCCCTCGTATCGGACCTGCGTATGAGTTGTCGCGTTTTACCCCACATTGCCCCTCTGTACTGCGCGCCTTCCAAGCCTCGCAAACACTTCCCAGTTTTCAAGACACTGGTTATATAATTCGTGCCTCTTCCCATGCGTGTCGCCCGTGTCGTAACAGGTGCACCAACACCCAACAATGACGTCGCCAACAAGTCAAGCAATGGACCCCCAAAAGCACCAAAGACGCCCACCACCTCTTCCTCCCCGAGACTCTTCAACAAGTGATGCGCCTCCACCCTACTCCGTCATGGGCATGTCGTCGCAAGACCCGCGCTCCTCTTCAACGCAGTCGCTCGTTCCAGATCCCTCGCAGGGAGACACCGGGCGACGGCGCCTAATGCTCGTCTTCATTCATGGCTTCATGGGCAACGAAACAAGTTTTAGAAGCTTCCCAGCCCACGTGCACAATCTTGTAACTATCACGCTCGCCGAAACCCACGTCGTCCACACAAAAATCTATCCCAGATACAAGTCCAGGGATTCGCTTGAGATTGCGAGAGACAATTTCTCGAGATGGTTCGCTTCTCTCACCCATCAACATGCTCAGGACTGACAGCTGTCAGGCTAGCTCCACACGAGGATCAATGGACCGACGTTGTCTTGCTCGGTCATTCCATGGGTGGCTTGCTCGCTGCAGACATCGCGCTAGTTTTCCGCCATCGCATCGTTGGCATCGTGAATTTCGATGTTCCGTTCCTGGGCATGCATCCTGGAATTATCAAAGCTGGACTAGGCAGCATCTTCAGTTCACCGCCAACGCCACAGGACGCAATTGTGCAAGACGCCGACGTTGGAAAGAGGCCCAGTAGAATGAGTACAATCTTCAACCCAAAGCCTACGGATCCCAACTACAACCCGGCATTCCCAAATGATGTGAATCTGCCAAATCGGAAGGGCTGGGAAAACAGCCTACACTGGCTTACCAAACACTACAAAGACGGCTTGAAAGAAGCCACTAAAGGTCTCGTCAAGTCTCATTTCGAGTTTGGTAGCGCAATGGCCGACTACAAGGAATTGAAGAATAGATACGCAAGGGTGCGCGCGCTTGAAGAAGACGACGAAAGCAAGAGGAGATCTGGGTTTGGCCAAGGGCGCACAGTACCTCGCGTACGATTTGTCAACTACTACACTGCAAGCACCGGGAGACCCAAGAAGCCGAAATCTCCCAAGTCGCCTTCTCCAAAATCACCATCCCCATCCCGCTCCTCCAACCAGCAACTACAGCATCAGGACAGCAACATGAGTGCCTCGAGTGAGGCATCGCGACATATGCCTGCTCAAACAGAGGAACAAGAAAGGTCGAGAAGTTCATCGGTCACATTGTCCGAACCAGAGATGACACACGTGCATCCTGAACCCATGGTAGATTCTCCACCGCTATCCATTAAAGTCCAAGAGCATCGAGAGGACGGTGTCGTGCCTGTCAGCCCTCAAGACCTCCTCTCGGCTACCAGCCCTGTAGCACCTCAAACTTCTGAGGAATCAGCGCGCGAAGACAGCGGTCCTCCGAATTTACCAGAGATCCCGCCTATCCCGCAAGAGCCACCATTTGTTGATCTGATGCAATTCTCCGACAAGGCCCAACGCAAAGCTGCAGAGAAGGAGCACGACCAGGCTCTTAAAGTATATCAGAAAGCTGTCAAGACACGCAACAAGACGATCAATGAACGGACCAAGATGGAAGAGAAATGGGAAAAGGAAAAAGCGAAAGAGAAGAAGGACCGAGAGAAGGAAGAGAAGAAGAGGCAAGAAGAGCGGGAGAAAGCAAAGAAGGAGCAGGAGAAGGAAGAGCTAAAGAAGGCTGAAGAGGCAAACAACATGTCAGCAGAGGACAGGCAAAGGCAGAAAGAAAGAGAACAGCGGCAAGCGGAGGCAGAGCAGAGGGAAGAAGAAGCGCGGCAAAGGCAACGAGAGGCAGATTTGCGCGATGGGAAGATACCCGCAGAAGACAAAGCCGAACCAAAACGTGCTACGACTGACCTGGAAGAGGACATTGGTGCCATTGAACTGGGAGACGACGAACCAGCTCAACACAACCCCCAGCATCCATACGCCAACTACCAGTTCTCCCGTAGCGGAATCATGCGTCAGGATACACCAGACGGCCGCGCCGACTCCTCCTACACCCTTTCCACAATGGACAGCCAGAATAGTCATCGACCAAAGACCGAGTCGGAAGAAAGCGCGCCCACCAAACCTAAAAAGCTCAAGAAATTCTGCATGCTACCACCAAAAGATGCGGATGGCAACAAGGACCCTACATGGATACGCGTCTTCATGGAGAACATGGACGAGGTGACAGCACATACCTCGCTGTTCTTCATCAACGAGACATATGAGAAGCTAGTAGGAGACGTTGGTGCAAGGATCGAAGACTGGGTCAGAGAAGCGGATAGTGTGCGGCTGGTGCGCGAGATGAGTGAGATGGAAGACATGAAATCGTGATTCACAGTCTAAGATACCCGTGTATATATGAAGTTACCATAGACAAACCCTGCGTTGCTCTCTCTAAGACTGGGTACTGGTCCACCCCATCTGCGGCGCAATCGACATGACCCTGCCACCCACAACCAGCCCCCAAACACCCAGGCCCAGTATTCCGGAGCCACCGTTCGCCATGCCCGCCCATACGCCTCCTGCTGCCGCCCATCCCAGGCTCAATGTGCCCAGCAATAACACCACGAGCTCACTACCCCTTATCGCTTCGTTGAACTTCTCGACAAACGGGATTTTCGTCTGATTCTTGTCGTTCCAGAAATTGTTCATGTGTACCCTCGCGAGGTACGCAGCCGCCGCATTTGCCGCACCAGCCCCAACAAGCACTTTTGTAGATGCGAGACTAGGCACGATGAGGAGGGCCGTGGAGGTGAGGAAACTGAGTAGTAGCTACAACCCATCTAGTTAGTTACACATATTCTCACGTTGGCCTTGAGAGGGAGGGGGATTACAAACCGTAACAGTCCCACTGGTCTGCGTCGACCGCGTCTTGTGCAGTCTTTGCGCCGCAGTATTTGACCATTCTGCAGCTTTCTCGCTCTGCTTTTCGTATTGCTGCAGGCGCGTTATGTTTTGGTAGGAGAGGTAGAGGCCGTAGGCGCTGAGGGCCGAGGTGAGGCCGAGTTGGAAGACGCTGACTGTGTAGATGGAGGGGGAGAACATGGTTGATTCAGAGGAGGGCGTCTGAATCAGCGAAGGCGGTGGGGTTGGAGGGATTGTTGGTGATGGGGTTGCTGGGGTGGGTGTGAAGGTGTAGAAGGAAGTTTGGTGGAGGAGCGGGATGCTACGTCATCGTGTTCTAGAACTTGCAGGGTTGAGGGGATGGGCTGCTGGCGACTGCGTTGGAACGCGATACCAACGCGACGCGACAATGCGAGCACATTCGAAACGCTCTTGCTTCGTACAATGGACATATCGCTCTACTTCATGTCCCTACCAATACCCAAGTTCGGCTCATGCGCCAGATTCGAGAAAAGGCAGACTAATCAGCTTCCGTCGCAAATGCTATGCATGCTGAAGACTACGACGAGTCCTTCGTGTGGAAGTGTAGATTTCATGCCCTTGCATTTGGTCACTTGCCCTATTGTCTGTGGTTGTCCAACTACCTCATTGTCCATAGTTCCCTCGGCAGTGTTCTGCTCGGCTTCAAAAAATATCCCGAGATCCTAGCGCTATGTTCAAAAGCCGACCGGCTACGGATAAGGGACATGTTTCCGACCTGCCTTTCTCCCAGCATCGCAAACATGGAATGCCCCGTCTCTCCTGTGCTGCTCAAGCCATTGTTAAGTCATGCTTACTACTAAACTTGCAGCGCGAAGGTACCCTCTACATCGATGCAGCAAGTTGTATGCGAGGAGTCAGGCTTCGCTTGCACCGCGGGTGTCGATCAGTCCTCTCGATGCAGGCATACTACTCGACTACGACCGACAGGTCTTGCAGCTCAAGTCTGTTAGACATGGCTCTCCGCGCCCGTTGACCTTGACGGAGAAGGTGCTGTACAGTCACCTGTATACTTCCGACGAGCACCACTGGTCTCTAGATGAAATCAGGCGTGGAGAGACGCTGCTACATCTCCGCCCAGATAGAGTCGCATGTCATGATGCGACAGCCACAATGGCATTGCTGCAGTTCATCAGCGCAGGCCTGCCGAAAGTCCAGATCCCCACAACAGTGCACAGCGATCACCTCATCGTATCGCGCGACGGCGCTGAAGAGGACCTTGTTCGTGGAAGAAAAGAGCATCGCGAAGTCTACGCCTTTCTTAGTAGCGCAGCGAAGAAGTACGGAATCGGCTGGTGGAAACCTGGCGCCGGCATCATCCACACCACCATCTTCGAGAATTATGCGTTTCCTGGAGGCCTGATCATCGGGACGGACTCGCATACGCCTAACGCCGGCGGTATGGGAATGCTTGGCATTGGAGTTGGGGGTTCTGATGCAGTCGATGCGATGGCTGGTATGCCCTGGGAGCTCATGTGCCCACAGATCGTAGGTGTCCGACTTACCGGTAGCCTGCATGGATGGGCCTCGACAAAAGATATCATATGCAAACTCGCCGGTATATTATCTGTTTCAGGCGGAAAGGGCAAGGTGATTGAGTTCTTTGGTTCGGGTACGCAGACGTTGGGTGCCACGGCCATGGCAACAGTCTGCAACATGTCAGCTGAAATTGGATCGACTTCCTGTATCTTTCCCTACTCCGAGGCCATGAATCGATATCTCTCGGCGACGAAGCGTGCGGATGTCGCGCGCCTCGCAAACGGCTACAAGGATATCCTGCTGACCGCAGATGAAGGCTCCGAGAAGCATTATGATACGGTTATCGAAATTGACCTAGACTCTTTAGAGCCACATGTCAATGGTCCCTTTACTCCGGATCTTTCGCATCCTCTTTCAGAACTGAAGGATGCTGTAGCAAAGAATGACTGGCCTGTCGAAGTTAGTCATGCCATGGTAGGCAGCTGCACCAACAGTTCATACGAAGATCTGTACAAGACATCGCAGCTTGTCGAACAGGCCAAGGCTGCTGGTTTGCTGAAAGTGAAGACACCGTTCCTGGTCTCCCCAGGCAGCGAAGACATACGCGCGACTGCAGAGTCGGAGGGTATCCTGCAAACTTTGCGCGAGGCAGGTGCTGTTGTGCTGAGCACAACTTGTGGCCCTTGCGTAGGGCAATGGCAGCGTACAGACGTCGATGTCAAAGGCCGCGAGAGAAACACAGTAATTTCCAGTTTCAATCGCAACTTCGTTGGTCGGCACGACGGCAACCCAGAGACCTGTTCATTTGTGACTTCTCCAGAGATGGTGACGGCTTTTGCCTACTCTGGAAGGTTAGATTTTAATCCTGTCATCGACTCTCTTCAAATCGAAGGGTCAGCACAGGGATTCCAGTTTACAGCACCAAAAAATGTCGAGTTGCCCATGCAGTTCGTTGTGGGCGAAGATTTCTACCAAGCTCCAGTTCATGACGCCGACGATGTGGCAGTCGACATTGACCCACAGTCTGATCGTCTACAACTACTTGAGCCCTTCAAACCCTGGTCTCCCGGCTCGACGAAAGACATGCCGATTCTCGTCAAAGTCCAAGGAAAGTGCACGACCGATCATATTAGTCCCGCAGGCCCGTGGTACAAATTTCGTGGTCATCTTGAGAACATCAGCAACAACATGCTTCTTGCAGCTTCGAACGCCTTCCTAGGTTCCGACTCCAAGTTGCTCGGCCACACGATCCACCCGCTAACCAGCGAAATCGGACTTGTGCATGAAGTCGCCCGAGACTTGCGCGATCAAGGTGTAAACTGGTGCATTGTCGGTGACTTCAACTACGGAGAAGGGTCATCGCGTGAGCACGCAGCGCTAGAACCGCGTTTCCTCGGTGGTGTCGCGATCATAGCGCGCTCTTTTGCCAGAATACACGAAACCAATCTCAAGAAGCAGGGCATGCTACCTCTGACTTTTGCGAATGCCCAGGACTACGATCGCATCCAGTTGGGCGATCGCATTACGCTACAAGGTGTTGAAGACGGCGAGCTACGGCCGGGAAGGCAGGCTAGCATGCGTGTGGTGCGCGCGAATAATGCAGGAGAGTGGATCGCGCCGCTCAACCATAGTTACAGCAACGGTCAATTGAAGTGGCTGAGAGCGGGGAGTGCGCTGAACCATATCAAACAGACGGTCTTGGGGAGGTGATGCAGTAGACTGAAGTTGGAGGTGTGGTTTGGGGTAGGCCCTCGGGGAGACAATTGCAACCTTGCAACATCAACAAACTCAAAAGTCTCCACTCGATGTCGACATCAGCAATACTAGCCATTGAGGTATATAACTACCTCGGCGTTTTTGGCTGGACCGCTCGGTCTAAGGAAGTTAGATAATGTAAAGACGCCACGGAACCCCGCGGTCATCGCCTCGATTCTGATTGGCGGAAGTCCCACGCTGATCTACAAACGCAGGCCGACGCGTTCCTGGAGCCCTAGAGCCGTCTCCCGTAAGCCGTGAGCGGGCAGCTAGTTTGAGGCACCTGTTGACTGTACGTGATTTCGACGACTCGTATCGAGCTTCAATTGACCTTTCGCAATGGCTCAAAGAGTGCTTCTTCGAACAGGCCGGGGCTTGTCGCTCGCGCCTCGCTCCCTGCAGATCACCCGCTCCTTCAGCACCGTTCTCGATACCCCTGTTGACCCTGGAACTCAACAATTACGCTCATCAACGCGGACAGGCTCCGTCTTCGAGAACGCGCTCAATGCGAGTGCGCCCAGGACGAGCTGGACGAAGGAGGAGATTGCTGAAGTCTACAATACTTCGCTAATAGACCTTACACATGCAGCGGTATGTCACACAGCTCTGTCATCATTTGGAGGGACAATGTCTCATCAATCCCGTCGTAGGCTTCGGTGCACCGGCGCTTCCATGACCCCGCCGCCATCCAGATGTGCACACTGTTCAACATCAAGACTGGAGGCTGCAGCGAAGATTGCTCCTACTGTGCGCAGTCATCGCGTTACGACACAGGGTTGAAAGCCACGAAACTGTCATCGGTTGACTCAGTCCTGGAAGCTGCGCGGGTCGCAAAAGAGAATGGAAGCTCGAGATTCTGCATGGGAGCTGCCTGGAGAGACATGCGAGGCCGCAAGACCAATCTCAAGAACATCAAGGAGATGATTAAGGGGGTTCGCGGCATGGGTATGGAGGCATGTGTCACTTTGGGTAAGAACCGAGTTTACGAACTGCATGTGAGACATACACTGACTTCATGTTCCTACACAACAGGTATGGTTGATGCCGCGCAAGCAAAAGAGCTCAAAGACGCTGGATTGACTGCATACAACCACAACGTTGATACCAGCCGGGAACACTACCCCAGTGTTATCACCACACGCACCTACGACGAGCGACTCGCCACCATCAAGAACGTTCAAGAAGCGGGCATCCATGTGTGCACCGGCGGTATCCTTGGTTTAGGCGAGAAGGCTCGTGACCACGTCGGTCTCATTCACACCGTCGCAACACTGCCAGCCCATCCCGAGAGCTTCCCCGTCAACGCCCTAGTACCGATCAAAGGCACACCACTCGGCGAGACACAAGCCATCTCCTTCGACGCCATCCTACGAACCATCGCTACCGCGCGACTCGTCATGCCGACCACCATCATCCGTCTCGCGGCTGGCCGCCACACAATGCGCGAGGAGAAGCAGATTATGTGTTTCCAAGCGGGCGCTAATGCCGTCTTTACGGGCGAGAAGATGTTGACTACTGCTTGCAACGGTTGGGAAGAGGATAAGGCTATGTTTGGCAGATGGGGGTTGAGGCCTATGAAGATGGAGGAGACAATTGGAGAGCAGCGCAAGCTTCCGGGACAGGATGAGGCGGAGGCTGTCGTTGCGGCTGCTGAGGCGGAGGCAACCGTTCAGGCACTTGCTTGAGGGTAGACGCTTCCTATGTAGAATGGTGATCACATAATGATTCCGCAGTCAAGCACTGTAATGCTGGGCAGTATGATTCACTCGATTCTAAGCTAGAGTTTGGCTTGCACACCCGCTTCTTGTACAGGACCTTGTGACTGCTCACCTGCCTGACTCTCGCACCATTTCCCGAGCAGTTCAACGAGTCTATCCACCTCCGCTGATGTGTTGCCAGCATGTAAGCAGATCCTGACTCTAGCAGTTCCCACTGGCACTGTAGGCGGCACCACGGCTCTGACCATCATACCATGAGTTTGCAGAAAGTTCGCCAGGACCTTGGGTCTTGCTAATCGTACTGCGAATATAGGTGATCTCGGGCATGCGCTTGGAATTGTGAGTGCTTGACCAGCCGATTTCGAGTGTCTTTGGAGATGACCGAGACTGGTATGGAGATGGTGAGTGAGATGCTGTAGATGGGCTTGTAGTCTCACGCTCTGGCCAGACTGAAGTAGCCGGTACGAAGAGCGTATGAGCGTCAGAGAGGGGTAGGACAAGAACGTTGTATATATGAGCGGACGTGCGTAGTTAATGAGGTAATGACGCAAGGTGTCTGAGCCGAGAATGATTGCTGTGAAGTGCTTAGTAACTGTCATAAACTTAGATAGAATGTAACAAGACGTACCCCCGTTCGCCGCTACCGCTTTTCCGAATGTGTGGAGCCGTGCGAATATGCGTTGCTCGAGGCCTAGCTCACATACCAGACCCCTCCCCTCTGGTCCTAACACTCCAGTAGAATGTGCCTCGTCCATAACGATGTATCCTCGTTCAGGGCCCAAGACTTCTTCTACGACCTCCACCATCTCTTTCAAAGGGCATACGTCTCCATCCATACTGTAGATGGATTCCAATGCCACAAACACATTACAGCTCTTGTCTCGCACACCCTCATCCTCACCAAGAACTGCTATCAAAGCATTCTTTAGGGCAGATGTGGAGTTGTGTTCAAAAGCAATCGTCTTCCCCGCTCGTGATAACCTCATGCCATCATGAACGCTTGCATGTACGAGCTCATCATAGACTATCACGTCTCCCGGCTGCGGCACACTTGCAAAGAAGCCCGAGTTTGCATCAAAACCACTGTTGAACAGTAGTCCAGATGCAGCTCCATGGAAGTTGGCAATCTCTTGCTCCAGTTGTTCGGCGTACGTCGAGTTGCCATCTAGGAGTCTTGACCCGCCGCTGCCCAATGGCAAATCATTTCTTTGCAGCTCTTGAAGGTACTCCGATTTGAGTTGTGGCGAAGTGGATAGCGACAGAAAATCGTTGGACGAGAAGTCGGTCTGATTTTGAAGTGGTAATGTCAGATTACGGAGTGTTGCGTTTGTCCGTCGGCGATCGAGTAGTTCTTGTAGCTTGTTTTGCAACGGCTTCGAATGCGTTTTGCTCCCCATATCTTTCTGTAGAAGCTGAAATCACGGACGCCTTTGACCCACGATAACGTGACCTTCAGTGATGGTGTGGAGCTGACCAAATGGCTGGCGTGGTAGGATCAGCGGAAAGCGGGAAGGAAGCGTGGGGTCTGCCGTGGCTATCCGCGTCGTCGAAAGCTGTCAAAAGTAATTTCATACTCATTAGCTAAAAGACCGCATAAGCTGACCCCTCGATGCCGTCGGAGATGCGGCTTGACTCATTACATTTGTACCTGCATGTTTAGCGTCGGTGTGGACGCGGAACCACTAGCGCACTCTCCGCATTGGACAGCATGCAGGTGCAGCCATCTACCATAGCACCTTCCTCAACTCACCACTA
>Ga0265797_10010411_pt1 | contig 11859 bp, 15 predicted proteins | sample P2T30metagenome_FD_192433 | JGI IMG/M metagenome (GOLD analysis project Ga0265797, IMG submission 192433) | Plant litter microbial communities from East Loma Ridge, Irvine, California - P2 T30 | ecosystem: Environmental > Terrestrial > Plant litter > Unclassified | place: USA: California... | reverse complement strand
TGGCCTTGTCGGAACTGATCATCTTGCAATGATTGAGAGCGACAAATCCTAGCCACTAGACCAATACGGATTGTTGGAACAGATTGAACTGTTCGATGGGAGTGAAGCCAGCCAATACATGAATATCCCTTAATAAAACGCTCAGGACTGAAGGAATCACCAGATCAACGCCGAGGATATAACGAGACGCACAAAGGTTAGTTGCAAACGGCAAATCCTAGCTTTTAAACCAATTCGGATGACAATTCATGAACCGATCACCAATTTATCAACCAAGCTGCCATCATTGGTATACAGCTGTTACAACCCGAGGAATATCAATGAGATTGAATAGATCGAAGATTCAAATCTGGGGGATATACACCAAACATTTACAGGTGTAGCGGCTTTCGGTTTGACTGATCGATCTGCATCAACCAAACGCTTGACCAGAGCTATCCTTACATCAGTCGAGCTATGATACTGTCTGCAACTGACATCTGACCGTTTTAAATCTGATTAAGCACGATTTCTGAGGGTTTCGGATGGAAAATGTGTTGTTTTTGGATAATGACATAGAGAAAAATTAGGCAAATTTAACCCCCGGCCGATATGAACCAATGAGAGACCGCGCTCGCCGCAATCCACCTCCGAAATTCAGACTGTGAGAGGTGCAACGCGCGAGGGCGTGACATGAACAACGACCCGATGTAACAAACAAGCGAAAATGAGGTCAAGTCTCATCGATCAACGTCTGACTTTGGATGTAGATTCACATGAATTAAGCCGCCGATGCGCCATGACAAATCAAGATCTTGACTGTTCCAGTGCCTCACACCAAATCCAACGCCTTCTCAGCAACACCCTCCTCAACAACCTGCCCAAGCATCCATCCGAAATTTTTCACAACATCAACGAGCGCTCTCTCAGCAGCCTTCCCAGGCACAAAAGCCGCGTGTGCATGCGGGCATCCAGCGTAGAGATCACACCTCGACTCCACGCCCGCAGCCTTCAACATCTCATCGTACAGCAAGCCGTCGTCTCTGAGACAATCCATCCCATCAACTTGGATATAAGTCTTCGGAAGTCCTGCAAGCGAATGCGTCGAGTTGAGCGGCAGCCGCCAGGGCGAAGCCATGTCCCAGCCGGTGAGTTCCTGCAAGATGTCGAGAGCTGAAGCGGGAAAGATGGCGGCGTCCGCGTTCTGCTGCATGGAGAGGTAGAGGTGCTTCCACTTCTCGGGAATATGCTTCTCTGCCAGTAGTGTCGGTACGTTTAACCACTGCCCCGTGAGCGGATGAGCGAGAGGTTCGATCTGAGCTCTGCGGGCGCAGACGGCTGTCAAATTCGCCCCAGCGCTGGTGCCGCCCATAATGATACCTCTGGCCGGATCAGCACCGATCTCGCGGGCATGCAAAATGAGCCAGACGAGGTTATCCCAAGTGTCTTCCCAGCTCTGCGGGAACTTGTGTTCAGGCGCTAAGCGGTAGGAGATGTTGACGACGACTGCGGAGAAGACGCGTACGAGAGCCCGCGCTTCGATGGCCATCTGTTCCGCGCTGCCGGAAACCCAGCCTCCACCGAATGCAAGAATGATGAGAGGGCTTCCTTTCGGAGAAGGTGTGCTGGGTCTGCGGATTTTGGCGATGGATTGGTGGCCGTCTCGCATTGGAACGGTGAGTTGCGACTCGAGGATGTCGTGCGCGGGTGCGAGGGCTGCGTTGGTGGCTGCGGTTGCTGTGTCCATTACTGTTCTGACTGCATTGATATCGTTCCAGTCTGTCGGAGGTCCTGGGTTCGCTGCTGCGAACTGTGACGAGTTAGCTTTGTCTTCCGTTGCGATGGTCTGGCTTGGAATACCTCAACGACTTCTGGTAGAGGAACACTGGATCGTGCGAGCTCTTCTGGAGATAGAAGCATGTTTGTGGGTGAGAAAGGTCGGCGTCAAGTGATATTGTTCAAAAATAAACGATCCGGCCCTCGAGTGCAGTGCAGGATGCTGTGCTGATGGTACTGGCACATCTTCTGCGATGGGACTGGGTGTTATATACGCAGCCCTTCTGCTGCTCCCGTCTGCCATCGGTAAACACATTCCTTGACAATTCCGGCTGTCTACGAGTTCTGATATGAAACTGGTCTTGTCAGGCCAACAGCAGTCGGTTCTTCGATGTCAAAGGACCTTACGGCCGAAACCCATCTTATCCAGATAAGGGTTAGGGTTGATGTTACGGCCGAGAGTCCTCATAGCCGACACAAAGTACTCTTGACTGGACGGCTGGACCAATGACTCTATTTGCTGCTAGGCAGCCACGTATCTAGTATCACAGCTGTTTGGGAAACTCGCTTCCTTCATAGATCCGTCCAAAACTTGAGGTTGCCACTAGGCGTTCTGCGAAACACGAATGGTTAAGGACACACCAATCTTCGAGCCTCTCGTGGACACGTCCACTCGCCAACCAGTATCCTAAATTTACCACAAACAGGATGACAACAACAACGCCCAAGGAGACGAAACACTCATCAACTCGTATCGTTGCTCCCCTTGACCTCACTCTACCACACCATGCCCAACAGCCCTCTCAACAGCAATAACAGCCCGAATCCTCTCGTCAATCTCCGGATCTCCCGCCAACCCCTTAACCAACACAGTCAGCGACCTCTGCAGCTTGCGTTCTTCCTCATCAGTGCCCTACCCATGCCTCTCGACTTTGTCGATCAGCGTGGACAGTCTCGCCAATTTCTCGAGATCGTGCTGCACTTGCAAGGTGAGCAGAGTCGGATCTGCCGCGATGTGCGGTTCGGCTGAGGCTTGGGCGTAGTGGACGAGGAATTTGAAGAGATCGAATTGGGCTTTGAGGAGGGTGTCGTTGTCGGCTTCGTCCGTGGCGTTTCCGGATTGGGGTTCGAGGAGGGTCGCGTCGCTCATGTCTTCGTCATCGTTGTCATCGTTGTCATCGTTGTCGTTGGACGGGGAGCAGAGAAGGTCTGTGTTGTCCATGTCGTCGTCTTCGCCGATCTCGAATTGGGCTTGGGGGAGCGCTTCGTCGTCCATGTTTTCGTCGTTGTAATTTGTTAGGTCTGGGTTCTGTCAGTAACTGCAGCGATCAGTGGAGGCACTGGTTCCTACTCAGGCCGGCCGTGTTGGAGGCTGCTTCGTCGAGTGCGTTTTGCAAAGCGTCCTTCGAACTTTCGCCCTCTTCATAATTCGCTGCCATTTTCGCCGATGGGTCGCTGTGGCGGTTGGATTTGCGTGCAATCCTGGTGGTTGCAGGTTATTGCTGAAGGTTCGGCTCCTTTGACATTCTTATGGTATATGCGTTGGCCGGGCTTGATTGGCGCATCAAAGGTGCTGGCCATCTGCGATCTTTGGCAAACAGATGGTCATGATCTGAGATTATTATCATGCGGACATGGGAAGTGAGATCCATGAGGTCTCAGAATATATTTTCTGGTGAACTCCATCGTTTGGATTGGTGTCTCATCTTGCGGTCTTTGACAGGCCACTTTGTCTGCTTCGAGTGCAAGATACAGCGTATGCAGAGCGTCGTGGCGGTGCCGGCATTGTTTCATCGGCGGTGAGTCAAGCATTAGAGGTGAAGTTGGTCCTGCAAGTCTCGCCGGTGTATGCAGAGATGGAGCCTTCCGAACACGCGGTCGGCAACGTAACGTGACAGCGTTGTTTAGTGGCACTTGACGTTGCTGGGAGTTAGAGCCATGAGCTAGTGAATGTCGTCAAGCTGGAGTAATCTGCGTCGTCCGAAAACCGGACGTCCACGCCGCCATCACTGTGCATACCGAGAAACAGCTGTACATTGAGCGACAGTCTTCCTGCGGTACGCTACATACTCCGCGGATCTCCAGCAGCATGGCCGACTTATTTCGCCGACACTGTACCGCTGGTATGCAGTCTGTGAATCCTGCAGGAGCGCTCCAAAAAGACCGAGAACCTGGTGCCGATGTCATTGCACCGCCGTGGACGTACTTATACGTGGATACGAACATCGCGATGGCAGCATCGATGACATACGATCTGATAACCTGGACCCTGCTGTGAAGGTGTGGAAGAGCTGGAAGTGTCACAACCCTTGGTGGATCTGGCTAGGGCAAGTGCAAAAGGGAAAACGCCGGGCCGGTGTGAGCGATTATCAGATTGATAACTCTAAGCTAACGACGCACTGTGCACCACCTTGCAAAACCTGCAGGCGAGGCGTCAGGCTAACCCTCGATCTGATTAGCGAGACGACGGTCGTGGACGGTCTTGTGTACCGAATGGGGCGTCGACGGCAAGCCTTCCATTTGCTACTGCTGCCCACCCGGCTGTCTAGCTTGACGAGACCAAGACTCCGCGCATGCATGTGCTTGTGCGTTTGCTTGTCTGCCTTCGCGTCTCTGGGCGTCGTGGCATTCCAGCCCTACATCTTTGACAAGCCTACTTCACCCGATGTTGAAATTTGTTGTTACTCTGGACTCCTGGAGTGGGATGATGATTCTCCCAGTCAGTTGTCTTCACCATGCCGGCAGACCACTGTAGAGATCTCCTATGGCCGGGCATGTCAATCTTGAAGCGAGATCGCCGTCCTCGTAATTCATACACGAAACGCAAAGATCATACGATCGCAGGTTTCTGAACTACCAATACTACTGTATACAACCCCATGGGAGCAAGGTCAAGCATCCTTGCGAGCTCGCGCGCAGACTCTTCCGACTTCGGCACAGACGGAGCCACAGCGGACACGGCAAGACGCAAGACGAGACTACTTGTGCCCGTGAGGTCCCAGAGATCCGGCAAATAGGGTATCGTATGTCGGACAATTATTGGACCAAGCTGATGTTTTGGGGAAGAAATACTCCAAAAGAGACGACAGACACGCGAGATCTACTCGGCATGGTGGGTCGTTGGCCCAACGCCCTCTTGAGGCTAGGCGAATGCCGCCATCAAAGCTTCGCACCCACGCAAAAAAGCCCCACCCAGACCCGCCGGCTTAGGAGGTCGCAAGTAGGGTGTCCACCTGCTGCGTTTCGTTTGCTCGAGCTATGCCTGCTGTGGTGCGCGGGAGAAAAGTTGGTCTTATCAGATCCTGGCATCAATTGGCGAGCGCCCTACTCTAGCCCATCCTTTCGTCTGCGAATGCTCCTAGCGTCGGCAGCATGCACCCGCCGAGCACCACCAGGCCAGGGTGGTAGTCTTTAAGAGGCTCGAGATCGCCGTGCCAATTCTTATCTTTTGGTCTTGGAAACCACACATCATCTCTTGTCCCAATCCTGCAGCAAAGCTTGGTCTTTGCCAGCCAAGATGTCTCACGAGCAGGCCTCCTCGTCTGCTGCCTCGGTCACAGACACCGAGCATCAGCTTCCTGCAAAGACGGATGCTGAGTACCCTAACGACACAAAGGGCGTCAACGGTTCCGTCAACGACAGGAGCAGCGATGAAATGCCCGACGATAATGCCCAGTATGGCGTCAAGGCCATGGAGGGTGTCACTATGGCCTGGACGAAGAAGACGCTGGCCACAGCTTATATCTTGTGAGTAACTCCAAACTCCCATGAGGTCGTCGTATCCATTCGCTGACACAAATAGGATGTGGCTGCTGTACTTCATCAACGGCTTCAACCAATCGATCACTGGCAACTTGGCGCCATTCATCACGAGTGAATTCGAAGCACACTCTCTGGTTCCCCTCATCCAAGTCGTTTCGAGCATCATGGGAGCGGCGACCTACATGCCTCTTGCCAAGATTCTCAACTTGTGGGATCGTTGGGTCGGTTTCGCTCTCATGGCGGGCTCCGCGACTCTGGGTCTGATTCTTGCTGCCAGCTGCAACGGCATCGGCGTCTACTGTGCTTCGCAGGTCTTCTACAGCATCGGTTTCACCGGTATGACATTTTGCATCGATGTCATCACCGCCGACACTTCCACCCTCAAGGATCGTGGGCTTGCTTACGCTTTCACCTCGTCGCCGTACATCATCACTGCATACGCTGGACCGGCCGCTGCGGCCAAGTTCTACGCGAAGAACTGGCGCTGGGCGTACGGTGCTTTCGCGATCATCCTGCCATTCTTCGCAGTACCCATGGTCGGCATCTTGAACTACGCCAAGCGACAGGCTAAGGCTAAGGGCTTGTTGCCGCCTGCGCCCCCAAAAAGTGGCAGGACTTTTGCGCAAAGTTGCAAGCACTACTTTATCGAATTCGATGGTCAGTGTTCATTTCTGCAATACCGCGGGTTCCATTTACTCAAACCTATATGCTGACCATCACCCCCAGTCATCGGCACGTTCCTTCTTCTCGCCGGTCTTGTCCTGTTGCTGATCCCGTTCAACCTCGCTGGATCTCTGGCTGACGAGTGGCGCAACGGCGGCATCATCACCATGCTAGTTCTCGGCGTAGTTTGCCTCATCGCTTTCGGACTCTCAGAGCGATTCCTCGCACCCGTGCCTTTCCTGCAATGGGAGATCCTGCGCTCGCGAACAGTCATGGGCACGTGCGCCCTCGACGTCTGCTACCAGATCTCCTACTACTGCTGGATCTCATACTACACATCTTTCCTACAGGTCAACAGTGGCCAGTCCCTCCAGGTTGCCGGATACATCTCGTCCATCTTCGACGTCGTCTCGGGCGTCTGGCTCTTCGTCGTTGGCTTCGGCATCAAGAAGACCGAGCGCTACCGCTGGATCATCTTCATCGCCGTGCCCCTCTACATGCTCGGCCAGGGCCTGATGATCTACTTCCGCAAGCCCGACCAGTCCGTCGGCTACCTGATCATGTGCCAGATCTTCCTCGCCTTCGCCGGCGGCGCGATGATCATCACCCAGCAAGTCGCCGTGCTCGCCGCCTCAGACCACCAGAACGCCGCCGGCTCGCTCGCCTTCCTCGGCGTCTTCGGCAACGTCGGCGGCGCCGTGGGTGGCTCCGTCAGCGGCGCGATCTGGCAGGGCACCCTCCCCTCTGCGCTGCGACGCTTCTTACCCGCCGAGGACCTGCCGGACTGGGAGGCCATCTACGAGGACTTGGACTTGCAGCTCAGCTACCCCAAGGGCACCGCGACGCGTCTTGCGATCGAGAAGGCGTACTCGCTCGCGCAGCAGCACATGGTCATCTGCGGCACGTGCGTCATGGCGCTGTCGCTTATTTGGATGTTCGTCATCAAGGACATCAAGCTTGACAGGAAGCAGACCAAGGGTGTGCTCTTCTAGGGGTGGTGATGACTTCATGATCATTTCGAAAAAGGAAAAATTGTAGTGGTTATGCTCTTTCCATGTTCTTTAGCGAGGGGAGATTGCTCCATGTCTGCACACTTGTGATCTTTTAGTTCGTTGGTCCGGCATGGCGCTGCCGATGCAGAAAGGCTTTTTATACGTTCGCTTAATACACACTTGACGAGATCAATGCTCTCGCATCACGACTGAATTACTTCCCTGATCATCGTGGTGACCGGCAGCCGTTGTTGAGCTACTTGGCCGTATCATGCAAGCGTATGCGCTGCTTCGTTCGATACTTGACACAACCACTGTAAATGAGACATCAGAATGAGCGATCTTCACATGCCTAGAAACAAAAACAATGTCAGCTTCAGTCCAGAATTCACTCAAAACACAAATCGCTCTGATTGGCCGTGCTATCTCCGGCGCTAGTGGATGCAATCACTGTTTGCGCTCTGTATCTTGAGCATTATCGCATGGATAGAGGTCTCGTTTGGATCAGATTGAAGCTGTTGATCGGTACTGTAAGACTGTGTTCTGGTGAAGATTTTTAAAAAAAATTTGGTAGTATACCATTACCAATCCATACCGCTAGCTTCACCGGCTGATATTGTGAGTGAAGTGAGGGTCAGGAAGTGACGTCGTGGGCTCAATGCGGAGATGAAGGCGGATGAAGATGAAGAAGCCATTGTCCCTTGAATTGAGAAAGGAGAAACGAGGGATGGTCCAGACTTGCGACGACATGGATCTCATAGATTCTCCAACTACAACAACCCCATCGTAGACCAGTAGACAAGATCAAACGCCATCACCCGTCCATTCAAACAAGACTCATCATCAAACGACATCACAAAACCTCGTTCCCAACAAACACAGCAAGCGTCCACGCCATCGCAAACGCGCCTCTCGCATACCGCCACCAACCCCCCCTCGTCCTCCTCACACCCCTCGCCTCAATTTTCGGGTACGCAACCCCACTCTTCTCATCCCGATCCAACAACTCCTCCCTGTCCGGCTGCGAAGGAGGCCAAATCGCATAAACGATCGGCGTGGCAGCCGACGCGACGAATTGCAGCCAGAACAGAGGCGGCCAGCCGAGGCGCGTGATGAAGAATTCTAGGCGCTGTGCTGGGGTCTGGATTGGAGTGGTGGACCAGAGGTTTGGGATTGAGGTTTTGGCGGGGCTGAATGTGCGCGCGAGGTTGAGGGCTAGGCCTGTTAGGCAGGCTGTTATGAAGAGGAGGTGGATGATGGCGAGGTGGGAGAAGAGGGTTATACGGAGGCGGCGCAGGAGTGAGGCGCGGTGTTGAGGGGAGCGTTCGTTGAGGGCGTTGCGGATGCTGCCGGAGGCCTTGAAGCCGGTTTTCGAGCCTCCGATGGCGGTGGGGAGGATGAAAGAGCGCATGAAGGCGAGGAAGTAGTCTGGCATTGTCAGTACGATGTTTGTATTGGGAGATTGGAGATGGTGAGGCACGTACAAGGACTGAGCCACTGCTCCATCTCGGAGTCGTACGATGACATACGAATGTCGTATGAAGTGAACTCGTTCCCTGCTGCTGCGAGTGCCCCCATGACGCCGTTGTGAAGCCAATGAGTCGCGCTCCAGATTGAGGCAAGTCGGATCAGGACTCTGAGTTCATCTCGTGTCGTCCAGAAAACCAGAGGACTGCCCGACAGGAGCGCGAACGGGATGATGAGGTAGCCGAGGGCAATGGGGATTTGCACGAATTGGCGCAAGTCAAAGGCAAGACCGCATAACCTTTGTCGTATGTTCATCTCTTTTGCGAGTGCACCGAAGCGGAGTTTGAAGAGTTTTGCCGTTTGCATATGGCCGACCCACTGGAGTAGAAAGTCAGCACTTACAAAACATTTCAAGCTGGGATGCAGAAACTCACCCATCTCGTTCGCTGCCTGATGTGTCCGAGGTAAGACTCTGGTGCGGATCCATATTGCACAGCCTCGGGAACAAAAGCAGTCTTCCAACCCTCGCCTAGTAGTGTGGCAGAGCAACAGATATCTTCCGACAATGACTCCGTTGGAAACCCTCCAATCGACTCAAGAGCGACGCGCCGCATTATGTACCCCGAGCCCAAGCAGTTGGCGTGTCCTAGAGCGTCGTTGACAACTTCGGTCATGGAAGCAAAGTGCGACATATTCTGTGTGAGAGGATCGTTGACTGGGATGTCGTAGAGAGTCTGGTATCTTGCGTGTTAGTACGCTGTTCAAATTGTGACCCTACTAAATCAAGATAGTTGTACTCACCTGCGGCGGACACACCATCGCACAGTGTGCGTCACTCTCGATGTGTGGCACCAGAGTGCGTAACCAATGCGGCATTGGAATCATGTCTGCGTCCAATGCCGCAACATACTGTCCCCATGGCGCAGCTTCCATGTAGGCATACGAAGCGTATCCGAGGCTTAAGTCGACTGTGCTGCTGCGTACGCTGTATGATGCGACCGAGACTGCTCTAGGCCTTTCTCCATCGTCATCGTCTGTATCCGTCTGTTGCTCGGAGACAGATATCTCTTTGCTATATCTGAACGCTTTTGTGTGAGCAAGAAAGCGTAGTACGGTCATTGCGCGGTTGACTTACTGTTTGGAGGCCTTGTCTGATGTTGGTGTCATCTTGCTGTGTAGTTTGTCAGTCAATAACTCAGAGTCAGAGTGTGGAAGAAGGACTATACTCACGAAACCAGTGTCTCATCGGATTTGGGCTTGATTTTGCATCTTTGGGCAGGTGTAAGCAGCGGTAAGTTGATAAAGCCAAGCAAGGACTGCACTCACAATCTGGGCAGCCATGAAAATGACAACGGATCGACCGACGCAGAATGTTTAAGGCCATGGTTGAGGTTGCCAGCTTTGTAGCCCTTGAACGAGCTTTTGGGGCGCGCCGTATAGTGTAGTTGAGGGAATCGAGCTGCGTGGGTTTCGACAGCATTCCGCAGATGTGTAGAAGCGCCATCGTCACAGACGAAGACTCGGTATCGGTCCACTGGATAGTCGAGAACACACGCAGCCTTGACGGTGTCCATGACGACTTGCACGTCTTCATTGCAGGTCGTAATCAGTACGTCCACATTAGGTACATCGTCGCCAACTGCAAGTTGTTTTTCGCGGACGGCAGGCTTGATCGCTAGGATCCGGAGAATGTATGGGATCGCATTGGGTACTAGGAGTGTTAGCGTTGAGCCAGTTGTACGATGTACTCGATGAACCCGGGGTACTCATACATAGTATGATCATTTCGAGACCAAAGAATATCCATGGCAGCGCCAATGTGCGGAGCTTGACGTTGGAAGCATCTCCATCCTGAGAACTCTCAGTAACGTTACGAGCAGTAGCGAGGTATGCGAGACGAAACGCAAGATAAGTAATTAGCGATGCAAGACTCAAAAGAGCAGTGGGAGGCATAGCCAACCACAGGCATGATCTGAGTTCTGGCATGGTTCCGGATATTCGTTATCAAAGATAAGGACTAAAGGAGTGAAGATGGTGTACTGTCATGTTCTCTCAAGGCATATATTGATACCAACATCTTTCTCTTAGACATGTACGCCATCAGGGTTGCTGCATAGTACTCCGCTTGTAAGGTCAGCCCCGGACTACGATGCATGCATGTCACATCAGTAGTGAGTAGTAGACGGGAACTATACCGAGTTCCAGGCGTACACCGCATTTAGTGATGCGCCGTAGATCGTGCCCAAATGGTTAAGCCATGACTTACAGCTGTCAGGGCGGCGACGCGCTTATATGCCATGTTAAGGAGAGGGCTGGTTCCAATTGCGGAAAGGAGGCTTGGGGCCATCTCGCTCGTGCACGACTCGGCTGAGTATCGCGCGGTTCCATACAGTTCGTGAGATGTTTTGTAATCAGATAGCCAATTCGCTCTCCAGTTCGTGAATCGGGTCCGTATGCAAAAGTGAATAGCAGACGTCGTAAAGTAGGTTACACAACGGTCTGTAGAACCAGATAAGCGACCATCCACACTCATCGTCTCTAATTTCCTTTGAGGAAACGTCCTCCATCGTCCATCTTCAGACGAACCGTGGCGTTGTTGAACCCTATTGTTGCTCAGCTCATGGGTCTCGCTCTCGTGGAAGAGCACATCGTATGAGACTGTCAGCTTTGCCGTGTGTCCAGCCGAAGGCGTTTGATGCCAATGCAGCTACCACTTTGGCGATCCGACGATGGCGCCAGAGTATTGCCGCTTGGCGATTGAGACCATGTACCTATGCAGAGGCGTTGGTTGAGAGTCGTCTCTCCTTGATGTGTGCGTTTTGGGCGAGTGCGGCTCTTCCCGGTGTGACCCGGTCGCTCGGATTCTCAACCCGACCATTGCCGACATCAGTGCGTGCATCAACTCCACCCATCGATATATGCCCGTGCGATTAAGACTCCTTGATCATCTATAACGAATGTCATCTTCAAGTCCAACGCCGTGAGCGGTGCGAGAACAGTTGCAACGGCGACTCCAGACAAAACTACAATGTTGGCATACCGTCTGAGAGACCTCTTCAGCAGGCAGGTCGTCTTCAAAATGATGTGGGAAAGGCATAAGGAAGAACTTCTCGACCTGAGAATTCACTTCTCCTAATGCTCATAGGTCGACATGCAGGGGAGATATGGTTTGCGTTGTATAATGTAAGCTCAGGCTCTCTTCCATCCAATGACATTGCTG
>Ga0265797_10010410_pt1 | contig 11860 bp, 11 predicted proteins | sample P2T30metagenome_FD_192433 | JGI IMG/M metagenome (GOLD analysis project Ga0265797, IMG submission 192433) | Plant litter microbial communities from East Loma Ridge, Irvine, California - P2 T30 | ecosystem: Environmental > Terrestrial > Plant litter > Unclassified | place: USA: California... | reverse complement strand
GGCCGACATACCTCAATGGCGTCGCAAGATCCCGCCCTCGAGATCACGCACGCCGATGCTAGAGTTCACTGAGCCCGACCAGGACGTTCGATCAGCTGCTACTACACGCCCGCCAACACCGAAGAAGGGACTCCTACCAAAGCTGTCATCATACTTATCGCAAGCCGGACCTTTTGGGGCGACGAGCAAGTCCGAACCTGAGCCGGTCTTCACAGAAATAATCACGCAAGGCTTCCCATCATGGGCTATCGAGGATACTTTCCCTCACCCGAGCGCCGAGCAGCTGATTGACACCATACTGTGCCGTCTGATGTCGCAACCCTACGATGCACTCGACACACGCTTCAACGGCGCGCTCCTACAGATCTTCGAGGCCTACCGAAATCTGTCAGACCAACGAGAACGACTGGAGAGGAGTTTGGCAGGAGAAATGGACATCCGAATCGCCGAGCGCTCAGCTACACAAAGAGCGGAGCACGGATGGGAAGAGGAAAAGCAGAGCTACAAGGCTGAAGTCAAGAGGCTGGAGCTTGTCATCGCTCAGGGCAAGCGTGGCGTTGCAGAAGTTGCGCTTGTGCGACAGGACAGTCTGATCCGCAGAAATAAGCAGGTAATGACACCAGATGATGAGGATGACGGCAAAGAGACCGTCTTCGAGTTCTTGGAGAAAACGAAACGCTTCGAAGATCCTGCTTGGAGCGGCCAAAGAGGTAAGTGTGAAGCACTCAATGGCGGCGACTGTTACTGACTTGCGATAGCGACCATGAGGGTACGACCGGCATCTCCTTCAGCCATGATGGCCAAGCTGTCGAAGAAGCTCACCAAAAAGGTTTCCAAGACGAGCATCCTGGCAGAGTTGCCATTCGGAACCCCACCGCCGCATGTTAACAGCACCTCCCTTCTCCAGGCATCATACCTGGAAGACCAGAACAGACTTCTGAGCTTGGAGAAAAAACCAGCAGAAAGCCAGTCCCAGATGAAAGAAGAGGTGAGAGTCAGCCTCTCGGATGACACGACGTCTACCTTCAGTTGCGCTGGTGATTTACTTCCAGACGAAGCCAACGAGAAAAGAGTGCACCATGGTGACATAGCGTTCGAAAATGCGTCAGACGACGACATCGAGGACATCCGCCGCATGGCAGCCACCATCTCAAGTCGAAGAGGTATAGATGCTGAGGCGGTCATGCCGCGTCTGCTCGACCTTTTTTGTCCACAAGAACCAACGAGCAACGCCAACGCGCAGCACTTGAATCAAGTGCAGCTTCAGCGTGTCGCGACTGCTCCAATCAGGAGTGCCCCAAATACGACAACAGTTCGTAAGCCTTCACATCTTATGGGATTCTTCAACAGACTGAGACCTCAACTCAGTCTCGACACATTGCCGGAAGCTCGAAGGTTCTCCTTCGAAGTTGGTGACGATAAGGGTCCTATCGGTGCTGCATATCAACAATCAGCAAGCCGTGAGAGTCTGTTGCGCAAGAGCGTTTCGCTCTCTGCGCTCCCCGAAGCAGCACGCCTCGTACCTGCCAGAAACAATCTGTCGCCAATTGAATCCAGCCCAACCACTTCGGCTCGAACGACTGACAGCAGGAGAACTTCGAAGATTCCCAGTCCGACATACAACGCTGCTCTAGCAAAACCGAGACAGCAACGTGAAGAACCAGCAACTAGTCTGCTAACAGCGATGAGGGATGCTGAGCACTCAGCGCGAAGAAGCAGCTCTGCCGCTAGCTCAGTCTACAGCACACAGTCTCGTCACCACATCGCCACCGATAAGCCGCGTATTGTGTCCCGTACATCATTCACACCGCCAGCCCAAGCGAATGTGAACCGTCTGGACCTTCAGAGACTGCATGGGTTCAGCTCAGTTGATACTGCAGGGACTGCTCCCAGTCGACATCTGATCGACCACACCAATGCTGTACGCGCCGGTACCTCGATTGGCGGAAGCACAATATCCGCAGGGGACGGTGGCAGTGCCGGCGATTCGGAAGTCAAGCTACATTCATCCATGCGAGGTGGTAATGGAAGACGTTCTCGAACCACACAGAATGCCAGCATGCAGCGGATGGGAGTTGTATCCGAGAACACTCATCCTTCCATGTACCCTCGAGGCGGTGGCAACGAGGAGGATGCTGTCGCATAGGGTCGTCAAGTGCTTCAAGTGCTGCAAGAGCTGGGATGTCGGGGGGATTGACACGTTGTCGCGTCGCTGCGCCTCATGGACGTCCAGGGCTCACTCACTGTAGCGAGCGTTCTGGTGGCATACCAGACGCTCAGTGGTTCTTGAAGTATATTCACCAGCATTAGCTTAACACACGTCGCATATCCTTACTTCAACATCCGTCGCAGTTTTCAACGATCACCGCGGTACAGACTGCATACGTCAATGACGAGAGCGACCACATGAAACAGCTTCAAAGCACGAGGGAACCACACGTTCTCACCGGGGAAAGCGGTCATGGTCTTTGGCCATGACACAATGCATCATGTGCCGTCATGTTGCTGAGCGGTATGAAGGAATTAGGTAGCATGGGATTGATAGACTAATTAAGGACTAGGAGTGGTCTTTGCGCGAAGCGACCGACAATTAGTCCAGGGAAATGGCGCGTTTCATTCTCAGCCTTGCGACCAGTTCGCCGTGTCACTATCGTCACCGCTGGGCCTCGAATGCTCGAACATGTGTTCATTGCAGAAACGGCTGTAGCGGCTGACAACGGGTGCATCGGTTGTCTTGGGGTGCTTTGACTGCTGCTTGGCGATAGAGGGCCTTGGGCGGCCGTTTGCCGAAGTCGACTCGCGCTCGCACGGCGCACGTACATCGCGTGATGGTGACGGCGTCGACGTTTCTTGCGACGAAACGGCTTGTCCCGTGATCAGATCGGAGGCAACGCTTGAGGTGCTGTTGCGATCGAGGCGAGCGAGGCTGGAAACACTTGCACACACCGTCCACCATGGCCTCTCACCGACGGCGCCCGACCCCGCTAATCAGACAGCAATACAGTAGCGTCCCAGCAATCCTTCAAGTCAGAGTTGTGTAGAGTTTCTGGCAGAAAGATGGCTGGTCGCAGCCTCGTGACCATCACGTACAATGACGCCACATGCTGTGGCTGACCCGATGACCCCCGGCGTATAGGCGGCACTCGAAATAGCAGAGAGCGAAGCGCAGTGCTGCCGGACGATCTTAACCAAACCGTTGGAGTAACTCGTCGCCTTCGCACAAGAGAGTTGCGCGTCAGCCACCTGACTGATGCAAATCTTCGGAGTTGGCGACATCACGGTTAAAGTCAAAGGTTCTAGGGCCGAAGATCAATGTGCGTGGTGCCACAGATGTGGCTTTGCACAGCCACCCGATCAACGTCTATCGCGTGCTTTTTGGTATAGGCGAGAACGGCCTGTTGCCAGATCATTCTCTGGATCTACGACCATGACCTCAGTGAGTCTGTAAATGTGCCAGCACACTTCGCTACTGAACACTGAGCGGCTACGCGAGCTTGTTGCAAGCGACATCACATGCCCCAAAGGGGCTCTCGAGCTTCTAATTGCGACACGGGACATATCGACTGGCGCTGCTGTTTCCATCTCCCTCAAAAGCAGACATGCCAAGCCCTATGTCAGACATTGGATACTTTGGGGGTAATCGTAGGGCTGCAGCATCAACATGATCGCATCAATAATCGAGCGACGTCGAACTTCAAGGATCCTGAGTCCAGGTCGTATGGCATACCAATTGCCGGTTCTGATTCGCTGGCCCAAGCGCGATGTTCATTTCGCTTCGCCCGCAGCCACGGAGCACGTGTTCTGCGCGCGATCGGAGAAAGGACCCATCTGCTCCGGATAACTGAACTGCAACAGAGTACATACGACACTGACGCAGTATTTGGAACACAACGTGTTCAACCGTCTGCCCTGTAGATCGCCAATCAAGAGCCCGTTAGGCCACCGACTTTTGTGAAGCACGCGGCACAGCGTAGCGCAGATCAGCGAGCATTCAAACTATCTTCCGCAATCTCGCGAAGTGTTTGCCGGGGCTGCCGTGGCTGATACCCCACGTATCTTACCGCACACGGCATTGGCACCCGGTCGCAAAAACCTTTCCTATCCCCTCCTGAGAGGGAACGGTCGAGAGCTCGAGTTCGGGGGCTCCGCAGTGGGCAACATCGCCGTGCGTTCGGGCGGCTCTTTAATGACAGGGCGCCTGCGGGCCACGCTGGAAATTATGATACTGGGGTCGATACCTATACCACGCGGATGAGCTAGGTGCGTTCGGACGACATCACACAAGGCTGATGCTTGGGAGTGCCGGGTTGCAGTCGTTCTTTGGCGCCGAAGGCCATATCTCTGGTCATCCGGCCATGCATTTCTTCCGCCTGCTCCACAAAAGAAAGATAAACACGTCGACCCTGTGGACCAGAGGGGTTGAGTCCGAACTGCTGAGCCACAGCCCCTCTGCGCCTCTCGCCGGGATTATGGATCTCACAGGGCACGACACATCATTCTGCGGTGACTGCGCATGCCATCCTCGGCCAAGAGGCCTAACGAGCCACACGATCTGCAAGGCGCGCCACATTTGCACCGCCTCATGAGGCGCTCATACGCCAGCGAGGAGGACACGGCCCCGTCTAGGCCTAGTCGACACGCGGCAAAACTGGAGGCTTTGGGACGAGGGCCGGGATTGCTGGGCGTCTGCACGCAGAGCCAGGGCGGTGCGCCAGGCGTCGCTTGGACCCTCAGTGCATCCCAGTAGCCTTGCATTAGCGGCTGTGGCGGTCATTTGAAGTGGCTGCTCGTCCGTCTCCTCTGTACCTTCATCTCTCGTTTCACTTTGCCTACCGTGCCCCAGTAGTGAGGTCCGACGACTCTTGTCATCTTCTAAAGAGTTCCTCCAGCTTTTCCGCACACTCCTAATGCCCTATTGAACGATCAAGCGCAAAGATGTTCACCAGGTAAGCCGAGTCCTGAGTCCTGATAGCTGTTCCGGTGCATAGCCTCCACGGCCACACCGACCAGCCGGCTGTCAACAGTACCTCGAGTGCTCGACGTGAGGCGTTCGCAGGGCACCCAAGCTAACAACACGTGCAGACGGACATCCCAGAAACCGCCTGCCGAGTTATTACAGACCTTCAAGTCGACGTTCTCAGGGCTGTCTCAGAATGTTTCCTCCGCAGAGGCACATCCAGCTGAGGCCGGCGCAACAGCTCTTGCAGACGCGCCGTCTGACCTACCGAGGTATGCCTTGCTATACCGCGCAGCCCACGCGACGCGCACATAAGGATTGAGCGGTGCGTCACGAAAACATTCGCTAACATATTTTAGATTCAATAATGCTGCCATTCCATCGCATGATGCGAAGACAATGAACCCATCTGATGCCCAAGGTCTCGAGCCTGCGCCACGACCTGCGAACGAACCATGGAGCTTTGGCTCTGGATTGACGCCTTCGTTCATGGACTCTGGCAATCAAGGCTTCACTTTCAGTAATCAACTAACGGGCTACTACACGCCTACCCCAGGCGGGACCAACACGATTTTCCACCCCCAGGCGGGAGACTTGCACACACCTTTCCACATGGGCTTGGGCACACCGCTTTCGATGCCTACCTCGGAAGGTGCATTGCACGGCGGTCTGCATGCTGGACATCCAGGCATCTCCTTCAACCCATTCCAACCGCAGATCCACCACCACTTCCAACCACAGCAGCACTTCCAGAACATGAATCCATTCCAGATGCACCAAATGCACGCCCAGCCTCAGCAACAGACATTTGCTCCCCACCAGTTGACCCACCAGCCGGCTTTCGATCAAGGCCGTATGGAGGATTCTCCGATTGGCGACCTCAGCCTGGACCTGGACACGGCTCAGCATTCTCAACACCATTCACCAGATCTACTCATGCATCCACAGAGCTTCCAGCAGTCGATGCCTCCACCGTCATATCACCCAAATGCTGAGAAGTTCCGGTTCCACGCTACTTTGAACGCGCCTACTGCCATGATCAAACATGCAGACGAAATCCCCATCACTTACCTCAACAAAGGCCAGGCATACACGCTCAACGTTATCGACACCCACATGCATCAGCCTACAGCTCCTCTGAAATACCGCACTTTTGTACGCGTCTCTTTCGAAGACGAGCAGCAGCGTCGAAAGCCTGCGGCTTGCTGGCAACTCTGGAAAGAGGGCCGCGGTACAAATGAAGCGCATCAGAGAGGTGGTCGCCTGCAAGCTGTCGAATACGTTGACTCTTCTCCTGCGACTGGCACGGAAGATCCAAGCAAGCCACGCGTCGAGCTTGAAAGCGCCTCCTTTGATGGATTCTGCGTGACCTGGACTCCTCCCGCAGGCGCAGCTGAGTGCCCCATCTCTGTACGGTTCAATTTCCTGTCCACGGACTTCAGCCACTCCAAAGGCGTCAAGGGTATTCCCGTGCGGCTCTGTGCGAAAACCGAAATCATTGGCGATATGTCTTCAAACAAGAAGCCCGCTCCAGATGCTGAGGTTGCTTTCTGCAAAGTCAAGCTTTTCCGCGATCATGGCGCGGAGCGCAAGCTCTCGAACGACGTCGCACACGTCAAGAAAACTATGGACAAGATGAACCAGCAAATTGCCCAGATCGAGTCCGGCATGAGAGATAACAGCAAACGCAAGCGTAGCGGATCATTCATCGCAAAGGCTGGGCTCCTGGACAGACCTGGTAAGGTGCCGAAACACAGAAGGACCTGGTCTGTGGACTCTTCTGTCACGAATGCTGCACGAGGTGGCGCCGCTGAAGACGATCTTCAAATGAAGCTCATGACTTTGCAAGACATGTTCAGCTCGACTCGACCTGCTTCAGTGCTCTACCTACGTGGTGCCGAAGAGGACGACCCAGACCTTCATCCGGTCAAGATCCCCGGTGAATCCGATCAAGTGAAGGCCGAGCCTGCGGACAACGCAGCCTGGGAACCACAGAGCGGCGAGGACATCTCTCTTGTGTCTCCAACCCCAAGCAACAAGTCGATCTCTAGCCGACGCGATTCCACGTTGCCGACACCTTACGCTAGTGTATCTCGCGGCGATTCTGGTGAATGGCAAGCGCAGCCTCAGACCGCGATTGGTGACATCAAAACGGCGAACCCCCAGCAGCTTGCGAGCCCACCAGACAACCAAGCAGTGAAAGTCAAAACGCTCTCGGCGGAAAATGGGTCGGTCTCTGGATGGGTCGAAGCTGTCGGAGTCGACCACACCTACCAAGCGCCCCCAGAGCGTGCTGTGAAGCCTGTGGCCTGCATTTACGTACAGCCTCGCATCTCTGGCAAGCCGTCATCGGACAACTACCATCGCGCAGTCTACTTGATGAATCGCACTTACAAAGACTTCGTCAACGCCATTGCAAACAAGTGCGACATTGAACCCACTAACGTCATCCGCATTGTTCGTGTCAGCCGCAACGGCCTACAAGTCTTGTTTGATGATGACTGCGTTCGCGAGCTTCCTGAAGGTCAGGACATGACCGCAGAGTTCGAAGCGATCTCAGAATCACCAGGCATGGTTGGCGATGCATGGAACGACGTCGACCTGCAATGCGACAGCGATCTCACCACCCTCAACAATGTGGCCACTTCTGGCTACGAGCTTCGACTTCTCTTCTAGTTTGATCATGCGCCGGCCGCCAGATCGAAGCATGAAGCATGGAAAGTTACCAAGCCATCATTTCATATTAACGAAAATCACGAGTCCAATGATGCACACCTTCAGCTACGGCGGAGGATCTAGCATTCAGCGACCTGGCAACTCACGCTCCCTGGTCTCGAACTACCGGAGCGTTGGCAACCTCGCATAAATTGCTCAAGCAATGCTTTTTCTTTACTTCTTTGGATGATACCCACTTTGCACACTGGTTTTAGGGGGAGATACTTGTGGGTTTCGATTAATAGTACATCACGGTTTTAATATTTGGTACACCTTGCATAATTTGGATTGGCGACAAACCCCAGATACCTAGCATCACGGCATCGGGGTTGCAACAGATGGATTACACGCCTCATGGTGGGAGATTTTTCCTTTTGTTAGTTGCGACGATACCCAAATCAACGTGCTTATTGTTCATTCATCGTGAAACACGTCTCCTCACCTGTGATTACCGCTCTCGAAGTCGCCATTCGTTGCATAAGATTGTACTCCGCGGGCTTCTCTTAGCACGCAAACAGAGCACAAGACCTGGGCGTGAGCGCCAACGCATCAGCCTTTACCGCCACACCCTCCCAGCATCCCCGTGACTTTCCCACGCATATGTACCCACTAAATCGCCACGACACCTGCAGCACAGCCACTCCATGACGCCTCGGGTCCAGACTCTGCGAATCTTACCTCCAATAATCCCGGCAGACGCATCTCACACCCCGCCCGTTTGAAACACGACGTATGCACGCAGATGCAACGATCTACAGTACCTTTTGTCCGCTGCTCAAATCATGGCGTTGTTGTGCTGGCATTTTGGCGAGCGAAGTGACGTTGCGCTGCTTCTTCATCCTACGTCGCTCCGGTGTCGTCTGTGGCGTCGACAGCGCAACTCCCGGCAGGTTTCAGCCTTGTCGCTCGTCACACCCAATTCGCACGCTGTTCTGTTAGCACTGCGCAGTGGTTTGATGCATGCATGCTTGCATTGCTGCTGCCTGCGGCCGATCTTGTCTCTGCACGCCCGTGCCGGTGGGCCGCCTTGATCTATCTGTTGCCAGTAAGGCGGGAACGATCTGACGCAGTACTATTTCCGTCGGGTTCGAGTGGCTGGTGAGCTTGGCTGTGTATGTGTTTGTACTGTACAGTATGCGAAGTACCGGAACATAAAATCTGTGGCGTCTGTAAAAGCACGTGGAGCGGGAGGGGGGAGTTCTGCGGGCGCCTCGAGTGGCGTCCAATGTGCCACGGACGACCGAGAGTTAGAAGACGCCGTTGGGTTGAAGATCGGAAATGTGTGAGGCTGGGTGAGTTTGACCTCGGCGGTATGGTCTGACGAATATCGTTGTTGAGACAGCCACACGCTTGGCTAACACGAGCGGTACCATTCGACGCGGTATTATTCGACGCCTCGGACGCCTGGAGGTTTGTAGCACTCGTGTTTGGGTGCTTTGAGTTGGGTAGCTGTTTGCTGCGGAGGTGGTGTGTATTTGGCCAAGGCCGTGGGAAGGATTCTTCCATGGAATGTTCCACTGGAGGCCTTGCTTTTTACACTGTATATGAAAAACGCCAAGAATGTCGATACGAATCATGGATAACGACAATATATACCCAGGGCTTGAATGCGCGGCGAGACTGCTAGTGATGTTCCATCATTTGAAATACAGACATGTACCTGTGAATGACTTTGAAGCGGCGGCATTCTACCAGATGGATTCCTCTGGATGACATGGGAAACAAGGCGATATGGCGCTTCCACCTGTTTAGGCGCGCAAGATACCCAAACCCAGTAATGAGTACGATCTGATCGCTGTTCAACAAACGTAGGATGCTGATCATAATCAGGTGAATGCAACATGGTGCTTTCTCGGGTATCTTTCATGAGCACGAGCCCTCGATTGCGCGCCCCATCCAAAAAGCGATCGTGTCGCTCTGGCACCCCTCGAGGAGTGAGAATGAAGACCTTCCTCTCCCATGCGTCTGGCTGAGAAAGTCGTGCTGTTCACATTTGCCGGAGGAAGCATCGTCTCATTCGGGATTTCTGGGTGCTTCTTCCATTGTTCAATAGTGCTTTCAGAAGTCTTCGCTTCGCAGTCCAGTCCTCTCAACCAATATTGCCTGCCAGTTTCGACTCTTGAATCATTCGTGCATCATTGACTCCACATCTTTTTGTTCTGCCCGCCATTGGTCCCGCCGTCCAGACCCCTGCTTCCTGGCAAAGTATACTCTTGCGCATAGCTCTGGAGAGACAAAAGGGTCAGGCGAAGGCGCTTCGCTTCCACGAAATCGGGCCGTAGTAGGTTTTGCGGTGTTGATATCGCCGGATCATCGAGAATGTTTGCTAACGAGAGCCCTAGGTCTGATACGATTGTCAGCCCGCGGTCCATGTTCACTTCCTTACATTTGAACTGTGAGACTTACTGATGTATACGAATGCTACGACGGACTTGCTAAGGATGTTCGCAAGTGCCAGCATCGCGCAGACTTTGAGAGGGACTAGATGTGGTGGTAATGGCGATTGCATGCAATCTTCGAAGTAGTGCTTCGAGGCATCTGAGACTTCTTAGTTGTCGTTGCTTCCAACCCAGTGTGTTGGAGACTCACCGTAAAAGAACTCGATCACCCCAGGCTGCAAGTGCCCGCGAACATATTGCGAAGCGACAGCTGCGATGCTACTGAGCTCGCACAGGCTAGCCCTTGGGATTTCATGATCCGCATGCATCTCAACGACCGAGATCAAGCTTTCGACTTGCGACTCGCTGTATGCGATGCACGTCTCGGGCATCGATCGGCTCTGTATTGACATGCCCTGGCGTACGTTGGAGATATTTGACCGGAGCATGCTTGGTGTGTGGGTCTGGAAAAGCTGCCTCGCAGACATGGGCCCGTCGGAGTTTGACGCCGGCAAGTTGTAGGCATTGAGATTTGGATCTTGGTTGTATTGCGCAGGTATTGTGGTGCTTTGGGAGCCAAAGTTGGAGGGCCCAGGTTGAGCATATCGACTCAGTTGCGGATCCAGACCTGCGAGCGCAGGATCGATAGGTATGTCGTCTGGCATTCCAGAATAGAAAGGATTCTGTGGGAACTGGTTGCGCGGTGCCTCTCCGAATGCTGTTGGAGGTGTGTTGAAAGAATCCCAGTTCGCTTCGCTAGTCACGTCTTCGTTCGACTCTGGCCCGTCTGCATGGCTGCGGCTTTCACTCGTAATACTGCCAGGATCCAGAGGTTCTCTCGATACCAGAGGGTCTTCGGCTCGGATTCGGTTAACCAAGGCTGCTACTTCGTCCGGTTGACCGTTCTTCAATTGAGAATGGAGGTCCACGATGCTCCCATAGTCAAGCTCAAGTTGCTCCAGCTTGCTCTTCAGCGCTGCGGTGCGAGTGACGCCTTCTTCGACATCGTATCTGCACTCCACCCGTCGTTGCTCGCAAGCCCTACACGTCGGCCTCGATCCATCGCACTGCGGTTGCTGTTAAGATCTGTCTTTGCGCGAGGCCCGTTCTGCGAGTTCGGGAACACGCACTCTGGTTTTTCGTTTTCGGCATGGCGCACACGCGCAACTGGACCCGCCGGGAGGCGTCTGTAAGTATATATTGCTAGCAGGTTTAAAGGGTCTCACGGGTTCGTATTTACCTCGCAATCGACCCTCGCTTCGGCATCACTAGGAGCACATTATTCAGGCGCTTGTTCGCGATCGGGAGGGCCAGGCACGCTGTCTGTACACAGGGGATGACAGATACGTGGCCGTGGCCTTGTGAGGCGTTGGATGATCCGTGAGTCTAGTTGGCTCGGCACGTGAAGGTACTGTGGTCTGTTGACGCCGTCCAGGTAAGATGTTTCGTTGTGAGCCGTCTGCGCCGCCCTCCACGTTTGCCAAAACGACATCATCATCGCAGAATCTCGAGCCCATCGAGATTTCGCCAGCGACAGCACCTGGAGGCTACTGGTCGTGTGAGTCGCCCAAGGGCCTGCGACGCTAGGGAGCCCTGTCTGATAGATATCGAGCAGCCCCTGATAGGCGCTGGGCTCCGACCGGATGGCTGCAAGGTCTGCCCAATGGCGCCTGCGTAAACAAAAAGTGTATTGCCCCGTATGCCGGAGCCAGGTCCGATAAGGTTCTCATCCAGCGAACTACTGCAGAGGCCCGAGGGTCCGGGACCCGCACGTGTTGATTATCTAAACCCGAAGCAGTTCTTCGCCGTG
>Ga0265797_10010408_pt1 | contig 11862 bp, 11 predicted proteins | sample P2T30metagenome_FD_192433 | JGI IMG/M metagenome (GOLD analysis project Ga0265797, IMG submission 192433) | Plant litter microbial communities from East Loma Ridge, Irvine, California - P2 T30 | ecosystem: Environmental > Terrestrial > Plant litter > Unclassified | place: USA: California... | reverse complement strand
CCTGCCCGCGGGCGCGACGGCGGTCCTCGACCTGCCCGCGACGGAGGTCGCCGGGCGGGGCGAGACCTGGCTGACGGTGCGCGCCGTGCTCCGCGAGGCCACCGTCTGGTCCGCGGCCGGGCACGTCGTCTCGACGGCCCAGGTCGACCTCACGCCGGTCCGCACCCCGCTCGTCGTCGCACCGCGGCCGCCCGCGCCGGGGGTGCCGGAGGCGCGCCTCGACGGGGCGACGTCGGGTCGCGTCGAGCTCGGTCCGGCCCGCTTCGAGGACGGCGCCCTCGTCGCCCTCGCCGGGGCGCCCGCGAGCGGGCCCGTGCTGGACCTCTGGCGCGCGCCGACCGACAACGACCGCGGCGCGTGGGACCTCCGTGAGGACCGCGACGGCGACCCGCGGCGCGACCGGCACCGGGCGGACCTGCACGTGCGGCGGTCGCAGCCGTCCTCCGAGCAGGTGTGGCGCGCGTCCGGGCTGGACCGGCTCGTGCCACGCGTGGAGGAGCTCCACGCCGGCGCCGCGGGCGTGCAGGTGCGCACGCGCTGGGCCGCGGCCGACTCGCGTGACGCGGTGACGGTGGACGAGCGCTGGTCGCTCGACGCCGACGGCGCGCTGCTGCTGGCCCTCGACCTCGTGCCGACGGGGGAGTGGGACGCGCACTGGGCCCGCGCGGGCGTGCGGTTCGACCTGCCGGTCGACGTCGCCCGGGCGAGCTGGTTCGGCACGGGGCCCCGCGAGTCGTACGCCGACAGCAGCCGCTCGGCCTTCGTCGGACGGTACGAGGCCGACGTCGACGACCTCGTCGTGGACTACGCCCGGCCGCAGGAGAGCGGCCACCGTCCCGGGCTGCGGTCGCTCGACCTGGCCCGCAGTGCGGGGACGCCCTGGCTGCGCGTGGACGCGCTGCCCGACGCCGGGGGGCACCGGCCCGGCTTCAGCCTGCGTCGCCACACGGGCCAGCAGGTCGCCGCGGCACCGCACCCGCACGAGCTGCCGGAGCCCGTCGCGACGCACCTCTGGATCGACGCCGCCCAGCACGGCCTCGGTTCGCGGGCCTGCGGGCCTGACGTCGCCGCCGAGCACGTCCTGCGGCCGGGCGCGCACGCGCTCCGGCTGCGCCTCACCACGGGCGGCTGACGCAGGCTCCCCGTCCGCCCGTGCGGACCGGGAGCACCGACGACGGGGCCCCGCACCACCCGGTGGTGCGGGGCCTCGTCGTCGGTCAGTGCACGGCTCGTCGGTCAGCGCGCCGCGTCGCCGTCCCGTCGCGCGGCCACGAGGTCCCACAGGGCCTCGGCCACGTCGGCCTTCGAGCCCGCCGCCTCGCCGACGACGCGACCGTCGGCGGCGACCGCGACGACCGCGTTCTCGACGTCCCCGAAGCCCGCGTCGACGCCCACGACGTTGAGCGCTAGCAGGTCGGCCCCCTTCCGCGCGGCCTTCGCCCGGCCCAGCTCGAGCAGGTGGTCGCGGTCGCGGGCGGTCTCCGCGGCGAAGCCCACGACGACCTGGCCGGCCGGGGCGCGTCCCTCGTCGCGGGCGCGCACGACACCCGCGAGGACGTCCGGGTTCCGCACGAGGCGGAGGACGACCTCGTCGACCCCCGGCTCCTTCGACAGCTTCGTGGGGCTCGGCTCGGCGGGGCGGTGGTCGGCGACCGCGGCGGCCATGACGACGACGTCGGCGCGCCGGGCGGCCTCCTCGACGGCACGCTGCAGCTCGCCCGCGGACTCCACGTCGACGACCGTCGCGACCGCGGCGGCGTCGCGCCGGACCGTCCCCTCGACGGCCGCGACGACGGCCGTCACCCGGGCGCCGCGCGCCGCCGCCGCCCGGACGAGGGCGAGGCCCTGGTGCCCGCTCGACCGGTTCCCGATCCAGCGCACCGGGTCGATCGCCTCCCGGGTGCCGCCCAGCGACACGACGACGTCGAGGCCGGCGAGGTCGCGCCGGGGCCGTGCGGCGGCCAGCGCGACCGTGACGATGTCGTCGGGCTCGAGCATCCGGCCCTCACCGCTGTCGCCGCCCGTGAGCTCGCCCGTGGCGGGGCCGGCGACGACGACGCCGCGCGAGCGGAGCGTCGCGACGTTGGCGCGCGTCGCCGGGTGCCGCCACATCTCGGTGTGCATGGCGGGCGCGACGACGACGGGCGCCGTCGTGGCGAGGACGGTCGTGCCCAGCAGGTCGTCCGACTGGCCGCTCGCCAGGCGCGAGAGCGTCGCGGCGGTCGCGGGGGCCACGACGACGAGGTCCGCGCGGCGACCGAGGGCGACGTGGCGCACCTCGGCGACCTCGTCCCACACGGACGCGGTCACCGGGTTGCGGCTCGTCGCCTCGAGCGTCGGCAGGCCCACGAAGCGGAGCGCCGCCTCGGTGGGGACGACGTGCACGTCGTGCCCGAGGCGCACCAGGCCGCGGACGACGCCCACCGCCTTGTACGCGGCGATCCCGCCGGTGATGCCCACGACCACGGTGAGGCGGGTCGCCGAGGGGCCCGTCGTGCGGGCGTCCTCGGCGTCCGAGGGGAGCCCGTCGGGGCGGGCGGCGTCGTCGTGGGGCACGGGTCCTCCTGTCGGGCGCGGCGGCGCCGGGTAGCGTGACGGTGTCCACGATGCCCCACCCGGTCGGCGCGTGCCGTCACCGGCCCGCGTCGGCGCGTCCCCTCGAGGAGCCCCCATGTGCTCGGTCGTCGTCTCGTTCGACCCCGGCGCCGCCGTGCCCGTCGTCCTGCTCGGGCTCCGCGACGAGCTCGCCGACCGGCCCTGGGACCCGCCCGCGGCCTGGTGGCCCGAGCTCGGCGACGACGTCGAGGGCCTCCGCGACCGCGAGGCCGGAGGCGCGTGGCTGGCGACCTCGCGCGCCCCGGCCCGCCTCGCCGTCGTCCTCAACCGGCACGAGCGGGTCGAGCCGCCCGAGGGCGGCTTCGCCACGCGCGGCGACCTGCCGCTGCGGAGCGTCGTGCACGGCGACGCCGCCCGCGTCGAGGGCCCGCACCCCACCCGACCGTTCAACCTGGTCGAGGCGACGCCCGACCAGGTCACGGTCACGAGCTGGGACGGGGCCGCCACGGTGACCTCGGCCCTGGGCCCGGGCGTGCACCTCGTCACGCACGGCGCCGTCGACGACCGCGGCGTGCCCCGCGTGGCCCGCTGGCTCGACGCGTTCCGGGCGGCGCCCCGGCCCCGGGCCGCACCTCCGGCCGTCGGCAGGGGAGAGGGCGACTGGACGGGGTGGCTCGACGTGCTCCGCGACAGCGCCCGCCTCGACCCCGAGGACGACGAGGCCCTGGTGCGCTCCGACCGGGTCGCGGGCCGCACGCTCCGGTCGCTGTCGCTGAGCCTCGTGGCGCTCGGACCGGACGGCGCCGAGCACGCCCACGTCCGGCTCGACCCGGCGCGGACCCTCGCCGACGAGCTCGCCGAGCGGGCGTCCGGCGGGGTCCGTCCGTAACCTGGCGTCACGGGGAACACCGGAGGCGCCGGTCACGTTGACCATCGGGTGTCGCCCCCCAGGGCGCCGCCCGACCCGACCGGCCACTCGTGCCGGTCCACCCGCACCCCGAAGGACCACCGTGAAGACCAGCCTCCGCGCCCTCCGCCCCTCCCGCGTCGCCGCCGTCGGCGTGCTCGCCGCCGCCGCGTTCGGCCTCACCGCCTGCGCCCCGGCCTCGACGGACGACGTCGTCACGGGCTCCGGCGGGGAGCAGAGCGCCGCGCCCGCCGAGGGCACGAGCCTCGCCGACGTGCAGGAGGCCGGCGAGCTCGTCGTGGGCACCGAGGGCACGTACAAGCCGTTCAGCTACCACGAGGGCGGCTCCGGCGCGCTCACGGGGTACGACGTCGAGGTCGTCACGGCGGTCGCCGAGAAGCTGGGCGTCGAGCCCCGGTTCGAGGAGACCCAGTGGGACGCCATGTTCGCCGGACTCGACGCGGCGCGCTTCGACCTCATCGCCAACCAGGTCTCGATCAACCCCGAGCGCCAGGCCCGCTACTCGCTGAGCGAGCCGTACACGGTGAGCCGCGGCGTGGTGCTCGTCCCCGCCGCGACGACGGACGTCACGTCGCTCGCCGACCTCGACGGCAAGACCACCGCCCAGTCGCAGTCGAGCAACTGGTACGACGTCGCACGCGACGCCGGCGCCGAGGTCGAGGTCGTCGAGGGCTGGTCCGAGACCATCGCCCTGCTCGAGCAGGGTCGCGTCGACGCCACCGTCAACGACGAGCTGACCTGGCTCGACTACGCGCAGACCGAGCCCGAGAAGTCGCAGGCCGTGAAGGAGGCCGCGACGACCGACGACGTCAGCGAGAGCGCGTTCGTCGTGCGCCAGGGGTCCGACGACCTGCTCGAGGCCGTGGACGCCGCCCTCGACGAGCTCCGTGCCGACGGCACCCTCGCGAGCATCTCCGAGAAGTACTTCGGCCAGGACGTCAGCCAGTAACGACGTGCAGTCCTCCCTCGACCTCTTCCTCCGGTCGCTCTGGCCGATCGCGTCGGGTGCGCTCGTCGCCACGATCCCGTTGGCGCTCGTGTCCTTCGCGATCGGCCTGGCGCTGGCCCTCGTCGTCGCCCTGATGCGGCTCTCGGGCAACGCGGTGCTGAGTGGCGTCGCCCGCTTCTACGTCTCGGTGATCCGGGGCACCCCGCTGCTCGTGCAGCTGTTCATCGTGTTCTACGGGCTGCCGAGCCTCGGCGTCCGGCTCGACCCGTGGCCGTCGGCGATCATCGCCTTCTCGCTCAACGTGGGCGGGTACGCGGCGGAGGTCATCCGGGCCGCGATCCTCTCGGTGCCGAAGGGGCAGTGGGAGGCCGCGCACACCATCGGCATGTCGCGCGGGCTCGCCCTGCGGCGCATCGTCCTGCCGCAGGCCGCCCGCGTGTCGGTGCCGCCCCTGTCGAACACCTTCATCAGCCTCGTCAAGGACACCTCGCTCGCGTCGGTGATCCTCGTGACCGAGCTGTTCCGCCAGGCCCGGCAGATCGCGACCGTGTCCAACGAGTTCATGCTGCTCTACCTCGAGGCGGCGCTCGTCTACTGGCTCATCTGCCTCGTGCTCAGCGCCGGGCAGAACGTCCTCGAGAAGAGATTGGACCGCCATGTCGCCCACTGACCGTCCGGACGCCGGCGACCGCGCCGACGGCGCGACCGGGGCCGGAGGAGCGGGTCCGGTCCTCCGGGTCCGCGGGCTCCGCAAGTCCTTCGGCGACGTCGAGGTCCTCCGCGGGGTCGACCTCGAGGTGCGTCGCGGCGAGGTCGTCGCCCTCGTGGGCCCGTCGGGATCGGGCAAGACGACGTTCCTGCGCACCCTGAACGGGCTCGAGGTGCCGTCGGGCGGCGTCGTCACGCCGCGCGACGGCCGTCCCCTCGACTTCGACCGTCCCGTCCCGAAGCGCGACCTGCTGCGCCTGCGGGACCAGTCGGCGATGGTGTTCCAGCAGTTCAACCTCTTCCCGCACCTCACGGTGCTGCAGAACGTCACCGAGGGTCCCGTCCGGGTGCAGCGGCGCGACCCGGCCGAGGCCCGTGAGCAGGCGCTCGCCCTGCTCGGGCGCGTGGGGCTGCGCGACCGCGCCGACGCCTACCCGGTCGAGCTGTCCGGCGGGCAACAGCAGCGCGTCGGCATCGTCCGCGCGCTGGCGCTGGAGCCCGACCTGCTCCTCTTCGACGAGCCGACGAGCGCCCTCGACCCGGAGCTCGTCGGCGACGTGCTCGCCGTCATGCGCCAGCTCGCCGACGAGGGCTGGACCATGGTCGTCGTCACGCACGAGCTCGACTTCGCCCGGCGGGTCGCCAGCGAGGTCGTCTTCCTCGACGACGGCGTCGTCGTGGAGCGCGGCCGTCCGGAGGACGTCCTCACCGACCCGCGCGAGCCGCGGACCCGGCGATTCCTGCGTCGGCTGCTCGACCCGCTCGACGAGCCCGGCCCGGAGGCCGCGCCCGACGCCTGACGCCGCCGGTCGAGGACGCGGCCGGTCGAGGACGCCTCGCCGGACGTCCGGCGCCGCGGGGCCGCCGTCAGTCCAGGTCGAGGACGTCGAGCCGGTCCCGGAGGTACGGGGCGAGGGCGCGCAGGTCGCGGGCCGTCGGTCCCCACTGGACCAGCACCTCCGGCCCCCGCCGCGAGAGCCGGCCCGGGAACGGGTCGGCGTCGTCGGGCGACGTCGCGACGGCGTCCTCGAGCGTCAGGGGCACGACGCCGTGGTGCACGGGCTCGCCCTCGCGGAACCGTCCGCGGGAGGCGGCCCTGCGCGCGTCCTTCCGCGCCTCGACGCCGAGCGAGAGGTCCTGCGAGCGGGTGGGCTCGAGCGCCCGGGTCAGGCCGGCCGTCGCCGCCAGGGACCCGTCGGTGCCGAGGAGGAGCACCCCCAGCCGCCAGGCGCGCCCCGTCTGCACCATCACCGGCTGCCGCCGGAACGGGCCGAGCGCGCGGAACGACCGGACGGAGGCGACGGCCTCGTCGGCGACGCCGCGCTCCCGGAGCTCGTCGCGGGCGGCCGTCAGCGCGTCGCGGGCCGCCGCGAGGGCGCGGTCGGCGTCGGCGTCGGACGGGACGGTGGGCACGCCCCCGAGCATGCCACCGGCCGGCGCGGGGCGGTCCCGCCGCTCGGTAGGATCGACGGGTCCCCGACCGAAGGATCCGCGCCGTGCCTGACCAGACGACCCCCGCCGCACCGACCGCCGCCGACGGCGCCGCCACCGAGGCCCTCGCGCCGGTCGAGGCCACGACGGCGACCACGGGCGCCGAGCTCTTCCCCGACCGCTCGGTCGTCGCGGTGCGGGTCGACGGCGAGCTCCGCGACGTCGCCGCTCCGGTCGCCCCCGGACAGGTCGTCGAGCCCGTCACGATCGACTCGCCCGACGGGCTGTCGGTCCTGCGGCACTCGGCCGCGCACGTGCTCGCGCAGGCCGTGCAGCAGTTGAACCCCACCGCGAAGCTCGGCATCGGCCCGCCCGTCACCGACGGCTTCTACTACGACTTCGACGTCGCCGAGCCGTTCACCCCCGACGACCTCAAGGCGATCGAGAAGGGCATGGACCGCATCGTCCGCCAGGGCCAGCGCTTCGTCCGCCGCGTCGTCAGCGACGACGAGGCCCGCGCCGAGCTCGCCGACGAGCCCTACAAGCTCGAGCTCATCGGGCTCAAGGGCGGCTCGCTCGGCGAGGACGGCGAGAGCGTGGAGGTCGGCGGCGCCGAGCTCACCATCTACGACAACGTCGACCCCAAGACCGGCGAGACCGTGTGGAGCGACCTCTGCCGCGGCCCGCACGTGCCGACCACCCGCGTGCTCGGCAACGCCGTCAAGCTCATGCGCGTTGCGGCCGCCTACTGGCGCGGCTCCGAGAAGAACCCGCAGCTGCAGCGCGTCTACGGCACCGCCTGGGCGACGAAGGACGACCTGCGGGCCCACCTCACCCGGCTCGAGGAGGCCGCGAAGCGCGACCACCGCAAGCTCGGCGCCGAGCTCGACCTCTTCTCGTTCCCCGACGAGATCGGCTCGGGCCTCGCGATCTTCCACCCCAAGGGCGGCATCGTGCGGCGTGAGATGGAGGACTACTCCCGGGCCCGCCACGAGGCCGAGGGCTACTCGTTCGTCTACACGCCGCACATCACCAAGGGCGACCTCTTCGAGCAGTCCGGCCACCTCGGCTGGTACCGCGACGGCATGTTCCCGCCCATGACCCTCGACGAGGCCCGCAACGACGAGGGAGAGGTGACGCGGCAGGGCGCGGACTACTACCTCAAGCCCATGAACTGCCCGATGCACATCCTCGCCTACCGCTCGCAGCCGCGGTCCTACCGCGACCTGCCGATGCGCCTGTTCGAGTTCGGCACCGTCTACCGCAACGAGAAGTCCGGCGTCATCCACGGGCTCACCCGCGTGCGCGGCCTCACCCAGGACGACGCCCACATCTTCACCACGCGCGAGAAGATGAAAGAGGAGCTCGCCGACACCCTGCGCTTCGTGCTGTCGCTGCTGCGCGACTACGGCCTCGACGACTTCTACCTCGAGCTCAGCACGAAGGACCCCGAGAAGTACGTGGGCGACGACGACGTGTGGGACGAGGCCACCGACACGCTCCGCGAGGTGGCGGAAGAGACCGGGCTGGAGCTCGTGCCCGACCCCGCGGGCGCGGCCTTCTACGGCCCGAAGATCTCCGTCCAGGCCCGTGACGCCATCGGCCGCACCTGGCAGATGTCCACCGTGCAGCTCGACTTCAACCTGCCCGAGCGCTTCGACCTCGAGTACGCCGCCGCCGACGGCACCCGCCAGCGCCCGGTGATGATCCACCGCGCCCTGTTCGGGTCGATCGAACGGTTCTTCGGCGTCCTCGTCGAGCACTACGCGGGGGCCTTCCCCGTCTGGCTCGCTCCCGTCCAGGTCGTCGGCGTGCCCGTCGCCGAGGAGTACGGCCCCTACCTCGACGAGGTCGTGGCCCGGCTCCGCGCCGCGGGCGTCCGCGCGGTCGTCGACCACAGCGACGACCGCATGCCCAAGAAGATCCGCACGCACACCAAGGCCAAGGTGCCGTTCCAGCTCATCGCCGGCGACGACGACCGGGCGGCCGGCGCGGTCAGCTTCCGCTACCGCGACGGCTCGCAAGAGAACGGCGTGCCGGTCGACGAGGCCGTCGCGAAGGTCCTGCGGGCGATCGAGACGAAGGCGCAGGTCTGACCGTGGCCGCGGGCGGCTCGGACGCGCCCCGCGTCGAGGACGCCGCCACCCTGGCCGGCGTCCCCGACGCGTTCCAGCGGCTCTGGACCCCGCACCGCGCCGTCTACGTCGGCCAGGGCCAGGGCGCCCACGACGACGACTGCCCGTTCTGCGCCGCCCCCGGTCGCCCCGACGACGAGGCCCTCGTCGTCGCGCGCGGGGAGCACGCGTACGTGCTGCTCAACCTCTACCCGTACAACCCGGGCCACCTGCTCGTCTGCCCGTACCGCCACATCTCGACCTACGACCTCGCGACGCCCGACGAGGTCGCCGAGATCGGCGCACTGACCCAGACGGCCTTCCGCGTGCTCCGCGCGGTGAGCGGCGCGCAGGGCTTCAACACCGGCATGAACCAGGGCTCCGTCGGGGGCGCCGGCATCGCCGAGCACCTGCACCAGCACGTCGTGCCGCGCTACGCCGGCGACTCGAACTTCTTCCCCATCGTGGCCCGCACCAAGGCCGTCACCCAGCTCCTCGGCGACGTCCGCGACGCGGTCGCCGCGGCCTGGCCAGACGCCCGTCCCTCGTCCGCCGAGGGCGGAGCCACGGCACCCTCGACGGATCTAGACTCGGAGGCATCATGAGCGACAGCACCCCCACCCCCGCACCCACCGCCGGTCAGCACGCGCAGGTCGGCTCCGACCGCGTCAAGCGCGGACTCGCCGAGATGCTCAAGGGCGGCGTCATCATGGACGTCGTCGACGTCGAGCAGGCGAAGATCGCCGAGGACGCCGGCGCGGTCGCCGTCATGGCGCTCGAGCGCGTCCCGGCCGACATCCGCTCGCAGGGCGGCGTCGCGCGCATGAGCGACCCCGACATGATCCAGGGCATCGTCGACGCCGTCTCGATCCCCGTCATGGCGAAGGCCCGCATCGGCCACTTCGTCGAGGCGCAGGTCCTGCAGAGCCTCGGCGTCGACTACGTCGACGAGTCCGAGGTCCTCAGCCCGGCCGACTACGTCAACCACATCGACAAGTGGGACTTCACCGTTCCCTTCGTCTGCGGCGCCACCAACCTCGGCGAGGCGCTCCGCCGCATCACCGAGGGTGCCGCGATGATCCGGTCGAAGGGCGAGGCGGGCACGGGCGACGTGTCCGAGGCGACCAAGCACATCCGGACCATCAAGCGCGAGATCGCGCAGCTGCGCGGCCTGCAGGACGACGAGCTCTACGTCGCCGCGAAGGAGCTCCAGGCGCCCTACGAACTGGTGCGCGAGGTCGCGGCGGCCGGTGCGCTCCCCGTCGTGCTCTTCACCGCCGGCGGCGTCGCGACGCCGGCCGACGCGGCCCTCATGATGCAGCTCGGCGCCGACGGCGTCTTCGTCGGCTCGGGCATCTTCAAGTCCGGCGACCCCGCGAAGCGCGCGGCGGCCATCGTGCGCGCCACGACCTTCCACGACGACCCGTCCGTCGTCGCCGACGCGTCGCGCGGACTCGGCGAGGCCATGGTCGGCATCAACGTCCCCGACCTGCCCGCGCCGCACCGCCTCGCCGAGCGTGGCTGGTAGTCGCCCCCGGGGCGGGGAGCCGCGCGTCGGCGTCCTCGCCCTCCAGGGCGACGTCCGCGAGCACCTGCGCGTGCTCACCGGGCTCGGCGCCGAGGCGGTGCCGCTGCGCCGGGCGAGCGAGATCGCCGAGGTCGACGGCCTCGTCATCCCCGGCGGCGAGTCGACCGTCATGGACAAGCTGTCGCGGACCTTCGGCGTCGCCGAGCCGCTCCGCGCCGCCATCGACGCGGGCCTGCCCGTGTACGGCACGTGCGCGGGGCTCATCATGCTCGCCGACCGCCTGCTCGACGGCAGCCCCGGCCAGCGCACCCTCGGCGGCCTCGACGTCACCGTCCGGCGCAACGCCTTCGGCACCCAGAACGACTCCTTCGAGACCGACCTCGACGTCCCCGTCGTCGGCGAGGCCCCCGTCCACGCGGTCTTCATCCGGGCACCCGTGGTCACCGAGGTCGGACCCGCGGCCACCGCCGTCGGCGCGCTCGACGACGGCCGGGTCGTCGCCGTCGAACAGGGCCCGTTGCTGGGCACCTCGTTCCACCCCGAGGTCACGGGGGAGCACCGCTTCCACGCGCACTTCCTCGAGAAGGCGCGGGCGCACGCGGGCCGCCGGGCACCCGTCGGCTAGGATCGTCGGGTCCCGTCCCCGTCAGTGAGGAGCACCGTGTCCGGGCATTCCAAGTGGGCCACGACCAAGCACAAGAAGGCGGTCATCGACCAGCGCCGTGCGAAGTCGTTCGCGAAGCTCATCAAGAACATCGAGGTCGCGGCCAAGCAGGGCGGGGCCGACCTGTCGGGCAACCCCACGCTCGTCGACGCGGTGCAGAAGGCCAAGAAGACCAGCGTCCCCAACGACAACATCGACCGTGCCATCAAGCGCGGCGCGGGCCTCTCGGGCGAGTCGGTCGACTACCAGACGATCATGTACGAGGGCTACGGCCCGAACGGCGTCGCGCTCCTCGTCGAGTGCCTCACCGACAACAAGAACCGCGCCGCCGCCAACGTCCGGACCATCATGTCGCGCAACGGCGGCACCATGGCCGACCCGGGCAGCGTCGCGTACAACTTCAGCCGCAAGGGCGTCATCGCCGTCATGAAGACCGACGGGCTCACCGAGGACGACGTGCTCGGCGCCGTCCTCGACGCGGGCGCCGAAGAGGTCACCGACCGCGGCGAGGGCTTCGAGATCGTCACCGAGGCCGCCGAGCTCGTGCCCGCGCGCACCGCCCTGCAGGACGCCGGCATCGACTACGACTCGGCCGACGTCGAGTTCGTGCCCGGGCTCAAGGTCGAGGTCGACCTCGAGACGGCGCGCAAGGTCTTCCGCCTCATCGACGCGCTCGACGACGACGACGACGTGCAGAACGTGTACGCCAACCACGACGTCCCCGCCGACGTGCAGTCCGCGCTCGACGACGAGGACTGACGGGTCGCCGTGACCCTCCGGGTGCTCGGCGTCGACCCCGGGCTCACCCGCTGCGGCGTCGGCGTCGTCGAGGTGGAGCACGGACGTCGACCGCGGTTCGTCGCGATCGACGTCGTGCGCACCGCGCCCGATGAACCGCTCGAGCGACGACTGCTCGCCATCGGCCGCGGCGTCGAGGCGCTCGTCGACGAGCACCGGCCCGACGCGGTCGCCCTCGAGCGCGTC
>Ga0265797_10010406_pt1 | contig 11862 bp, 8 predicted proteins | sample P2T30metagenome_FD_192433 | JGI IMG/M metagenome (GOLD analysis project Ga0265797, IMG submission 192433) | Plant litter microbial communities from East Loma Ridge, Irvine, California - P2 T30 | ecosystem: Environmental > Terrestrial > Plant litter > Unclassified | place: USA: California... | reverse complement strand
TGTGCGGCTGTGTTTGTGGGGGTGATCGTGGTCTTCGGTTATGGCTGGTAGACGACCGTTTCCGTTGGTGGAGAGTGAAGCAATGGAAGATTCCATTGTCACTGCGCTTTCGTCGGCGTCGTGGAGGAGAGATGTGCGTTCGTGTGGGCCTTGAGTTGTTTGTGCGCGGCTGGATATAAGGGGGCGGGCGGAGTTCAATTGCCCTGTTGATTTGGTGTGTTGGAGGCGTGGTGGGCGTGTGGTGAGTACGTTCTTGAAGCATTCTGTCCCGCAGGTCTCCGAGTAGCCGAAGCACTGGCCATTCTCATCGCATAGTTTCGAGCCAGTCACGAGTTGCGATACTTTCGATGAGATTGCCGTGTGGAGTGATGGTCTTCGGGCCGGGGTGGTGGTGGAATTGCTGGTCGTGCCGTATGAATGGTGGTCGTGGTGTGCGTCGCTTGGAGGTAGACTGTTTCTTGACTCTTGCATGGGGTGGTGAGCGTGTCCGGCTTCTTCGTCGACGGTCTTGCCTTCTTCTTCGTCGCCGTGCTCGTGGTCACAGTCGACTACCGAGTGCGGAATGTATCGGTGCAGGATCTGCGATACAACGGATATGCCGAGCGCGCCGGCCAGGAAGCATCCCATTAATGTAAAGGTTGCTGCTTTAGGTGAGAGACCGCCTTTGGTCAGGTAGTTCTTCGCTGAAGGCAGCATGCTGTATAGTGCTGAGAAGATCTAGTCCACGTCAGACGTCATCCCAAATCAAGCACACAACACCACATACCATAACCCCAAACGACAAACTCAGCCCCGTCGACAAGAAAGCATTACTATCCTCAATCTTAAAGTTCTTCATCCCCGGAAACTTGCGAACAATGAGATCAACACATATTATCGACGCTGTACCAAGCGTTAGCAAGGGCGCGAGTACATCGTCATCAAAACTCTTCAAACGCCTGCCGCAGGATCTTTACCTCCAAAAGTACACGCTGCAGATCTATTAGCAAGGGTACCAACATCTCATGCATGTTCCCGCACGCACCTATCCCCGAAACAACCGCCATAACCCATCCGCGGGTATCATTATCGAGGACCATGCTGCTATCCTTTGACCTCCAAGCTCTTTCTCGGCACGTCTTGCTCTACCCTCAGCGAGCCACAAGTCTATCAGGGCAGTGGAGAGTCTTGATCAGCAAACGAGGGCGCGAACGAACGACAAGCAAACGATGTGAGGTTTGAAGATGGACAGTGAAGCTGGATTGCAATCCAATCCTTCGGCGATCGAACCGTGATGGCGCGCCTGCGGACGCCAAGACAAAGAACGTTAGCGTTGGATCTGCAGATCGTGCATTGTCGGCGTCACGATTGGTTACACCGCCATGTGGTGGTCTGGACTCGAGCGTCACATGGAGCGTCACACGTATCGTGTCATGCGGATTGAAGATGTTGGTACTTTGAATTGAAGATTCTACGCCCAGCGAGCGTCTTGCTTTGCGCAGATGTCGCCTTTAAATATAAACATATGCGAATGAATAAAAACGCCATGCCCATGCATTTTGAAACGCCGATGCAATGCTGAAGACAAAACGCAAAGAAACATAATGTGCAATACGAGTTACGAAGTCGGAGGGTGAGGCGGCCAGATCTTACTCCACTTGCTCGAGCCATGCTCGGGCTTCTCATTGATGACGAGTAAATTCGAACCTCCACAGAAGCCACCTGGCTCTGATATCCGGTCGACCTTGGCCCAGTGCCCTGCGAAGTCGGCATCGGTCGCATTCGCAGCCAATCCTCGTGACGGGTTGTCATACTCCCACCAGGTGTCCGTGATTTTCGACCCTGGCTCCTCGCCCAGACGATTTGTCGGGTCGGGGAAGCCCACCGCTTTGTTGAGTATGTCGTGGATAAGGGAGTACAGGCGCTCTGGTCGTCGCGTGATGGAGAGCCACCACAATGTTCGCTCGTCGTATGCCACGCGTATGTAAGGATTCATGTAGATGCGCGGCTCGGAGGGGAACGCTTTGCCAGTCTCGCGGTACTGTAGGTCGGCGTTGATCAAGCAGCACTCGGAGGCCTCCCAGAATGTCTCCTTGTCGTATCGGAAGCGGAGGGGGGACGTGCGAATGTCGTTTGGTGTAGTCGGTTCGGCGGTCGCGGCTGAAGGGCCTTGTTGCTGGAACCACCGCGCATCGTATGCGACCATGCCTCCCCAGCAGCTGCGCACACGCACGGCGTCCGTCTCCTTGAGCACGTCCTTCCTACTAATTGCGTCGTTGGCAGTCGTGAACCACGGGAAGAACGGTATGCCGGTGAGGTCGCCCTCGTAGCCTCGGGTAGCAAATCGGTCGTAGAACTTGAACGCATTTATGAAGTCGACGGCGCATGCGGCGGCGTAGTTTGCGTGTTCGGTCTCGTCTCTGTTGGTCGCGAAGAGAAGCTGGATAGCGTCGACTGGGTCGAATATGACATCGTTGAGGAATAGCACCTTGCTGAACTTGACACCGTGCTTGTCGATCGGTGCGAGGGCGCGGTTTCGAACTTCGGACAGGAAAGCTATGCGCTTGAGCCGCTGCTCGCCGTTGGGAAGAGTGATGTGGGGAAGCTTGCGTAGGTCGAGTTCTTCGTGGACGATGGTCGAGTTGCCTGGTCTATCAGTTCCACACACTCCCAATACAAATGATGAGTCTCACATGACAACTTCTTGCGGAACTCAGCCAGCGCCTGCTTGGTTTTGAGGTCCGCATTGTCCTCGTACACGCTCAGGTGGACATATTCCGGGCCCAGCAGGTCGATGAGCTTGAGCACCGCTTTGCCCCACGCTCCCGACACTAGGCTGCCCTTCTCCTCGTACAGTGCGGCTGTGATGAAGACCGTCTCATTGTATGGATTCGCCCGGCCAGGCACCGTGGAATTCGTCGCGACTTTCCGGAGATGTTCGTAGTGCGGTGGGCGGACGGTGTAGCTGGGAAAGAAGATGCCGGCGACGAGTACCAGGGTGATGAGGATGTAGGGCACCGAGAAGATGGCCCAGTACACCAGGCGCAGTATCGACCGCTTGCGTCGGCGCGGTGTCACATAGTGGGCGTACGCGGCACGATTGGGGAACTTTGTGAGCCGCAACCGTGAGCCTAGGCGCGAAAGCCATGACTGTGGTGGAGCGTGTAGCTCTGCATGTTCCTTGTGCTCCTCTTCGAACGAGTCTCGCGGCAGGAGCTCGTACTCGTTGTTCGACCGGCGCAGTTTGGCTGACATCTGGTCCTCGTTGCGCCGCCGGCGTCAGGATGGGTCGGTGAGGTTGCGTGCTTGCGAAGTGCGGTAAGCCATGCAGTGTATGACTTCCTTCTTCACGGGTGTATAGAGCGGAGTGGAGTGAAAGGCAGAAGGTTGTCGCGCGGGCTTAGCTGACATTAGCTGCTCCTTTCCTCCCATGCACAGCGTGCGGAGCCAAGAAGCCAGGGTCTGCATGTTACTTACTGCGCCCCGAAGATCCAGCCCGCAAATGTACGAGCGCAGGATTCATAAGGGTCCAACACGGCCTACTGACTCGATGCGGTATCGCCAGCAGCAAACTGCACCGCCGCCGTTTCGTGACTTTGTCTGCGATGGGCCTAGCCGTGCCTAACGTGACGATCGCGAGCCGTGTGTTGGCTGGCCCTGCGAACTACTCTGCCCTACAAACCTCAATTAACGTGCCCTCATCAGCGTCTCGCATGAAAGACACTGAAGCCACTTCATCAGAGCGGTGCAGCTGTCGAGTTCCATGGTCCACCTCAATGCTCAAATGGCAATGCGCCGACTCACCAACACCCGAACCTTAAACGTATTCGCGTGCATATTACCCGTTCCTACAGTTAAATGACGGACTGCGGGGCGCAGCATTCGTGGTGGAGTAAGCTCTGGTGCATGTTTGGGGTGCGGACGTTTGAAGCGGGTGCAGACGAGCTAATCTAGCACTCACGAGGAAAGCAGTGCAGTATGGCAGCGTACGCCAAATGACACACTCGGCAATATAGCCTCATCACATCCTGTGAATACATCCAGCAGCAGTGTTAAACTCAGCCTGCACTTTCAAGATGGGCAGGAACCTTAAAGATGCATGCCAAGAAGAAGGTCTACACACGATGAACAGCAAGCAATATGAGCTTGATTTGAATCACAAAACATGCCTTTTACGTCGTCCTCTGTACATGTACCATTTAAAGTAGCTATCTTTGCGAGAAATCAGCAGGGTTTTAATTAGCTTCTGATGGCGATGAAACATAAGACGAAAGCATGAAGCTGCATGATGTACGAGTGCAAGGCTGTTTGCTCGAGGGTCTCTCGCAAAGCGAGGTTCAATTTGCAGCTGGCAATGTTGCGGCAATGTTGCAATATCTCAGCGGAGCTCTGCATAATTCTCTTTGACAACCAATATGGGAGCTTACTTTCTGGCCCGAGGAGCGAAAAATCATCTCAATATACCATCTCCACCACCTCAACACGATACCACATATTCAAACCTCCAGGTTTCGAACGCGCTCTTCCCAGCGCGTCACTCATCAGGTCCACAGCAATTTCGCATCACTCCTCCCATTCTTCGCAGTCGCCATCACAATGACCATCGCAAGACTCTGATCAGGAACATTCAGAAACCGCACCGGCACATCGCCAAGCACATCATCATACGGCGTGACTTCAGTCAACACCAACCATGTCCCATCCTCCGCGAACGTCGGCGCAACAGGAACACCATCGACAAACACCTCAAGTTGCTCCAGGCCTCCAGATGCAGCCGTGTCCACCGCGCCCGAGAGCTGTACGATGGAGCCACAAAGTTTCTTTACCGTGACGTTGCCAAGACGCGGAGGTTCAGTGCCGACAAGGCTGCGGTGGCGTGTCTGGGGAATGATATCGGTAGGCAGTTCCGGCGTCAAGGGCGGCGCAGTACGACGCTCATGCTTCTGCTCAAAGGCGTATGCGTACCTCAACAAGTCGTTATCACTGTATGCCTTGCCGGCAAAAGTCAGGTCAACGGGCATGTGCTTCTCACTCATGAGTCCCATGTTGACGCTCACGGTGGGCACGCCGAATATCCTTATCGCGTAATTGCCGTTCGAGAAAAACACGCCGTTGCGCCACGCAATCTCGGCAGCCGTGTCGTTTGATTCCGCGTCTTCGGGGCCAATGTCACCTGCTGAGGGCCATACGAGCAAGTGGAGGCCAGAAGCGTCCATCCAGTCTTCGAGATGCTTCTTGCGGAACGCTTCGACGGCTCTGAGATTGGTTTCTAGACCAGCGACGTCGTATATGTTTGTGCTGTTGAGACCGTCGATGCTCATCGAGCCTTCGCCGCCAGAATTGGAAGCGTTGTCGAAGCGGTTGCCGTAACGGTCGGGTAGAGTGCCCGGGTAGTTAGGATATATGAGTGTATCGTTGACATCACTCAAGTGCGTGATACCAGAGACGCTTGTATCGTTGACGAGTTGAAGGAAGTTCTCCCAACCGAGTGCGAATGTCTCGAAAGGTGAATCAAGGGTGGTGTCGTTGACGGAAGCTGGCAGCGGGTATGAGGTGTTCCAGCCGGGCACGCCGCGGGTTTCGTAAGCGGTGATCAGAGGAAACCCCACTTCTTCGACAATAGCTCCAAGCGACTCGAGAGTCTGTTTGGCCCTGCTCCACAACGCACGTACTTCTGCGCTCACGAACGTGGGCTGTGCTGCGGGGTCATGTTCCCCAATGTACATCTTGGGAACACCGACGTGCTTTCCGCGCAGTGCCTCGCCATCTAGAAGGCTATAGTAGGAATCCAAAGGCCGAGTCGAGCTGGCAGACGGCAAGTCAATCCAGGGTTGGCCTCTCCAGAAATCGGACTCCACACTCTCATCGTCTTCCACAATGACGTCCAGAAGTTCGAGCATATCCTCAACAGTGCGGGCATACGGTACTGGCACATCTGCCGCTGGGAACAAAGGCCAGTTGCCGCGGATAGACAGAACTCCTCGCGACGGCGTATACGCGACTAAGCCGTTGTTGGACGCAGGCGAACGGCCGGAGGAAACAGTTTCTTCGGCCATTGCAAAGACTGCAAAGCTTGCTGCAGTTGACGTGCCCGCTCCATTCGAAGAGCCTGATGCAAACGCCGCCGTGAGGTACGCTTTGTTGTAGGGGCTCTCCGCACGACCATAGAGGCCGCGCTGCATGCCACCATTGGCCATGGGAGGCATGTTCGTCTTGCCGAGCAGTATGCCACCGCCAGATCTCAAACGTCCAACAGTGAAAGCATCGTCGTGGGCCGAGAGATTTTGGAAAGCTGGGGAACCCGAGGCGACTGTGAGACCTTCCATCATGTAGCTGTCTTTGAGCGTGCCAGGCAGGCCTTCTAAGGGCGATCTGATGGACCCATCTGCGAGGCAAGTAAGTACGAATCAGTGTCCATGCATTAACACTTACTGATGGCGCGGTACGAATCCGATGCTTGCGCATGATCAAACACATCGTTGTTGAAGACTACGAGGGCATTCAGGCGAGGTCCTCGACGATCGAACCGCGCCACTCGGATGAGGTGTTTGGCGGTCAGTTGTACGGCGTTGACCTGACCAGTACCAAGTGCACATTGCAAGTCCTTTACCGTGCCTTCCACGATACTAATCCCCTAATATCAGTTAGTGATATGCGCAAAACCTCTCTTTGAAATGACTTGCAGCTTTTGCCAATACCAGCGACTGAAATGTGAGGAACAAGATAGCTGTGTTGACAAGCATTTTCAAAGATTGGCAGAGATAGCTCGAGGTATGCTGAGAAATTGAGGTTCACCTTCAACCTTCTTAAGTATGTCTGCATTGAATCCTTCCAGCGACACGCATCCCTTGCTCGATCACCAGTCTGCTACCACGATAGCAGTATTGACGCACGCCACTCTTGATTCCTGTCCTCTTCGTTATCTCGGTCATGACATCGACACGTTCGCTAGGTTAGATGTCGGCACTGTTCTAATCGTCTTATCGTGGGATTTTACGTCTCTCATCGACTGACATACTTACTATCATCCACAGCGCCATGACGAAGTGCTCTTCCCGTCAATGGGGTTGATGTTATCATGCGCCATATCGTGTCTCGCACAAATCGGATGTGATTGAGCTTGGCGAGCGCCGGCGGCCACGGAGTATTCGTGCAAGCGTAGATAGCGAATTCCTGACAGCATCTAGATAGTCGGCTTCAGACAGCCGAGTCTTGGGGCTGAACGCGATCCAGCAGCTTCTGAGGCGAGAGTTCTGTGATAACCCTGGCGTGTATAGCCCCACAATCCGCGTCTTGGCCAGAAAACTAGCCAAATGAGTCTTAGCGCAACGTGCCAGTTCCTGAGATCTTGGTGACCTCTATCGACTTTTTGAGTTCGTTGTCGCTGTTAACGAAATGGCCCACAGCATCGAACGCTTATCATCCAAGGGTGTGGGGGCAGTGAAAAGTCGGCAAATGTTGAGCATCCGTGATCGGGGAGAAAGGGTAATCACGCGGGTGCATTCGTAATGCTACTGGCCGATCGTAGAAGGCACCCGAGTACAAAGGCCTGCTTGGTGCTGCCCATTTGGAAATCTGCACTTCAATCTTGTTCGAGACCATCAGTCTCTCCGGGATCGTTTTCACCATGAAGTCGAACTCTTTCTCTTTACTCCCTTTGTTGGCTGCCGCAACGACCGCAGCTCTCACAGCAGACATCCGCGCCGACACGAACCGCGATGGTACTGTGGACATCGATGGTATCTCAGATAGCGGTAACAAGGCTGCCTGGAGTGCTGAACGCGGAGCGATATTCCTTCCGAATGTTGGCGACAAGCACATGCGCTGTGACAACACGGACAAGATTGGCAATCCACTAAGCAACGACGAGCTTGCTGCTTGCCACGACGCATCCGGACATCTTCTCTTGGCTCCCGAGTACGTTGCGCCTCTGCAGACTCTACCTATGAACGTCTCAGAGACCGGCACGGCCAGAATTTACGCGACACCAGGGGCTGCTTACGACCGAGTCCGGCTGTTCGTCTTGGACTTCCCAGAGAATCGTAATTCGACTACTTCATGGCGCTTGGTCGATCAAGAATTTTCGTTCAACGCTACCCAACTGCAAGCTGGTATCACCCTTGGAATCGACGGCCGGGAACTGGTCACGGATGCCTCAGTATGGGACGGATCTGTGACGATCCGATTCGACGTTTCCGATGGAAGCAGCCAAGCCACAGATGCTGTTGCGATGAAGATGGCCCCTGTATTGACACACCACCACCTTCAAAAGGTGGAAACACTTATCAGTACCGAGGGAAACACCACCAACCCGATCCAACAGGCGTTCATCCGTCAACTAGACGATGCTCGCAAGGCTGCGGGCGTGGAGAAGCCGATGTTACTTTTCAACCAGTCGGCCGATATTTGGGCACAGGACTTCATCGAGCCAGGTACGCATGCCATTGAGAAGACGCTAGCCATTTGCTGACTGCTTTCATACATCTTTCAGGTTATGCCAGCATGCCAGGTCTCGAAGGGCCGATCGCCATTCGCGTTATCCTTCGCTCAGCACAGTCAACTCGTACCGGAGGCCGACAAGTATTTGAGCAGCTTCGCGGACCCGGTGTAGGGGGCTTCCAGCCCCCAAGTGGCACTGGTTCTGGTTTTGGCCATCGAGAAATCAACAGCTTCGGCAACTTAGAGACAGTGCCGCCTTATACCTCGAAGAGTGGGAAGAAATACCCAGCTGGCCGCATCATCATGGGTAAGCATTTCGAAAGGCTTCCGGCGTCGGCAATGCTGGACTTCTTGCATGGCCAGCAAATCCAGTCTCCACTCATACTTGAAGCTGGTTGGCTAGTCATCGGCCATGTGGACGAATTCGTACAGTTTTTGCCATACGATAACGATCTCGGTTTCACGATTGCCATCGCTGATACGGTCTCGGGGATCGACATGCTCAAGCATCTAAAGGCCACAGGTCAGGGCGGAGTTCGTGCGATTAGCTTCGATGGCGATACGCAAGGCCGGGAAGAGCCAGGATTGTACGACACCGTCGATCAGATCTTGTCCAACACAACGTTTTCCGATGTGAACGCCTATGCACAACGGCACATCGACGCGAATTTGCAGATCCTCTTGTCAGAGATACCGCTATCGGCCGAGGATGTGATCTACGTGCCAACACTGTTCCGGGATACCACCTACTACGACGACCTCGGTGAGGGAGATGGACTACCATCGCATGGCGAGCCGATAATGGAAGGCGAAAGGCAATTGATGGCTTTCCATCCAGCTTCCATCAATGGCATCGTCATTGGAAACCACTACTTCAGTCCAAAGCCATGGGGCCCACTGGTTAACGGAACCGATGTACTCGCACAGGCTGTAGAAAAGGCGTACGCCAGGGCTGGAATGAGCGTGGGCTACGTGGACGACTTCTTGAGCCATCATGTCGGAGCTGGAGAGATCCATTGCGGATCCAACACCCTACGCCAGACGGATCTTACGTGGTGGGCGTGAGGAGAGCATATTTCAGCTAACGTGAAGGAAGCGTTTCACGTGCCAGTCATATGCGTAACGGGGGCTTGTTGATAGTAGTAAGAAATGGCATAGATGTTCGAGAAATCGTGATCCATGATCGAAAATGCCGCTTACACAATGAACACTGGTGCGCAGTCGAAAATTTTGTCCCATTCCACAGCAATGCTGTCTTCCAAATGATCACGTCTCAAATGATCAAGTCTGTTCTCGCAGTGTTTCGATACGTTTTTGAGGAATGCCGCGGCTCCTCGCATCGTGAGAGATCCAAGGTCGAGTGTCATCGTCTCCAATGAATCACGAAGGAAATCTAGATCTTCGCGCTCCATACGAAAAGCTGCTTCAATACCGCAGACGACCATCGGCCACAACATGAACTTGTGGTGCGTGCCTCCATGAAGTCTCTGGTCGAAGAGGTCCTTGATAGCGGTGATCAATGTGCGATATGTGACCCATCGGATGTTGTTCTGGATTCCAATACTAGCCAATGGCAACCCGCTTTGGAAGAGGTGTAACATAGTCGCAGCTTGATAACCTTGGGCCAATGCTACCCAACCAATTGAGTAAGTCAGAGCATCCGAAGGTAGTCCACGCGCCCATCGAGTAGCGTCAAACTGCTGGAGGGAAGCCAGTACTGCACTTGGCGAGGGCATATTTTGGTGTCTTGGGTCGTTGGTTGCGCCAAGTCCGTTCGACCTCGCTATTCTGTGAATATTGATCGTAATTGTAGCCTCTACAACCGCACTCGGAATGGGCGTGAGTGTATTTGGTACGTCAACATCCAGACGGCCCACAAGCTCCAAATAGAGCATGTGCTCGGCAATCATCTCTTTTGATAGCAATCTGGAGGGTGCCATTGTAGTGCCGTAGATGTCGACCATGCAGAAGCTGAAGAAGGCGAAATCGTACCGGCCCAGGATGGTTTCTTGCCGTGAGCCTATGAGCGCCTTCGCGCCCTGCAGATGGGTACGCCAGGGCCCATACGCACTTTGCTGGATCTGTGCACACAAGAACATACTCGCCGCTTCGAAAAGCTGGACGTCCAGCTGTGGTTCTGTAGCGGCGCTTATCATGCTTTGCAACTTGCTGGCGGCAGAAGCTTGATGGATTAGCAACAATGATTGATGTTCGTGGATGTTACCAATGCATTTTATGAGTTTATGCACAGAAACAATGCAGACAGTCAGATGTCTCTCGATATCTCCGCAAGCAGTCCACGCTTCAGTGATGTAATAAGAAGACGGCGCATTGGGCGACAAGTCTGGTACGATCATCGTGTCATCTACGCACAGTCAGCATTGCGCTGTCAGTCGCGGGCAGTACCACTGACAGTAGGATGTGACCTCATGAACTAGATCATGAGGAAATGCAGCAGCGCATAGAGTCATCGACCGTGGCTGCGTGAGAAGCTGGGGCTGCTGTTGCTGTACCACGGTATGGCGCCACCGGGGTGGTTTAGCATCTGCATAGCCAGCGCAGACCAGACCTTTGAGATCACACTTGCGACAAGCTGGCTGTTGAAAGTCGCATTTGACGCGACGCCACCGACAGTTCCAGCATGGTTTGTTGGACATCGCTCACGAGTTGTTGATCGCGAAGAACTGAGGGCATAGAATTACGAAGTAAGGCGGTGGTTGGTGCGGCCCGAAGTCGGCCAACGTCAGGGGCCCTTCAAGACTCAGAACACCGAAGGTGCGGCAAGAATTCGTGACCGATTAGCTCAGCGAAGCCCTACCCAGAGTAAGCCTGTATATCCTCAATACTTTTCGTAAAGACTTCCTACTTACTCAAAGGCTATCGAAGATAGACACGCTATCGTTTTAGATTGCAAATATCGTCGTAACCCTTACACCTAAAGTCAGTAGCTACTGATAGAACTCTCTCCATCGATCACGAGTCATTACCGCACCTGGTGACGCGCAATGCAGCCTCTGCGAACAGTTGACTGATGAGATGCTTCAGTCCGCCATCGTTGCCATAAGAATGCTTGTTGGCCTCTACGTTGCCATGCAGTTGTGGTCAGGCATGTTGATGGTTCGCCGAAGAAGTACGCAGACTTGACACCAATACCGGTATGCAGTACAACAAGCGAACAGAGCGGCATTGAGCACAGATTTGTACTTGCTGAGACATCCATCCCGACTCCATTAAGATTCTTCTGCCCACGCAATAGTCACCGCTATACCCTCGACATCTTCATACCAGCACATCTCTCATTTCTTAAAGCACCATACCAATGCTTGTCCACGAAGTATACGCAGCAATGCGGGTCCCACCTACCTAATAACACAACAAAGCCCTCAATACCATCGCTATCGCCAGCAAGTCCACACCTCCAGCACTATCTAGCGCCCCCGATTT
>Ga0265797_10010403_pt1 | contig 11862 bp, 7 predicted proteins | sample P2T30metagenome_FD_192433 | JGI IMG/M metagenome (GOLD analysis project Ga0265797, IMG submission 192433) | Plant litter microbial communities from East Loma Ridge, Irvine, California - P2 T30 | ecosystem: Environmental > Terrestrial > Plant litter > Unclassified | place: USA: California... | reverse complement strand
AACTCCGTGGTTTTCCTAATGGCCAGGACACCGCAGCATTCGGTTGACAGTTGCATCTGATTTTACTACCGATTTTACTACAGTACTCGCAGAACCTTTCATGATACTCTTTGAAGTTTTGAGGAGCGCTGATTTCTGCGACACCAATACAACGTCTTGACGACATTTGCCACCTTATCATCGCGAACGCCGTACTCGAAAGCTTCAAGATCACCTCCACATTGCCAACAGAGCACGAGCAACTGGAACGATCAGCAAAAATACTGTGGCGATAGAGGGTTCAAGATCAGACCTTGAATCTCCCCGAGTTGAAGGTTACAATGCTCCAACCACAATCTCCGTCTGGGCGAGCTGGCGTGGTATCCTACCGACGGAATGGAAAGCTATTCAGCTGCGAGCCTGTAAGTCGTCAAGACAGAAAGCCTACGACTTAACCTAACACCGTTGAAGTGTCGGAAGGGAAAACTACGCTGTGACCACAACAGTCCTGTATGCGGCCGGTGTGCCAGGCGCAACAAACACAGGTATGCATCTTTCGATCTTCTTTCCCTTATTCATCTCACTGGCAACTCAAGACTTCGACATGTGAGAGTTGCTGGTGACACTTGCTGTGCCCTTCGAATCCATTGAAACTGGTATTCGACAATTGCTATCTCACTGGCATCATATTCCTTCCGACATACCAAAGCCACCGATAGCAACTCGTGCGCTTCCCTGTTCCATTAGGAGATCGGTGTTTGATCGATGCTCTCTCACTGGTATTATCCCATTGACCGTGTAGTGAAGTCGGGGATACGCCCTCGAAAAGATGGCTCACTATGATGAGAAGCTAGAATCCACGTCACAGGATCGCTTGCTAATCCGTCGAAGCTCATGCGTCTACCATCCAGCTCCATTAACGAAGCCAAGAGCCCCGTCCAGTGAGACTGGCGAACGCTTGCCTTCATTACCCGCAAGTTCCAACAGAGCCTCGCCATATCCGACTCGCATCCAACAACCTGCGGCTCCAATAAGCCCCTCAAGCTTGCAAGAAGAGTCTACCGCACCGACGCGTCCGATACAACAACCCTCGCCAATGCTACCAATGACTCTGGGTACCGCACATGGCAGGCAGATGTCTTCGACGATCTCCCACAAATCTCCCGACAACTTCACCTCGTCATTTCGCAACACCGGGTTTCTGGGCCCGACTGCGTATTCTGCTGTGTTTACAGAGAACTCAGGTAAGACCATGGTGGAATCTCTTTCTCAGCGTCGTGTAATCCCTCCCAGGCTGAACGCAACTCCGTCCGGCGCTGCTACTTGACCCTCCAATCAACATCAATGCTAACGTATCCGCCGAAACAGTAAGTCTAAGCGTCCTCGAAACAGACGAAACCGAACATAGCACGAGTCTCCCACCCGTCCACCCCGATCTCATACAACGCGGAGCAGACGTCTTGGCACTCTTTCAAGACATGCCACGATATCGCCGCTTCATGCAGCGATGGTTCGACATCGACGAAGGCTCGATGGTCTTGCAATCGGTCTTCCGCATCTGGCAGGACGAGATGTGGAATGTCCACCGAGACGTGCTGACAGAGGCAAGGCCCGACGAGCTGTATGCTCTCTCGGAACTTATATGGCGGAATACTAGACGACCCGTCGAGTTGCACGGTCAGATGACTTCCGGTGAGTGGGCGGCTGCGGCGACGGGCATGAACTTGAGGTGGGAGGTCATTGGCATGATACTCGCTCTCGTCGGCCTTGTTGCCGTCAATCTGAGCGACTGGGACTCTATCTTCGACGACATTCGAGATACGATTGTCGATCGAGCGACTTTCTCCGAGAGAATGAGGAAAGCATCGGAATTGGTTCTTTGCTTCTGCTACGAGTGCGAAGTCCTCAATGATCTCTACGTCTGTTTCATGTTCGAAGGATTGTGTCTGATCGAACTGCTGAAAGGCGACTCCCGTAATTGTCACCTTTCCCATGCGTATGAGCAATTGGCTGACATTCCCTAGACTACACCGCCTGGCAGCGCAACGGCGAACTCTGCGACTCGATGGTAGCAATGGGTCTCCACCAAGGAAACTACGACAGTCCGGACGTCCCATTCTTCCTGATGCAACAGCGAAGACGAATCTTCGCAACAGCATACGCGCACGACAAATCGATCTCACTCTTCGTGGGCAGGCCCCCTCGCCTGTCGCACCGCTACTGCAAGCTGGAAATGCCACTCGACCTCTCAAGCGAACAGCTCATCATGGAAGGCGCCGACCTTCAAAACGCAATCGCAAGCCTCGACGCCAACGGTTGGAACACCAAAGGCGCCCTATACCGAGTGACCTGGTCTCGAGTGTGGTTCCAGTACAGCCGCATCCGCGAAGAGGTGCTCGAAGTCTCGCTCGGTTCCGACGATGCAGACGTTGAGAAGCGCATCGACGAGATTTGGCAGAAAATGGTGCGCTTGGATGCGTCCCTGCCGCCATTCGTAAGGGTTTGTATGGACGAGCACAGCGATATCGACAAAGCGAAGCCGTCGATCCTCACACTGTACGCCATCATCGTGCACCTGGGCGTCATGCAGACGGAGTTCCTGCTGCACAGGACGCAAGTGAACAGGCTGAAGACCCCGACAGAAGCGCTGATCCCGATCTCGCGGCGCATGCTCAAAGTCGTCCTGATGGTGCAGAACCGACGAGACTTCTTCCGCGACTTCCAGGTCGACGTGGCGTGCCTGATGGCCGAAGTCGGCGTCTCCAGCGCCGGCGTGCTCGCCGTCGAACTGCTCAAGCAAGAACAGTCGCGGCAGATCACGCAGGACATCCTGCCGCGGTCGGACACGATCCAGGACATCAGCGTCTTCATCTCGCTGCTGGCGGACGTCAAGACCGGCGACGCGAACCACCACATCTGCAAGCAGGGCCGCAGGGCGTTGAAGAGCGCGCTCGACAAGATCTTGAGCCCTAGCGTGCCGCCTGCAGTCCAGCAAGGCACAGGCGATGCTGCTGCGTTCGATGACATGAGTTTCTTCATGCCGACCGGCAACGATGCTGAATTCTTGCAGTGGCTGGATAGGGTGGAGTGGGACAAGGGATTTATCAATCCAGTCGCCGAGCCTGGCGAGACGTTTTGAGGGCTTGAAGACTCTCTCAATGATGGCGCTACTTGGTCTTAGTATACCAATGTCGCCGGTACAACTGCTCAGGTATGGACTTCTAATCGAGAGGAGGGTCGAAAAGAAGCGCTGTCTCAGTGGAATTACAGATCTTGATGTAATGAAAGCCGCTGGTGTTGCTGCAAAGGAACGCCTGCTCCAAAATGAGCAAGATTGATTCCCGCATGTTGCTTTTCCTGACTTAGATCAAGTGGAATTTTTTGGGTTCCAGTGGCTGACTTCTTTTCATGGGTATTCTGATACTCTCCATACGATGACCAAAGACATTGCAAGCCCATATCTTAAGGGTAACCCTCATTCTAGTTGATTGGTCGATTGGTTGAATCTGTCTCTCTCTCTACTTGATCGTTCTCTAGTCGAGTCTTGCTCTTAATGAAAACTCCGCTGTACCCTGGTATCGCTGTATCGTAAAAAAACACAAAACATGACTCTTTTCCCAACTCGAGAGCAAAAGAAAAAGGACAAAGAAGCAACTGAAATCCGCTAGCGACTTGCGCTGGGATCCGCATCCTGGCCATCGTGAGACGGAATGATCGCATCACGCTCACCAAGCATCGACTTCCATCGACTGATGGTGCGTCTGCGAGCGCATCGGAGGCGCACCAACGCCCATGCCAAATCCACTCATCATCATCTCCCCCTCCATCATCCCACCACCACCACCATAGCCACCGTTCCCACCACCAACAAGCCCAGCATCCTCCTCAACCACACTCCCCGGCTTCCCAGGCAACCGCCTCAACATCGTAGCCGTAGCCTCCAACAACTCCAGCGCGCCCGAAATCCAAGGCGCCTTCCTCGCACTAACCCCAAGCGTCCACTTGAACTCGTTCAGCCTGGCGGCGTAGAAATCGGCCTCCTCGCAGCCGGGGCTGGTAGCTTGCAACAGAGCGCCAAAAGTCCCCACGAGAGCGAAATTCGACGCCGAAGCGAAGTACCAGAAGGCCGAAAGGTGCTCCGGCCGCAAGCGGTTGACGAAATCCATGGCGCTGATCAGGCGGGTTTTGGCGGCTGAGCGGCAGATGTACAGCATGTAAGGATCTGAGGTGGCGGGGTCGAGGGATTGCACGATGCGGCGGTGGATGCTGATCTCGGTCGCGAAGTAGGCGAGGTGGAGGTAGCCTGTGGCGCAGGTTTGGTCTGCGTTGTAGGAGTCCATTTTGCACTCCGGAGGTAGCTTGGCGAACCAGTCTTTGAGGCGGATTTGCACGGGTTTGGCGCGGTTGAGGACGAGTTGGGTGGCGTAGCGGCCGGCGCGGTCGATGTCTGCTTTTGCAGTCTGCGAGTAGAAGGTGTCGCAGACTTCGGCCATGATGGAGGTTAGGGTTATCATTTGGTTGAAGAGGGAGCGGCCGCGGAGGGTTTGTTCGGATTCTTCGTCGTCGTTGTCGAGGGAAGTGTTGAGGGGAGGGACAGACTCGTCAAAGTCGTCGGGTTCGGGCGCTGGGACGTTCCAGTCTGCGGCCGAGATGTGTGAGGGCCGGCCGTGGCCGACTGCACTCCATTTGTCTTGCATGTAGAGGGCCCAGGCTAGGCGTTTGCGTAGTCGGCGCTCCCAGAGGGGTATTGACCAGTTGGAGCAGTCGAGGTGCAGGCCGATGTCTTGGCCTAGGGCGACAAGTTGTACAGTCAGTGTCCAGGTGCTCGATTTGGCTCGTTGCAGTAGGAGGAGGCCGGCCTGTACTGCGGAGATTTTCGGTCTCTGCATGGACATGGTCAGGCTGGTGATGGCGATGTATTCCAGCCGGCCAACGTCGGGTTTAGGTTGTTGGGCAAGCGTAGGTTCTTGATGCCACCAACCGAGGGCTAGGAGGTACATTGCAGCGAGCAGAGGTGGATTGAACTGCCGATCGCCATGTCGATGTCTGTCCAGGAAGGCCTGCTTCTGGACAATGGGAAAGCTTGGGTGGACGTTGCGGAAGTAGATCTCGATCAGTTTGTTGCCGTGAGGGCCGACTATTCTTTCAATGTCGGCGAGAGCTCTCGCTTCGTCGTCTGGTATGGGGACTTCGGCATCGTCGTGGGTTGAAAAGTACTCGGTTCCAGTGACCTGGCGGAGGAGGCCGACCTGGGATTCGGTCTCGTTGGTGTCGTTGAAATCACCCAAACCGATCAGACGGGCATCTAGAGCAGTGGTCTGGCCGACGTATCTGCAGTGGCGGTGCCGTTGCAGACTGAGAGACTCGTCGACAACAGAGAGGACTTTGGTGCCAGCAGGTTGAACAGGTGGTGCCGGCGCGGGTATGTTCGATAGATCGAAGATAGGTTGGTGTATTTGCTGTGAAAGTTGGGGTGCTGGCGGTGGTGTCGAGGCTTGCGAGGATGTAGCAGTCCTCTTGTTGGGCGAAGCTTCGGTCTTGCTGCTGTCTTCGACCTTTCGTTTCCGTGGCTGTGCGTTTTCAACAAAGGTACAGTCCTGCTTGTGGAACTCGCAGAGGACACAACGGCGGTCCTCTTGCAAAACACACTTGCTCTTACGACGTCGGCAGCCGTCGCAGGGTCGTTCGCGTCGTGGTCGTTGAGGAGCACTCTGCTGGATTTGCTTGAGGGCAGGGCGAGAGTCGTTGTTGTCCATCAATCGTTGTTGTTGGTGTTGCTTGGGTGGCGACCAGGCAGGAACGTCGCGTGAGCAAGGTCTAGGAGCCAGCGGTTGGACGGCCATAGCGGTAGCCATGGCTAGTATAAGCCTACTTGGGCAGCTCGAGGCGTCGGGTTGTGACGTGGGTTGTTGATATCAGGGAGGTTAGCACGTCCCAGGCCCCGCGTACTCCGGAGTATTCGAGCAACGGGACTGGCTGGGGCAGCGGATGAGGATTGGACTTGTGTATCGTATCGGGAAGGCCAGTAATGAAGTGTAGATAGGGCTCTAGCAGTGATTTGGATATGTAGATTCGATGGGTAATGCCGGTATCGTCTCGTCTCGTAATCGTATCGCGGCGAGACAAAGGACTATCAGGCAAGAGGAGGCTTCAGAAGCGGTCTGCAGAGTCGCAGAGGGCGGCGATGAGGATTAGATAGTTGATGGCCCGCGGTGTCATTGGGCTTCTTGCACACACTACGCAGTGAGTGAGGGAAGAACCGGAGGGTGTAGGACGAGGAAAGGGAGGGACTCGAGATAGGGAAGACAAATGACAAGACACAGGGGAGATAAGTGACATGCAAGTGATGGAGTTATGTACTACGGTACTGCGGTATCCGGCAAGGTTACACTCTCTTGCTGTCGCGTGCGTGGGGAGAGGGAGGCTCGGGAGGTCTTGACAGGCAAACACTCTCTTCCAATACCATCACCAGCGTCAGGCTGTACGTAAGATGGGCAAAAGAGTACGTGATCAAAACACGATGCTTAGCTGAACCCGCGACACAACCTTTTGCCGCAAAGATAAGGAATATCCACGCCCAATCAGCGCCCATATTACAAAGTCAATCCCATCAAATCCGGCCTAGTGCCCCAAGATTGAGACACGCACCGCCAGATCTGCCAAATCCGAGATCCCTGGATTTTTATTGCATGTGTCAGATCACGTGATCGATCATCCTGGGTGGTGGTTGACCTCATCGCCGCAATTATCATCTGTTACTGCCGAACGTCAACCTTAAAACAGAAGGTACAAGCCTGCAAAGTATGGGGATGCTGTTCTTCTTACATACAAACTCCCTTCTTCCGACCTTTCACACTCCACTCTCCAGTCTCTCTCCAGACAGTTTCCTCCCTTACCGCGGAAAACTTTTCCACCAGCCCGTCTTCACCAACCACACAACTACGTAACCGCCGTTTCACTCGGTCATGGCTTTGAATTCATCCTCAAACGCTTGCTCATCTTGACGTCAAGCCTCGAATAATCCACATGGACCCGCACGCCTTCTGCCATGCGAATCCTGCGCTCTTCTAAGTGTGAGCTAGTTGCTGTCACTACTTCCACCCTTTTGGGGCGCCTACTCCACCATATGCACCCTTATTTTAACCTGTCTTCTGCACTCACCACGGAAAACATCGACTCACGAACCAGACTGCCTATGTTTGAGATGCACCTTCTCGTACTGTCAACACGCATGGAGATCTTCTAATTAGACTTCGAATCAGGTGGCGTGATTTATCGTCCACCTTGAAGCATAGCGTGATCACCACCTTCGGCAAGGTCTTCGGAGTTCTTGAGCCATATACGGCCTTCTGAGTACCTGTGGGGTTGCGAAACGCCTATCTGACATTTGCTTCGTCCAGTGTTGCAGATGACTCGTATGGCCAATTGCCAACTTGTCTTCCAAATGCCACTGGTTCGCGCTGATGGATGGGTGCAGGTGATGCACCTCAGCGTTCAATAAATGTTCAAGGTGGTTCTCTTTCCTTATTGTACAGCCCAGGACACGCCATCAAGTTCCAAATCCCTTGCATGATCACTCACAATGATTGGTCGAAGATGGGCTGGCGACTTACATTCCAGGTCAAGTATGGGGGGGAACAAACATGCTGAAGACGCGTTCCCCAGCTATACCACGCTACTCTGCTCTTCCCGTACGGACTTCTAACGGTAACCCAACCTTTGTCGCTCTTTATATCATCAAACAATGCCCATGATGGCGAGGCCAAGCGTTTTTCGCAGCGCTATTACTATCGCCGCTCTTTTACTCACTTTCATCGCACACAGCAAAGCCTTCGAAGACATCAGCTTCGGTTCGGTCCACGACTTTGCATTGTCAGAGCTGGACCTGAAAGTCAGAGACTCGGACCTCTTCATAGGCCCGCATGCAGAGACAAATGATGAGCTTTCTGCAGACGAAGCTCCTCCTCACACGCACCAACACCAGAAACGTGTTGGATCAGGAGCACCGTACTGGATATCCCAGATCAAGAGGCAAGGCAAGTCACCGTACGCAGGGAACACGTCTTTCGTCATCTGGAGAAATGTAAAAGACTACGGTGCAAAAGGCGACGGCGTGACCGACGACACCGATGCGATCAACCTGGCTGGCTCCATCGGCAACCGATGCGGTCTGGGTTGCGATAGTCGCCTTTCTGAGGCTGCCATCGTTTATTTCCCGGCAGGCGTCTACCGACTTTCGTCCCCTGCTCTCATGTACTATCACACCTCCTACATCGGCGATGCGAACAACTTGCCCACCTTGAAAGCGCTGCCATCTTTCGACGCCATCGGAGTCATTGACGCAAACGTGTATCTCCCCTACGGATTCAACTGGTATCAAAACCAAAACAACATGTGGAGGCAAGTGCGAAACTTCATCATCGACATCACCGAGGTCCCACCAAATCGGCCAGTGCACGGCATTCACTGGCAGGTCGCCCAGGCTACCAGCTTGCAAAACATCGTCTTCAACATGGTACCAGCAAGACCCGGCGACGGAAATCAGCAGCACGGTATCTTCATGGACAACGGATCAGGCGGATGGCTCGAAGATTTGATCTTCAACGATGGTGCTATTGGTCTTTTTGCGGGAAACCAGCAGTTCACCGTGGTCAACATGACTTTCAACCGATGCGGCACGGCCATTTTCCAGAACTGGAACTGGGTCTTCCTCTACAAAGACATTGAGATCAACAATTGCGGCGTGGGCCTCGACATGTCGCAGGGAGGCGATGTACCCGCGACAGGATCGGTTATTTTGCTGGATGCTGTCATCCGGAACACTCAATTCGGTATCATCACGTCTTTCAGTGGGAAAAGCACCCCCGCTGCTGCCGGTAGCCTCGTCCTGGATAACGTGGACTTTGTCAACACGAATCCAGCTATCTCGTACCCGAACGGCACTGTCATCGCTGCCGGAAATCGTAAAATCGATAGCTTCCTCCAAGGCAGAGTTTACTCTGCCTACGAAAGCTCGTACGAAGAGAACAACCTCACTTGTTACGGACCCGCTGCCAGAGCTGCTCGAATCCAGCAACAAACTGGCCCGCCTCCCAAGCCCCAAATTCTCTTAGATGCACGTAACCGTTACTACCTCCGCAGTAAGCCCCAGTACGAAGGCACGCCCGTCGAGAAGTTCAAGTCAGCCATGGACTTTGGCTGCTTAGGCGACGGTTTCACCGACCAGACCGATTGCGTGCAGAGCTTCCTCGACTCCATCGGACCCGACGAGATCGCCTACTTCGACCACGGCTCCTACATCATCACCGACACGATTCAGTGCCCAAACGATATCAAGATCGTCGGCGAAATGTGGGCGATCATAATGGTCATGGACACGGGTAACTTTGGCGATATTGACAACCCAAGGGTTGCTTGGCGCGTTGGCTGGCCAGGCGACAAAGGCACGGTCGAGATGACCGACATGCTCTTCGAAACTCGCGGCCCGACACCAGGCGCTATCATCATGGAATGGAACCTCGCCGGGACCTTGCCTGGCGCAACCGGCATGTGGGATACGCACTTCCGTATCGGCGGTACAAACGGCACCCTGCTGCAAGCTAACAACTGCGCCAAAACTCCAGCCCGCGCCCATGGCGCCGACCCCAAGTGCCACTGCGCTTTTTTGCTGTTGCACTTGACGACCACTTCTTCGCTGATCATGAGCAACAATTGGGGATGGGTAGCAGACCACGAGATGGATCTTGAAGACCACAATCAAATCGACATCTACAACGGCAGAGGTCTGCTCGTCGAATCGCACGGTCCGACATGGATCTATGGCAGCTCTTTCGAGCATTCCATGCTGTACAACTACAACTTCGCCAACGCCAGGGACGTTTTTGTCGGCATTGTGCAGAGTGAAACAGCGTAAGTTCGAATTCCAAACTTTCTCCCTCCTAATTACAACACGAATACAACAAAAGCCATAACAAAACCCGACAACTCCTCCAACTCCCTACTTCCCGCACACAAGCTAACCCCAAACCCAGCTACATGCAAAACAACCCCAACGCCCTCTCCTCCTTCCAACCCCTCGAGTCCTGGTCCGACCCCTCCTTCGAGCGCTGCTTCCTGCCCATCTGCGCCAAAACCTATGGCCTCGCCTTCAAAAACTCCTCGCGCGTCTTCAACTACGGCGCCGGCTTGTACTCGTTCTTCAACAACTACGACAGCGGCTGCCTGATCACCACAAACTGCCAGCAGTTCATGGTCACGCTGGAGCAGAGCGAGGCGATTTACCTGTACGGCTTGAACACCGTGGCGGCGTCGATTATGGTGGAAGTCGATGGCGTGGCGCTTGTGCCCGAGGGCGCGAATGTGAATTCTTTCTGTCGGACGCTGGCGGTCTTTGAATATCCTTGAGATGGGAGGTTGGTCGCCTTTGGTTGGTTTTGATTGGGTTTCTTTTTGGGATCGAGGTTGAGAAAGTGCAGGTTTTTGTCTGGGATGCTGAATGACGGGTACCCTCACTCATCAAGATTGTATGACTGGACTCCTCGCAGAGAGATTGACAAGTTGGAATAGGGTTATCTGGTAAATGGTGTGTGATTGCTTTTGTTCAGTCTGGTCTAATCGATGCCATTGCCCAGGATACTGCTCTTCTTGCCTTTCTCTTTTGGCTGTGTCCACGTCCCTCCGTGCACATATTGCCACCCTCTTGAGCAGTCGAGACCTTACTCGTCTCACCACTACTTTACTTCGGCGGGGTTTGCAGGCTCGCGCAGACTGACATCGATCATAACAACCTTGACCGTGTTCCAGATGCAAGGAACGGCTACCCCAACCCTAACCCGACTCGATGAGTACACTAATTTCCAAGACTCATCTGAGCATTTGCTTTGCGATTTGGCGATTTTGTAGAGTCGGAACAACATGACTACAACACTGTAGTCCTGGTTGTGCTCCCCTTCGCTCAACATCGAGTGGGGGGTTTCGGGGGATCCTCAGACAACCACGTAGAGTTCGAGCGATGACGGGAAGGCTCGCCAACAGTGAATTGAGTGTCGTTGCGCCGTCATAGCACACGTACTTGGGCTGTGCTACACTGCGGACGGAGGGCATGGTCAATTTGCTCGACCTATCTTATGGTGAGCTCTGGCATCTCAATCAAACCGAGATGCACATACAGGGTCTGTTGTCATGATGCACACGTATCAATCGCTGGCGCGAGGATGCGTGCAGTGACTATACTGAATGGCGCGATGCGGTGCTGGACAGCAATGCGGATTCCGTGTCTTGTGTATCGATCGTGTTGCAACTCACTGGTATTCTGGCTTCAGAATCCTTCACAAGGCTAGAAAGACTGCTGGGCACAAGGGTGATGGTCTGAGACCGAGGGTCGGCTTTCAATTCAGTTGTTATTCGATCCGGTGGATTGGATCTCCACGTGCCAGGATGTTGGCGCGGCTGTGTCTTGTGATACAGCATGGCCTTGAGAGGTCGTGAGCTTGCTGACCTCTGTGAAGGAGCGAGTGGTCGACTTCGCTGACCCTCGAGCGACTTGCTACTCAGTGACTGCACCAAACACAATGGTCCCCATTGTGACAGGTCACACTCGAGTCAAAGTGAAAGAGGCACACGTGCTGAATGCCCCTCTTTCACACTTCTCAAAGTCAGGCTCTGATTTTGATAGTTGCGCCGTGCCCTTGAGCTGTTGCGCAACCTCTCCCTCAACACTTCATCACACAAACCCACCAACTCCAAACCGCACACTTCTGCAACGCCTTCTGCAACGCCTCGACAGCGTAAAACCCACCTCCTCAAGCCTTTGTTCTTCTGCAGTCTCTTCAGCAACGCTCCAACAGCGTGAAAACACCTCCTCGCGCCTTCGTACTTCCACAA
>Ga0265797_10010401_pt1 | contig 11862 bp, 7 predicted proteins | sample P2T30metagenome_FD_192433 | JGI IMG/M metagenome (GOLD analysis project Ga0265797, IMG submission 192433) | Plant litter microbial communities from East Loma Ridge, Irvine, California - P2 T30 | ecosystem: Environmental > Terrestrial > Plant litter > Unclassified | place: USA: California... | reverse complement strand
GGCGGCGCCGATGCGGCCTACCGCCATCTGCGGGTCGAGAACGGACGCCTGGCCTGGCATGCGCTGCCGGCCGGCAGCCAGGGCCCGCGTCCCGCCGCCGTGCCGGTGCAGCTGCTCGACCGCAATGGCGACGCCTTGTGGGCCGACGGCGCGCCCACCACAGCGGCAAGCAGCGCCGGCCTGGCGCCGCTGCTGGGCGTGCACCGCGACCATGACGGCAGTGTGGCCGGCATGCTGTCCCGATTGGGCGGCAGCAGCCACGAAGCCAACCTGACGCTCGACCTGGCGCTGCAGGCAAAGGCCCAGCAACTGCTGGACTGCATCGGCCTGCAGGCCGGCCGCTGGGATGGCCGGGCCTGTGTCGGGGGAGGGGCGCCACCTGAGGCGCGCCGCGCCGGTCTGGTGCTGCTCGACGCCGGCAGCGGCGATATCCTGGCGGCGGCATCGAGCGGCGGCGATGCCGCCGACGCCAGCCATTGGGGCGAGCTGCGTGATTTCGACCGCGCCGACCCGGCGCGCAGTCCGCTGCGCATCGCCGCCTTCCAGCACGACGGCGGCGCGCACCGGGCGCCCGGTTCCACGTTCAAGGTGATCAGCGCGCTGGGCCTGGAGCAGGCAGCGCGCACCGATGCACGGCTCGATGGCTTGCTGGGTGGTCTGCCGCTGCTTGACGTCGACCGCCTGGCGCGCGAAGGCGGCCACGATTTTCGCACCGGCGCGCCGAGCTATCCGGCCGACGGCGACCGCGCCCGCATCACCAATTTCCGCGACCAGATCACCGGTAGCCGCGCCGAAGGGGGCCGCCTGGGCCTGGCGCAGGCGATGGCGCACAGCGTCAACACCTGGTTCGCCTGGACTGGCGAATTGAGCGACCGCAGCCTGCTGGGCCAGCCCGACGGCGGCATGCCCGGCGCGCGCGAGCTCGAATCGGGGGCGCTTGAGAACGTGCGCCCGGTGGCGGCGATGGCGGCGCGGCTCGGCTTCGGCCAGCCGCTGCGCCTGGACGGCGGCCTGCTGCCCCAGGATTACCGCTGGGGCGACTGGGACGCGCTGCAGGCCAGCGCCTCGCAACTGGACCCGATCGGCAGCCGCCATGAACTGCGCCAGATGGCGATTGGCCTGCGCATGCAGACCACGCCGCTGCAGATGGCGCTGGCGGCGGCGGCGGTCGGGGAGGGCCACACTGTCACGCCGCGCCTGCTGCTGTCGCTCGACGGCCATGAATCCAAAGCTGGCCCTGGCGAAGCGCTCGGCGTACGGCTGGACCGGGTGCGCGCCGGCATGAAGGGTGTGATCGACGGCGGCACGGCCGCCGGCGCCTTCCGCGACCCTGCGTTCAACCACCTGCGCCCTGGCCTGTATGGCAAGACCGGCACCGCGCCGGCCGGCCAGGACGACCTGGCCACCGTCTGGTTCATGGGCTGGCTGGAGCCAGGCAGCCTGCCGGGCCAGACCCGCCGGCTGGCGTTCGCGGCGTTTGTCAGCCACTCGCCGGCCACCGGCGGCGGCCATGCCGCACCTGTCGTGGCGGCATTATTGCAATCAATGCAAGTGCAGTCGTTGGAAAAGAGGGACAAATAGCAGCCTGCTGCGCGCCTCAACGCCGTGTTTGTATGGCATCATCTATTTCACTCCGCTATGTATGCGGGGCGAGATCGAGGACGAGGAAGGTATGCGTTTGCCGGGAACCCGGTATCAGGAGCACGGTTGGGAGCAGGTCCGCAAGCTGCTGGGGCAATGCTCCCTGCAGGCGTTCGTCCGGCTGGACCCCGCGATCCTGCTCGCACCGGATGCGGAGCAGTCGCTCGACGCCTATATCGACGCGGTCGCGCTGGCCCTGCGGACGGCCGGCGCGCGTGCCCAGGCGCCCGGCAACAGCTATGGCGACACCTGCGGCGAGCTGGCCTTGAGCCTGGTCTATGAATTGCAGGCGCGGCCCGCCGACTGGGCGGCGCTGTGCACGGCGGTGACGAGCGAACACGCCCGCATCGGCCCATTCTGGACCCAGCCCGGCGGCGACGCGCCCCTGCGCAAGAAATTCAACGACCTGTACGCTGTCCTGCGCGACAAGGTCGACAGCGACAATTACCAGGCCGCCTGCGGGCGTCCTTGCAGCCCGAACCGCATGTATGCCTACCGGATGCTCGACACGGCCTACCATGAGATCGCGCGCCTGTTCGACGGCTGGCGCGAGCACGCCGGCCAGGTCGGCGCGATCCTGGGCCGCGAGGTGGCGGCGATGCCGATCGAAGCGCGTCAGCTGCGGTCGATCGGCGACTGCAAGCCAGAATGGATCATGCACTGGAGCGAGAGCCTGGAAGCGCACAGCGGCGCGCCCGGCCCGCTGCATACCCGCTCCAAGCGCTTTGCCAGCCTGAAAAACAGCCTTGAGAAGATCGGCGCGATGCTGCGCGAGATCGGCGAATACGAGGCGCTGTCGGCCAACCGCGACCAGGACTGGCTGCAAGACCGCGACGACGCCGGCGCCTGGCTGGACGACTATTGGCGCGTGCTGGACGAGTCGGAACAGGGCAGCACGCCCGGTCCCGACCAGATCCTGGAGGCGCGCCAGGACGAACTCGACGCCGCCGAACCGGAACTGTCGCTCGAGACCGCGCCGGTCGACGAGATCGACGCCGCCCGCCTGGCGGCAGTGGCCGAGCAGGTTTCACTTCCCCTCAACTATCTCCTTCTAGCAGCGGCGGCCGAGGATCGCGCCAGCTGGGCTGCACGCCGGATGGCGCAGGATTCGCTGCCGGTGCGCCTGGCGGTGTACCTGAAGCTGCTCGGGCCATTCGACGACAGCTATCCGTCCGAGTGGCTCGATCCCGCCAGCGGCGAGCTGCCCACGATGCAGCAGCTCTCCGGCCTGGACGGGATTTCGCTGCCGACCCTGCGCAAGCGGCGCGACGCCGCGATCGCGGGCCTGAACGAGATGGCGGTAACAGAGGAGGAACGACGATGGGCATGACGCAACTGGATCGCAAGCTGCAGGCGGGCGCAATGATGGAACGCCGGGTCGAGAACGATCGCCTGATGCTGGCCGACGCGGTATTGCAGGGGGCGCTCGATGGCAGCCGGCCGCTGACGGCGGGCGAGCGCACCGCCCTGCAGGCGTCGCCATTGACGCTGCGGCGTTTCCGCCACCTGGCCGATGCCCGGCGTTCGTTCGCCTGGCGCGGCAGCCGCGGCCTGCTGCGCGCCGCTGACAGCGGCGCCGGACTGGACCTGCTGCGCACCGACGACCGCATGTGGAGCCTGCACTTCGTCGACGATGGCGGGACGCTGTGCGTGATCGTCCAGCTCGACCCGGACGCCGCAGGCGCGGCGCACGTTCTGGATCAACGGCCAGCCATCCAGGTGCGCGATGGCGCCGGTCAGGTCGTCCTTGCAGGTGTGCTGGACGCCGACGGTGAGTGTGAAGGCCGGTGGCCGTTCGCCCAACCGCCTTCGACCCATTTTCAGCAGCATGGCGCGCGCTTCGAGGTCATCCCCGGCGCGCCACCGATTACATAGTGTAGTTCCCGACAGACCCGGAAGGACGATGATGCTAGGTTCGCTGTTCAAAGATGCACTGCGGGGCACACTACGCAGCCCGCTGCGGCAGCCCGATTTCGACGCCACGCGGCTGGGCAGGGTGGCGATGGCGCTGCCGGCGCCGAATGGCCTCACCGTCCCCGCGCCGTGCGCCGCCGTGCTGGTCGACCGGGGCGGCCGTAGCCGGCGCCTGGCCTCCGGCGCGCGCATCGCGGCGCTCGAGGGCGAAACCGCCTGGTGCGTCCATCCCGGTCCCTACGCCTGCGAGCTGGCGCCATTTGCCGGCGCCCCCGAGATCGGCCTGCAGGTGCACTTCGCGATCGACGCCAGCGATCCGCGCGCGACCCACCAGCGCTTCGACCTGTTCCTGGCCAGCGAGGCTGGCGGCGCGGTCGAGTTGAGCGGCTTCGCCGCGCTGGCGCAGAACGCCTTGCAGCGCGAGCTGGCCCAGGGCAACCTCGAACTGCCGCCCTGCACCACGCTGGAAGAGTGGAACGCCTTCCGCTCCGGCTTCAACCAATTGATGTATACGCGCTTTGGCGTCACGGTCGACGATTGCGTCCCGGTCGACCTGGGCGCCGCGCGCGATTACGCCGCCACACTGGATGCGCGCCTGGCCGCCCAGCTCGATGCGGTCAAGCCGGCGGCGCACGATGCGGCGCCAGTGGCAGCTGCACCGCAAGAAGCGTTCGTGCCGGCCTGCGAGGACGCGCGCGCCCTGCGCCGCCTGTTCCTCGAACTGCCTTGCCTGATGTGCGCAGTGCGCATGGCGGTGCTGCCGGCCGACCAGGACCGCTTCCGCCAGCACCAGGAATTATTGCGCCGGCTCGATCTGGTCAGCCTGTCGGTCGGCACCATGCCGGCGCTCGAACTGGCGGCGCCGGGCCAGCCGCTGGCGCAAGAGGAGCAACTGCGGCGCGCCCGCCACAGCCGCCGCGCCGCCGCCGCGCTGGACGAGGCCTGGGCCTTGCTGGCACGCCTCAAGATCGCCGGCGAAGGCCCGCTCGACTGCCTGTTCGATGAGGCCGACCGCATCGTGGCCAATCTCGAAACTGAATCGCAGGCGCGCCGCAACGCCACCGTACCTGAGGAGCTCGAGGCATGAACGCGCCGCTCACGCAGGCGACCTGCCGTAGTGTCTCCCTCGATGGCGGCACATTGACGATCACTGCCACGCGCCGCCCGCGCGCCGGTCGCGCCGACGTCAAGTGCAGCGCGCCGGGCGCACCCGCAGTGGCGGAACGGATGCAGCAGGTGGTGCGCCTGGCGCGCCACACCGAGCCGCGCTTCGACAGCCGCGACCAGGTCGTGCTCAGTCTCGACCGGGCTCCTGGCGAAGGAGAGCGCGATTGGGAGCTGGCGGCGGTGCTGGCCGACCGCATGGTGCGCGGCGTGATTCAGTTGACCGAGCCGGTGATCGCCAACGGCTGGTCCGACGCCTGGCACCTGGGACGGATCGATGGCCGCATGCTGCCCAAGCCGGCGGCCGGGGTGCTGGCCGGTGGCGTCGACGGCTTGCCGCACCTGGGCGCCCTGAACGGCCAGCCCGATCCGGGCGCCGGGATCTCGAGTGCGCGCGCCTGGTTCCCGATGCACAGCGGCGGCGATCAGGATGGGCTGGGCTGGGTCGAGGTCAGCGTGCGTCCGCTGGCGCGCGCCGGCCAGGATGACGAAGACACGATCAGCGTGCCCGACCTCGACGCGGTGCGGCAAAGCGAGGTGCGCGCGGTGCTGGGTGGGTCGCGCCATTTCGACGGCCGTGGCCAGGGCCAGTGGCGCACCACGGTGCGTTTCGGCGAGTCGCGTTTTTCGGGCGACTCGTACCAGCTGGCGCTGGTAATGGCCGACCGCATGGCGCGCGGTCGCGAATTTCTGGCGCGCGGGCGGGTAATCGCGACGGGAGCGTCGAGCGCCTGGCATGCCGGGAAGGTCGAATCGGTCGAGGCGCTGGCGCCGAAATGCGCGCTGATTGCGCGCGAGGCCGCTGCCGGCGACCGGGTCCTGCTGCCGAAAGAGTGGGAAGCGGCGCTGCCGCAGGGCTTGCGCGAGGAATTGCGCGCGCGTGGCGCCAGCCTCGCCTGCGTCGAGCGGATCGGCATTATCTAGAGACCTTTTGCGCCGCCCCCCGCTGTGATATCAGCGGATCGGCCCCGCGCACGGGAGCGATCCGTGCCGCAGGCATGGCCCTGCTAGAATCCACGGGTTGGACGGCAGGTTTGCAGGTAGAGGTTGCAGAGATAACGGAGTCGGATATGTTGCAGATGTTCGGAGTGAAAGGCGCCGCTTGCCCGCGCTGCGAGCGCAAGAACGCGCCGGATGCGCGCTATTGCGCCGGCTGCGCCATGATCCTGGGCGCGCCGCGCAACAAGCCGGTGCTGGTCGAGAACCGCTGGGTGGCGGGCCCCGACGAATTGGCGGTATTCTTCGGCGTGCGCGAATTGTCTGGCCTGTTCGTCAAGACGCTGCGCGTGCCGGCGACGGCGCGCGGCTTCATCCTGCAGGGCGACAAGGCGACCGAGGTGCCGCAGGGCGAGTACGAGATCGAAGGCTTCTTTACCCGCCTGAACCACCTGCTGCGCGACCAGCATGCCGAAATCCTCATCACCCGCACCGGCGCCCTTGCGGTGCCGTTCGAGTTCGATGACATCCCGACCAGCGAACACCTCGATATCAAGCTACGCTTCACGGTCAGCGTCAGGATCGAGAACGTCCCGGCCTTCGCGCGCCACTTCATGACCACCCCGGGCACGATCGGCACCGGCGAACTGCGCGAGTTGCTGGCGCATCCGGTACGCCAGCTGGCGCTCGAATTCATCGGCGCGCGCTCGCTGCGCGAAATGACTGGCAGCCGCGAACTGCGCGAGCAGCTCGACCAGCGCCTGCAGGGCGGCCTGCGGCTGCTGCTGGCCGAGTACGGCCTGGCGGTCACCAGTGTCGAGACGGCCGAACTGCGCCACGATAAATACGACGCCAACCGCGCCCGGGTCGGCAGCCTGTGGCTGGCGGCCGACGAAAAGCATGTCGAGCTGGCCAATGCGCGCCACCTGGACGAGCTGTACACGGCCGAGGAATGGCAGCGCATCAAGCGCAGCGAAGAAGAAGGCCGCCTGCGCCTGCGCCGCCTCGAATTGCGCCAGGACGACGCCATCGCGCGCGCCGAATTGTCGCTGCAGGGCGCCGACCGCGCCCACGGCGTGCGCGAACGCCAGATCGAGCTGTATGGCCGCATCCTCGAAGCGCAGTCACGCAAGCAGGCGCTCGCGCAAGGCGCCGCCGAAGTGCTGGCCGAACTCGAACACGACCTGGCCCAGAAACATGCCGAGCGTGCTGACGAGGCGAGTGAATGGCGCCACCTGCGCGCGCTGGCCGGCGTGCGCATGCGCGCCGAAGTGGCCAGTGCCCAGCAAGAGGCGACGCATGCACGCCAGCTGGCGCAGCAGCGCTTTTCGCAGCAACTGCTGCAGCAGCAGATCCGCAACAAGATCGAGCAGGCGCGCCAGATCGAGGACGCCACCCGCCAGCGCGACGAACTGGTGCGCCTGCGCGACAGCGAGGCCACCGCTGCGCAGCAGCTGCGCGACATCGACGAAGCAGAACACGAAGCGCGTTTCCAGGCCCTGAAATTTGCCAACGAGGCGCGCCGGCGTGAGGCCGAGCGCTTGCAGGAATGGGAAGACGAACAGGCGCGCCAGCGCATCGATAGCGTGCGCCGTGGCGCCGGCCGGGCGGACGCCCAGGCCCAGCACGAGAAGCTGCAGCGCACCATCGAGCTCGACGCCCTGCATGCGAGCCGGATGGAAGACGTGGCGCTGCAGGGGCGCAGCGCGGAGCGCGACCACGAGCTGGCGCTGGCGCGCCTGGCGATGGAACGCGGCGCGGCGCTGGCCGCCATGGACGATACCGCCAAGCTGGCGCTGGCCGACACGCCGAACGCTGCGGTGCTGGCCGATTACCTGAAAACCCGCGTGCATGCCGGGATGGGCGCGGAACAGTTGACGGCGCTGGCCGGCGTGGCTGGCGCGGGCAAGGTGGAAGTGGGCGAGGCGGCGCGCGCCGCTGCCGCCCTGGTGCGTGAGGAACAAATGCGCCGCGAGCACGAGGTCGACAAGGACCGCCGCCACCAGCTCGACCTGCTCGCGACGCAGAACGATGTGAACAAGACCGCGCTCAATGCGCAGGCCGCGCTGGCGGCCGGCGTCAAGGGCGCGCGCCAGTGCGCGCACGGCCATCCGGCCCGGCCTGAAGACCGTTTCTGCGCTTCTTGCGGCGGGGCGCTGGGCGCCTGATACGAGAGCAATGCAGACAGCCATCGACAAGATCCGCGAACTACGCGCGCTGCACGAAGACGGGTTGCTGAGCCGTCAGGAGTTCGACCAGCGCAAGAACGCGATCCTGGACGCGGCCTACACGCCGGCCGAACGCGCGGCCGCAGCACGTCCCGGCACCGAGATCGGCGCAGAGGGCGATGTGCCGCTGGCCCGTCCCGGCACCGAGATCGGCCTGATGGCAGGCCAGGAGATCGGCCCGCAAACCCGCCGCTACCGGCTCGAACGCCTGATCGCGCACGGCGGCATGGGCCAGGTGTGGCAGGCGACCGATCTGGCCACGCATGCCGAACTGGGTCACAGCGCCCAGGTCGCGCTCAAGATCCTGCCGCCGCACCTGACCCAGGCCGCCAGCCACGCCAAGCTCCTGATCCAGGAAGCCACGCGCGCGCGGCGCCTGGCGCACGAGCACATCGTGCGGGTCTACGAGTGGGCCCAGGACCCGGCCACGACCAGCTTCTTCCTGATCATGGAATACCTGGAGGGCGAGGACCTCGACGCGGTGCTGGCGCGCGAATCGCGCCTGCCGCTGGCGCGGGTGCTGGAACTGCTCGACCCGGTGGCCGCAGCGCTCGACTACGCCTGGGAAAAGCACCGCCTGGTGCACCGCGACATCAAGCCCGGCAATGTGTTCGTGACCCGCAAGGGCGAGGTCAAGCTGCTCGACTTCGGCATCGCCGCGCGCGCCCGCGCCAGCGGGGCCATATCGCCGCACGACGCACCGGCGACGTCGGGCACCGCCGGCTTCCGCGCGCCGGAAGTGACGGTCGAGGGCCTGGTGCCGGAACCGGCGCTCGACGTGTATGCGGTCTCGGTCATGATCCACCAACTGCTCACCGGCGTGCTGCCCGGCGCGCCCGGCGGCCAGGTGCCCGAGACGCTGGGCGCGCGCCAGTGGGAAGTGCTGCGCAGCGGCTTCGCGCCCGACCCGGCCGCGCGGCCGGCCACGGTGCACGTCTTGCTGGACGCGATCCGCGCCGCGGCCGGGCCGTCGGCCGAAGAGCTGGCCAGGCAGGAGGCCGCGCGCCGCGCCGTGCAAGAGAAGCAGGCGCTCGAGCAGGCGGCGCGCCTCAAGAAGGAACAGGAAGCCGCCGCCATCGTGCAGGCGCGGCTGGACGAGCAACGCCGCATCGAACTGCGCGAGCAGCAGCGGCGCGAGAAACTGGCGGCCGAAGAAGCGCGCCTGGCGCGCAAGGAAACCCTGCGCCAGCAATTGCTGGCCAGGCGCGACGAGGAAGTCGCCAAGACCCAGGCGGCCAAGGAAGAGGCGGCGCGCAAGCTGGCCCAGGCGCGCGCCGCTGCCGTCCAGGCGGCCCAGCAAAAGAAGCTGCGCGACGAAGAGACGGCGCGCGCCGCCGAACCGGCTGCGGCGCCGGCGCCCGTGCCGGTCGAGCCAGTAGCGCCGGTGGCGCCGCCCGCCGCCACCGCCGCGCCGGAGACCAACAGCATCCTGCGCGACCCTTTCCTCGACGGCAGCGGCCAGGGCCCGGCCATGGTGCTGATCCAGACCGGCCGCTTCCAGATGGGTTCGCCCGAGCATGAGCGCCGCATCGCCATGGCGGCCGGCTCGCAAAAGAACTGGATCGCGCGCGAGACGCCGCAGCATTGGGTCGGCATCGAGCGGCCATTCGCGATGGGCCGCCATCCGGTCACGGTCGGTGAATGGCGCGTGTTCGTGCAGGCGAGCGGCTGGCAGATGCACGGCGAAGTCAATTGGGAAGGACCGGGGTTTCCGCAGACCGACGAGCATCCGGTGGTCGGCGTGACCTGGTTCGACGCGCTGCAGTACGTGGCCTGGTTGAGCGAAGCGACCGGCAAGCGCTATCGCCTGCCGAGCGAAGCCGAGTGGGAATACGCCTGCCGCGCCGGCACCAGAACCGCCTTCAATGTGGGTGACACCATTGCCACCACCCAGGCCAATTTCGACGGCAGCTTTACCTATAATGGCGGCCCGCGCGGCGACTTCCGGCACGGCACCACGCCGGCCGGTTTCTTCCCGCCGAATGCCTGGGGCCTGCACGATATGCATGGCAATGTCTGGGAATGGGTGCAGGACGTCGTACACGAGAACTACGAAGGCGCACCGATCGACGGCAGCGCCTGGGAATTGGGCGGCGACCAGGTGCGCCGCATCCTGCGTGGTGGTTCATGGCTGTACAACCCGCGCTACCTGCGTTCGGCGCTGCGGAACGGTTTCTCCGCCGTGCTGTCTAACGATATCGTCGGTTTCCGCGTGGTGCGCGAACTGATGTAAGGTCGAGCGTTAGAGGGGCAGTGCCATGAAAATACCTGAACACCTGCGGGCGCCGGCGATCGTGTTCGCCCTGCAAGCCGCACTATTGGCTGGAGCAGCGCTGGTTTTCCTGATATTGATTCCGCCGCACGGCTGAGCTACCGGTAACAGGCAGCGTTATCAGGCGTCGAGTTCGGCGGCTTGGGCGTGGCTGCGGCGTTCGCTGACGCCGCGGCGGTTGGCGCGCGTCTCGGGATAGGCATTCGGGACAAAGCGGGCGCCGATGCCAAGGCCCACCTGCTGGAGACGGCCGAGCGAGGCATCCGGCGCGAGCGGCGTTTCGCGGCCGCTGGTGCGATCAAGTTGCCAGAAGCCGCCATCGCGGTGGAATAGCAGCGGCAGCGCGATGGCGCGCGGCATGCTGGATGGCGCCTGGCCGTCGCGCGGTGTCGGCATGCACTCCGGCGCCATCAGGTAAAAGCATTCGGCGCGCGCGCCGGCATCGAGCCGGTGCAGCACGACCGCGTGCGGCAGCAGGGCCGTGACCTCGAGCGTGACGATGCCCTTGATGCTGGCCGTCAGTTCGATGCGCATGCCCAGGCGCAGCTGCACCGGCATGTGCTTGCCGGGCCAGACGCCATCGAGCAGCAGGCCGTAGCGCGACACGTCTTCGATCTCGAAGCCATGCCGGCTGCGGCGGATGACGGCGTGCCGTCCGGACAGGCGGCGCGTCAGGCCATCGTGCTCGATGCCGGCTTCGCCGTGATGGGCCAGCAGCAGGTCGGCCTCCGGCGCCACCGCTTCAAACCGGCCAAGCACGCACTCGTCGAGTGCGAACAGGCGTACGTGGCGCTGGGTCGCCGAATCGGCTTCGGCATGCACCAGGCAGGCGCTGTCGGCCGGGCAGGGATGGGCCTTTGCTCCGACCGGCAGGTCGATCTCGATCAGGTCCTCGTCCCAGGCGATGGTCGACATGCCGAGGTCGATCTTGCCGCTGCCGCCGTCCAGGTTGACCTGGGCGATCGAGGCATTGCGCGCAGTGACGTCGATGTCGACGCGTCCGCCGCCCGGCGCGTGCACGCGCGCAATGCCGGCATCGTCGGCCGTGACGCGTACATTCTTGTGGGTGGCGAGGAAGGTCTGGTGGATCTCGCCCAGGCTGGCGTCCTGGCGCGGCACCAGGATCACCGGCGAGCAGGTCCAGGTGCGGCTGGCTGCCGGTGCCTGCGCATGCTGGCTGTGCAGTTCGATCTCGATCCGGTACTGGCCGTGTTCCAGCCCGCGCGAGGAAAATTCGAGGAATAGCGGACGCCAGTCGCCGCGCGAGGTGCGCTGGAAACCGTAGCTTTCGCCGCCACTCAGGCGCAGCGCCGAGCGCACCAGCATGCGCACTTCGGGCGCGCAATCCATCGGCATGCCGCGCAGCTCCAGCCGGATCGCCTGGCGGCCGCCGGCGGCGCGCGGGTCGAAGCCGCTGATGTGCAGTTGTGGGCGTTGCAGGCGTGGCGCCGGGACAGCGGCAGTCGGCGCGGGACCGATTACGGTGTCGCGGCGGCTGCGCAGGGCGGTAATGGCGTCGAAGCTCGACGGCAAGGCAGGCGCAGGAACGACGCTCGGCGTGGTCTCAGGCGCCGCTTGCTCGACCGGCTGGGCATGCCCGTGCGCGCAGGCGGCATCGCCGGGAATGACCCAGACGGTGCAGTGCGGATGCTCGGGATTGCGGCAGCGATTCATGTCGGAGTGACAAGTTGAATAATGGTCGAAAAG
>Ga0265797_10010400_pt1 | contig 11863 bp, 10 predicted proteins | sample P2T30metagenome_FD_192433 | JGI IMG/M metagenome (GOLD analysis project Ga0265797, IMG submission 192433) | Plant litter microbial communities from East Loma Ridge, Irvine, California - P2 T30 | ecosystem: Environmental > Terrestrial > Plant litter > Unclassified | place: USA: California... | reverse complement strand
TCTTCTTCTTGTCGTCCTCGGCGGTGGCGGTGGTGGTGTTAGCGAGGGGGTTGATCAGGATCTTGGGGTTGTCGCCGACGGATTCGTCGCGAAGAGGAGTGGTGGCGGAGGCGGGTGCGGTGGAGATGGAGGATGTGATGTAGACGGTGCTCTCCTGCTGCTGCTGGACAGTGGAGGGAATAGTGGTGACAGAGGCGGAGACGCTGCTGGCCTGGACGGCGGAGAGGGCGGAGGGAGTAGGTTGAGAGAGCTCGGACTGAACATCTGATGAGGACTGCTTGGCCTGGAGCATGGAGATGGAAGACGGAGATTGCTCGGCCATGACAACAGAGACAGAAGACGGAGATTGCAGAGCCTGGGCCATGGAAACGGAAGAGCTGGGAATGGGCGAGGCGTGGTTCTCAAGGGCCATACCGAAAGAAGGGATGGAAGAAGCGACAGCGGCGAGGGTTGGCTGGGGCGCAACACCGCAGGCAGGGGCGGCGGTGGTGGTGTCCGGGTATTGCTTCTCGAACTCGGCCTTGCCGTAGCCTTCCTCGACGTCGCGACGGTTCATGAAGAAGTTAGGGTGGCCGTTGGCGCGCTTTTGCTTGTACGCATCGGCGACCTGGGCCTCTTGCTTCTTTGCGTCGTAGGTCGGGACAACGTTCTCCTGCTTCGGTGCCTCGTAGGTGGGTGCAACGACTGCCGGCTTGGGCTCTTCGTAAGTGGGCGCAACGTTCTCTTGCTTCGGTGCCTCGTAGCTTTCAGGAGCAACTTCCGGCTGAACGATTTCGGGCTTGGGCTCCCCATAGGTGGGTGCAACAACTGCCGGCTTTGGTGCCTCGTAAGACTCGGGAGCAACATTGTTCACCTTGGGAACGACCTCGGCGTCGAGTGTGGGTGCCTCAACCTCGGGCTTGGGCTCGTAAGTTTCAGGGGCCTGGGCTTCCTGGATCTCAGGCTTCACTTCGTAGCTGTCTGGAACTTGAGCCTCCTGGACCTCGGGCTTCGTCTCGTAAGTCTCAGGCACAATTTCGGCCTCTTGAACCTCAGGCTTCGTCTCGTAAGTGTCGGGGACCTGAGCTTCTTGAACCTCAGGCTTCTGCTCGTAAGTCTCAGGGACGATCTCGGCTTCCTGGACCTCTGGCTTTTGCTCGTAAGTCTCAGGGACGATCTCGGCCTCCTGGACCTCGGGCTTCTGCTCGTATGTGTCGGGTTGCTGTGCCTCTTGGACCTCGGGCTTCTGGTAAGTCTCAGGGACGATCTCGGCCTCCTTGACCTCAGGCTTCTGCTCGTAAGTGTCGGAGATCTCAGCCTCCTTGATCTCGGGCTTCTGCTCGTAGGTATCAGGGATCTCGGCCTCCTTGATCTCAGGCTCCGGTTCGTAAGTGGCGGGCTTCTCGATCTCAGCCTCCTTGATGTCCGGCGTCTGGTAAGTGTCGGGAATTTCGGCCTCCTGGACCTCAGGCTTCTTCTCCTCGTAAGTTTCCGGAACCTGGGCCTCCTGGACCTCGGGCTTCTTCTCCTCGTATGTGTCAGGAACTTGAGCTTCCTGAACGACCTCAGACTCCTTGGTGTAAGCAGGAGCAGTGGTAGCAGGCAGCGCCTGGAAAGCAGTGGTGGATGGCTCATCCATCCACACCTTCCAGTCATCGTCGTCCTCCTCGAGAGGTCTGTTGTAGGTGAGAGACTCGTCCATGACCTCAGGAGCACGCCTGGCCATTCTACCACCGGCACGGCCGGGGTGAGGGGCAGCAGCGGCCAGAGCCGTGAAGGCCAACAGGAGGGACTTGTTCACCATATTGTCGGGGATTTCGATTGGTTGCTTGTCGGTTGTCGATGATCGTTTGGTGCCGGGAGATCGACGATGGGAAAGAGAGGGCCTTCTTGATGGGAAAGAAGGGTCTTTCGAGGTGATTAAAGAGTGACTTGAGTTGAAAGTGATCTGAAACGAGTGTGATGATGGGAGGAAAACGTCGAGGATGGAATGAGATGAGACGGTACTTATTGCTCGATTGTGAGTGCGACAAAACCAGTGGCCTTTGCCAGCCGTCAGTCTCCTGCACGCGGCAGAGCAGTGGCTCGGGTGGTGGGAGAGTGCGATCGCTGCCCGGTGTCGACTGGTAGCAAGGGGTGTGCAAGACACATAACGGCTGCTGCTCTTTGCTGGTCTCAGTCGTCTTCTCAATGCCGCAGGTGGCAGGGCTGAGGTTGGGTTCGGTCGCTCTCCAGTCGGAATTTGTTGTGCTATAGCTGAGAGCAAGTATAGTCTGCGAGCCGCTAACGGACTAGCGCGCCTATCTTTGCGCGTGCAAGTATAGGAGACAGGAGGCAGAGTCCGTAACTGTGGAGTGAGACGGTTGTGATTCAAGGCTGTCGTTGTTGCATACTGCTGCCGTGACTGCGTAAATAGTGTGGTGATGGCCGAGTCTGTGCAGAGTCAATTGCACCATCATGTGAAAGCCGGAATTAGTAACTCGAGAGAGACTTTTGCTCTGGTCTTTGAGATAGAACCTAGTGCCATAGTCAGTAGTAAAGCCAAGTTGTTGAACAAATTCGCGATCCTGCTGCGAAGGATCCCTTCGTCTTCGATAGGCCGGTAGTCTCTTCAACGACTTTACTTGCGAACACGGTACCAACCAGCAGAACCTCGATTTTGTCTCCTTCTGAAACGTAGTAGATCTCTCAAATGGCGTTCGCGCCACCGCCGTGACAAAGAATTTACATGAACATCGCGAGTCCGAAGTGGGTCTCGGGTGCGAGGGACGAAAAGCCCGGAGCCGGTTCGCGGAACACATATGAGACAGACGGTATATCAACGGAATACCGACGTTAGATCTGCGCCATCCAGACCACCCTGTCCCTGTTGTTCAGTCTATCGTTTGGGTTATCGTTACACATATAGTCCTACACTCGAGACCTAACCATGCCGACGCGCTGCGCGCCCGCTCATCAGTCCTCACGTCTTGTAGAAGCAGAAGGCATGGTAGAATGCCGCCGCCTCCATCTCCTCGTCGCCGACTAGGCATCCGTTGTTCGGTGCACTGCGATCGCGACTACGCACACCCATACGCTCTGCAAGCATGCCCAGCTCCCGGTCTTCGCTCTCGTCCTCGTAGACTTCTCTAAAGCCTTTCCGGTACAGCAGTTCAAGGTTGTACTCTTCGGCCAGCGCACGGAAGGCCTCAAACGGCACGATGAACTCGGGTGCATCGACAGCTTCCTGGAGACTGTAGTGATAGCGCCAGCCATATGGCGGACGGAAGATACCGTCGCGCGGTAGTGCTTTGGACACCAATGGTTGGTGGCGAGGAAGTTTGACAGTGTACAGCTCATTGCCGAATTCAATTGGCGGCAAAGTGCTGGCGGGAGTAGCAGATGCTGGATCCTGGACAGGTGTGGCCTCTGCTGTAACCGCTTCCACTAAAGGTGCAGCCTCTGATGGCGCGGCGATTGGTTCTGATGGCTTTTCGGGGTCCCAGTCATCATCATCGTCTTCAGCGCTGCCGTTTGCAGGCGGTTGAGGCTCGCTGGGCTTTTCTGGGTCCCAGTCATCGTCGTCGTCTCCACCACCATTGGCTGCCGGCTGTGGCTCGGACGGTCTCTCGGGGTCCCAGTCGTCTTCATCGTCATCCCTTCTTGAGCTGTGTCCCTCGGGTGCCTTTGCTGGAGTGCTTTTGCCGTTCGGTGTCTTGCCAGGTGCTTCTTTTGCCAGCAAATCCTTCACCTTCTCGGTGATCACGTTCGAGTTTGGCATCACTCCGATGAATCTGCCGCCCTTCTTCAACGCACCAGACACGTTTCTCAACATGCCTCGTGCAAGCTCTTCGCTCTCGAAACTGTAATGGAGAGCAAACATCATGCTGACCACATCAAACCCTCCGCTGAACATCCTCCCCTGCACGACCTGTGGGCCAGGGCCGGCGTTGGGATCGAATCCTACCTGGCGCACAATGGGAATGTCTCCCAGAGACGATCCGAATGTGTCCTGCACGTAGAATTGAGCCTCCATCGGCGGAGCTCTCCTGTTGCGGCCGCCCCTCCGCATGTTCTCGTTGTATCTTGAGCGTGCCTGATCGATACTGACATCGGCAATGTCACAGCCAACGTAGAGTGACGGTGTTTGGGGTGCCTTCTCCCATTTTCCAAGATCGCCTCCCTTTCCGCAAGCCATGTCAAGGACTGTCATGTGCTCGACTGGAATCTCAGGTCGAGAGAATTTCTGAATCAAAGTGGACTTGATCCAGTTGTTAAGGCTTCGAAGTCCTTTGATCTTACTCTCAGTACTCCTCCACTCACGGCCACGCTCTGGTACGGCATTGTAATGTTGAGCCACCAGCTCAGCTCCCGAGGCTTGGTTAGAGAGGTTGTCTTTCCGTTGTCGTTCTTCTATTTGTCGCTGCATCTGCCCAGCGTGATTACGTCCCATGGTGGCTCTCGCACCAGGGCGCTTCCTGGGTGGAGAGCGATCACCGTCGTCATCTTGTGGAGGTGGAGCATTGCGCGGTGGTGACCTGCGAGCGAATGCATTCGGTGTGTTGCTTCGACTAGCCTTGTTCGCAGCCAAGCGCTGAGCTGGCGTCTCCCTCTTTCTCTTCGCGGCTTGACGCCTGCTATTGCTGTCCCACGGCTGGTCCTCGGGTTCTTGGGAGGCCATCTTTGGCGGGACTGAGATGATGTGATGTGATTTGTTGTGTTGTGATGTGCTGTGTTGCGAGTATCAGGAAATACTGTGTATGTCGGTGTTGGTGTGAACTCCGTGCCAATGGGGTGGGAGATTCGAGGTGATGCAATCTTCACGAGCCGTCTTCACGAGACACGTGAAACGCGTAAATGACGGCTGAGCTCAGTTTGCTCTCTTCCGAGGTAGGAAATGGCACGTGGCTGTATTGAAATGAGGACAAGACAGCGAATGGCAGAAAATGTAGGTGAAGGGTGTTGCAGTGAGGGATGGAAGCGAACAAGGGAAGACGGCTACAAGAAGAGCAATATGGAGGCCCTCTCGGCACGCAAGCCGAGAATAGCGCCAGCCCTCCGCGAAACCTTAGCGGGATCGACGGGATCGGGAAGGCCGGCTTCCCGCAACTCTCGTCTCGGCCAGTACTGTCATCGAAACGCCGGGGCGCGGCTTCCTAAGAGAGCTCCAATTCACTTACGTGCCAACACCCATACTGTACTCGCCATCTCCACCACTATCGCCAATACAACAACCCTCGACTCCCACTAGAACTCCATCACCGCCTCCGCCATGGGTGAACCACAGTACCTCAAATACCCCGTCCTCCCTCTCGCGCAGTCGGTCTTCGGTCTCGCCTCTCCAACCACCGACACAGCTACCAAGAAGACGTCATTGAAGACTCTCCAAGATGCCATCCGCGAGCACAAGATGGCACCGCTGTACGCCTACCTGGCGCATCCTCAGACCGGCAAATTGAACGCGTCCGGAGAAGGCGGCTCGTTGTCACCTTCCATTTCCCGCTCAAACACAAACGCCAGCTCGCCATCACCATACAACCTGCTGAGACGGACGAGCAGTATCAACGCTCCTTCCATTGTTGGCGTGCTTGGCGGCAAGACAGATAAGAGTGTGGATCTGCCGTGGGACGAGGCTCTCTACAACGAATTGCTGGCAGACAACGAGAAGGAGCTTGAGACGATCCAGAAGGAGGAGGACGATGCGGTTGGAAACGCCGGCGACACCGAGGTCGCAACTGCGCAAGGCAAGCGTGCCGAGTTCTACGCAAAGATTGGTGACAAGGAGAAGTCGCTGGAAGAGTTCGAGAAGCTGTTTGAGAAAACTAGCATCCTGGGCACCAAGATTGACATTGTCCTGGCCATCATCAGGATAGGACTGTTCTTCGATGACAAGCTCCTTGTCAAGAAGAACATCGACCGTGCACAGCAGCTCGTCGAGTCCGGTGGTGACTGGGACCGCCGCAACAGACTGAAGGCTTACACTGGCCTCCACTTGCTTACCATCCGCTCACATGGTCTTGCGGCTGCACCACTCCTCGACTCGCTATCCACATTCACCTCCACCGAGCTTTGCCCGTACAGTTCTCTCGTAGTCTACGCCACTTTGGCTGGCGCAGTGGCTCTTCCACGCCGCGACTTCAAGTCAAAGGTGGTAGACGCGCCTGAGATTCGCGCCGTCTTTGGTGCTTCCTCGGGTGAAGAGCGTCTCGCTGCTCTTAGTGGTGCTCAAGATGAGTCCATGGAGACCGAAAAGCCCGCAACTACCACTCCCAAACCCACCGTCATCAACCTCACCACCCTTGGTTCTGGCTCCGCACCTGAAGCTGAGCCCGAGATCGACTTTGGCCCTCTCGCCACTATGGTTTCTTCGCTTTACAACGGCAACTACAGCTCGTTCTTCACTTCGCTCGCAGCCGTCGAGACAAACTTCCTCTCGCAAGACCGATACCTCTTCGAGCACAAGAACTGGTTCGTGCGTGAGATGAGACTGCGTGCGTACGCGCAGCTTTTACAGAGCTACAAAGTCGTTGGTCTGGAGAGCATGGCCGGCTCATTCGGTGTCAGCGTCGCGTGGCTCGACAAGGACTTGGCGCCTTTCATTGCCAGCCAAAGGCTCCCTTGCACGATCGACCGCGTGAAGGGTGTGATCGAGACACAAAGGCCGGACGACAAGAACAAGCAGTGAGTATCTGCCTAGACGATTTGTGGAAGAACTCAATACTAATTCGCGATTCCAGGTACAACGACGTCGTCAAGCAGGGCGATCAGCTCATCACCAAGCTGCAGAAGTACGGCCAAGTCGTCCGTCTCCGCGGCAGCGAGCGAAGCTAGAGGAAAGTATGCACCGAAGTCACAGAAAGAGGCCTTTCCACTGCCTACGGCCTTTGAGCCTGGCGTTCAGCAAGCATAGAGTAGGTAGACAGACGAACACGAACAAATGAATCAAGTCTATAAATTACAATTTCCCAAGACGTAAACAACAGCTCTGAATCCGATTGACGATCCCGTGTGTCAGCGGTGGTTTCCATGCTAGGTTGCAGGCGTGTATTGAACCCGGTCAAATACGATCTTACAAACAGACATCTCAAGCGAGCATTCTTGCACATGTGTAGTAAGTGCTTGTTCTGGTGGTTGGTTCGCAGTGATATATCCAGCAACCACGTCAGGTGAGACCTTTCGAGATCGGTCATGTATTGAATGCGGGAGGAAGGCTGCATTCGGTGAGTGGGTTTGATGAGACAATGCCAAATGCACAGAAATCGATCAAACGTCCACTTATATTGCCCAAACACACCACAGCGCCGGCCAGATTGACCGCAACAGCCAGAAGGCCACCCAGCTAGATGGTAGGGCAACAGCAATCATGTGTGGTGTCGTTGACAACATTGTCATTTTCCAAAGGAAACCCCATCCCTAACCCTGGCACACACGCAGTCCATCAGTGTTGCCATGAAAATAAATCACCATCGACACAATCCCAGCGGTCGGGCGACCATTTAATTGAATTGAAAATCTAGAACTTTGATTGAATGCTTGGTATTTAATTATGTTGGGGGTGATGACATGCTTTTTTGCCTTTTTGTTTTGTTTTGGGTTTGTCCGTTGAGGAACTCGAACGACTCTCAAGCAAACATCCAGCCAGTTTCTCCGCTGCAGATGCTACGGTTGGGATCTTTTCCAAAGGAATAGAGCCGAGATCGAGTGGCCGTTGGGTCAGCTGTTTTACCGCGAGTGCTTCATGCACAAGTTTGACGAAGTTTCGAGACACATCTGGTGTCCTTTTACATGATGATTTCGTTTTGCACGTCCTGTCACAACGATTAGCACATTTAGTCATGTCGAGGAAGGACTCGCAACAACTCACCCTCTTCAGCTCCTTGTACGGAAGGCAAACGCAGTTCTGCACTCTCACTTCGTCCGCCACCGCGCACTCCTTGCCGAGAATCGTGATGCTCTGCACTTTGACACCGTTCTTGACCACGCTGGTGCTGAGTTCGCGAACAGGGGTCGGTGTACCCTCGACTCGCGCCCAGGCACCGACACGACTGCTCCAGCCGATGATCGCGTACAACACACAAGCGTCGTGCTTGATCTCGGCGTCTTCCAACACGATGGCCTCCTTGATGCGAGCACCGGCACCGATCACAGCACGCGGGCCGATGGAGACGTTGGGACCTAGCTTTGCTGTAGGGTCCACCTGGGCGGTCGGGTGGATGAACACTGGAGGAAGGATGGTCGCGGAGGGTTTCGCGAGCTCTTCGCTCTGCTGTTGGAATGCCTTCATGAGGTACAAGGCGTTGGCGGGCACGGCGGAGCCGGCGGTCTTGATCTGGCGCCAGAAGTCCTTGGTCTCGAGGACGTAGAATTGGCGGCTGTCGGCGAGGTCGGAGAGAATGTCCTGCTCCAGACGGATGACTTCACTGATCTCGCCATCGTCGTCGTCGTCTTGTGCAGCGCGGGGCAAGTAAGCGGAGTCGAGTGCGTCCGAGGAGGGGTATGAGACCAAACGAGGGCGGTCGGCGCGACGCTTAATCGCGGACTTGATGCTGGGGAAGATGGCCTCGGTGGCGAAAAGGTAGACGCCGCAGTTGATCAGGTTCGAAATGTAGGACTCAGGCTTCTCGACGTAGTGCAACACGCGCTTAGTGTGTGAGTCGCTGACGATGCAGCCAAAGTTGTTCGCGGCGTCTTTGGGCACGCGGGTTCCCAGAATGACGGCCTCGCCATCCTTCTCCTCGAAGAGACGCAGCATTTGCTCCAGGGGGAAGGAGCAGCAGACATCGGCGTTGAGGACGAAGAAACGGTCAGGGCGGCCCTTCAAGATGGCGTCGCGGAAGTGGTAGAGACCGCCAGCCGTTCCGAGAGCCTGGTACTCGCGCAGGTATTTGATAGAGACTTGGGGGTGAGTGCGGCCACAGTCCTTGATGAAGTCGCGGAAGACTGCCTCATCGTAGTAACCGACAATGAAGACCTCGCGAATCTCGGGGAGTTTGGTGATGGCAGCGAAGCAGTGTGAGATGATGGGGTGGCCGGCGACTTCGAAGAGGGGCTATATCGCGTTAGCCAGGGTTGGGCATCCTGGGACTTAGCCGACCAATTTATACCTTGGGAAGGTCGAGAGAAAGAGGGCGGAAGCGGGTTCCTCTTGACGGTCCACCGACCTGCTCACTTCAGCCGTTTGTTCATATAATCTTGATTTCCCCGATGATTCCCTACCAGGATAACGGCCTTTGTGACTGGCGCACCTCCTCTTGCGCCGCGTACGGGCACCTGCAGATTCGCCATGTTTCGTTTCGTTTGTGAAGTTGTCGCGAGGGTTGGAGGGGTTCGCGCGGTATACGTGGACTCGATTGGGCGGAGGAGAGGGTTTGCAGTTCTTGTTTAACGTTAGCGGGATTCGAAGTAGTGAGTTAGACCACAAACATACCAAAGGGAGTGTTTCTGTTTAGACAAATCGATTGTCAGCGTCGTCGTGTACTAAGACAGTGCAACCTGTCTCCTCGCATCGCTCGTCAAACAGCAAGGGTCTCCCAGTCCACGCGGCGGCGATCTCGCCCCGCAAATGCACAGATCAACACGAGCTTGACGAATGCGCTTGCGTCTTCACACTTCACTTCCATCGGGAGTGACGAGAATCGAAAGCATACTCACGGGACAAGCCTCTGATATCACTTGAAAGTGCTTAGGTTCGCATGCCATTCCTTCAGCACGATCCTGTTCCATCGGATCCGTGACAATGGCTGAGTTGGCTTTCATACCTCGTTGCCCGCTCAACATCACTTGTGTGAGTCTGTGAAGTAAGCGCCCTTCATTTGCCAACATTGTACAGGACACATGCATGGTACCATAGGCCAATGGATGTCGAGCTACCAGACACTCGCACTGCACAGACGACGCCAAAGACGCGTGTTCTTGCATCCTGCCGTCCCTTTCACGTCTCTTCAACATCTTTCACACTGACCTTTGCAGACCAGCATCGTCGAGCCGAAGTCCTGCAACATCGTGTTCGTTTGTCTCAGGATACTGTACAAGCCATGCAACCTGCCGGTCCCTGAGCGTAATGTTCATCGGCACACAGGCGGACGTGTCTTTGCGGCCCTCGCGGTGAGACTTTCGCCGGAAGACAACGCACTCGACGTGGAGTGTCGTGAAAACCGAAGTTCCTGATGGCTTCCTAATGTGATCCACGACTGAACTGGGCATTGCTGTCTACCTCTTCTCCGTCAACATGCTGGACTCCATCCATGCTGCCGTCCAGGTTAAAAGGGCAGTCGCCGTCCTCTCATCTCAAGCTCTCCCCACCATCTTCATCAATCATCGCAATAGAATTTTCCCTCAACCTGTATGAGTCGCTGCTTGCACCTTGGACACTTCAGCCATTCCTCCGTCAAACAATTTTGCAACTCCAGTCGCGACAGACGTCGACACCTCTTGAAGTGAGTAAGACTTCTGCATTCATTCAGCCTTACCAAGCAAACTGCGAAGTGACGCCAGGAAAGCGCTCCAGACATTAGTCTACAACTTCACTCTCGCTGAAAGCTTGGCACACTGGGTCGCACCTTCCTCTCCAGTTGCTTCCAGCAAACAAGCCGCCGCCACCAACCTCCGCTTCACTCTCCGCTAACCGCGCATAGCATGTCAACCCGCAACATAAAACAAGAGCTGGCCGACCCACGCTCATCCCCAACCATACCAAACACGAGCAGTCGTGCACAGACTGTCAGCTCCACGGCCGAAACCCCAATCGCCCACGACACTCCGATGAACGTCCACGACGCTTCGCCGGATTCCCAAGCGACGATGACAAACGGCAGTCAGCCTGATCGCGACGAGCATGATGCTCTCAAATCCCTCGGAGCTCAGTCTCACCGCCTAATTCAGGGCATCAAGAAGCTTGAGGAGCTCAGTATCAGCGCTACCTTGAAGTCGCTTCCCAAGTTTGTTGTTGTCGGCGACCAGTCTGCTGGCAAGAGCTCGATCGTGGAAGCACTCTGCGATATCTCACTGCCGCGGAGCATGGGAACGTGCACTCGGTAAGCAGATAACAACAAGATCTCTTCCTTACATGTTACTGACTGCAAACGCAGTTGTCCGTTTTCGATCACAACCTCCGCTCACGGACCCTCCCAGAACGATGGAGCATGGAGCTGCAGTATCTCTATCAAAGAAGGGTTCTTCTTCGACAAGGGCGGTTTCAAGCGGCGGGTAGGCGATCCTGTTGTGACTCACTTCGCAAATATCACCAACAAGGAGCGCCTCGAGCCTATGCTACGTAACGCGCAGCTGGCTGTCCTGAATCCACGCGAGAACCCCCAGCAGTTCATCAACGCTGATAACGACGATGATGCTCATGCGATCCGTCAGGTGGCGTTCTCTCCCAACATTGTCTGCCTTGAGATTCAAGGCCCAGGACTCCCAGAACTTTCATTTTTCGACCTTCCCGGAACCATCAATGTCGTCGGTGAAGAAGACGATCCGAACGACCAGGGCCTGGTACAAAGGATCACAAAACTGGTCACTACGTTTCTCATGGACGAGAAGTCCCTCGTGCTACTCGCATGCGGTAAGTTGATCTGAGCTCTTGAAATTGCGCACAGCTAACGGCGAGACAGGCGCGGATCAAGACGTTGAAACATCGACTACCTTCAGGCTCATCAAGGATTGCAAAGCCACGGCGCGATGTGTTGGAGTGCTCACTAAAGCCGATCTCATGCCACCGGGCAAGAATGAGTACATCCAGAAGATCCTTGACGGAAGCAAATTTGCTCTCGGCAAGGGCTGGTTCATCACGAAGCAGCTGTCCCAGAAGCAAATTGACCAAGGAATCACTCATGCGGCCGCCAGGGATCTGGAGGCTGATTTCTTCGGCTCGCAACCGTGGGCGCCAGATCACTGCGGCATCCCT
>Ga0265797_10010399_pt1 | contig 11863 bp, 9 predicted proteins | sample P2T30metagenome_FD_192433 | JGI IMG/M metagenome (GOLD analysis project Ga0265797, IMG submission 192433) | Plant litter microbial communities from East Loma Ridge, Irvine, California - P2 T30 | ecosystem: Environmental > Terrestrial > Plant litter > Unclassified | place: USA: California... | reverse complement strand
GTACTATGCTGGGATTTGAGACTGCGAAATTGACATGTGTTAGTGTGCTATTGAGGGTACAGTGAACAAGGGAGGAAAGTTGGTACCATTAGTGTTCCGTATGGCAAGGAGCCTGTCTTGGGCACTGGGTGGCGGATCGAGGAAAGACATGTCGCCTCCAGTCACTCAGACACAGTGTACGGCGGGCGTTGGTGGAAGAGGTGGAGAATGATGGTACACCAGGATATTGGAATGGAAGAAAGACATTGTCACTGTGCATGGGCGCGGGCGGTGGGTTGATGGCTACAATGGTGAGCGTCTTGATGGCTGGGAGTGGGCGCTGTTCCCAGCCACAGCACCGATGTGATACGGCGACGCAGGAAAGATAGCGCTAGTGCGGCAGAAGCAGGATTGAAGGAATAATACTTGTGTGTCCATGGCGCATGGATTGCACTGTGCAAGGATGTTTGTATGCGTGTGCTTGTATACGTGTTGACTGATTTATTGTTGGCGGTGTATGCAGTGCGTGGTGTTGCTACCTTAGACCAGCGCACGCCGGCCCACCGTTGGGAGAGGACGAAAACTGGGGAATAGAACAACGTGACAACCCAGCAGCGCCAGAAGGCTGGGTTCGCGGTCCGTCCCCGGGCCGTTGCCGATGGTGTCGATCTTAGCGTGCTGCGTCACTGAAACGATTGTCGTTCTATCCTGCGAACGAGCCCTCTCACGCACCTTCTCGTCCATCCTGTAATCGTGAAACGGTTAACCATGTGCTCGGATCCATATTGGCACTATCCTTGAAAAGAGCTTGGATCGCTGTACATCGCACTACCGCTTGGCAGCCATGGCCTTGGACCAGCAGTGCAACTGGGACATCATGATGGCTGACAACTTGACAAAGGTCAAGCTGGACTATGCCAGACCGGACGACTCCAATACGCCGCAGCATGCGCCTGGCGCGTCGCAAGATTCTGGCGCTGACGGTCAGGCGAATGCTGAGTGGCTCGGTGAGCCCATCTATCTCCCCGACGAGATCATATTCCACATTGTCGAATATCTCGCTCGCGGGCACCATGCGCAACCATCGCTCGCAGCTGCTTGCCTTCTGTCTCGTCAGTGGTACAGTGCTGCCATCCCCTATCTCTATCGCTGTCCAGAGCTGTATGGCAACAACTTTGAGAAATTTGAGCGTTCCATCTGTCCTTCGAAGAACCTTCACATACGCTATAGTCGCTTCTCCAAGATGGTCAAGGTGTTGGACATGAGTAGACTGGTGCATCAAGCCAGTAAGAGCACAACAGCCAGAATGATTGGAAGGACCAAGGAGTCCCTGGAAGAGTTCCGCGCTCCACAAGCCTCGTTCGGCGACAGCTGCCTTGCGCCTCTCGCCAAGTGCCAACAGCTGCGTTCGCTGGACTTGTCGTTGGTGTCTGAGTCGCCTCCACTCCCAAAGCTGTTCCGTACGGTATCGCATCTCAGCAACCTCCAGGCTTTCAAGCTCCCCAGATCTTCAGGCTTTGGTGTACATCACAATGGTGCTGCGATTGACTGGCCTCCAAATCTCGCAGAGATTTCTCTGAGTGGAGGCATAGACGCTCACTTTCTCCACGGTGTGGTCAGCTTCCCGCAGACTCTCCGTAGCATAGTCATCGAGCATTGTCCTCTTGCCAAAGGCTTTGCGGTTAAGCACCTGCTGCGTAATGCAGTCCAGCCTCTGCAGAACTTGGAATACGTCAAGATTGCTCACATGCCTCGCCTCAGCGCACATGCCATGGACGACATTCTGTTCGTCCTGCCACAGATCAAGCATCTCAGCATCGATGTCGATTATGTTACGCCTGCTATGTTTGACGAAGGTCATTTCTCCCACTTCCAGGAACCTCTGATTGCTGGTGTCGAAAACTCGGAGCAACCATCCTTTGGCCAGCCCCTGAAGCACGAGCACCTGCACACTCTTGAGCTCACAAACTCTGGTCACCCGAATGTCGAAGACAAGATCAGTCCGATAGACATCATGATCGCACTGGATGAATGCACGCTGCCACGGCTCCGGATTGTACGGGTGTCCAAATCGCTTCACTGGCACAGCACTACCACTGCTCCGGACGCAGAGGCGTTGAGTGATGCACTGCAGGAAGGGAGCAAACGCGACTGGGAGAGCAGGGAGGGCGTCTTTGCTGATATGAAGACGGAGGAGTACGAGAAGGCCGATTGGGCAAGGAGAGCGGGTGTTTGGTCGTTCTGATGTCGCCTGCACCTTTGATGATTCCCACGAGCACTATATCAAAGAGGACAGCAGTGCGAGGAGTCTCGCTATCCTCGCGTCATTCGGTTAGGCTTCACTCCTGGTGGTGAGTTCGAAGAAACTGCTTCATATGATGGTTCAGCCGATACGGCCTCCTGTCACATGCATTCCCGCTGGGTTGCAGCCGTCAATTGATTTGCACAAGCAGAAGCTCAACTGGCATCCGCGAGCCGGCTCACCTGCAATGAGCTCGGATTGCTTTTCCACGTTCATGGTCGCTCCTTCCTCACATGTCTCCTCAAGCTCGTGCTTGGCGTGCGCGAAGTTGGTGATAAAAGGGATTTCACAAACGCTCTCAACTTCTTCCGCCACCCACCTACCACCTCATCCCCTGCACTCATCTTTCAGTTTCGACATCCTATTGTCGAAGCTACCTTTCCCACTACACTGCAACGTGCATCACCAAGCGCACGCACTCATCCGCAATGGCTGACTGGCAAACCAATGCCGGCGGCGACGGCGTCGCTGTCCCGCATGACACCAGTGACGACCACCAGGAGAGCAACTCCTTCGGCACTGCCGCTCTCGCTGGCGCGATCAACGAGGTTGATGAGGCGGCTTTCAAGGACAAGGCTCAGGAGGCCGGCTGGGTTGGCACGATCCCCGTCAACTACAACCTCCAGCAGTCCAGCCGCGAGGACGAGCTCGCCGCTTACGCCGCCAGTTCCGCAGTTTACGAGTGGGACGACGAGTACGGCGACGTCGGGCCCGAAGTGCCCCAGCTCGAGGAGCAGCTCTTCAACAACGCCTTCCGCCTTCGTCAGGGAAAACACATGAGCAACCTCCAGCTTGAGGTTACCGTCGAGGGCCCCGACAAGATCCACCCTGTCCGCTCAGTAAGTTCCACACGGCCATCCACATCACCTTGAACTCCACTGACCATCATACCACAGTTCGACAAGGCCGGCTTGCATCCCGTGCTGGAGGAAATCGTCACGAAGAAGATGGGATACAGCCAGCCCACCCCTATCCAGGCCTACACGATCCCGGCCGTCCTCTCCGGTGCCGATGTCATCGCCATCGCCCAGACAGGTTCGTTCAATATGTTCTCCAGCATACAATCGCATGCTAACGTCATTACCTAGGCTCTGGCAAGACTGCCGCCTATCTCATCCCCATCATCTCGCGCCTCTGCGGCAAGGCCAAGAAGCTCTGCGCTCGTCGCCCGAACCCCATGGCGCCGGACTATAACCCATACCGCGACGGAGTCAAGGCTGAGCCGCTGGTGGTCATCGTGGTCCCGACGCACGAGCTTGCTGTGCAAGTGTTCGACGAGTGCCGCCGCCTGTGCTATCGCACCATGCTCCGTCCTTTCGCTACCTACGGCGGTCAGCCGATGGGTGTCATGTTTCAAGAGCTCCGCAAGGGTTGCGACATCCTCGTCGCCACCACGGGTCGCCTGGTCGATCTGATGAGCAGGCCGGACGTCCTCACGATGTCTCGTGTTCGCTACACCGTCATCGATGAGGCCGACGAGATGCTCTCGCCCGACTGGGAAGAGCAAATGAAGATCATCATGGCTGGTGGCGATACCAACGACGACGCTGACCACCTATACCTCATGTTTTCGGCCACTTTCCCCAAGGAGCTTCGTTCGCTCGCTCGCCAGTACATGGCACCTGAGCACTACCGTCTCACTGTCGGTCGCGCTGGGTCTTCGCACAAGAACATTGCCCAGGACGTCATCTTTGTCGACGGGCACAAGAAGCTTCAGGCCTGCTTCGACCTCCTGTACTCCAGCGAGCCAGTCAGGACCCTCATCTTCTGTAACAATAAGAGGACTGTTGACGAGCTGGACGCCTATCTCTACCAGCGTCATCTTCCCACCACCTCCATCCACGCCGATCGTGGTCAGCGTGAGCGTGAAGACTCCATGCGCGCCTTCCGGTCCGGCCGCGCTCCGATCCTCATCACCACCAGTGTCACTGCCCGTGGCCTCGACGTCGCTGGTATCGAGCATGTCATCAACTACGACCTTCCTTCCATGTCTTTCGGTGGCATCCACGAATATGTGCACCGCATTGGCCGCACCGCGCGTATCGGCAACACCGGCAAGGCCACCTCGTTCTACGACGAGAAGCGTGACGACGACTTCGCTCCAGAGCTCATCAAGACGATGCTCGAGGCAGGCTGCCAGGCTCCTGACTTCCTTGCCCACCTCGCCCCCGAGGACGGTGTTGTCACATTCGAGGATGACGAATCTGACGAGGAGGGCGAGGCTGAGGCTGACGGTGGTGGCGTTACGTTCGAAGGTGCTGACGCCAGTGCCGTTACCTCTGCTTGGGGTGCTGCCGCGCCTGATGCCGATGCCGGCGCTGGCTTCGCCACTGCTCCTGCTGACGTCTGGGCTGCTACTATTGCTACCCCTGCTGTTGAGGCCGGCTGGTAGATGGCAACATACCCTGCCTATGCCACCACTCACCAACACTTGGTGCAAACACAGTTGCACACACCCTGCACTCAACCGTTTTCTGGTGGTATGACGGTCTTCTCCAGGGTAGCCTAGGAAGAAGACGACAAGGAATGTGAGGGCTGGAGAGTGCATGCATTTGGTTCGTGGGTCGTAGACTGGAAAAGGAAACCCACGCCCTCCCACCCAAAGAATACCAAGGTTGCTGTATGAAGCGAAGCGTCATACATGGCTTCTACAGCAACGGTGAATTGAAAACAAAATTGAACACAGTCCACAATTGATTCATGTCCTTGAGCGTCAATGTGACTGTAGCCTCCTACCCGTACCTCTTGGTCCGCAACTAATCACCCGCGCGGCTTTCCTGCATAATGTATCTCTTCTGACATGCCTGACAGGCAGATCATTCGAACCAGCGTGTACCTAGCAAAAGCACCAGTCATCGCCTACTAAAAGTGAGAAAGCCGTGAGACTGAGGTAGTTGAGAATACAGTTGATTGCAAGAACACGCAAGTCAGCACACTTGACCCCCAATCGTACAACACAACCCGAGTAGCTCGTTACAACGCCCGTAACTCCCTCGGCCGCTTCTCTCAACGAGTCTGAAACTAAGCAGGAAAAGGACAAAGATAAAGGAATTGCCAATCAATCAAATGACCCCGCCTGTGGCTTTTGTGTGTCTCGGCAGGTCATAGATTCATCAGCAAGCAAGAAACACGGCACGGCACAGCATTCTTCTCCCTCCGACCGATCATCACCGCTTCTTGCCTCCCTTGGGCTTCCTCTCCTCATCGTCCATGCCGCCGTCGCGATCCTTGCGAGCGGCCTTCTTCTCCAACTCATCCCAGTCCTCGCCCTCGTCCTCCTCTGAAACCTCATCATCGCTGGCCTCGGCGCTCGCCTCGCTGTCGAAATTGCTCTCCTCGTCGCTCTCGCTCTCGCTAGCAAAGTCCTCCTCGCTCATCTCGAACGCGCTCTCCTCTTCCTCCTCGTCGCTCTCGCCATCCGACTCGGCCGCCAGGAAACTCCAGCCGCCCTCGGCGAAGAAGGCGTGCGGGTCGTGCACGAGGGTCTTCATGATGGTGCCCCAGTTCAGGTTCAGCGGACCCTCGGAGAAGGGGATGTCGACGCTGTCGAGCCAGTCCTTGACTCCGTCGAGGGATTCAACGGGGATGGTGTTGATGTGGGCGGGCGCGCGGGTGAAATCCTTGAAGATGACGACCATGTCGAAGTTCTTGAGGCCGAACTGCACGCGTTCGAGGTGCACGACTTCGATGTCGGTCAGGGTGATGACAAGGAAGGGCGGCTCGGTCAGCTGCACGAGGCAGTCTGTCGTGGGCTGAATGGTGACGGAGGAGCGGGCAGGCACACCGTTGAAGCCGAGCTCGCGGAAGGGCATGTCGACGCTGAGGTTCTCGTTCTTGCCGGCGTCCGCGATCTTCTCGCCGAACAGCTTGAACTCTTTGTCTAGCTGAACGCGGCGGCGCTTCTCCTCTTGCTCGGCCTCGAATTCTTCCTCGTCGCCGTAGCGGTGCTTGCGCTTGCGGTTGCCGGTCTCGTCGATCTGCGTTTCCGAAGCTTCGCGGAGGAATTGGATGTCCTTGGTCTTTTTCTTGCCGACGATGATCGGGTTGATGAGGTGAACGTGTAGGATGACGATCAGCTCGCCAGCGCAAGGCTGGAAGAACAGATGCTTGACGTTGCTGAAGAGGATGTCGATCTTTTGGCCACCAGCAAGATGGTGGTAGCGAAGACCGTTCTGGTGGATTTCGACAGCACCGCCAATACGCTTGCTCTCCATTGCAGGACGCATGAAGATGTTGTCAAGGCGGTGAGGACGACGGTTGCGGATCTCGATAAGCTTGTCTTGCTCCACGACATCCTCCATGTCCTTCTTCTCCTGCTCTTTGCGAATTGCTGCTTTCTTCATCTCGGTGATCTGCTCTGCGACGTCTGTCAAGTGGCGAGCATCCTTCGATCGGAAGGTCAGCGAACGCACGAATTGTGCGTTTGGGTCTTCGAAGGGCTGGTCCTCCTTGCGCCCAACACCCTGACCGGGAGAGAGGAAGTTGAGTCGGAGGAAGCAGAAGTTGCCTTCGTTGGTTGTGCTGGCGTTCTTGATGGTGCTGATGTGGAAGGGAACTGGACGACCCATGATGGGCAAGATAACAGAGTTGTTCCTGGGGTCGGCAAGAATCACGAGATCCTTCACCTTGGTCGGCAGTTGTGTGTCGTACTTGTAAGACTCAAAGCGCTTGAACTTTTTCTCGACGGTGCCGTTCATGCTTCCGGCATCCTCAGCGTACAGCTCAGCACCCTCCCTCTGCTTCTTTTCGTGCAGCTCCTTTTGGTGCTCGCGGCGAGCAATTTCTTTTGCTTCGTTTTGAGTAGTGCCGCCCTGCCCTCTGAGCCTAGTCTTCTGGATGTTTGACTGCGCAACAGCACCGACGCGGGAATCCTTCTTCGGCTTTGCTGGCTTCTTCTTCTCTTCCTCTTCGTCGTCGTTGAAGAAGAACGAGGTGCTCTCCATGTCTGAAGCCGCCTTTTTCGTGAAGACAAATGGCTCGCCGCTTCCAACACCAGCAGCGTTGACTCGGACTGTATCACTCAACATCATGGCATATTTGGCGTCGCGCTTCTTGTCTTGAGGGCTGGGGTTTTCGACGTCAGAGAAGCCAGTCGTGACAGTGAGCGTCATGCCGTCCTTGAGTATGCGTGTGTTCTTTGCGTTCAGAATCATGGTCGGGTCTCTAGCCTCGATACCAATGCCTCCTCCAACGTTTTTGACGAACTTCTCGACAAGCTCAGGCTTCTTCGCCTTGATCACGGAGATGGCCTTGGTGTACGCGTTCTTCGCGGGTACGCCATCCTTGAGCTCTTTGATAACAGCCTCGTGGACATTCAGAAGCAGCTTGTATGTGCTCTCCTGAGACTTGTTGGGATCCACAAGATATGTTCTGGCTACCATAGAGGCGTATGTCTGGTAGCGCAGGCCGAGAGCCGCAACGATGACACCGGGGTGCAGGTTGCTGTCATCCGGGTCCGTGGCAAGCTTCAGATCATAGTTGCCTCCACTCATGACCGTCGGGCTGATACTCCAGTCCAGCTGCACCGGGTCGAAGTCTGCAGCCTTCATCTGGCGGAAGAACTTGTCGTCATCAATCTTGTTTGCGATCTTGTCGGAGAGTGCGCGATGGGAGATTTTCTTGTCCTGGTCCAGAATATCGGACATTTGATCGACAAAGTAGTTGGTCATGACGTGTGAGGTAGCGTGCGAGGCGTTTCTCACCGAGCGCAGCTCATTCTCGTCTTTCACGCTCATGGCAGCGGACAGCGCAGGGCTAATGTCCACCTCCTCGACATCCTTGCTGATCTCTCCAAACGCCGCCTTCCACTCTTGTACGAAGGGTCCTCCCGAAAGCTCTTTCGTGATGACGCCCACCTTCTTTCCCGCGCCCTTGATGATCTCCAGGCATCGCTCGAACTGCTTCTGGTTCTCCGCAGCATCCTTTCCCCGGACGAAGATCTCCACTGGAGTCTTGCCATCCTTGAGTGACTCCAAGTATGCGGCCTTTTTCTTTGTGGTGATGATGTAAATGCCCTCAAGCGTAATGACGAACAGAGTTGCCGGGAACTCGTAGCCAAGCAGCCAGAACTGGAGCGCGTTTGCCTTGTGGAATCCCGCCGCCTCATCGGTCTTGCCCATGACGATGGCAATGCTTCCAGCATCGCCGAAGATGTGGTTTCCGGATCGCTTGTCCGCCTTCCATTGTGTGATGAGGCTGGAGAGGCGGTTGTGGAAGGTTGCCTTGTCGATGCTCACTTCGTCCGCCATCTTGGGCGCAGGACGCCGGTGGATCTGTCGCGGTGTGGCAGGAGCTAAATTAGTGACGATGCAGTGTTTGTCACGTTCACTGTGGGATTAGTGGTGTATGCGGTGCGGTGTTGGTGTCGTTGTTGTGGACAGAGAGGAGCGCGGGTGTTCAAAGATTAAGGTAGAGCTAAGAGCTGCGATCGCGTGTCGCGTCAAGTCGGCACGGCTTAAAGTGGAAAGAGCCTGAGGCACCAGCTATCAAGCAATAACTGGAGAGAGGAGAGCACCTGCTAGCGGTTGGCGCGTGACAAGATCAAGAGGATATACATGTAGTTCATATTACACATGTACATGACGATATCATTCACACGTTTCGTTTTCTTCAGCATATATAGCTGTGATGGCTCACGGTTTCTGAAAGCGAACCCACACCTCATAGCATGAATCTCGACGATGAGCTACTTCCAGGCCTTCGAGATAGCCTCGATCCCAGGCCTCACAAGAAAAAGAAGAAAGATGCAGCCACTGGAGCTTATGCCGCTGGTGTGCGAGCCTTGAGTGCCCGGATGTTGACTTTCTACTTCCGCGCTCCGGTCAAGGCATTCTTTCGGACTAGAGTTGAGTAAGACACGATCAGAGACACCGACCACTTCCATCAAAATCCCTGACATCTTTATAGTTACATGGTATTTTGGCTTGCTGAAAGAGGATTCGTCCGCTTTTCTAACTCGCCATCCAGGGATATGTTCGAGCTATCAACCCAAGCGTACAGGCTGGCGAACGCTGGTCCTGGAGGATGACATCTCCAGCCATGCTGGCGCACGCTGTCAAACACCACGGATGGTCGTTCATCCCTAATCAAGTCCTCCCGCCAATGGTTGCAAACACGATGGTCGGAGCAGTTCTTTATGCCGGGTACCTGCAGACTCTTGCCACAATCCACGAACCCTCTGCACTCAGCACCAAGAGAGTCTATCCGCCACCCTCATTTGGCACCACATTTTCGGCAGGCTTCATTGCCGGCTCCTTGCAAAGTGTACTAGCAGCACCCGTCGACGCTTTACAAGTTCGGTTCCAAGCCACTGAGCTGATGCAGGGTAAATACAAGCATATGTGGCAATACGCCTATGTCAAAACGCGAGAGATCGGCGCTCGCGGTGTGTTTGCTGGCTGGTCGCTGTCGTTTCTAAAAGACTCATTTGGCTATGGATTCTTCTTCGGCATCTTCGAATACGTCAAGGCACAAGCATTCTACTCCTTTGTCAGCAACTACTATGGGGAATACGGGAATCTGTCCTCCTCACAACAAGCACACATCGACCGACAAGCAGGACTCACAGGCAACCCTCTGATCAAGCCCCACTACATGCTCGAGCCCAGCTTCATCGCGCTCGCCGGTGTCGCAGCCTCTCTTGCGCAACAGACCATCTCACATCCCCTTAGCCGAGTCCAGGACATTCACTATGGCCGCCTTGAGTACATTGACGCACATCAGTACACAAAATCTCACGCTACGAAGAAACAGGCCCTCAGTCTTTACGCAAGCGCCTATACCAAGACTTGGAAGCAGGTCAAAGTGCTGGCGCGGCGCGAAGGCGGGCTGCGGCGGTGGCTTTACAGAGACTTCTTCCTATCGACTGTGAGACAAGTTCCCAGCACGAGCATTGGTCTGATCGTCTTCGAAGTCGTACGCCGCAAATACTCTACGGACGAAGACGTCGTCAAGATCGAGAAGGACGGGTACGACATTCTGTTGTCCTAGAAAAGGCGTATCTTATCAGCTCGCCTCGACCACCCGAAGTGCCTCGAACCAGGCCAACTAGCAGTCCATGCTCTCCCTTGGGTATTTGGGAATGCATGGCTTCCAATCTACTTGGGACAGCACTGTTGAGTGCCAGTTCAAGATCTAAATGGCTTCTACAGCCCTATCGCAATTTTTTGCTCGCCTCGAGCACAAACCCCTGCACAACAGCAGGGAATATCATAATACTCTGAACTATCTATTGACATTTGGAACACCTGGCCGGCATTCATGAAGCAAGGATTTTACCCAGATTTTCAACGAAGGAACAACGCTGTAATCCAGACTCGACACAGCATGCCAATTTAAGACAGAGAGACTCCACTCAGCGTCTGCACGTAGTGCACGAATAGCCGATCTTCTACATACACAAGTCTATATATAGATCTATACAGAGGCAATCCTCGAAAGACTACTCAAAGAAGTCACCTCGAACTTACTCTTCTTCTTCATCGTCGACTTTCGCAGCTTGACGTATATCACCCTCAGCCGACGCCGGCAACCAGCGCACACTGACATTCAACAGCATTCCCAAAACCACCAAGAAAACCCACCCCAGATGCCCATGCACCCAACCACCCTTGACACCCACAGCGTACAAACTCGCCATGCCCACCGGTGCCAGCGCCCTCAGCCCACTATTAACGGTCAGCGCCACAGCATTAAGCGTAGCCAGCGTCCGCGGACTCGGCGCAACGTCGTTCAAGCAAAGCTGCACGCAGGCGAAAGACATTGCGATTCCGGAGCCGAAGAACACGCAAACCGCTCCCAGCGTCCAGAACGCGGCGCGGAAATCCGCGCGCAGCAGCTCATTGGCGATTGGGTAGCAGGCCATTTCGATCGGCCAGGCGATGCAGCAGCCGCGCAGGACGGCGCCGGTGCTTGTCTTGCGCTGCAGGTAGGGGAAGGCGAGGATCATCCAGATTGCTTGGCTGGCGCCGGCGAGGGTTAGGGCCAGGGAGATTTGTTTGAATGAGAAGCTGAAGCCGCCGAGGTGGATGGAAGTGTATAGGGCGACTGGCTGGACTGTTTTTGTAAGAAGTCAGTGTGAGTGTTAGCGAAGGGAGGTTCTTGATGAGGCGGAACGCACCAGCTGTGTAGGCGAGAGCCTGGAGCATGACGTGGCTATATATGTACAACACGATCCCAACACTGGGTTGTTTCAGGAGTTCCCACGTTGTCATTTCTGGTTCTTCTTGGCCATCTTCGCTCACGATCTTGGTTGGCAGTGTCTGTCTTGATGTCAGACGCGGTTCTGCTGAGGAGGTATGGATTATGCTCACCTCATCCAAACACGTGAAGCTCAAGATTGCCGTGCTGAGACAAAAGGCTCCAGAGACGAAGCCTGGTAGGGCGTAAGGGTATTCTTTGAAGAATGCGATGTCCTCGAAGAGCGAATATTGCGACGCAGGGTTCGCAAGGAGACCACCTATGGTGCTCATCAAGTCAGCTAAGTGTCTGCAAAAGCGGCATTGATCTTTAAATTTCGAGTGAACTTACCAAAAGCCGGGCCCATGAGAAGTCCCAGGTTCCTGTGTGTGGATTCAGTGGTGT
>Ga0265797_10010398_pt1 | contig 11864 bp, 11 predicted proteins | sample P2T30metagenome_FD_192433 | JGI IMG/M metagenome (GOLD analysis project Ga0265797, IMG submission 192433) | Plant litter microbial communities from East Loma Ridge, Irvine, California - P2 T30 | ecosystem: Environmental > Terrestrial > Plant litter > Unclassified | place: USA: California... | reverse complement strand
TATGATTCCGCTGCCGCCGGGGGAGATGCAGAAGATGTGGAAGGCGCTGGAGGGGTGGGAGTTTGGCAGCACGCATGGGGCTTTTATTGGGATGGATGTTAGGGATGGGGATGGTGGGGAGAAGGGGGTGAAGGAGAGGGTGAGGGATAGTATGAGGATTCAGGCGAGGGGGGAGGGGTGGGAGGGGACTTTGGGGGAGGAGTGGCCTTGAATGTCAGGTACTTGGCCATTTGGATTGGGAGGGTTTGCGATGTTTATGGCTCGTTGAATGTCGTTTTGTTATTTTTGGGGCGTTGTTTCGCCATCCTGTTCCGGTTTCATTCCAAGTTTTGCCCTTTCGTCTGATAGAGCTTCGTAATCCATATTCATGTCGGATCGCTGATTTTCCCATGAACTACTGCCTCAAGGCTCTTAGCAAGCCGCTTCTGCTTTTTCTAATTTAAGCAATTCCAGCACCGTTGATGCTAGGCAAAGTGCCGCCAAAGCCACCAGTCGAGCCGAAACCGCCAACACCGCGGACAGTCTCCTCAAGCTCTTCGACGACGACAACCTCGGGGGTGTAGATCTAACATCAAGCAAAGTCAGTACGTCTTTCTCCTAACGAACAACCTGTCCCCTTTAAAATGCTTAAGTGAAGGAGAGAAAAAGAGAAAGGAAAGAACTCACCCTCTCAACAATCAACTGCGCAACCCTCTCGCCCTCCTCAACCTTGAAATCCACCTCACTCAAGTTGAAAAGCAGCACCTTCACAGGGCCCCTGTAATCCGCATCAATCACACCCGCACCAACATCAATGCTGTGCTTGCTCGCCAACCCGCTGCGCGGCGCAACACGGCCGTAGGTGTTCGCCGGCACCGCGATGGAGATGTCGGTGTCGACGAGGACTTTGCCGCGTGCGGGAACGGTTGCCGCTTTCGAGGCGTAGAGATCGTAGCCGGCGGCGTGGGCGGAGCCGCGAGTGGGTGCTTTGGCGGTGGGGGAGAGGAGCTTGATTTGCAGGGCTGGAGGGGCGGGTTCGGCGAGGGCCATTGAGGGCAGGGTGTTGGTGGTGGGTTGGGGAGCGCCGGCGGAGGCCATTGGGTCTGTGAGGGTGGCGGTTGTGGGTGTTGGGGTTGGTTGGGCGGAGTTGAGGATTGCTGTGCTGTGTTAGTGGGTGGTGTGTTTGGTAGCCATTGAGGTGGTACTGGGGTGTATTGAGCGACTTACAAGCAACGGAGAGGTTTGGTGCTGGCTCTGTGTATTTGGTTCGCTTTGGCAGAGGGCTTGCGGGCTGGCTGGGAGCGTCGTGGTGAGGAGTTTCGGCCATTGTTGATTTAGTGGTGGGAGAAGCGGTCTGTGGGACGCGCCTAAGGACGCGATGCACTCAGGGTCGTCCACATCGCTTTAAGCTTTACGTGTGCGAGAGACAAGGGTTAGGGGGAGAGTAAGAGCGAATCACTGTACATGTAAGTTACATACACGTATGTATAAATGTACGTTTGAGGCAAGGACATGAAATCATATCTTCACTTCACTTACACCCAGACTAGGCTGAAGTTGATGAGAATGCTCAGCAGAATGTCGTGTTGCAAAGAGATACTCGATACCAAACGAACGGAAGGGCCATATGTACGAATGCTTGTAAAAGGGACTTAGGGCTACCAGTGTGGCCATTGGTAGTCGTCTAAGCTCACTGGAACATGAGCTTTTGGTATACGCAATGTCAGATCATGATAGCCCTATGCAGGGAACGCGCTCATAATAGGAACGACCTTGCAAACATCGTACCATGTTGAAGATGTTATCAATCAAATCAATCTCAACTTTCCCGATCACTCATCGTTTCGTTTCAGGGGGGCACTGCTCAACCGCCGTCCAAAGCAAGCTGCACGGAAAGAGCCGGCGAGTCCCTGCTTTGATGATCGTCTTTGGCGGGGTGAAATCGTGCCATTATTGTTCAATTTGTTGTTCAACACAAGGGAATTCTGAGAGGCCGACACCGCTGCTTCCCACTACCTTACATTACCTCCCCTTCATACTCCTTCTCTCTAAACAAATCCACTTCTTGTTTCATACTGTACATACTCTCTCACACAACCACAATCATGGCCCCCTCAACACCCGTCTACATCATCTCCGCTGCCCGTACCCCAACGGGCATGTTCCTGGGCTCTCTCGCCAGCCAGACCGCCGTCCAGCTCGGTGCACACGCGATCAAGAACGCCGTCTCTCGCGCAGGTGTCAAGCCTGAGGAGATCGAGGAGGTCTTCTTTGGCAACGTCCTCCAGGCCAACCTTGGCCAGAACCCCGCCAGACAATGCACCATCCACGCCGGCCTCCCTGAGTCCACCGTCGCTACCACCGTCAACAAGGTCTGCGCCTCCTCCGTCAAGGCTGTCGCCCTCGCTGCCCAGACCATCATCTGCGGCAATGCCGACATCGTCGTTGCTGGCGGTACCGAGAGCATGTCCAACGTGCCCCACTACTTCGCCAACATGCGCAACGGCGCCAAGTTCGGCAACCAGGAGCTCGTTGATGGTATCCTGAAGGACGGTCTCACCGACGCATACGAGAGCCAGCACATGGGCCTTGCTGCCGAGGCATGCGCCGCCGAGCACGGCTTCAACAGGGAAGAGCAGGACGACTACTGCATCCGTTCATACAAGAAGGCACAGGCTGCGCAGGCCAACGGCTGGTTCGGCGAGGAGATCGCTCCCTACACCATTCCCGGTGTCCGTGGCAAGCCCGACACTGTCGTCGACAAGGACGACGAGCCCGGTAACTTCAACGAGGCCAAGACCAAGACTCTCCGCTCTTCGTTCAAGAAGGACGGCACCGTCACCGCCGCCAACGCCTCGCCTCTCTCCGACGGCGCCGCCGCTCTCGTCCTCGCCAGCGAGGAGTACGTCCAGAAGAACAACCTCAAGCCCATCGCTAAGATCCTCGGCTGGGCCGACGCCGCCCACTCTCCCGCCAAGTTCACCACCGCTCCCGCTCTCGCCATCCCCAAGGCTCTCAAGCACGCCGGCGTGACCGAATCCCAGATCGACGCCTACGAGATCAACGAGGCCTTCTCCGTCGTCGCCCTCGCCAACATGAAGCTCCTCGACATCAACGAGGAGAAGGTCAACCTCCACGGCGGTGCCGTCGCTCTCGGCCACCCTCTCGGCGGCTCTGGCGCCAGGATCATCACCACCCTCCTCGGCGTGCTCAAGGAGAAGAACGGCAAGGTCGGCTGCGTCGGTATCTGCAACGGCGGCGGTGGAGCCAGCGCCATGGTTATCGAGAAGCTTTAGAGCTATGAAAAATGTCTTGTTGTTGTGCAAAAAAGCAGGTTTTATGAAAGGCGGGCATTGGGTAGCATAATTTTCGCGGGTTACACATTCTAGACGATCTGCATTGAAAAATGGAAAAATAATCATGATCATTTGTTTGGAGCAAGAATTGGGCACTGTCAGCTCTCGTGAATATGGACTGCGACATTCGACTCGGGAATGATCACATACTTAGAGTCACTCCTTGGCATAGGTCTCCGTCGGCAACATCAGCGTCGCGGCGCTGCATTGAAATCGTCGGTCTGAGATGGTCTGACCTATACACGAAAACCACTTTTCGTGAGCAACGCGCGATGTCACCAAATCATGGTGCAATGCCTGAGGATGGTGAGCGTGGTAAATACATGCGAAGCGCATCGGAGAATAAATCGTCATGCGCAGCCTTCGTCTTTCAAAAGTCTCCGCCTGACTTAAAAAGACTCCGGAGCCTGTTGGAAAGTTAAAATTGACTGATTTGACAGGTCGTTATTGTTCCGACAGCATGTATGTGACCGGCACCTGTTGGAAGTTGATATCGAAATGAAGAATATAAATATGACACAGGAACGCTCGAAACGAACACTCGCATTCACTTCACTCCATCGCCCTCTCCAAATCAACCAACCGTAACCATGATCTACGACACCCTCATCCTCGGCGCCGGCCCAGCAGGCCTGTCCACAGCCCTCGGCCTCGCGCGACAACTCTACTCAGTCGTCGTCTTCGACTCCCGGAAATACCGCAACCACCCAACCAGCCACATGAACAACGTCCTGACATGGGACCACAAATCGCCCGCCGACTTTAGAGCGAGCGCCAAAGCTAATATCCTATCGCGATACGACGGCATCGTCTTCCGCGATTCGCGAATCGATAATATCGTCAAGCGTGAGGATGACACGTTCGAAGTCACGGACGAGCGAGGAGATAAGACTGTTGGGAGGAAAGTTGTGCTTGCGACTGGTGTTAGCGATGTGATGCCGGATATTGAGGGATTTGGGGAGCTTTGGGGGGAGTCTATGTCAGTCTTCTGGTGCAAACGATAATCGCGAAGCAAGAGAACGGACTTGCTAACGCTCGAGTAGATTCCATTGCCTTTTCTGTCACGGCTACGAGGAGGCCGGCGGTCAATCTGCGGGTATCCTCGCCACTGGAGCAGTTGCGGATCCTCAGAGGGTGCTGCATGTTGCTGGTATGGTTGCACCTTTGGCCAAAAACATCATTGTGTACACCAATGGAGACGCGAATGTCACTGGATCGATCGAAGCGGCCGTGAAGGGCAGGCGTGTGACCGTGGAGCCACGGAGAATCTTGTCTATGGAGCGTAAAGACCCAGAGCAGTCAGAGACCCTTGTACATTTCGAAGATGGGGGGAAGAGGACTGAAACATTCATGGTGAGTAACATTGCGTCACTTACAAATATTGCACACAGTCTGACTCTTGTCCAACCAGGCCGCCGCTCCAGCCACGAAGTTGAACGGACCTTTCGCCGCGCAACTTGGTCTTGAGGTCGACGCGCAAGAGAACATTGTGGTTCGTCCGCCTTTCTGCGAGAGTAGTGTGTCTGGAGCATTCGCGGTTGGTGATTGTGCGACTCCGATCAAGTCTGTGGCGCAGGCTATGGCGATGGGGAGTTTTGCTGCTGCGGGTGTTGTTGGGCAGTTGGGTCAAGGGAAGTTCTGAGGCTGGGAGGACAATGCAGTGGAAGATCACTCAATTTGGGTTATGTGAATGATCATCAACGGATGGGGTTGAAGATGTGAGTAGGCCTCATCACATAATTGTATTCAAGGATATCTGTCTGGATTCTGTTCTATGCCCCTGGCATATCTATACTGGGAAAGGGTATCTCGAATTAATGAAAGGAAAAACAAAAGGAAGTGTCTTGTAAAAGTTTCTCCAACATCAATCGCCAGTTTGCCGAAATGTCCGTACTCATAATTGCAAATCCCACCCACGGTCAACTCCTCAGCAACATATCAACAGCGCGATCGATCCTCAGCCCGTCACCCATGTCGGTCATCCTCAGAGCACGAGTAGCTTGCGCCTCAGTGAATCCCATCTCGGTGATCTTCTTCACCGCAAGCTCAACAGTGCTCTCTGCGATCCCGTCCAAATTCGCCAACGACAAGCGGTTGAAAGCTTCTACTCGGCCTTCGATAATGGGCGAAATGTGGCGAGAAGACCAGAGACTCGACGGGCTCGATGGCCGCGCGGAAGCAGTACTGGGCATGTGGCTCAGCGGCGAGACGAGACTGTCATGCGAAGGCTGGGGTCTAGGTCTAGCGGTTTGGGCTGAATATGCGTGGTATCTGGTAGCAGGAGGTAGGTTGGAAGTCTGTACCATTTGCGGTGATCGTTTTGGCACGGCGCTTGAACGACGACTGATCATGCTCATTGCTCGCTCACTGTGCATGTCAATCAATGGTAGACGCTTGTATCCGCTGGTCTGGCGACGGAGGCGGATTTCTTGTGCGAGAGCGGCGACGCGCTTGCGTGCGGTCTCCTTCTTCTCCATCTCATCTGGGCTTTGCATCTGCATTGCTGCGAGCGAGATTCGCTCTTCGTACAATCTTGCTGCAGGCTCTCTCAGGAATGTCGCACGGCTGCCGGTAACGGAAGGAGACCATTCTGTCCAGCCATTGGACTTTGCAAGCTCGAAGCCTGCAGATGGGTCGAGAACTGCGTGTTTCGCGAGCTCCAGAACAACATCAAGGCCCAGGGTCATCACGAAAGCGAGCCACTCTTCGAGCATGTGCTCCTCTAGTTCGATGTCGCCTTCTTTGACCCCACAATGGGCGAAGACGCCACAGCGCCTTGCCTCGTCGACCTCACCTTGATAGCCAGTGAGAAGAGCGCTCAGGCAATTCCACAGCTCAGTCATGTCATAGAGCTGAGTAGCTGAGAGACCGCCCTTGTTGCCTTGGGCAAAGTGGTCAGGAGCATTGAGGAGGATAGAACCCATGTCGAAGTCGAGGTTGGTATTGACGGTAGCGGAGAACGACTGGTTGTTCGCTTCGGTGCCGCCTTTCAGCCAATCGAGCTGGCCAGTGACATCCTCCTCGCGACCCTTGCGCGAGCCGAAGATCGTGCAGAAAGTCCACACCCGCCAGAAAGCGTCAGTGAAACGTTGAGACTCTGGGTGGTTGGGATGGGCGAAGGATAGTGCAGTTTCTCTGCGCATGAACGTTTGGCAGTTGTCCAAAATGAGCTGCTTCAGCTGCCTGACTGTGTCTTCGTCGGAACGCAAGGAACGGCAGAAGGTGAGTGGTGCATGACTAGTGGCGAACAAATTCTCGTTGTCGTTCTCTTCGTCGACATGTGCTCGCCACTCTCTCAGCTCCAAGGCTGCAGCAGATCCATTGCGCGTGACAGTCTTGATGAGATGAAGCTCGTTCTCTTTGAAGACGCGGTACATGCCCTTGTTGATGATGGCCATGTTGAACAGATCTCTCAATGACGTGAGCGAACTCAAGATGTGCAAGAGGACCTGCTCAGCAGGTACGACATGAGCAATCACAGCATCATGTGCCTCCTGGTAGGGATCCACGATGATTTCTGGTGATGTCTCTGTAGGCTCTGCGCTGCCAGGGCTTCGCTTGTATACCAAGCCCCTACCATAACGACGATTGACACCTGTGAACACCTTCTCACTTTCACTGCGGTGGACGTGAGTGGCAGTATCCAGACCATCATGCTGTGCCGCCAAGGCGTGATGCACTGTGGACTCCGATTTCCGTCTGCCTGGAGCCTTGGGAGGTGGCTGGATCACTTGAGGGGTGCTAGTGTCGACATAAGTAGAGTTTCGCCAATCGCGCTTCCTGCTGCGCTTCGGCAAAGTGGGAGCTCTTGCAGGCGGCTGCATCACGCTGTGTACACTATCTGATCGGTGGATTTCGCAAGTGCTGGTCACACCAACAGGAGTGGCATCGATGTCGTCGTCTTTGGTGATACCGTGTCTATACGAAGTTGTCATGGCGGGCACGTCGGCAGCTTCTTCGTGACCAAGGACTTCGTCGATGGTGCCCAATTGTGCTTGCAGGTCATACTCAGCCTGACTCAGCGTCGGACTGTCAGCTTCGGAGACTGTGTCTGACAGGCTTGGCGCATATGGTGACGCGCGTATAAATTCGGCATCTATCACGTCCAGATCCAAGAGGCTACGAACGCCAGGTCTCTTCATCGTTTGGATGTGATCCAGTGAGTAACGATCCCGCTTTGTTGTGCCGGGAGCACTTCTCGTGACATGTTCGCTGCGAGGCCTCAAGTCGGCGATGGGGCTCGATGGCGGTGCTGGAGCTGTGCGCATGTTATGCGGTAGAGGGACTCGAGGTAGAGGCTTGTTCATATCCATCGCATGATCAGGTCGACATGATGCGGCTCCAACGGGGTCCACGGAGGTGGCAGAGCTGCGTTTGGAGTAGACAGACACCTCGCTTTGATCCACCGTCGAGCTTGTTGTGGATGAAGATACGCGTCGGCTATCTGGCCGGAGCTCTTGAGCGGTATCGTAGAGTGTTACACTTTTCTGCTCGACGATTGCCGACTCTTGTGTTTCCGTCGTGGTTTTCTCAACTACAATCGGAGGTGGTGGGTGTTGAAATTTGCTGACCACGTTCGCAGGGGCAATCAAGCCTGTCCCTTGGTAACAGGCTGGCAATAATATTTTTGGAATAGCTCGTTCGTTGCCGGGTATCGTTACTGTCAGGTTCGGCCTTGTGGTTGCATTGGAAGCTGGAACCAAGTCCCGGGGCAAACTGAGTGTGTGTACTCCTTCAGCCTGTTGTCGAGACTGTAGCTGCTCGATGGTCTCATCCCAGTGTGCTACTCCGTCGACCCAGACGCCTATGCGGGTATTCGTCTCTCGTCTCTTTACACTGTCCGTCCTGTGCACATCGTCCGACTCCCAGATGCTACCGGAATGCGACTGACCAGCGGGTGATAGCTGATGTGACTCCATTATGTGGTCTGGTGTCATGTTCCATGTGTTCTGAACTGGCCGTTGTGTACTGATGGCGCTCATAATTTCCTCGTTAGGGCTCGTGGCCATCTCGCGTTCTAGTCGGGACATCTGCATCCTCTCAGCTGGAGGTACGGCGTTGAGTATAGTGCCCTTCTCGTGCGCCTTCCGGGCATCCATGCTTTTGCGTCGTAGCCATGTATGTTGGCGGTCGCTCATCTTCTTAGTCGGGCAGGTAGTCATGGCGACTTGTGAGAGTGAGGCTCTTTCCGACTCGGTGGCATCCGCACCTCGCCTTGAGAAGATAGAGATGCTACGCCTGGCGATATTGGCCACATCGGGGTTCCGTCCAGGTTCTACTGGAGTCTGAACTGCACCAGAGAGGGAGCTATATTCCATGTCTGCCATGGAGGGCAGAGGTTCCGAGTGTCCGAGCAATGATGACCAAGTCGCTCGACCGTGGTGTTGAGAGTACGTGTCTCCCAACAGTATGCTGACGCCGGTCTTCCAGTAGTTGGCCAGCGTCCAATGCAAGTAGAACTGGTCAAGCCGCGTGTTTCCAACAGGAATGTTCGGAGGATCTGATGTCAGCACAGGATGTAGTTGGGTGTTTCAAAAAGAGCGTGTCAAACTTTGACCATAGCTAGCAGAGAGCTATCTGGGAAAGAGAAAAGATCACGAGAATGGCGAAGAAGGCTGAATGTCATACTTGCAACCTTACGGCAATGCACTGAGGCAGTACCACAAGACATGTCTGCCGGAAGGCTGCGAACAAGCCTTGGACCTCGACGCCACACTGCACTATCGCCTACGATCCGCAGCGTGTATCTGGGGAATGTTCTGAAATACATCCTTGGAGGACCACTAGGTCGGAGCCAGATGCACAGCAATGTTGGTGTAGGATCACGAAAAGGACTAGGATTACTGCATGTGTGAGGTATAGGGCTATTTTGGGGAGCGGCTGACTCGCATCAATCCTAGCGCTGGCTCCCCGCTCGGCTAGCCGATGTGTTGGTGATTTCGGTTGGTCGATGATACGATGGCTGCGCCATGCTCGCGGTGGGATGATAACAGAGCACCAACACTGTTTGCTTCCTCCAGGCTGTGTCCCAACACGTGGCACAGCGAACGGATGTGAAGCTGCACCGTGTCGAAGAGCCTCAGCGAAGGGTTCATGTTGGCGTAACACCTCCCACTACGACGCGGACGCGACTCACGGCTGCAGCAAGAAGAGACCTTCCCCAGCTAAGATATCCTTGGGCTCCTTCTTCTCGGCTATCGGTGGCTGTCCTGTGTTCAAAGTATACACGATTAGGCTCAGTGCAATTACTGTATTTGCCAGGTGTGCATGTCCCCTCCCAATCATGGTACATGTAACTGCTGGCACCGCCTTTTTGGAGTCGAAATATCTTCATGGTTTACAGACATCTACACCTTATAAAGTCTGCCGTTGTGGTGCCGTTAATCATGCGGACCTTGCGTAGCTGCCTAATGACATCGAGTGCGAAGTCATCTAGAACAAAGAGTTGGTGCCATATCGAAAGGAAGTCATTCATGCAAGTGGCGGCAAGTAAGCGGTTGTATATGCGTAGCACAGGCTTAGATAGCGGGGCGTGGCGCATCAAAGGTACGTTCATTTCCCGAGCTCTGGAATCATATAGCCATCTAGTTGGATGCTACAAGATCTACTGCCTGAATTGATGAAATGGCCATACCGAACGCGTCACAGGAACCTGGATCTTGAGTGCACAGAACCGCAGATTCACCCAGCACATACGCCCTAGGTGATGTATATTGCATGATGAACGGAGCTGAGCTTTGCAGGTACGGCTACAATAGTCCCTGCGTCTGAGTCTCGTGCCTCAGAGCTCTAGGCAGCTATGTGGCTATGTTGGGCTGGAGCTGAGCGCCTCATGATCTTCGAACGCCCGTTACCTCTACAGCCATACCTTTCTCTTCGCCAACCCGAAGCGAGGCACAGATGACAACAATACTTGCCAGACATGAGCGTATTCGATGCTCTTGGAGCCGCGGCAACTATCTTGCAGTTCATCGAATATGGCATCAAGTTTGGCAACAAAGTGGTCGTGGCATGTAAGGGCCGCAGTGAGCTAGCGGAGTTACGCCAACTGATACGCGATTATCAGCAAAAGAACGAATCATTCAAGGAAAATTTGCGTCTACGCTCGTCCAATCCGAGCTCTGGGGAAGTTATCCTCATTAAGATTGCAGAAGACTGTCATCAGACGGCAACAGATCTTGTGCATCTGCTGGGAGGTTTCATCCTCAAAGATGAAGACAAGAGCAGGTTTAATGCTTTGAAGATTGTCGCAAAAGGAGAATGGAAGAATAAAGACATACAGGCAAAACAGACACAACTCGAACTTCTGCGCCAGCAATGTCATGAACAGCTTAGTGTTGTCATTAGGTGAGCGAGAACATACGATAGCTTCCATGTCCATACTGACTCAGCTTGCGTCGAAGCGACCAACAATATGCTCTTGCCAACACGCTCAGTCGGATCGAACGTGACCAACAAAGATACTTCTCAGCAGCAGGGCGACAACTGGCTCAATTGAAGACCGACCTTGTGGCTGATGTGACGAATATCACTGCCTCACATAGCGCATTTGTCGCAAGCAAACTAGTTACCGCCCTCAAAGTGGCGACCTTCGATCTGCCACAAGAAAGCATATTATCGAGCCTACAATTTCCCGACATGCGAAATCGACAAGACACAATCTCAGAACCAAGTCATTCGACGTACAACTGGATATTCGAGCAAGCGGGTACACCTCCGCGCCCTATCCAATTCATGTCCTGGTTGGAGGGCGGAGATGGCATTTTCAAGGTCACTGGCAAAGCGGGTAGCGGCAAGTCAACTTTGATGAAACATGTATCCACCGACACACGAACTGCTGTCGCGTTGGAGCAGTGGGCGAATGGGCGGAAGCTCTTTACTGCCTCACACTACTTCTGGTACTTGGGATCGCCGATGGAGAAATCTTACTCTGGACTTATCAGGTCAATTTTGTACAAGATATTCGACACCTACCCAGACCTCATTCAGCCAGTCTGTTCCTCTCGTTGGTCGGAAGCCCTGCAAGGAAAAGATGTAAGATCCCTTCCATGGAGCGATATCGAGCTCCAAAAGTGTCTCGAGACACTTGTCACCAGCGACTTGAAGGTTGAAGGTCGGGATCCGTGTTTCTGTTTCTTCATCGACGGTCTTGACGAATATGATGGCGATCGGGAGGTCATCGGACTTCTTGCCCGCCTAGCCAGCACAGGACGCCCCAAGATATGTGCCTCAAGTCGACCTTGGAACAAATTTGAGACCGCATTCAGGACGAGCAGAGAGCGCGGCTCATACTTGGAACTACATTTGCATACTCGTGACGACATAGCGAAAGTAGTCGACGGAGAGCTGAGCGCGATGTTGATCGATGTCAACAGAGCCAGCGGAGACTGGAGTTTGCTCGTACAACATGTCATTGAGCGCGCTGAAGGCGTTTTTCTCTGGGTGACACTGGTACTCAAAAAAGAATTGATACCATGTCTGGAAAATCATGATGATTTTGAGTTTGTTATGACCAGGCTCAATGCTGTG
>Ga0265797_10010396_pt1 | contig 11867 bp, 9 predicted proteins | sample P2T30metagenome_FD_192433 | JGI IMG/M metagenome (GOLD analysis project Ga0265797, IMG submission 192433) | Plant litter microbial communities from East Loma Ridge, Irvine, California - P2 T30 | ecosystem: Environmental > Terrestrial > Plant litter > Unclassified | place: USA: California... | reverse complement strand
ATAGTTAAAATCATCATCGTCGCACTGGCTTCTGTAATCACGGGGTTCGCGGGGACTAGCGGACATCGTACATGCAAACCTCCGTTCACCCTCGCACATGCGGAGCATCAAGCCGGAGAAACCTCATATAATACATTGCGATACTTCACCAGACACGTCTCAAGACCCACCGATCTGCTTCTGGGGTGAATCATCTTGCGGTGTTCATAGGGCGTGAAGCTTATATGTGCTTAGTCGGTGTGTAGGACCAACAAGCCGTCGCAGCCAGTAAGATTTCGAGACATTGTTCACAGGCCAATGATTACTAGATCGTCACACGATCAAGCAACGGATCACGACATGATGTCGTTCACGTCGGCATTTTCCATCTCAGCCCAGGTCAGCTTATACAACTATCATCAGGTGAGGAATGTCGCAGCCTCATGTCCGATCGTGTGTGTGGAAGGGCGCGCATCAATGTATAAGACCCGGACATCCAGCCCTAGCTCCACTCATAGTACGGCGTTGAAAGTATCACACAGGGCGTGAGAGCTTACCAATGGATCCGTACACCCTTCGACATGCGACTGACGGCATTTGCTAGCGGCTTGCGACACCTGGAGTCATAGGAGCGTTCGTCCGACTGGGTTCATATATCGTAGCACTTGCAGGTATCCACTGACATTCCATTTGCCTACTCTCATCTGTACATATCACACCATGTCTTCCGAAGACGTTCTTCCCACCTATGATGAAGCCATGAAGATGTATCAGACACCATGGCACATCATAGAAGAGGAAGCAATGAACCTCACATTCAGAGAACACTCTACCACGTCGTCGAAAATCAAGTCATTCATCTCACGTACGGAGTCAGCGTCGCAGCAGGGTGTATACACTGGCCCCAAAAGAAAGAGCAAGATCGTGGTGTTCGTAGAGAACATGTTGAAAGGTATGCACGGTGCTCGCGACGTGTCACAGTCTGAACTATACACTGACCTGTCTCTTCAGCTCGAACTCCGAAGAAGTTCCATGTCGCGGAGCTTCGAGAGGGACAAGCAGACTTGGACGATCAAGAAGCGCATTCACGGCAACATCAAAAGGTGTCGTCTGACGATGCAGAGTTATTCGATACCTGAGCTCAACCCCTGGCTCTTTCAGCAAGCTACACTCCTTTTCATCATTCTCGCGATGCGTCGATGGATGACCAACGACACAAATGGGACCTTACACGTCTCGCTTGTCATTCCGCATACCCGATGACCTCTTTGGTCTTTCGAAATTCGCAGCTCTTCACTCCAAGCTGCCTTGATGTCTTCTAAAGCGACACTTAGCTGCCTTCTCTACGACAACCGCGGAGATGGCCCAAACCAAGAACAACTCGACAGGCTCTGTTTTCTTCACGGCCTGCGCAGATCAGCCCAGAGAGGCTTCGATGGATCGGGATCTACGAACAAGACTTACTATTCCATCGATGGTATTGGACACAGTCGTTCGATCTCGTCGCCCAAAGCCGTCATCGCTAACTGGCAACCTGCTGACGATTCATGGCATTGACTTCGGGAAGATCAATCTGACACGATTGACATCTTAGACCGATGTCTTTCGGCTCCTCAAGCAACAGTATCCATTACAGTCGGCCACAGATCCTGGCCCAAGAGCGTTGATGCCAGAGTGGACATGCAGGCGGGCGCTTGAGAAAGTTGGAGTTTCTTTATTTCCCATATAAAATCCATATCGCGTTGGAACTTCACTCTTCATCGATTGAAATTAGTTGGCAGCATCAACGAGAGATTCATGACGTACAACTGTGGTTACCAGAGAACAATGTAAACTGCTGAGACTGCATCTAGAACCTGGAGCTGTACGAGGACATACGTGTCGGCTTATGAGGCGTTATTCGGCATGTGACTATTACGTCATGACAACCAATATCGTAGACGCGCCTACGACCTTCCTAAAGAGTTTCCACGTCGACGCGTGTGCATGGACTGTCTCGCTTGTAAAGATAGTAGTTATAGATTTTGATCATCATGCCCTTGATTTCCAATATTATTTACCTCCCCCATAATGTCTTCCGCCGTCCGTGCCTTCAAAGCAGCAACCAGCCGCCGAAGCAGCGATGACGAAGCTGCCGCCCAAGAAGCTGAGAAGTACCGCTTGATAGTAACCGCAGGACCTTCCTACGACAAATCGACACACAAAGTCGTTGGCGTCAATACTGGAGAGGCAGTATCGTTCGAGAACGAATTCGTCAGAGCCAAAGTCAAGGTCCGCATACGTGGTTACAGAGGCCTACCAGGACGATGCCCTCCCACCAGCCCTTACTTCGACGACCCATGGCATGCGAAAGACCAGTATAGTGTTGCGTTCAGCTTTGTGCCTAAGCAGGATTTGCCTAGTTTGGACACTGTCTGGGGCAACGATTTTGGTATGGTAGTTTCCTGCGTGAGAAGACTACCTCGATGAGCTCGAGCTGACAGGTGCCACTTTAGACCACCCAGTCCGAGATCGCCTCCCGCCAGGCTTCAACACCGCTTTCAAGATTGTAAAAGAATTCATCGACCCCGGCCTACAATGCGACGCATATGCAGATGAGCCCTGGCTCTACGGACCGAGTCTAAGCTGCTGGTTCGCATTTCGACTCGGCGAAAAGGTGGAAGAAGGACAAGACTTCCCTGCACCCGGCGAAGAGAACGTCACACGCGAAGGCGCCGACGGATCAGGCCAGGAAGAGCGAGAGAGGCTTGGTCTGCCAGAGAACAACGAGAAGCGGAGAAAGTACTTCCTCGATGCGAAGCACAGAGAGGGCTTCGTTTTCCAGAAAGGGAGGTGCTACGAAGCGGATTTCTTCAATCCGTACTTGGATTTCGGCAACTGTGCGCTCAAATTGCCAGGTTTCAGCTTGAACGTGATCAAGTATGTGGACCAGAAGAGCCATTGTCTGCGGTATGTGTTCAAGAATCGGGAGACGGGCAATGTGTACCTGAATGTCAACATTGCGCTTCTGTGGGACGAAGACTTGAAGAAAGCCGTCGAGGCGGACAAGGAGGGCGATGCTGCATTGCAAGCGGTTTTGGGGAACAAGGTCGAGTCTGTCGAGAAGGAGAGCTCGCCGCACGACTCACTGCGGGCGGATCAAAAAGACAGAGATGAACAGCCAGCGAACGGTCCTGGAGAAACCTTGGGAGAACAACCTGCAGGCAGCCACGAAGAAGAGAACATCAGCAAAGCTACCGGTGCGCTCAAAATCGACTCTGCACCTACTCCCGACGACGAGGAAGCCACCAGGAGCAGTTCAACCGCTCACGCAAAACCACACAACGACAGCGCACACGACGTTGACAAGCGCCCATCGGTATCCAGACTCACAGCTGTCGAGCATGTGTCAGATGGAAAAGCACCTCTCGCAGCCTCCTACCCAAAATCGGACAACGCCACTGAAGTCCAGAAAGATGATACGCAGGATCTCCTGCACGCAACCGCAACGAGTGACAAGCGTGGAAGCGAGACTGGCATATTCTGAAGCATTCGCTGCAGCAATTCTTGGAAATACACGCACCGCATCATGAGTGAAGATACCCCAACAGCGACGCATTAATGATGAAATGCAATTCGCTACCCTTTTACATACTGTTACGATATCCTGTGAGAATGCACAATGTCTCATTTAAATCACTACGTGCTCTTCAGAAAGTAATCTATAGAACACTTTCGACTATCTTACCACATCGGTTTTGGAGACGAGCCTATATGTACAATCCTTTCTTCAACAACCAGGACAGGCATCCGCTTGATGAGATTGTTCGAGATAAGAAAGACACGGATCAAAGTAGGAGCTGCAATATATTCACATGTTATCCTCATAGTGTATGTGTGTGTACACAATATGTATGTCCACCCTAACGCCAACGCTTCCAGACCACACCAAAAACACGTGAACCCCAACGCCAATCCAGTCCAAGTAATGAGATCAACTGTCCCGTCGTTGAGCATCATTCCATCTTTCTCTCTCCCTTTCCCGCTCGCGCTCCATGCGCCTGATTCTTCGGGCCTCCTTCTCAAGTTCCCAACCTGGTGGCCTCTCTCCATTCTGCCAGCCATCATCCAGTTTCTTGACCCTTTTCTTCTTAGCGCTTTTGCCACCCACAGAACTGCCTCTTCGCCGTGCCCGCTTGATGAAGTCAGGCGGCTGCACCAATCTCGCGTCTTCAAGCAACTGCTCGAATTCCCATCCCATGGCATAGAATGAGATGGCGCTTTCGTGTTTGGTGCAAGGAGAGTGTGCTACGGGCAAAAGCCAGTGGTGCGGATGTGTGCCAAACACAGAAGTGAAGTTGTAGTACGCGCCGAGATTCCAGGGGTTCATGCCTTCGGGTGTACGTATGATGGCGAATGTTCGGCTCTCTGGCGCTGGTAGAGGCGGGCGGTCAGGCGATACATACAGAGGGTAAGTGATGGTGCCGTGCCAGTACTTTGCGGCCGGATCGTCACGGCTGCGCTTTCGGGGTCGAGAGGAGCGTTCTGAGGCGAGCGGATTGGTGTTTGTGAAGTAGCTGGCGTGGGCCGGGTCGTCAATTTCGGATGCCAGTGGTGCAGTGCTGTCGGCTGAGCGTGAAGGCGGTGTGGTGTGGCGAGACAGTGATGCAGGTGGAGGGAACTGCATATTCTGCTCGTGTTGGAGCTCTGGAGGTAAGAGAACAGCAAGGAAGTATGTGGCTGTATTAACGTCGATGTTTTCAATCGTTGTAACATTCCGTAGAGCAAGATGCGTAGACATCAGAGCCAGGCCGAAAGTAAAGAGACAAAAGAAGGCGGATAGGCCAAGTACGACGGCCCAGTTGACGTTACCAATAGTGCCTTGCCTCTGCTTGGACTCGGCGACGAAAAATGCCATGACCCCTACCAAGTAGGCTGTGAAAATCGTCGTGTATGTTGTGAATTGGACGAAGAATTTATGCCCATTCTCGCCAACGACGCCTCCAACCCACGGACAGAAATGATCCATTTTGAGACAACATCTCCCAATGTCGCTGCAGTGGTGACTTCGGTCTGGCTTCCAGTTTGAACATGCTTGACACCACCTCGGAAGGCCGTTCGCGTCACACTGGAAGACATCCTTGGTGTAGTATTCCTCAATACCTGGCGGGGCTGGCACGCGACCTTTCAATATACCCTCCCGATCCAACTCTATTGGTTCCTGATGATCTGCTATTGTGGTATGGGTGCATGATCGTGTTGTTACTGTCTGATTCTGGGCGTCTGGCGCTTTCTGCGAAGGATCTCGGGGTGGGTGGCGCTGTTCCGTAAGCCCTGGGTTGAAGGTGACAATGTACAAGAGGCGAAAGTATGATACTGCCACGGGTAGGAGGAGGCAAAAGTAAACAATTGGGAGGGCTATTCCTAGCCCTATGCGCTGAGGGATGGCAGGGCCTTTAACATTCTCGGGCGGGTTGAGGAGGTATTCCACTGCGAGTCATTATTAGCAAGCATGCTATGATTTGCCATCCTGCGCATGCTCACTCACCACACAGAGGCCCGACGAATACCCAACTCGCGTAAATGACGGCGCATATCAAGAAGACCGGGATGCATCTGGCGACGGCTTGGTTGCTCTTCTGCCGCCGGCGCAGCTCCTTCGCGTCCATATCAGCGCCGACGATGCTATCTAGGGACTTTCAGGCGCATTCTCTGAGGGAGAAAGAATCGTCGCGCCGCGCAAAAGTGCCATAGGTTCCTGCTTGCTTGCTAGTACCTTTCAAGTTCGAGTGGCTGGTCCCGTCAAGCCCGTGAATGACGATGGCGTAATGTTTGCGGCTGTTGCGGGGAGGATCTGCGGTCGGCCTGCACTCCGCAATTGTATTCCACCTTCTTCACCTTCACTTCTGCCCTATACCATCAACATGGCTTACATGTATAAATCGTACAGAGCACTGGAACGATGCATTTCGTACTGGTATACCATGTCATACAGATCTCTCGTCAGCTCCGCGTGCTTGTCCTTCCCCGCTGTGGTCTGTAATATATCCTGTCTGAGACATGCCCGCACGAAGAGAGCCCTACCAGCCACCCGCCATGAGAATCTGATCTCACTACTGGCGTACGATGTACGGACACCCTCGGGCACTGATGATTGGTTCAAAGCATTGTTGCGGTAGAACTTAACAAGGGTGTCAGCTGGTCGAAGAACGACAAGCTAGCTTCCTATACATCTATTTATGCGTTGATGTGTCGAGAAGAGATCTGCATCCAGGGCGATTGTATACCTAGGTAGCACACACTCAATCACAAAGCTGACAGGTAGCTTCGGCTCATCAAAGTCATAAATGTATATATGGTGCCTTTGTCGTTGTATTTCAGCAATCGATGCTCAGACAAGTATCGATTCATGATGAGTATTCGATCGCAGCGTTTCCCCTTTTTCTGCGAAGCTGATGTCACATACAAGCATCCATATATCCTTCAGTGCTTTAAATTAAGCATCATCGAGGCCGCAACCCCCTAATGTAGGCAGCGTCTTGAAAATGTACATGTATGGCCTTAAATTCATGTTGACCTTCGTTGATTTTAACCCCAAGCCCTAACCCTAAAGAGTTCGATCGATCGTGGACATCACTTCGAAATACACGTAGGTTTGCACATGTTATGTATAAGTTTCGACACCTATCACAAAGGCAAAAGTGTCGTACTATCCCGAAAAGGCTGCTCGACCACGCTCTCCAACGTCCAACGTCTGACATCTGTAAAGGGCTTAGACTACACATACGACCTCAAAGTATCTGGCACAACTCATTAGAGATCACAACTATAACAGAGTGTCACCATGATCTCAAATGCCGTACCTTCCAGAGTTGATAGTGACAGCTGTCTCTCGAAACTGACACATGCACCCAATCACCCTCGTACATCTCGGGTTCGACGTGCTAGCGAAACTCACGCGGACAGGACGCCTGTCACAAATACGCGCAAAGTACTAATCAGGAAATGTCTGTGAGAAGAGGAGAAATTTTGTGATTACTGATCAGTGCCGAGCCCATCCCATCACTCAAGAAAACTTGATACACCTTCGTATCTCGTATGCTTCCCACCTCCCTCATATAGCAAGCCATGCCAGGTGAACCGTGGTCGAGCAAACCTGCTACCTCCCAGCGCTAGATCTTTCTCTTCCAAGCCCCCATCTCAAAGAATCACGGGGTGTTCCGTGCGGCCCCGCATATGCTTGTTTATATAGAGTTCGGCTCGCCTGTCACCGCTGCCGGTGATGCTGTAGCCGAACTCTCGGGGTCAAGATCCCGATCAAGATCATCCTGCGCCGTTGACGGGACGCCGTAAAGACTTTACTGGAAGGGGGGAGGGCCCGTACGTACAGCGCAAAGCAGGACGAATTCAGCTTCTCACCCGTGATTCCGTGGAAACCCAAGTCTTCGCTTCGAACTCTCGCTTTGACACGAGGTCCATTCTTTAAATTTTTTTGTGTGTGCGTGTGTTAGTTGGGCTTCATGCCTTCGCTTGCAGAGCTCTCTGCCTGCCCGTAGGCTCGAGCACCTAGCACCAGGTCATTTCGCGTGTGCGAGGTGACGCGGCACACATCCCATGGGAAGTATCACCGCCACAGCAAGCAAGCAAAGCAGCTATGCGCCACACTCTGAAAAAACCGATCTGGGCTCGAGCTGGGCCCTCCCAGCCGCAGCCGTGTCATACCACGTCGCTGGGAACGAGGCGGAACTCTACACACGCAAGTGGCCGAAACCCAGCGCCACGTCTTCGACGACGTGACCGACCCAGCCGTGCCTCCGTGAAGAACACCGCACCAAGCCCAGGACGCTCGGCAGCATCGTGCCGAGAAAGTGACAGTAAACTGGGACAAGTAAGTTGCGCCACGCGCGCGAGGGCGAGGACCTGGGTCCGTGGCGTGAGATTTCGAGGGTTGAGAGAGGGACTGGGAAACTCTGATGTCGAAGAGGATGCAGGACGGATGAGTAGCTTACCACCGGCCTTTGAGAGAGGGTTGGAGGGTTACCTGCGGCAGGATCTCCCGAACGATGTTTGACAGCTTTAAGCGAGAGTACGCAGGATGAAGGAAGTACGTAGTGATCTGCACGGTATGGCCGCTAGACTAGCTAGCGAACGTCGAGAAGTCAGAACCTCGTCAACGAAGGACGAAAGCGAGCAAAGCGCGTATAGAACTGAGTGAGGCGACCAACGCAGGTACACAAATATTACTCAACGCGAGCGCGAAGGTTCCCTGGCGGCGGGTGTGAAAAAAGCCCTTACCGCAAGCTTAATCTCAATCGTAAACCTAGTGCTAAGCCTCCCCGTCGTCGAACCTTTCGGTCGATGGAAAGCCCACCGGAACGGGCTATCACATTCCCAGAAGCAGGTAGCAAAGTTCAAAGTTTCCAACGGGGTGGTTTGTGCGAGAGTATTGTATTGTTTTGTCCTGCCGTTGCTTGTCAAGACTCGGCTGTCGTAGGCCGTGCCTCGATTTGACATGTGCCCTAGCCACATGGCTGTTCGCGGCCTTCGAGGGTGCAGTGTGCGTGTCCCTCCAGCCCTAGGTCTATCAAACGCCCGTGAACGTCGTACACACAGCACGTGAAAGCTCCAAGTCATTCTGAGCGACGATCGAAAAAACGCTCTCACAGCGTGTGATTGTACCGCAAGTCAGCTTGGCAGCACGCCGTACAGCTGTAAGGACGTCAATCACGAACGGCGTTAACAAGCTCTTAACACCACCCCGTCTATCACTCAATCACGCAAATGGGCACCCGGACGATCTCCAAACTGTGCGACATGAAGATCTCGAAGCGTTCTCCGCGGCTCTAGCGCCACACGCAATTTGATATAGGCTTCCGCCGCGACCCTTGAGCGGGAGACAGCGTACAGCGAGCCGTCCAATGATGGCTTGTGATCCAGGCTTTCGGGCTTCAAGCTGATACTGCTTGTTGTGTCAGCGACGAACGTGCGCTTTGGGATGTCAGGCATTTGACAGGCTCTTGACAGCGCAGTAAGGTAGCATTGAATAAGAAAGTGAAGATCGCAATTTCTCCAAAAAGGGCAAGACGCCGTCGTCGATTAGACATTATTATATACATGAAACTCCGCTATGCACAAAGTTGCAATACGCTGCAGTGCTATGTTCGCTGGAAGCCCGCCGCGGCTGCAGATCGAAAGCCCTAAGATTTCTATGGTGTCGTCGGGGTGCCCGTCTCGAATCTGTCATTCGGTCCGTTGGCTCCATTCGTATCTCGTGTCTTTTTCACGATGTGAAGCGAAGGTGTAAGTCCATCTCGGTTGCATGTGAGGTGGTCCATCTTGAGTTTTCTGGAGTGGTAGAATACGCCGGCTTTGAACGTGCAGCTCCTTCTTGGAGGCCTGAAAACCCAACGACATGGGAAGGGTTCACTATGCAACCAGGGTAACGGGCTGGGCCGGATACGCAGCTAGCCGTATGCATTGCAGATGCACCGGATGTTGGAACCAGAGACTGCTGGGACGCTGCTGGCTCCGGCTGGGAAGTCCGTTGTTGGCCTGTCAAGAGAATAGTGCGCTCGGATCGTTGATTTTTGGTTCTCGTAAGTGTCGTTAATTTTTGTTATGTGTTCGTCTTGGTGATACAGTGGAATCTCAATCGCTGCCGTCGAGGCCGCCAACGCGCGTCCTGTCGCGCTTGTCACGTAATTCCGGGCAGCGGCGTCTGTGGTTGATGAACCAGTTGCTGACTTGTGTCATGCTTATACCCGTTGCCTGTAGAAGTAACCCGTTAGCGATGGATACTGGTTTTCACATCATGCTTGCAACTTACATTCGAGAAGACTGCTTTCTGCTCCTCTGAAGGATAAGGATTGGTGATGTTCTGCCAATCATTAGCACAGTTCCGTGAACGCGAGGCTCTCCTGTCTTGTCTTACCTGGTCGAACCATGTCTTCATGATCTCGGTAGACTGCTTTGGCAAATTGCTTCGCTTCCGTGTCTTGCCCTGCTGGTAGTCGTAGTGACTGGGCATAAAGAACGTTGGTTGGGCCTCTTGGTAGCCTGCAATCTTTGCATACCCTTCCTGTTGCTGCAGTCTGCTCCGCTCCCTGTAGTGGGGGTGCTCGTGTGCTTCGTCGCGCATCGGAAGTGAGTAGTGGGCGGGGCGTGCTGCTGGGTACACGTTGCGAGATGGCTCGACTGGGTGTGGAGGAGCGTAGTCTCGTTGACTCGTGACGGATGATCGTCGCGATGTTGGGATTGCGTAGCGATCGGTGGATGATGGGAAACAGTCGCCAGCTGCACGCGATTGTGCTGTTGGTGTCTGACCATAGGATACCTCTGATCGCGACGAGGAATAGGACGAGCTTTCTGGCGATCGGTGTGGAGCTGTGGTAGCGACTCCGTTCGGTCGTGAGCGCGCGTCGTCCAGGTAGCTTCGAGTGTACTGGTAGTTCACTGCACCAGGAGAGGTCTGCTCCTGTCTCAGAGTGGGCACCTGGTACAGGGATGGCCGACGGATGCTGTCATGCTCTGAATGCGGCGTTGAGTAACTGTGCGGCGCGCTCGATCTCTGACCGATAGATCCAGGTCGTGTCTCAATGGTTGAGCTAGACAAACCCGGAGAACTCAAGCTACTCCTGGTATTGAAAGTGGGTGAGGGCTCGAGACCAAACTCTGTGCGAGGCTTCTTGTTCGGGTACAGAGCAGGAGGCTTGTACGTCGAGGCAGAGAAGGCTGGCTCACGAGGACCGGACTGGAACAGGTCTTGCTGCGTTGGTGGGGTGTCGGGCGGCGATGTGATGGCACCATGCAACACCTGTAGCATGTTGATTAGTACATGACTCGGTTAGATTGACACAGCTTTACGTACCGTCTTCAATGGAGGCAGTGATGGCTTTTGGCTGTCTAGGCCCTGGTAAGGAGGGGATCGAGGTGCAGCGTGATGCCGTCTCTCAGAGTAGGCCGTCGCACTCGCATACCCACGATCAGAGTAGTCGTTGCTGTGATCAGCTTGATCGCTCGAAAGCAATGAACAGATACGCATGCCGTCCCTTGCGTAGGTTCGTGGAATCTGCTCGTCGAGCGAACCGTTGCTGCTTCGTGAGGCCTCAGGTGTAGGAAGACGAGGGGAACGTCGTCGATGATCCCGCGCTCGGGGTGCATAAGCAACACTTTGGCGATGGTAACCCATTGGTTCTGTATATCCCATGGTCGTATAGATGCACTCAGAAGTAGAATCAAATAGTAGGTCGACTAGTCGGATATATCAAGAGGCTGGGCCTGGCAATGGTCAAGTCCAAAGGTGAATGCAAGGCCACGACGATCTCGGTCGTATAGCGTCTCGAACTCAGGCAGGATAGGGGAGTTGGAGCCGGAAGCTTGCTGTGGAGGATGGCGACGAGCTAGGCTGACACGTCTTCAGGGAAGAAGCTGCAAGCGTGCAGCTCAACAGTCCGATTGCCTCGATCTGGGAATCGCAAGGCTGCGTTGTGAAGTCTGCTTAGATAACGAAGTAGAGGTTTGAAAATCGACCTCCGTCGACGGTGGCAGAGGAGAGTGTTTTTGTTGGGTTGTGTTTAACGATCGATCCCGGGACTAGTGGGAAAGTATTGTAGTGTAGTGGAGCAGGGTATCGTCAGGTCAAGTGGCATTCCAAACGCTGGGACGATCAGTGAATGACCCGCAGCCTGAGCTTATGCGGCCGAACCCATTTCATCCTGGGCAAGAAAGGAGTCCCTCGCGCTTATGCAGTGTTGCGGCAAGTAGCAAGAGAGCAGGGCGGCCGGGAGGACAAGGGTGGTGCGGATCCCGAGGATTGAGGACCGATGACAGCTCGTGGCGCCACAGGGGTGTGTTCGAGCGTCCCTAGTACAAGTCGTCAGTCAAGCCAGATCCAACGGCCCGCATCGCAC
>Ga0265797_10010395_pt1 | contig 11868 bp, 10 predicted proteins | sample P2T30metagenome_FD_192433 | JGI IMG/M metagenome (GOLD analysis project Ga0265797, IMG submission 192433) | Plant litter microbial communities from East Loma Ridge, Irvine, California - P2 T30 | ecosystem: Environmental > Terrestrial > Plant litter > Unclassified | place: USA: California... | reverse complement strand
ACGATGGTGGCGCCGGCAGCGGTGTAGTCGGCATCAAGCAGGCCGATTTCATGGCCTGCGCCTTGCTGGACGATGAGCTGGTGGCCGTGGGCTGCCAGTTCATGCACGGACGGGGGCGTGAGGCCTACCCGGTATTCGTGGTTCTTGATTTCTTTTGGGACGCCTATAAGCATGGTGGTCTCCTGGTGTGTTTTTTTGCTGCTCTCCTGCTGGTTGGACGCGTCGGCGGCGCAGCCGCCAACCCTACGTGATTCGTTTCGGTTTGTTGAACGCGTGGATGGCAGAGCCATCCACCCTACGTCAGCGGTCAGGGCCGCCAACGTTTTTGCTGATTGTTACAGGCCCAGCGTCATCAGACTTGCGTTGCCGCCAGCGGCGGTCGTGTTGACGCAGACCGCGCGTTCGGCGACCAGACGCCACAAGTCCACCGGGATCATAGCGTCAGTGTCGACGATACCGACGATCGCGCCCGGACGCGCCGCCAGTTGCGTGCGCAGCGAGCCAGGCAGCCCGGTTTCGACCAGCGCGATCGCGATATCGGCCGCATCGACCTCGTTCTTGCCGACGAAGCGCACGCGCTCCTTCACCGCCGGCGGCAGGTCGGTCGGGATCGATTCAGGCGTGGGCGCCAGCACCAGCGCGCGGTTACCGGTAGCGAGGGCCGCTGCCAGTTGATTGAGCAGACCGGCGGCGGTGCCGGGCGCGCACAGCACGGTGCCGCGCGGCGTGAACGACAGGCGGTTGCTCTCGCCGGTCGGGCCGGGCAAGTCGATCGATACGCCGTTGAGCGAGGTGCGTGCATAACCTTCGGCCAGGGCGGCGACTGGTTGCTGGGCATTGGCGCGCAGCCAGCCGATCAGGGACTCGAGCGCTGCTTCCGGCTGGCGCACATGGTCCATCAGCGGCGCCGCGCCGCGCTGCAGGCGCTTGAGGTAGAGCGGGCCGCCGGCCTTGGGACCGGTGCCCGACTTGCCTTCACCGCCGAACGGCTGCACGCCGACCACCGCGCCAACGATATTGCGGTTGACGTAGATATTGCCAACGTGGGCGCGGGTGACGATGTTGTCGATGGTTTCATCGATGCGCGAATGCACGCCCAGGGTCAGGCCGTAGCCGGTGGCGTTGATCGCATCGATGACCGCGGGCAGATCGGCGCGGCGGTAGCGCACGATGTGCAGCACCGGGCCGAAGACTTCCTGTTTGAGTTCCGACAGCGAGGCGATCTCCAGCACTGTAGGAGGCACGAAGGTACCGGCGTCGGTCACCGAGGCAGGCAGTTCAAGCGCGAAGTGGCTGCGCGCAGTGGCTTTGGTGCGCTCGATGTGGGCCAGCAGGTTGCGCTGGGCTTCGGCATCGATCACCGGGCCGATATCGGTCGCCAGGCGGTCCGGACTGCCCACACGCAGTTCCTGCATCGCGCCCCTGAGCATCTTGATGGTCTTGTCGGCGATATCTTCTTGCAGGAACAGCACGCGCAGCGCCGAGCAGCGCTGGCCGGCCGAATCGAAGGCCGAGGAGAGGACGTCCTGCACGACTTGTTCAGGCAGCGCCGACGAGTCGACGATCAACGCGTTCTGGCCGCCGGTTTCCGCCACCAGCGGGATGTCGATGCCTTCCTGTTCGGCGCGTTTGGCCAGGGTGCGGTTGATCAGCTGGGCGACCTCGGTCGAACCGGTGAAGATCACGCCCTTGATGCGGCTGTCGGCCGTCAACGCGGCGCCGACCACTTCACCACGGCCCGGCAGCAGCTGCAGCGCGGCGCGTGGCGTGCCGGCCTCGAGGAACAGTTCTACCGCGCGGTGGGCGATCAGCGGCGTTTGCTCGGCTGGCTTGGCCAGCACCACGTTACCCGCCGCCAGCGCAGCCGCCACCTGGCCGGTGAAGATCGCCAGCGGGAAGTTCCACGGGCTGATGCAGCTGACAGGACCGAGCGCCTCTGCCTGGGACGAGCCACGCACCTGCACCGCGTAGTAGCGCAGGAAGTCGACCGCTTCGCGCAGTTCGGCGATCGCGTTCGGCAGCGACTTACCTGCTTCGCGCACGGCCAGGGCCATCAATTCGACGCCGTTCTGTTCGAACAAATCCGCGGTGCGTTCCAGGATCGCGGCGCGTTCATGGGTGCTGGTCGCTGCCCATTCGCCGGCGAAGGCGCTGGCGGCTGCCAGCGCGGTTTCGACATCGGTACGCGAGGCTTCGCTGACCTGGCCGACGATATCGCTCGCGGCGGCGGGATTGACGACTTTGGCGGGTAGGCCGCCGTCGACCGAACCCGCGATCAACGGGCCGGCCACGTGAAGGCGCTGCTGCGCGAGACCGTCTGCGATCTTGACCAGGATGTCCTCGTTGACGAGGTCCATGCCCGCTGAATTCTTGCGCTCGGCGCCGAACATGTCGAGTGGCAGCGCGATCGCCGGATGCGGACGGCCAGCACTGGCGCGTGCGACATCGAAGGGATCGGTGAGCAGGGTATCGATCGCCACGTTCTCGTCGACGATCTGGTTCACGAACGAGGAGTTGGCGCCGTTTTCCAGCAGGCGCCGCACCAGGTAGGCCAGCAGGGTTTCGTGCGAGCCGACCGGCGCATAGATGCGGCAGGCTTTATCCAGGTTCTTGCTGCCCACGACCTGGTCGTACAGGGTCTCGCCCATGCCGTGCAGGCACTGGAATTCGTAGTTGCTGACCTTATCCAGCTTGGCCCAGGTATAGATCACCGACAGCGTGTGCGCGTTGTGGGTGGCGAACTGCGGATACAGCACGTCGGCCGCGGCCAACAGCTTGCGCGCGCAGGTCAGGTACGAGACGTCGGTGTACACCTTGCGCGTATAGACCGGATAGCCCGGCATGCCGTCGACCTGGGCGCGCTTGATCTCGGCGTCCCAGTAGGCGCCCTTCACCAGGCGCACCATGAATTTGCGGCTGCTCCTCTTGGCCAGGTCGACCAGGTAGTCGATCACGAACGGGCAGCGTTTTTGATAGGCCTGCACCACCAGGCCGATGCCTTCGAAGCCGGCCAGTTCGGGATCGAACGCCAGCGCCTCGAGCAGGTCGAGCGAGATCTCGAGGCGGTCGGCTTCTTCGGCGTCGATATTGATGCCGATATTGTAGGTCTTGGCCAGCAGGACCAGGCTGCGCACGCGTGGCAGCAGCTCGCCCATCACACGCGCATACTGCGCGCGGCTGTAGCGCGGATGCAGGGCCGACAATTTGATCGAGATGCCCGGGCCGTCCTTGATGCCGCGGCCATTGGAGGCCTTGCCGATCGCGTGGATGGCCTGCTCGTACGAGGCATAGTAATTCTTCGCGTCGCTTTCGGTCAGCGCCGCTTCGCCCAGCATGTCGTACGAGTAGCGGTAGCCGCGCGTTTCGTTGTCGCGGCTGTTCTTCAGCGCTTCGTCGATGGTCTGACCGGTGACGAACTGGTTGCCCAGCATGCGCATCGCCATGTCGACGCCCTTGCGGATCAGCGGTTCGCCGCCCTTGGCGATCAGGCGCGTGAGCGCCGAGCCGAGTCCCTGCTCGCTATTGGTGCCCACCAGCTTGCCGGTGATGAGCAGGCCCCAGGTTGCGGCATTGACGAACAGCGACGGCGATTCGCCCAAGTGCTTGCGCCAGTCGCCGCGGCTGATCTTGTCGGCGATCAGGCGGTCGGCGGTCTCGCTGTCCGGGATGCGCAGCAGCGCTTCGGCCAGGCACATGAGCGCGACGCCTTCTTCGGATGACAGCGAGAATTCGTGCATCAGCGCGTCGACACCCGAGGCGCGGGTGCGCTTTTCGCGCACTGCCGACACCAGGCGATGCGCCAGCGGCTGGGCGTCCGCGCTGGGCGTGGCGCCTTGCGCCAGCAGCCATTGCACTGCTTCGGCCTCGTCGCGGCGGTAGGCGGCGGTGATGGCGGCGCGCAGGGGCGTTTGTTCGCGCCTGGTTTCAGCATGGAGGGCGTCGAAAGGGACGAAGGTGGAGGCCGGGGAAGCAGCGATCTGCATGGCTATCTAATCACAAGAAAAAATCACAACGAAGGCCACCGTGCAGCAAAAGCGCCGTCCTGCAAAAGGCAGGCGGCGCGGTTTGGAAGTCGGTGGAAATGATTCGATTGTAGAAGGATTTCTTCTGGATTTATTCTGGATTTAAACCAGACTAGCAATAGATAGTTTTTGATGCGACAATCTGACCGAATAATATTTACGGGAGACACCCGATGTTGGATAAGATCAGTAAGAAGATCCTCGCGGAACTGCAGAATGACGGCCGCATCAGTAATGTGGAACTGGCGGCGCGGGTCAATCTGTCGCCGGCGGCCTGCCTCGAGCGCGTGCGCAAATTGCACGAATCGGGCTATATCATGGGCTACACGGCCCAGCTCAATCCGCAGCTGCTCGATGTGTCGCTGCTGGTGTTTATCGAGGTCGTGCTCGATCGTACCACGCCCGAAGTCTTCGATGCGTTCAAGCAGAGCGTGCAGATGATTCCCGAGGTGCTGGAATGCCATATGGTAGCCGGCGGCTTCGACTACCTGGTGAAGGCGCGCGTGAAGGATATGGCGGCCTATCGCGAATTCCTGGGCAAGACATTGCTGCAGAAAGGCGTGCGCGAAACCCATACCTACGCGGTGATGGAAGAAGTCAAGAATACGACCAAGCTGCCGATTCGTTGAAGTCGGCGTTGTTTGCAACGTAAAACGGCCAGGCATTTGCCTGGCCGTTTTGTTTCACGTGAAACATTTGCTGAAGCTGGCGCTGTCAGACGACTTTGCGGATGCCGCCCTTGGTGGCGCTTTCGGCCGAGGATTCGAGATTCTTGCGCAGCCAGCGGTGGGCCGGGCTGCGGCCATCGCGTTCATGCCACAGCATGTCCAGGTGGACTGCCGGCAGCTGGAACGGCAGCTCTTTCCAGATCAGCAAATCGGTCATGCCGGTCGACACCAGCAAATGCTTTGGCAGCACGGTGATCAGGTCGGAGTTGGCCACCACCCTGCCCGCTGTGAAGAACTGGTTCACCGTCAACAGGATGCGGCGCTCGCGGCCAACCTGGGCCAGCGCCTCATCGACCAGGCCATGGGCCCGGCCCGAGAAGCTCACCAGCAAGTGATTGGCCTTGCAATAGATGTCGAGGTCGAGCTTTTCCTTGGCCAGCGGGTGGTCCTTGCGCATCACGCACACATAGACGCCCGAGTACAGGCGCTCGTGGCGGATCGGCGAGCCGGTCTCGTATGACAGCTGGGCCGCGACGCCGGGGAAGAAGCCGACTGCCAGATCAATGTCGCCGCGCAGCAGCATCGGACGCGGTTCGCGCGTGGTCAACGGCACCATGCGGATGTTCACGCCCGGCGCTTCGCGTTCGATCGAGCGCATCAGGGACGGCAGCCACAGCGCGGCGGTGGCGTCGGCCATCGCCATGCGGAAGGTGGCTTGCGCCTTGGAGACATCGAAGGTTTCCGGCATCACCGCCGCTTCCAGCGCGGCCAGGGCCTGGCGCACGGCCGGCCACAGGGCTTCGGCGCGCGGGGTCGGCTTGACGCCGTAGGCGGTGCGGATCAGGAGTTCGTCGCCCAGGCTTTCGCGCAATCGCTTGATCGCATTCGATACCGCGGGTTGGGTCATGGCCAGGTGACCAGCGGCGCGGGTCAGGTTCTGCTCGGTCATCACTGCGTCGAATACGCGCAGCAAATTCAGGTCAAGCGTCAGAAAGCTCATGGGATTTCAGAGAAAACAGTTGTGAATACAAGTGTACGTATACAAGTGTACCGCAAATCATTCACAAACAGTATAAGAGCTATCAGTGAACAAAATTAGATTTATATGTTGCGGCGCACTATAGTTCTCAACAATAACAGAACGAGCCTATCATGTCTTCCACCGCCACATTAGTCCAAGCCGCCGCCGCCGTCCCTTACGGTCAGGTGTTCAGCACCACCATCTATCTTGCCTTGCTGGCGGGCTTTGTCTTGTTTTTCCGCCCGCTGCTGGTTGGCATTGGCCGTGCGCTTTACCTGACCGTGCGTCCGCGCCGTAGCAAGGCCGAGATGGCTGCCCGCCGCGCGCTGGATGAAGCGATCGCACTCAAACGCAAGCTGGCCAGCCTGGATCCGGTCGATGCCGCTGAAGTGCGCGCGATGGGCATCCGCCACTGATTATTCCCGAACTCCTCCCTGACGCGGTCTCCGGCAACGGACACCGCGTTTTTTTTCGTCCATACCCTTTGGCTCGAAACTGCCCGGATTTACCGTTTTGGCAGGTAACTTTACGTTACCGGGATTTTCTCGCTCTTTCTATTTAACAAAATTCACAAAGAGTTACTTTTGAGTCTTTATTGATTTTGATGGATATCGGAATTTGGTATCATTTTGAGAAAAATAGCATGTCTATTGAATGATTTTAAACGAATATAGATGAGTTAATGCTCAGGATCGAAATGAATAGAAATTTAGCGTAGATGATGCATTTTATATTTAGATATACACAAATTAACGGTAAGATAGGTAATATTAAACATAGTTCACATTCTAACTGCATTTAAAAATAACTTATGGTAACTATAAGGGCGAGCAAAAAAGCAGACCGACAAGCGTGAAGACACGACGACCAACTCTGCTCGGATAGCGACAGCGAAATGTGGGCGTGCACAGGCGCCACGTACAGGGCAAGCCAGTACGCGGTCAGGGAAATCAGGGAGAAATAAAAAAGCCGGCTGAGAAGCCGGCTGGGAGGGGAATCAGGCGACGGCCTTGTCGGTCGTCAGCCGTTCGTACTTGATGAGGAGCTCTTCGCGTGATTCGCGCCACTCGGGGTTGAGCGGAATGCAGGCAACCGGACACAGCTGCACGCATTGGGGCTCATCGAAGTGGCCGACGCACTCGGTGCACTTGTGCGGATCGATCTGGTAATACTCTTCGCCCATCGAAATGGCATCGTTGGGGCATTCGGGTTCGCAGACGTCGCAGTTGATGCAATCGTCGGTAATCAGGAGGGCCATGATACTTCCAGAGAATCAGGCCTTCGGTGCTTGCGCCAGGCTGGCGATCTTCTTTTGCAGCCAGCGGTCAACCGAAGGGAAAACGAATTTGGACACGTCGCCGCCCAGCAGCGCGATCTCGCGCACGATGGTGCCCGAGATGAACTGGTACTGGTCGGACGGGGTCAGGAACATGGTTTCGACATCCGGCAGCAGGTAGCGGTTCATGCCCGCCATCTGGAATTCGTATTCGAAATCGGATACCGCGCGCAAGCCGCGCACGATCACGCGGGCGTCATGCTTGCGCACGAAGTCCTTGAGCAGGCCCGAGAAGCTCTCGACCTGCACATTGGGGTAATGGCCAAGCACTTCATTGGCGATATCCAGGCGTTCTTCGAGCGTGAAGAATGGACGCTTGTTGCGGCTGTCGGCGACGCCGACCACCAGTCGGTCGAACAGGCCGGATGCGCGGCGTACCAGATCCTCGTGGCCACGGGTCAGCGGATCGAACGTACCTGGATAAACGGCTACAACCATTGCGGCTCCCCTCAAAAATCACCCTGTTGGAACGCGCATTATGCCTGAAAACATGGCATTCGCCCCAGGCCGGGGCAGGCTATGCCCAATGATTGTGCGGTTTCTGCCGCATTGGCGGGACCCGGGCCGCCTATTCTTGCGGCTTCAACAAATGGTAATACACCATGCCGGCCTTGTCGGCGCGCACAGCTTCCCACCCGACCAGCCATTCCGGGACGTCGTCGCCCTCGGTTTCCAGGAGCGATTCGGCTTCGGCATACACCATGCCACCGTCGGCCAGCAGTGCCGCGCACAGCGGCAGGGTCTTGGCCAGCAAATCCTGTTGATAAGGCGGATCGAGGAAGATCACATCGAAGCGCTGGCCGCGGGTGGCCAGGTCGCGCGTCAGGGTCAGGGCGTCGGCGCGCAGGATGGTGATGTTGGTCGCCTTGAACTTGTCGCGGTTCGCTTCCAGCTGGCGTACCGCCGGGCTGTGGTTGTCGACCATCGTCACCGAGGCAGCGCCGCGGCTGGCCGCCTCGAAGCCGAGCGCGCCGGAGCCGGCGTACAGGTCGAGCACGGTGGCCCGGTCCCAGTCACCACCGAGCTGGTGGTTGATCCAGTTGAACACGGTTTCGCGCACGCGGTCCGGCGTGGGCCGCAGGCCGAGGGCGTCGACCACCGGCAACAAGGTGCGTTTCCAGGCGCCGCCGATGATGCGCACCTGGTGCTGGGCCATGCGCGGCGCGCCGTGGGGTTTGGCGGCCTGGGGCCTTGATGTGATGGACTTCTTTTGCATGGGCGGCACTATAGCATGCAGGTTTCCATCGCTCAGCGGCCCTTATTTTCCGGCCGCCAGCGACTCGAAATCATTGATCCAGCCCTGCATGCGCTGCTGCGCATGGGCTTTCTGCTGCGGCGTCGCCATGCGCAGCGCGGCCAGGATGTATTTGGTCGTGTGGTCGAGGCTGGCGTCATAGAATGCCTTGCGCTCGGGCGACTCCATGCGCGTAAACAGTTCGCGCATCAGGCCCTGCACCTTGGCCGTGGTTTGTTCGCGGTTGAGCTTTTTCTGCTGCACCTCTTGCAGCAGCGCCAGGATGCGGCGCTGGCGGTACTGGCGCTCTTCCAGCCACTGCTGGTTGTCGAGAGGGCGCAGGTCGGACGCCCGGCGCAGGGCCGCTTCCTGTTCGCTGCTGAAGTTGCCGAACCACAGATCCATCTGTTCCATCGACTTCTTGAATCGCGCGCGCTGGCGCTTCTCGACGCTGCCGCTCATGAACTTGCGGCGGTATTCCTCGTTCTTATCCTTGAATTTCTTGTCGATATTGGCAATCTGGGCCGGTGTGATCGACATTGCCAGCGTGGTCAGTTCCGGCACTGCGCGCTGGGACAGGCGCTCGCCGCGCACGCGGATCTCGCGGTAGGCGGCCATCAGGTCGGCCTGGCTGGGGTTTCCAGCTACTTTCTGCTGGAAAGAACCGAGCAGCGCAGCGTAATCGCGCAACTGGGTCTGGCGATGCCACTGGAACAAACCATTGATGTCGCGCTTGGCGATGTCGGCCTGTTGTCCTTCGAAGTCGACATAGGAGTTCATCCACCAGTAAAGTAGGGTGTCGCCCTGGTTATACGAGAAGCGAATCGTGCTGCAACCGGCAGCCAGGGCCATCAAGGCGATGGCGAACAGCGCTAAGGTGCGCCGGAGTATGGTATCCCGCATGCTAAAATTTTTCATATTTTCAACTTTTTGAGAACGGCTTATGAACGTTGTGATCCTCGCCGCAGGCATGGGCAAACGCATGCAATCCGCCCTGCCGAAAGTCCTGCATCCACTGGCTGGCAAGCCCCTGTTGCGCCACGTCATCGATACCGCCCGTGGCTTGAGTCCGCAGAAATTATGCGTGATTTACGGACACGGAGGCGCAGCGGTGCCCGAGATGGTGGCCGCGCTGGCGCAAGAGACCGGCATCTCGATCGACACCGCGCTGCAGCAGCCGCAGCTCGGCACTGGCCACGCGGTGATGCAGGCCGTGCCGCAACTGGACGATGCAGCCACCACGTTGGTGCTGTACGGCGACGTACCGCTGACCACGGCCGACTCCCTGCGCCGCCTGGTCGAGGCTGCCGGCAGCGACAAGCTGGGCATCCTGACCGTCGAGCAGGCCAATCCCTTCGGGCTCGGCCGCATCGTGCGCGAAGACGGCAAGATCGTGCGCATCGTCGAAGAGAAGGATGCGAACGAGTCCGAGCGCGCTATTCGTGAAATCAATAGCGGCATCATGGCGGTTCCGACCCGCCACCTCAAGAAGTGGCTGGCGGCGCTGTCCAACAACAATGCCCAGGGCGAGTACTACCTGACCGATATCGTGGCCCAGGCCGTAGCGGATGGCGTCCCGGTCGTCTCGGCAAGCCCGTCCGGCGAATGGGAAGTGGCCGGCGTCAATAGCAAAGTGCAGTTGGCCGAGCTCGAGCGTCGTCATCAATTGAATATTGCCCATGCGCTGTTGGAAAAAGGCGTGACCTTGATGGATCCGGCGCGCATCGATGTGCGCGGGGAACTGATTTGCGGTCGCGATGTCGTCATCGATGTCGGCTGCGTGTTCGAAGGACGTGTCGAGCTGGCTGACGGCGTCAAAATTGGCGCCAACTGCGTGCTGGTCGGCGCTACGGTCGGCGCTAGGGCCAACATCAAGCCGTTCTGCCATATCGAAGGCGCTGCGATCGGCGCGGCATCGCAGATCGGGCCCTATGCGCGCTTGCGTCCTGGTACCGAGCTGGGCGAGGACGTCCATGTGGGTAATTTCGTCGAGGTCAAGAACAGCACCGTGGCCGCGCACAGCAAGGCCAACCACCTGGCCTATATTGGCGACGCCACCGTGGGTTCGCGCGTCAATATCGGCGCTGGTGTCATTACCTGCAATTACGACGGCGCCAACAAGTTCCGCACCGTGATCGAGGATGAGGTATTCGTCGGCAGCGACAGCCAGCTGGTGGCCCCGGTGACGATCGGCAAGGGCGCGACCCTGGGCGCCGGCACCACGCTGACCAAGGATGCGCCGGCTGGCAAGCTGACCATCTCGCGGCCCAAGCAAATAACCATCGAGGGATGGACCCGGCCGGTGAAAGTGAAGAAGTAATCCACCGGCTATCGACAGGCTAATAACAGGAAATGAACAAGATAAACACAGGGTTTTACCGTGCTTACCCCCTGTTCATTCACCTGGTCATCCACAATATTATCCACAGGTCCGAGCCCGGGTTCTAGACGTCGACCCGGGTGTCGAACTTGCTGCGGTGGGTCGAAAAATAGGCTTTTACATTGCGCACATTGGCGTACGATGTGAACAGGCGATGGGCTAGCGCGTGATAGGTCGGCATGTCGGCAACCTGCACCACCAGCACGAAATCCGGTCCCGGCGACACCCGGTAGCACTGCAGCACGGCCGCCTCCCTGGCAGCCAGGTTCTCGAACTCTTCCATGCGCTCGGCGGCCTGCACGTCGAGCGTGATCTCGACGATGGCCGACAGGCGGCTGCCGACCTTGTCGGGTGCCACGATTGCCACCTGGCGCTCGATGACGCCGCTGTCGGTCAGTTGCTTTACCCGGCGCAGGCAGGTCGGCGCCGACACGTGGACCAGCGCCGCCAGTTCGGCGTTCGTATGCGATGCATCAGTTTGCAAAATGTTCAGGATGCGACGATCGAGGTCGTCGAGGGTAGGGATTGTCATAGTAATGAAATATTCGGTAAATTTTTTCGCTTATGTGAAACAGGATTTCTTTTGTATCTCGTGATGAAATAATCTACCAAAAAATAGCGCACTCTGAACACTTATTTCATTACGATTGCTCTACGATAAGACTCATCAGTTCTTTTACAAGTGAGGTTAGCCATGTGCGGTATCGTCGGTGCAGTCGCAAAACGTAATATCACCCCTGTCCTGATCGAAGGCCTCAAGCGCCTCGAATACCGCGGCTATGATTCCTGCGGCGTCGCCATCCATCTGGACGGCCGCCTGACCCGCTCGCGCTCCACGTCGCGCGTGGCCGACCTCGAATCGCAAGTCAAAGAAGCCAATCTCGACGGCTTCACGGGCATCGCCCACACCCGCTGGGCCACCCACGGCGCCCCGGCGTCGCACAACGCCCACCCGCACTTCTCGCCCACCGAAGACAATGCGCGCATCGCACTTGTCCACAACGGCATCATCGAGAACCACGACGAGCTGCGCGACGAACTCACCAAGCTCGGCTACAAGTTCACCAGCCAGACCGACACTGAAGTCATCGCCCACCTGGTCGACCACCTGTACACGGGCGACCTGTTCGAGACCGTTCAGCAGGCCGTCAAGCGCCTGCACGGCGCCTACGCGATCGCCGTGTTCTGCCGCGAAGAACCGCACCGC
>Ga0265797_10010394_pt1 | contig 11869 bp, 10 predicted proteins | sample P2T30metagenome_FD_192433 | JGI IMG/M metagenome (GOLD analysis project Ga0265797, IMG submission 192433) | Plant litter microbial communities from East Loma Ridge, Irvine, California - P2 T30 | ecosystem: Environmental > Terrestrial > Plant litter > Unclassified | place: USA: California... | reverse complement strand
GCCCTGATCGACCAGGGAGCCGACGTCATCATGCCGGTCGCCGGCCAGGTGGGCGAGGGCGCCGCCTCCGCCGCCCTCGACGCCGGGGGAGTGAGCGTCATCTGGGTCGACAACGACGGATACGACACCCTGCCCGAGACGTATCGGCCGATCCTGCTCACGTCGGTGCTCAAGGACACCGAGCAGGCCGTCCGCGAGATCGCCGTGTCGACGACGGACGACACCTTCACGAACGAGCCGTACGTCGGCACGCTCGAGAACGGGGGAGTCGGCCTCGCGCCGTTCCACGACCTCGAGTCGAGCGTGCCCGCCGACCTCGCGGCCGAGGTCGACGCGCTCAGCGACGAGATCGTCGCGGGCACGGTGACGGTCGACTCGCCCGACGCCCCGTAGCGGGCCCGGGCGGGCCCGAGCCCGCGCGGCCCCGAGCCCGGGCGGGCCCGAGTCGGCGCGGACTCGGGCTCAGACCCGAGCCCGGGCGGCCCGGCTCAGGGCCGGCTGGCCCGCCGGCCCCGGGTGCGCCCGCCGCGTGCGGCGGCCGCCGCGGCGACGAAGCGCTCCGAGCGCTCGACGGTGCGGCCGCGGTGCGCCGCGGCGTCCCACTCGTAGACGGTCGTGCCCGCGATGAGCACGTGCTCGGCCCGGCTCATCACGTCGAGGGGGTCGCCCGACCAGATGACGACGTCGCCGTCGAGCCCGGGGGCCAGGGCGCCCACCCGGTCGTCGAGCCCGAGCATGCGCGCCGGGTTGATCGTCAGCGCCTCGAGGGCGACGACGGGGTCGAGCCCCTCCTTGACGGCGAACGACGCCTGGTGCACCAGGAAGTTGATCGGCACGACCGGGTGGTCGGTCGTGATGGCGACGGTGACGCCGGCACGGGCCAGGGCAGCGAGGTTGGCGATGGCGCGGTCGCGCAGCTCGACCTTCGTGCGCGAGGTGAGCATGGGGCCGAAGATCACCGGGATGCCCTTCTCGGCGAGCACGTCGGCGAGCTTGTGGCCCTCGGTGCCGTGGTTGACGACGAGGCGGTAGCCGAACTCCTCCGAGAGCCGGATCGCCGTCGCGATGTCGTCGTGCCGGTGCGTGTGCTGGTCCCACACGAGGGTGCCGTCGAGCACGTCGGCGAGGGTCTCGAGCCGCAGGTCGCGGCGGAACGGCTCGCCCTTCGTCGCCGCCGCGGCGCGCGACGCCGCGTAGAACCGGGCGTCCTCGAACGCCTGGCGCAGCACCCAGGCGACGCCGAGCCGCGTCGACGGCACGGCGTCCTTCGCGCCGTAGACGCGCTTGGGGTTCTCGCCCAGCGCGCTCTTGACGCTCACGGCGTGCTTGATGACCTGCTCGTCGATCGTGCGGCTGCCCCAGGTCTTGATCGCGACGGTGCGCCCGCCGATCACGTTGCCGCTGCCGGGCTTGACGACGACGCTCGTGACGCCGCCCGACAGCGCGTCGCGGAACCCCTCGTCGTCGATGTCGATCGCGTCGATCGCGCGCACCCCGGCGGTGTTCGGGTCGGTCATCTCGTTCGTGTCGTTCCCGGCGGGGCCGTTGGCCTCCTCGCTGATGCCGACGTGGCCGTGGGCCTCGACGAAGCCCGGCAGCACCCAGCGGCCCGTGGCGTCGACCACGCGCGCGTCGGCGGGCACCGTCACGTCGGCGGCCGGGCCCACGGCCTCGACCACGCCGTCGCGGATCAGCACCGTGCCGCCCTCGACCGGGTCGCCCACCACGGGCACGACCCGGCCTCCCGTGATCGCGACGACGGTGGACGGGGTCTGCACGGCACGTGTCATGCCCCCACCGTAGGCCCGGCCCCGAGGAGGCGCGGCCTCAGCCCCGAGGAGCGGTCGCGACCGCGAACCGCTGGTTCGCCAGCACGGGCAGGGTGCGCCGTGCCGCGGCGACCTCGTCGAGGTCGAGGTCGACGACGAGCAGGCCGGGCGCGGCGCCGAGCTCGGCCACGACCGCCCCGAGGGGAGAGGCGACGAGGCTGTGGCCGACGCCGGTCGGCGACGCGCTGCCCGCCGCCGCGGCGGCCATGCGCTCCGTCTCGGCGTCGCCGGCCTCGCGGGCGGCCTCGGCGACGGCGACCGGGTCCGCCTGCCCCACGGCGACGACGAACGTGGTGCTGTCTGCCGCCCGGGCCCGGGTCAGCAGGCGCCACTGGTCGACCTTGCCCGGGCCGTCGCCCCACGACGCGGCGACGACGCTCACCTGCGCGCCCGACGTCGCGTTCGCGAGGAACAGCGCGGGGAACCGCACGTCGTAGCAGGTGGCCAGGCCCACGACGGCGTCGCCGACCGCGACCGTGACGGCCTCGTCCCCGCCGTCGACCGAGTCGGACTCGGCGTGCCCGAAGGCGTCGAACAGGTGCACCTTGTCGTAGCTCGCCGCCGGGGCGCCCTCCGGCCCGGCCACGAGCAGCGTGTTGCGCACGCGGCCGTCCCGGCCCGGGGTGAACGTGCCCACGACGATCGTCACGCCGAGGCGGGCGGCGAGGGCGAGCACGGCCGTGGCCCACGGCCCGTCGAGCGGCTCGGCGGCCGCGGCGAGGTCGGAGCCGAACGCGGTCATGGCCGCCTCGGGGAACACGACCAGCTCGGCCCCGGCGACCGCCGCCTCCTCGGCCGCCCGCTCGACCTCGCGGAGGTTGCGGGCCGGGTCTCGGGTGCTCCAGATCTGGGCGAGGGCGATGCGCATGCGCCCAACCTAGCCACGCCGCCGCCCCCGGCCGTGGGCGCGCCGTCGCCCGGGCGCGTGGGCCCGGGGCCGGGCGCCCGCCCGACGGGTACCGTTCACGACATGATCGACCTCCCCGAAGGCGAGCTGCGCGAGCGGCTGGCCACCGCCCTGTCCGTGCCTCGCTGGGTCGACGAGGTGGCCGCCGAGGCGCCATTCGCCGACGTCGACGAGCTCCTCGCGGCCGCGCGCCGCGCGGGCGACCCGCTCGCGCCCGACGAGGTCGACCAGGCCCTCGAGCAGCACGACCTCGTGACGGCCCCCGCCACCGGCGACGCGGGCGCCGACGAGTACGGCCGCCGCGAGCAGCGGGCCGCCCACGACACCGACGACCCCCAGCTCGTCAAGGCGCTCGCCGAGGGAGGCGCCGTCTACGAGGAGCGCTTCGGCCGCGCCTTCGTCATCCGCACCGCCGGCCGCAGCCGCGACGAGGTGGTCGACGAGCTCGACCGTCGCCTCAAGCTCGACGACGAGGCCGAGAAGCAGGAGGTGGGGGTGCAGCTGGTCGAGATCGCCCTGCAGCGCCTGCGCGTCGTCTTCGCCGAGCGGACGGCCGAGACGGGCCGCGGCGCCGAGACGGCGTCGCCGGTGCAGCCCGTCGCCTGAGGCCCTCGCCCGAAGCCTTCGTCTGATGACTCAGACCCGGGGCTGCCGGCCGGGCGCCGGGGGCCTCAGCGGGTGACGGTGTCGGTCTAGGTGACCGACGCCTCCTTCGCCGCCGCCGCGGCGGCCTCGGCCGCGGCCAGCTCGGCCCGACGCGCCCGCAGCAGGTGCCCGGCCAGGGCGACGAGCATCGTGAGCCCGCCCGCGACGGCCATGCCGACGCCGATGTGGACGTCGAGCAGCAGCGCCCCGACGCCGGCGCCGGCGAGGATGGCGAGGACGGCCAGCACGCGGCGCGGCGCACGGGCGCCGTCGCCGCCCGCGAGACGGGAGTCGGACGCGAGGCCGACGATGGTCGACGTGACCACGATCGTCGTGACGTCGGCCACGGCGAGGCGGCGGGCGCTCGCCGCCTGCAGGCCCATCGCGAGCCCGAGCAGCCCGGTCACCGAGTAGCCCCACGGGGTGCCGGCCTCGGGCGGGGCGAGCACGGAGGCGACGCCCAGGCCGACGAGCAGCGCTCCCGTGCTCGAGAAGGTGATCGTGCTGCGGCCCGACCAGCCGACCCGCGCGCCCCGCAGCAGCCGTCCGCCCACGGCGGCGCCGAGCAGGAACGTCGCCAGCGCGACGACCGGCCCGAGGATCGGCAGGCCGCCCGCCTGCGCGATCGCCATGCCGAGGATGACGACGTTGCCCGTCATGTTCGCGGTGAAGACCCGGTCGAGGCCGAGGTAGCCGACGGCGTCGACGATGCCCGTCGAGAACGTCAGGGTCAGCATCATGACGAGGTGCATGCGGGCCTGGTCGTCGCGCAGTCTCTTCACGCCGGTCCTCTCGGGTGGGGGCTGGTGCGGGCTGGTGAGGGGCCCAGTATCCCATCGGGCGGTCCGCACGGCGACACCTGTCGGGGGAGGGGCGCCCGGGGGCGCGAGCGTACGATGGACGCATGTCCGACGCAGCCCCCGACCGCATCCTGATGTTCGGCGCCGAGTGGTGCCGCGACTGCCGCCGCTCGAAGGCGCTGCTCGACCGCGAGGGAGTCGAGTACGACTACGTCGACCTCGAGGCGGTCGAGGACGGCGCCGACCGCGCCCTCGCGATCAGCGGCCGCACGCAGATCCCCGTCGTCGTGTTCCCCGACGGGAGCCACCTGGTCGAGCCGACCGACGCCGAGCTGTCGGCGAAGCTGCCCGTCGCCTGACCGGCCTAGGCCCGGCTCCGCCGCTCGGCCACGATCTGCTTCACGGCCTCGTCCAGGTGCGGGTGGGCGAACTCGTAGCCGCCCTCGACGAGCCGCTCGGGCAGCACCCACCGGCTCTTGAGCACGAGCTCGGTCTCGGTGCGCAGCACGGCGGTGCCGAGCTCGAGCATCCAGCGCGTGGCGGGCAGCCCGACGGGCATCCCCACCGCGCGGCGCACGATGCCCATCATCGTGCGGTTGTCGCTCGGGTTCGGCGACGAGAGGTTGACGACCCCGTCGACCTCGTCGTGCTCGCGCAGCCAGTCCATCGCTCCGAGCACGTCGTCGACGTGGATCCAGCTGAACTTCTGCCTGCCCCCGCCCGCGCCCTGACGGTGGTGGGTGCCGGCGGCGACCCGTGCCCGGGTGGCGGGCCAGGGGCCGTCGAGCTGGGGCCCGCCCAGGCCGGCCCGGGCGAGGCCCATCAGCGGGACGAGCGCGCTGCCGTCGCCGAGCACGATGGCGATGCGCAGCGCGACGCGGCGGGTGTCGGGCAGGTCGCCGGCGAAGAACTCGCGCTCCCAGCTCGTGGCGACGTCGACCGAGAAGCCGCTCCCGATCTCGCCCGTCGACTCCGTCATCGGGCGGTCCTCGGCGTGGCGGTAGATCGTCGCGGTGGACGAGTTCATCCAGAGCCGAGGAGGCGCGGCGCAGGCGAGCACCGCCTCCCTCAGCTCGCGCGTCGTCTCGACCCGCGACCGCATGATCTCCGCCCGGTTCGCCGGGCCGTAGCGGCAGTCGACGCTCTTGCCCGCGAGGTTGACGAGCAGGTCGGCCCCCTCGAGCAGCGCCGTGATCGCCGCCGTGTCGCCCCAGCGGGCGTCGGGCCCCGAGCGGCCGATCTCGCTGACGCGGGCGCCCCGGGCCCGCCACGCGGCGGCCAGGTGCTGGCCGATGAAGCCGGACGCCCCGGCGATGACGACGTGCTCGGTCATGGTGCTGTCTCCCCTGGCTGGTCGGGCTCGACCGAGTAGTCGAAGTGGCCCGTGTACTCGTAGATCCGGCCGATCACCGGCGCGTCGAGGGTCACCGAGACCCGCTGGCGGCCGACGGCGACGTCGAACTCCTCGCGCAGCGACACCCGGGGCGAGACGAGCGCGGGCACGGCGACCGAGCGGCGCCCCAGGCGCACGCGCATCGTGCCCGACGTCATCGTGAGGGCGCCGTCGCGGGCGTGCGCGACGAGGTCGGCCGACCACCGCCTCCGGTGCCCGAGGTGGTCGACGAGGCCTGCGGGGGTCGCCGTCACGGCGTCGACCATCCGACGCTCGCCGGTCGCGAACGAGAAGGTCCGCACGGCCCGCACGACGGGTCGGCCCTCGTCGTCGACGCCCGGGTGGTTCTCGACGGTGAACGGCACGTCGTGCTGCCAGGCGGCGAAGAGCACGCCCTGGCGGCCCAGCACCCGGAGCGCGGGCCAGAGCCAGCGTCGCGGCGTGCCCGCGCGGGCGAAGACGCCGCGGCCGCGGCCGACCGAGCCCCCCGGGATCGCCCGGAAGTAGGGCAGGAGGCGCGGGTGCAGCCCCGAGAGGGCCTCGCCCGCCGCGGCCTCCCACGGCGACTGCGGGGCAGGGGCGTCGGGCACGACCCGAGCCTAGGCCCGGTCGGTACCCTTGCGACATGGACCACGCCAGCGCCACGGACGCCGCCCCCGATCGACCCGCCGCCGTCCCGCACCCCCTCGTCGACGTCGCGGAGCTCGACCGTGCCCTCCGGGACGGGCGGCCGCCGCGCCTCCTCGACGTGCGCTGGCGCCTCGACCGTCCCGACGGGCGCCCCGCCCACGCGGAGGGGCACCTGCCCGGCGCCGTGTACGTCGACCTCGACGCCGAGCTCGCGGCGCACGGCCGTCCGGCGACCGAGGGCCGCCACCCGCTGCCGACGACGGCCGAGCTGCAGCGCGCGGCCCGGGGCTGGGGCCTGCGCCGCGACGAGCCCGTGGTCGTGTACGACGACCTCGGCGGCCAGTCCGCCGCGCGGGCGTGGTGGCTGCTGCGCTCCGCGGGCGTCGCCGACGTGCGCCTGCTCGACGGCGGGCTCGCGGCGTGGTCGGCGGCGGGCCTGCCGCTCGAGACGGGCGCGGTGCGGCCGGAGCCCGGGGACGTCGTGCTCGTCGAGGGCCGCCTGCCGACGATCGACGCCGACGGCGCGGCCGGGTTCCCGGCGCGCGGGGCCCTCGTCGACAGCCGCGCCGCGGAGCGCTACCGCGGCGAGGTCGAGCCCGTCGACCCCCGGGCCGGGCACGTGCCGGGGGCGGTCAGCGTGCCGACCGCGGGCAACGTCGACGCGTCGGGCCGGTTCCTGGCCCCCGAGGCGCTGCGCGCGAGGTACGAGGAGGCGGGCGTCGCGCCCGGCGCACCGGTCGCGGTCTACTGCGGCTCGGGCGTCACCGCGGCGCACGCCGCCGTCGCCCTCACCGTCGCGGGGTTCGACCCCGTGCTGTTCCCCGGGTCGTGGAGCGCCTGGTCGTCCGACCCCGGCCGCCCCGTGGCGACGGGCGCCGAGCCCGGCCGACCGGCGGCGACGGGCGCGGAGCCCGGCCGACCGGTGGCGACGCGCGCCGAGCCCGGCCGACCGGCCCCGGGTCAGTCCGTGTAGGCGGGCGTCGGCTCAGGCGTCCGGTCGTCGGTGACCGCGTCGACGGCGGTGCGTCGCACCGAGTCGATCGCGTTGAGGGCCGCGCCCTTCTGCTTGTAGCCCTCCGAGGTCACGATGACCTCGCCGCTCCCGGCGGTCAGGACGAAGCGGTACTCGCCCGACTCGTCCTGCGTGACGATGAACTTGCCTGCCATGGCGTCCTCCTCGGCTGCGGGGAACGGCGTCTGCGCGCTCCGCGTCGGGTCAGCTTAGGCAGACCCGTGTTTCCTTCGTGTCACGTCGGGGCGCCTGGCGAAGCGCCCGGACGCGACACGGGACCGCGCCGGGCACGGTGGCAGCCCCCGCTGCCCGCGTGCCCGGTGCGACCCCGTGCCCGGTGCCGTCGTCGGGTCAGTCGGCGACGAGCACGCCGATGGCGGCCTTGAGCGCCTCGCGGTCGCGACGCAGCTTGGCGACCTCGGCCTCCAGCTCGGCGACGCGCTCGGCGGTCGCCTGGCTGCCGATGCCGTTGCCGCTGCCGGGCGGGCGGCCGCGGCGGGGCGCGGCGGAGGCGGCGGGCTCGTCCTGCTGGTCGGCACCGGCCTGGACGGGCGAGCCGTCCTCGGCGGTGTCGGCCGCCTCCTCGGCGATGACGGACGCCGCCGGGGCGTTCGCCTTCTCCCAGGCGCGGATCCAGCCGCGGAGCGACTGCTCGCCGACCTCGAACTCCTCGGCGGTCTCGCGGATGATGGCCCGGTTGCCGGGCTCGGCCTCGCGGCGCTCGAGGACGCGGGCGAGCGACTTCTCGCGGGTCTCGTCGGTGTACTTCTGCTCGAAGGGCATGTCGTGGTCTCTGTTCGTGTGGGGGGCGGGGGCGCGGACGCCGTGCGACCGCGCAACCGCCGCCGCAACAGCACCGTTGACGTCGACCGTACTGCACTCACGTGTCGTACCAGCCGATCTGCACGCAGATGTCACGTGATCACGGTCGTGACACTCGTCGCGCGACCATGCGGGCCCGCTGCGCGACACGTCGGGGCACGCTGCGACACGTGCTCGCACGCTGCGAGTCGACGTCGCGTGGCGCGCAGCACGCCGCGCGGCACGGGACGGTACATGACGGGCGGCATCCGTCAGCACCGGCCAGGCGCATCCGATGACACGTCACGCACATCGCACCGTCGGGCGGCTCGCACCGACCGTCCCGGAGGCGCCGCCGCAGTCGCCGCCGCCCCGTCCGTCCTGAGGCGGATCACGGGGGCGACGGCTTAAGGTAGCCGTGTGTGGCGCGCCGACAGACAACATGACGACGACGGCGACGGGGTCCCTCCCGTCGGCGCCCCGACCGGTGCGCCCGGGGGAGCGGCCTCGCCCGAGACGGTCAGCCTCGGCGACCCCGGCCTCGCCGTGGGCAACGTGGCCGAGCCGTCCCGCACCGGCTGGCGCGACCAGCTGAGCGTCGTCGGCGGCACCTCCACCCTGCTGCACTTCGGCGACGAGCAGCGCGCCCGCATCGAGCTCAGCACGACGCACCCCGGCGGTCTCGCGCAGTTCATCACGGGCAAGACCACCCTGCTCTCGAGCCTCATCCGCGACGACCTCGCCCTGCGCACCGCCCGCGTCGCCGCCGGCGAGATCGCCGCGAAGGGCCTCGAGCTCGCGACCGTGCGCGGCATCGACGCCGTGCACCTGGCCATCGGCATCGCCGCCTGGTCGTTCGCCGGCCGCGACCACCGCGCCCCCGTGCTGCTGCGCCCGCTCGCCATCCGCCGCCACGGCCGCGACTTCGAGGTCAAGCTGCTCGGCGAGCCCTTCCTCAACCCGGCGCTCGCCGACGCGCTGCACGACCAGTTCGACATCTCGCTCGACGCCGAGGCGTTCGTCGCGCTCGCGAGCCGCGAGGGCGCGTTCACGCCGAACCCCGTGATCGACCGGCTGCGCGGCCTCACGGCGCACCTCGACTGGTTCACCGTCCAGCCCCGCCTCGTCGTGTCCACCTTCGCCGAGGTGTCGACCGAGATGGCCCTCGACGCCCGCGAGCTCGGCCACCCCGTGCTCGACGCGCTCGCCGGCAACGCGATGGCCATCCGCCAGGTGCAGGAGGGCTGGCGCCCGACCACGGCGACGCCGCAGGACGAGCGCAGCCCCGAGACCGACACGCTGCTGCTCGACGCCGACCCCGAGCAGGAGAACGTCGTCGCGCAGATCGCGTCGGGCGCCTCGGTCGTCGTCAAGACCCTGCCCGGCACGGGCGGCACGCAGACGATCGTCAACGCCATCGGCCGGCTGGTGTCGCAGAACAAGCGCGTGCTCGTCGTCAGCGCGCGCCGCGCCTCCCTGCGGGGCATCACGGCCCGCCTCACCGACATCGGCCTGCCCGGCATGGCCGTCTCGCCGACCACCCTGCGCCGCGACGTCATCCGCGCGATCAGCCGCGACGAGAAGGCCACGCACCCGCAGATGGGCGAGGTCGACGACGCCCTCGTGCGCCTGCGCAAGGTGCTCGTCGACTACCGCGGCGCCCTGAGCAAGCGCGACGAGGTGCTGCGCGTCTCGGTGCTCGACTGCCTCACCGAGCTGTCGCGCCTGGCGCTGCTGCCCGCGCCTCCGGCCACCACGGCGCGGCTGAGCCGCCGCAGCGTCGAGGCGATGGTCGACGGCCGCCGCCGCGTCGCCGAGACGATGGTCAACGCCGCCAACCTCGGCGAGTTCCGCTACGGCCCCGGCGACTCGCCCTGGTACGGCGCGCGCTTCACCGACTCCTTCGGGGCCGGCGACGCCCACCAGCTCGCGAAGAACCTGCACCACCGCGACCTGCCGCGACTGCTCGAACGAGCCCAGGAGGTGATCGGCAGCACCCGGATGCGCCCCTTCGAGTCGGTGGCCGAGCTGGGCGTCTACCTGCGCCTCCTCATCGAGATCCGCGACACGCTCGACAAGTTCCAGCCCGTCGTGTTCGACCGCTCGGTCGCCGAGCTCGTGGCGGCCACGGCGCCGAAGCGCGAGGCGCCCGACATGTCGAGCGCCAACCGGCGTCGCCTCAAGAAGCTGGCGAAGGAGTACGTGCGTCCCGGCGTGCACATCGCCGACCTGCACAGCGCGCTGCAGCGCATCCAGCAGCAGCGCATCGCGTGGCAGCGCTACGTCGTCGCGGGCACGCCGCCCGAGGTGCCCACCGGCATCGCCGACGCCCACGTGCTGCACCAGCAGGTCAGCCAAGACCTCGAGCGCCTCGACGCGCCCCTGGGCCTGCACGGCGACGACAGCCTGACCGAGATCGGCGTCGTCGAGCTGCAGCCCCGGCTGCGCGACCTCGCCGCCGAGAGCGACGTGCTGCAGAACCTGCAGGAGCGCACCGAGCTCATGACCACCCTGCGCGACCTCGAGCTCGCCCCGCTCATCACCGACCTCGCCAACCGGCACGTGCCCGAGCAGCAGGTCGCCGCCGAGCTCGAGCTGGCCTGGTGGCGCTCCGCCCTCGAGTCGCTGCTCGAGGCCGACCGCGCCCTGCTCGGCGCGAACACCGCGATGCTCGACCGGCTCGAGGCGGACTTCCGCCTCGTCGACGAGGCGCACGCGGCCGGCAGCGCCCAGCTGCTCGGGTGGCAGCTCGCCGAGAACTGGAAGATCGGCCTCGTCGACTGGCCCGAGGAGGCGGCGGCGCTCAAGGCCCTGCTGCGCCAGCCGCACCTCACGGCCCGTCTGCTGCACGACGCGGCCCCGCACCTGTCCCGTGCCGTCGCGCCCGTCTGGCTCGCCTCGCCGTACGAGGTGCACACGATCGCCGACACGGTGCCCTTCGACACCGTCGTGCTGGTCGACGCCGGCGCGACGACGATCGCCGAGAACGTCGGGGCCATCCGCCGCGGCAAGCAGACGGTGGCCTTCGGCGACCCGGTGACGCAGACCCCGTCCGAGTTCGACATCGCCGTGACGCCGGGCAAGCAGCCCCCGCGGCACGACGACGCCGAGCTGGACGCCCTGCACGCCGACAGCGCCCTGGCGCGCCTCTCCACGCTGCTGCCCACGCTCTCGCTGACGCGCAGCTACCGCGCCGGCGGCGAGGACCTCGCCGAGCTCGTCAACCGCCGGTTCTACGGCGGACGCATCGAGTCGCTGCCCTGGGCGGGCAGCTTCCTCGGCCACGGCAGCATCGCGCTCGACTACGTGTCGGGCGGCACGGCCGTGCCCGACCCCGAGTCCGGGGCGGTCGAGAGCGTCGACGCCGAGGTCGACCGCGTCGTCTCGCTCGTCGTCGAGCACGCCCGCACCCGCCCGGCCGAGTCGCTCATGGTCATCACGGCCAGCGCGAAGCACGCCGTCCGCGTGCAGCAGGCCGTGCTCACCGCCGTCTCCGGCCACAAGGACCTGACTGAGTTCGTCGTCGGCGACCGTGGCGAGCCGTTCATGGTCGCGACCCTCGAGCAGAGCGTCGCCCAGAGCCGCGACCACGTCGTGTTCTCGATCGGCTACGGCCGCACGCCCCACGGGTGGGTGCTCAGCGACTTCGGCCCCCTCGGCCAGCCCGGCGGGGAGCGCCTGCTCGCCGTCGCGATGACCCGTGCCCGTCGCTCGATGATCATCGTGACCTTCTTCCAGCCCGCCGACATCGACGGCGGCCGCATGGGCCACGGCACCGTGGCGCTGTCCGAGATCCTCACCGAGGTCCAGGCGCGCACGACGGCCGAGCACGTGCCCGACGACTCCGACCCG
>Ga0265797_10010393_pt1 | contig 11870 bp, 6 predicted proteins | sample P2T30metagenome_FD_192433 | JGI IMG/M metagenome (GOLD analysis project Ga0265797, IMG submission 192433) | Plant litter microbial communities from East Loma Ridge, Irvine, California - P2 T30 | ecosystem: Environmental > Terrestrial > Plant litter > Unclassified | place: USA: California... | reverse complement strand
AATTTGTACTTTCACCCTCTTACTTTAAGTTTAATCTAAAAGTATATTTACCTAAAACAGGATTATCTTGTTTCAAATAAATGTAATTTTCAATATATCTCTTGTCAATATTTAAAGCCCGGGCTGCAGCTCTAATGGCATGATAACTAGTAGTAGTATTTGTTTCTAAATCAGTTACCTCAACTTCAATACCACTAGGTTGACCTTTAGATAATTTTGTTAAAAATTCCGGAATTTTTCATTTCTTATTAGCAGCTATACGCATATTCTCTATTGTAGCTTCAGAATGTGTTCATCCAGATCCTCGTGAAGGGCTTCCAGGAGTTTTTAATATATTATATTCAGGAGAGTATACTTCAAAAAAATGTTTTTCTCTAGACATAAGACTATCTTTGTCACAAATATCTAAAATAGTAAAACTAAAGTTACTATAACCATACTTTAATAATGCAACGTTAATAGGCATACTTTTTTCGTTTAGTAGTCTATTTACATTGTAATATTCCAAGAGTCTACGCTTTAAAGCCACGGAACTTCCTACATATTTCTTAGCATTTAATTTATTAGTTCACATATAAATTCCAGCCGTACCTTTAACATATTTAAGTATATCTAGTTTGTCTTTATCTGCTAATTTTTTTTTTCTTTTGCTAAAATTTATAGCTGACCATGAGCAAAAGAAAAAAAAAATAAAGAGAAAACAATTACATTTGAAGAGTCTGTAGAAGAGGAATCATTATTTTTTGAAGTTGAATATGCCCTTACGGTATTAAATCTGAAGCGCTTCGTAGAGAAGGCGTAATTTTTAGATTGATAAGATAGATTATGCGATTTCGCGTTAGTTAAGTAAAAACAATTAGATGTGACAGATTTCTTAGTAAAATTTATACTAAAATACAATATAAATCGTACACAACTTTATCCTTTCTTTAAAGGTATATATATACTTTGTACCTCTTAAAGGTGTTTATATAATTTATCCTTTCTTCAAAGTGTTACAATATAAACTTTACATTTTACGAAATAGTATAAAGTGAGGATAGGCTATTGTGATATCTTTAATCTTAGGTTACTTAATTTCTCCTAAGAACCGGCTTTCCCGGCGACTAGCGTACACCTTACAGTCTTATTAATAACTGAAGAACCGTCTACTCGTTGCTCTTTTACAGATATTTAATTATCTGACTTAGATCCGCGATCACCCATTTCTATTACTAAGATCTCTAATGATGTTACTATACCCCAGGCATTAATGGGCCCACTTCAAAAGTTTCCTTGTGAAGGTTAGTTATTAGAGCTTTAGGGCTTCCCCGGAGTTTGGCTCTTTTACACAATAAGAATGAGGCACCTAATCTCCAGTTTTTATGTTTGCTGCTAATCTAAGTCCTAAAGATACATTTCTTGCTAAATATGAAATGAACTCGATTAAAACTAATAGAGGTAATAATCCTAAAGGACAACCAGCTGGTACAAACAATGCAAAGAATTTTAATCCATGTTCTTTAAATCCTAATACTGTTGCACCTAATACAACAGTAAAACTAAGTGAGAATGTTAAGATAAAATGAGATGTTGACGCAAAACTATATGGAACCATACCTATAAGATTATTTATTAAAATAAAAACAAATAATGTATACATAAATGGAAAGTACACTTGTCCATTTTTATTGTTAATTTGGTTTACAACAATACTATGTATTGTTGCATATAATGTTTCTTGACTTAAAGATCATTTGTTTGGAGTAATTCTTGAATGGTTAGTAGCTAAAATACTAAAATAGAAAGCTATAAAAGCAGCTATTGTCATATATAACCCTATATTAGTAATAGATAGGTTCATATTTGCTAATAAAGGTGTATCTATGCTAAATAAGTTTCTTATTTCAAATTGGTCAAGAGGGCTTATTATTGTGTGGTAGTTAAACATATAAAAATTTGAATTTTTACTACAAGTATAAAATTTGATTTTTTACTACAAGTATAAAATGTTATTTCGAAACTATAAGGGGAAAAGGATGTTATTAACTATTTAACTAGTTAAAAGTTAAAAAAAAAAATTCTAGATATAAAAAAAAATTAGATCTTAATACAACAATGAATCATATTGTACTTTATGATATTTTAAACCATATCTATAAAGATATTACCATGTGCTAGCGAATCAACTTTATTTTTATTATAAAATATATGGAAAGTAAAAATAACTTATTACTAATTATGTAATATTACCACAAAGAGAAATAACTCTAAAAACACTTTATAATATATTGAATAAGTATGAAAATTAACATTAGATGAAATAGACCTAAATACATAAATAGTTAAACGGTACTATCCAGAATTTGGATAGTATATATTAGATACTTTTAGTTTAATGGATTATGCATAAAACATGCTATTATTTTATGTAAGCCACTATGTTGTTTATCTCTACTAAGGAAACTTATTAACATAAGTAACATAGTGTTTTTTTTAAAGCATATTTAATTGAGACTGTTTAAAAATATATTACTTGGATACAAGTAAGCCGGGTCATGTCTGTAATATTTAACTAAAATAAAGATGAATTAAGGCTTTCCATTTCATAGTTATAATAAAATACTCAAAGTTTTTATTATTTATAATTTCTGTGCATTACCCAAGCTTGTACCTCGCTTTTAAAAAGCTATATTAAATCACTGGACTTCCCTACTATTTTCTTAAAAATATTAACTAGAATAAAATGAAGATGAATTACATTTGTATCACAAGTTTAAAAACTATATAAATTTCCTAGGCTTTTATTTAAAACTAATCTAGTTTACATTTATATGTAGTTACAATGGATAAAGTATATTTATTAGAGTTTTCACTATTATTAGTACTCTAATACTTATAAAGTAACTCCATATTTATAGTATATGTACAAATTTTTCATAAAAGTGAACATTAAGAGCATATAACATTATATAATACAAAAAACAAATAGGCTAACTTATAAATAGACTATATAAACTATTATTTAATATCTTAACTTATGTATTAATGATATACCTTTAAACTAGTAATAGTTATTAATGTATTAGAAAGGTCTAATACACTACAATATGGCTTGTATAATTTTAATATACTTTTACTATCCATTAGCCAAGTTATTTTGCCATTAAGATGAATAAATATATGCAGTTCCCTTTCATAACTAGTAAAAAGTCATCTATTTGAACACTTAACCTTTTGTCCTATTTTTAATAAAAAACAAAAAAGAAAAAAAAAGTTAGGCACTAGTAATTTCAATTGAAATTGCGTCGAAAAAAATAAGAGGAAGAAACTCTTTTGTAAATAATACAACCTTCATAACAAGTTAATTGTAAATAAGACAATTATTTTGGAAGATAGTTAATTTGTAAATATGATATTAGTGGATCTACACTTGTAAGAAGAAAAGTATAGCAAATAAAGGCATTACTTGAGTAACTATTAATGCTTGTATGAAGAAATTAATCTTTTATATTCCTGCATTCTATCTGTTAATTGTGATACATATTGAGAATCAGCGAGTTTAATTTTTTCCTCTAAAATATAACCTTTCTGTACAAGATCGCTTATATCTTGTGATCTTGTTGTAATAAGTCTATCAATAATCCCTATTCTATTCGTAAGCTTGTTTGCTAGCTCCTCCGACATGTGTTTAGGCACATCTATGCTCATGTTACCTATTGTATCTGTTATAACACTAATTCCAGATTGACTTACTGTAGTATTAAATTGGTAAATAAAATTAGTCAGTTGAGGTAATAACGTATCTATTTGTGTAATAATTTCTGATATACCTAAATCAGATTTCAATGGTTCAGTTATAAATTTATGAGGTTTAACCCTGTAATTACCGCATAAATTCTTGGATACAAGCATTAATAAATAGTTACTTGCTAAAATCATACTTCCCCCTAAAGGTGATTCAACATGGGCCTTTAAAAGTCATGTATTTAAAAATATTGTAGGAGTTTTTACTGCAAAAGCTATAAAAATACCATAAAATAAGAAAAGTTGTGTTAAATAAATGAAAATCCCTTTAAAAAGAGTATCAAAATCTGTAGTACTCATAATAGATGACATTGCTAATATAGATAATAGTAAAAATAAATAACCCAACAAAGTATATAAGAATAAATAAAAACCAGCCTTTACTCTATTATCCAATCCAAATAAACCTATAAGTATAAATAATGGAGGTAAAATACTCTCAAAAAAGATATAAAAAAGTAAAATATCTAATACTAAGAAAACCGCCAATAATAGACTTTCTAACAATAGTATTATAATAACATAAGATTCTACATCTTTTGTGATTGATTTTCAATTTGATACTAGTGAGATAGGTATAATTAGTGTAGTTAATAAAAATAAATATATGGATAGACCATCTACACCTAGATAAAAATCAAAATAACTTATTTCATAATACTCTTGCACAAATTGAAATAGGTTTGTACTAAAATCAAATAAAATGAAGATAACTAATGAAATAAGAAAATTTAAGCTAGATGTAATTAAAGCTATGGATTTTATGTTTCCTAATGACAGCCCACTATCTTTATGACTGTATATTGCAAGTACACCTAGTATAGGAGTTAAAAGTAATGATAATAATAACATGTATAAAAATAAAAAATATAAGTTCCTCTATTCCGTATAGAATGGTAATGTACCAGACCTACTTTTAAATTACACCATATAGATCGTAAGGTAATAAATTCTTGGTAAAACTATCCATATTTTTTTGTTCTACAAATAATATTGTTAAGTATTGTTATCTAAGATCAAACCTTAGGTTATGGGATAGAACTATAATTAATACTGTAGTATTAATAAGAACCATGCTTGTATTAGAGTAGGTGTCTAATACATCACTATAAATTTTTATTTTTATAATCTCCTTTTTATCACAAATATTAAGCTAGATATTATTCGTGTAACTAAAGGGGGTTTATAATCCCGTTAGGGATGAGGGTTTAACAGGAATTGAACCCATTATTTAGAAAACATTATCTAAACTCACGAGAAAAGCCCTTTTTTTTTGCTTTATTAAACATAAGTTTAATCTTCTCCCCCTAATTGCTTTTTACTTATTTCTTTCATATTATATAATTTATAGATAAAAGTTAAACGTAACTGCAAATTTTCCAGTAAATAAATTAGATTTATCTATTGGGATTTGTTATACTGTTTGTTTCTAGCGGAGCAAGTCCAGCCCTAACTTTTTTTGGATATATCAATGATATATCAACAAAAAAGTAAGGCGACCGGACTTTTTTTTTAAAGAAACTATTTTGTAAAAAGATGTTTACCTTTCATAACAAGTTAATTGTAAATAAGACAATTATTTTAGATAGATTCTATCTAACAATAAGTTAGTCTTCTTATTGCTCTTGTAATAAAGATGAGAATTTCTCTAAGGATAAAGATTCTACATCGATAGGCATCGAACTGTGTAAAATAGTCGTTAACTTATATTACTAAAGAATTTAGTAAGATTTTTAACTACATAAACTTATTTATCACCAGGCGTACGTTTAGTGTCAGTAGGTGTACTATTATCATTAGACATAGAGCTATCATTAAACCCACGTTTAGCGGTAGCAGATGTAGAAGACATAGAATAGTCACCATTGGCTAGTTTTTTTTGTAATATATTCAGCATTCTGTGCTCACTAGCTAGATTGGTATCAGAATCTTTTATTGCAGACATAGCCTCTTTATATTCTCTATATCATTCGTCTTCTCTACCACTCTCTAAATACAAACGTCTTCTAGACATAGTACCATTTAGATCTAGTTGAGCTCCTTCCAGTTGTTGTGAAAAGTAATCAACTTTGTCCAGCACTTTTCTTATTCTTTGTTCTAATGATAAACGATGACCTGTAATAGAACCACCACCTGCACCAGGATTACCTGCACTAGAGCTACCTATACCTGGGTTATTAGGAGGTTGCATAAAACTGATATTCCCAGCTGCATTACTACCAACTGGTGAAGGACCACCACAACAAGACATTAGTAAAGTATTTTCTTTAATAAATTCACTAATTACAAAACGAATACCACCTAAAGAGCAAAAATAACTCAAGCTAGCGAGTAAGTTATTTAGGTTAGTAAAGACGTCATAGTTAAAATAATTTAAAAGAATAAGTCTTATTCCATAGCCTATGGCGGCAGTAATAATACTACTAACTAAACCAATAATAATATTTCTATTAATGGTAAATATACCACTTTGCAATGTCATAGAAGAAAATACAGGAGGTTTAGATAAATTATAAAATTCGGATGATAATATGACAAAGTTATTTACCATTTTAGCAATAGTAGATATAAACACTATTATTCCTCCTGTAACAATTAGTGTAATTGAATATAAGACTAATAAAGAACTAAAATTGTACATGTAACTTAAAACAACCACATCCGAAATTAAGGGTTAGTGTAATATATATAGGGCCTATATAAACTACACCATTTGAAGGCTAGATAATTTAAGAAAAAACAGATTTTGAAACGTTTTTTTTTATATTACACGGACTGCCTTTTATTTAGATAGCTACACACGTTAACCAATAGTAAGCTTATTTTTAGCAAAATTTATCTTATAAAATGAAATATATTACTTTACTTCCCAATAAGCGGGTAATTGGTATATTAGGTATAAATAGTAAAATACCTAGTATTAATTTAAATACTTTTAAATACTATTACTAAATTTTACCATAAGGGTTTTAATAGGGCTTTAATGAACATAGGTTTATTCTTCTCCTTCTCCTTTAATAGCTCTATAAATATACATCTACAGTGCTATTTTCCACTAGATAAATAGTATTTATCTACTGGGATATGTTATACTATTATGTAAGGTAGTTACTTTTCATAACACGTTAATGGTAAAATAACCATTATTTTAGAAAAATCTGTATAGAGTTATCTAGAAAGATTTCATCTTACTATTGTTCTTGTAATCAAGATAAGAATTTCTCTAAAGATACAGATTCTACAACTATGGGCATACTTGAGTGAAGAATACCACAAATTTCTGAACATTGCGGGTGAATCCCTAAATATAATCCACCAAATGAATATATCTATTTAACAAAAAATATAAAGAATCTTTATATTTTTCTGCACCTTTTCAGGAGGGGGCTGACTATATCTTAAGCATTATTATTACTAATAATACCAACCAACGTTTAGTCGATGAACTGCATACCAAATGTTTTATTTTTGGTACTTGGCTGCGGATTGCCCATTGAATAATAAATCTTGATTTTACTGTACCACGAGTCATTACCTGTGCCATAAGCTATGTTACCATGCTTACTTAGTTAAGATTTCTTTAGGGGTTTCCCGTCAATTTGATGATTTATAACCATAGGTTCACTACAGTTTTGGCCATTGTTCATAATAAGACCATAGAATGTTCCTAATCTATTAATAAGAACAGAAAATTGATTTAATCTACCAGGGTCGTTCTACAACTTTGACCTATAATTACCATCATCACTCTATGTGGTTATAAACTTAAATTTGTAACGACTTTTGTAAGGTTTTTCGCTAGATATATAACTTCTTATTGTACTTCTGCTAACACCAAATTTAGATGCTGCTTTTGCTACTGAATCAATGGTTGTAATAGTGTTTGTATCTATATCTAAAACCTCTACTACACTACCATAAGATATGTGTAATTTATTTAAACTATCCTTTCTTTGTTTATTTATAAATTCACGTGTCTGGATTTCCGTTAAATCTGTAGGTACTGCCTCTGGAGCTAGATAATTAGATATAATGAAATAGCCTAAATAAGGTTCGTTATTAGCTACGTGTTTTTTATAAGAAGAGTGATGTATACCTAGGTCAGCACAAAAAGCATTTAATGAATTACTAGAATAATATAAAGTTTTGCAATCCTTATCGTATAAATAAATTTTAAATCCTTGATTAACTCTGAAATTTACTATCTTGTGAGTATTAAGATTAAATCTTTTATCGGCTAATAAAAAAAATTGTTCTAAGAAACAATGAGCATAACTAGAAAAAGAAGAAGGTATAACTGTTACTTCTAAAGTAAACGCCTTTAAATTTTCCTTTTCTAACATAGGTAACAACATTCCTGTATCTTTGTTAGAAAATAGCGCATTATTTTCAAAGTATTGCTTGAATCTTCTTGCTAAATCGTTACTTGACCCTACATAATTTTTATCTGAATACTTGTGAGAAAAAACATATATTCCTGCTTTACTACGTTTAGAACCTGGTTTTCCAATTAATCCCAATAAAGCAGGGTATGTATGATCTGTAAGAGGTAAGTCAAAATTAACCTTAGGAAGAGATAAAAGCTCGTCTAACTCTTGTTGAGTTATAGAGACCTTTTGATTAAGCAACACACTATTAATAACTTGGCTATTTATAGTATTACCCTTGTTTATATGTTCTAAAGCTATAGTATTAGGACGATAATCTTTATTAGATGGAGTTAATCCTGATTCAAATCTAAATAAACAATTTAATTTACCCGAACATTTTTTATTAAATATATTAACATTTGGACGCGTATTAAAACCTATTAAACTAGTTCTATTTGTAAATTCTAAGTTTTTGGTATGGTATTTTATTTTACTAGGACAGAGTCTTCATGAAAACACTGATTGGAACAATTTAAATAACAATAAATATAGTTTAGATAATAATAAAAACAATGTTAATATTATAAGACTATTATTTATTTTTTTAAATCCGTATAACAACTTAAACCTAGTAGGGTCAGGCCGTTGTAGTAACTTTAATCTAGGGTTATTTTATAAATAGTAAATGCTATTTAGTTTATTTTGTCCTAGAACCGGTTTCCCGGCGACTAGAGTACACCTTACAATCAAAAAAAAAATAGACAAAGCTATAAACTTGATTGAAGAACCGTCTACTCGTTGCTCTTTTACAGATAAGAAATCCCTATCTGATTTAGATCCGCGATCACCCATTCCTATTGCTAGGATCTCTAATGATATTACTATACCCTCAGTCATTAATGAGGCCAGTTAATAAGTTTCCGTATTATCTTTAGTTATTAGAGCTTTAGGGATTCCCCGGAGTTTGGCTCTTTTGCACATATAATGAATAGCCTACAAACATTATTTTTTTATGCGTCACATTTAACTCCTAATGCAGGAATAGCAAATGAGTGGATAACCGAAAGTTTACTTTACCATGATCTAAAAATCTAGTTTCATTTTTTCCAAAAAACTGTACCCAAATGCACCACTGCCAAGTAATATAAGCATTTGCCCCCATCATATTGACAAAGAAATAGTTAAAATATTTAGATTTTAGGTATAGCTATAAACCCAACGACCTGTTACCAGGTCGACTAGAGTACACCTTAATCTAGAATAGTTGAGTGTAACCCTCTTTTTACTATTATAGACCACTACCGTCTACTCGTTGCTCTTTTACAGATATGTAGATATCTGACTTAGATCCGCGATTGTCCATTTCTCTTTCAATCATCTTCTGACTTTTTACCGTATCTGAGTAATTAGTTCAGCCACCCATCGTTTTTCAACGATTGCTTGGTACCAGAAGCTTTAGGAGGTCCCCGGAATTTGATAGTGTATAGACGTTAAGAGGTACTTGCTAAAGGTCCTCAGTTCATCTGCAGCAGTAAGAATAAATCTAGTATGTGTAATCTCAGGAAGGATAACTCTGTTATCTACTTCTAACATTCTTAACGCTCCTTCTTCTAAATCAGATTCAGGAACTAAGTAAGAATCAAACTCAATAAAATCTCCATCACTATTTAAGAAATCTGGATATTCGTAGGATCAATATCATTGGTGACCCTCTGCTAATACAGATAATGAAGGGTCAGTAACCTCATCCATTAAATATAGTAATTTGAAAGAAGGGAAAGCTATTAATACTAAGATTAAAGCCGGAGTAATTGTTCATATTAATTCTATTAGTGTACCATGATTAAGATATTTGTTACTTATAGGTGATTTAGAACTATCAAAATTTCTAATAATAGCTCCTTGTATTCAACCTACAGCCAATAAAATTGCAACTAAGTAGTACATAATATTATCATGAAGTTCTACTATCGCCTCCATTTGTGGGCTAGCACTATCTTGGAAGTAAAGTCCTCAAGCTCTAGGAGCATCACAAATGAATTCAGCTGTAACTAATGAAAGTGCACCAACTATAATTAAACCTATAATACTAGAACTAATAATTTTACTAGTTATAAGATAGCTATATATTCTTACAAGTAAATTATATACCCTAACTATCCTACTTGGTAGTTTATATAATCTATACACTTGCATTAATGGTTGTATATAAAGATATAAACCAGTAAAAGAACTATCTATCATTACAGCTAAGTAAGTAATAATTCCTGCAAATAAAGATTCTAAAGAGAAAGGTAGTACTAATAAGAATATGGCGTTTTCTGTTACAGGACAGGTATGCGCGTACGCTCCCCTAAATGCCGCTGTTTTATTAAAACACCAGCTACAAAATTGGCTAGCACACTTCTCACATTCAAAATATTTAGTATTAATAACACCTGGAGCATCCATTGTGGTTCCAAGCGTGTGCTCAGGCAAGATAGATGGATGACGTTCAACACCATTTCCCTGGTTTCTCATAGCTACACCAGTTAAACATCTTAGGCCAGTGTTCTCAGGGTTAATATCTTTAGATATTAAACGATGTGGTGCACTTTGTAATGGTAAGCTGGTGAATGCGTGAGGTTTAGGTGGGCTAGTTAAAGCTCATTCTAATCCTGGAGCACTTTTATCTTTAAGTATACGTAAATAATCACTAAATAGTTGAGGGACGGCTCAAGGATATCCGAAGATAGCTTTACCTGTAACAAGTTGTAAGTATACAATTTGTAAGAAAAGTGCTGTTGCAGCTACAGATATAATAGAACCAATACTACTAATAAAGTTTCAACCTGTAAAAGCATCAGGGTAATCACTAATTCTACGTGGCCAATTATGTTACGTTAAAGGATTTACCCTTTAACTCCCATATTCTCATATGGGTTCAGACTATGTCATCGTCTTACTTTAATATGTCATTAAAGTTTATTTGACGGAGGATACTCGTGGAGGGTTGTTGTCATAAAGACTTTCCCTCTAGTCGTTGAACGTTCTTATTATTAATTATATAAATTTATATACTTAAAAAAAAAAAAATAAGCTTCGCTTCAAGTTGACTTTACAGTTTTTCTTGAAATTCATCCTCTTATGCACCTTATATTTATTATTTTATAAGGGGGAACTGCACTCAATTCCTTGTAACCCTAAGAAATGTTGCATTAGATCTTTAAAATAAATGCGTACGTACTGAAAATTTTATAATTTATCTGTATAGCTGTATATTTTACCCTTAAAAGAATTTCCATTTTCAATTAAACTTTTTAATGTATAATAGTTAATATTAGCATATTTCAATGCTTTCGATACACCATAAATTTTATCTATGAATTTACGTGTACTACTATCAAATACATAAATCGTTTTTCTGTAGGAAACTTCTTTTACTAGTAGTAAAAAATCCTGGAACTCACCTTTGGCTATAGCAGCTCTAGCTACTTTACCATCAATTTTAAAATATTTAGCCATCTCTCTACCTGATTTAAATTCTATAACTATCTCATTATCTAGATTATAAACTGCAATATGTTTTCTTAATAGATTATCTCCTATAGGTTTTTCTGTGTATTTTTCAAAATCATCTTTAGTTACTGGCTCAAAGGATAAGATATATTTTGATTTATAAATATAATTATTATTCACATAAGATAGTAAAATACCATAGCTAATTTGTAACCC
>Ga0265797_10010392_pt1 | contig 11870 bp, 9 predicted proteins | sample P2T30metagenome_FD_192433 | JGI IMG/M metagenome (GOLD analysis project Ga0265797, IMG submission 192433) | Plant litter microbial communities from East Loma Ridge, Irvine, California - P2 T30 | ecosystem: Environmental > Terrestrial > Plant litter > Unclassified | place: USA: California... | reverse complement strand
AGCCACCGATTTGTCTGCTGCGCCCATGTTTGTCTCCAATGAGCCTTCAGACTAACTCAAACGATCCGGGAAAGCAAGCGCGGACACCGGCCCGGACGCTGCTCAACCTTGCGGCAATGCGGCCGTCGGGTCGATCCACCCCTGCGGTTGCGGCTTGCCCCGTTCGCGCACGCCGAAGAACGTCACCGCCAGTTCGCCCAGTTCGTCGAAGAACTCGACCGACGTGACGCCCGCCCGCTGGAGCACGTAGCCGGCGCGGAACGCGCTGTCGCGCAGATGCAGGTTGAAGTCGGGATCGAGCACGTTGAACCACCCGCCGCTGGCGGCTACCTTGCCAATCCTGCCACTGTAGATCTGCGTGACCGCGCCGTTCCCGACAAACGCCATGATGGCGACCTGCCGCGCCGCCGCCTGCTCCAGCAGCTGGCGTACGGCTTGCGGCGCGATCCTGCGTGCCGCGCCGGCGGGCGCCAGGCGCAACGCCTGTTCGCGCGACATGCCGAACTCGGACACGATACGGTTGAACTGGTGCACGTCCGTCATCTCCTTCCACGCGAGCTGGAATTCCTTGATGTCGATGGCGCTGTCCGGCTTCACCGGCGCCGGCGGCGCGGCGGCGTCGATCGCCAGCTTGCCGTCCTGTTGCGGATGACGGAACTCGGACACCAGCTTGTCGAATACGGGAATGGCGCCGTCGTTCTTCAGGTAGACCTTGTGGATCGCCGTCCCCGTCGCATCGAAGAACTGCAGGCTGCGGCTGACGGCGCCGTCCCGGCCCGGCTGCACCACCGCGAACGCGTGTCGCCACTTCGGGAACTGAAAGCGCAGGTCGATGGGACCGCCCAGGTAGCCGCCGGCGATATTCAGTTCGCGTGCCTCGCGCTCGGCATCCTGCGCGCCGTCGTCGCCTTGCTTGGTGATGCGCGTGGCCGCGCCGGTCACTTCGATGACGGCATTCTCGTTGCGCGTCAGCGCCATCACGCGGCCCAGGTCGAGCGCGCGGCGCATGATCTCGCGCGGCGCGTGGCCGCCGTCGCGCAGGCGCGTCACCGTGCTGCCGATGCCGGTTGCGAGCAGCTCCGCCTCGGAGACTTGCAGGGTACGGGCCGCGTCACGGATTTGCACCGTGGGCTGCTCCTTGCGCAGCGTGGCCCAGCGCTCGGCCAGCGCAGGTGCCTGTGCCAGCGCGTGCGGCGCGGCGATGACCAGGGCGCCGGCCAGCGCCAGCAGGTTGCGTCGTGATGTCATGATGTCCTCAGTAGATCAGTTTGAAGGTGACGGCCGCATAGCGGCCGGGGCGGGCTTGTCGTTCGATGTCGGCGAAGGTCGCGGTGCTCGTCCCGGCAGGCAGGCTGCGCGACGTGGCGTAGTCCCAGTATTTTTTATCCGTGACGTTGTAGAGTCCCGCCGTCAGCTCGGCGTTCCGGCCGATGTTCCAGTACGCCGCCAGGTCCATCAGCGTGTACGACGGCACGGCAAAGCGCATGCCGGTCGCCGCGGCGGCGCTCGCGAAGACATCGGCATCGGCCTGCTTGCCGCTCACGTGGACCAGCGACACCGATGCCCCGCCGCGCTTGCCGGGATCGTCCCACGCCAGCGTGGCGCTGGCCTTGCGCGGCAACGTGGAAGCCAGTTCGGCTTCGATGCCGGTGGCCGCGTTGCGTGCCTTGCTGTGCTGGACGCCGGCGGCCAGCGCCAGGCTGGCGCCGTTCAGCGGCGCCGACCACTGGCCGAAGTCGATCCGCGCGGACGCTTCGCCACCCCATGTGCTGGCGTCGCCCACGTTCTCCGGCCGGTACAGGCCGAACGTGACGGTCGGGTAGTTGACGGGGTCCGGCGCCTGCGCTGCATACTCGATCAGGTTGTCGTACTGCGTATGGAACAGGGCGGCGCTGAAACGCACACCACGCGCCACCTGCCCTTTCAGACCCAGCTCGAACGCATTGCTGGTCTCCTTCTTCAGCGCAGCATTGCCCAGCACCGCGTAGCCGCCGCTGCCGCCGGTGTAGCTGAACGAGTCGTACGTGCCCGTGCGCTCGGCCGCCGTGGGCAGGCGCGTGCCGCGGCTGTACTGCAGGTAGGCCGACAACTCCGGCCGCAGCGCATACGCCAGCGCCATGCTGGGCGTGAAGTAGCCGTCGCTCTCCTCCCGCACTTCCCGGGCCGCGCCGGGCACCGCGACGGCATAGGACGACAGGTTCTTCGGCTTCAGCTTGCGATGGTCGTAGCGCAGGCCCGGCGTGACCGTAAAATCGCCGAGCGCCAGCTCGCCGCGCGCATATGCCGCCAGCTTGAGCGTGTCCGTGTCGGCCATGCGGTTCTTCGTCATGACCTGGTGCGCGCCCGTGGCGATGACGGTACGGTCCTCGCGCCATGGCCGCCGCGTTTCCACCTTCTCGGCGCTGACGCCATACGCCAGCTGATGCGCGCCGAAACGCCTGGTCGCGTTGCTGGCAAAGCCCGCGCTGTCGTTCTCGAAGCCGGTGCCGATGTCGCGCACATACGGCTGGTTGCCCGTGATGTAGCGGGCATGCGTGGCATCCTGCACCTGCGCGTCCTGCACGTAGATGCGGCTTTCCAGCGTGTCGAACCACGGCGTCGTGCCCGCGTAGCGGTGATCGATGCTGAAACGGTTGCGGCGCGTGCGCGAATCCTGCGCGGCGCCTTCCGGGTACGAGGCGCCCTGCTTGTTGTCGAAGTGCCGGCGATGGCGGGCGCGATACGCATCGATCGTCGCCACCAGCGTGTGGCCCTGCCGTGGCGACCACGCCAGCTTGGCCAGCAGCGCATCCGAGTCCCAGTCGTCCGGATTGACGGCCGCGCTGCCGCGCGATTCGAGCGCACTGCCGTCGCGGTGCACCAGCAGCGCCAGCGCTTCCACGGCGCCGCTGTGCACCGCACCCGTCAGCGCATGCGTGCGCATACTGGCGGCGCCGTCGTAGCCGAACTTGTAGTCGGCGTGCACGGGATGGCCGGCGCTGACGTAATCCTCCGGCGCCTTCGTGACGAATGTGACGGCGCCGCCCAGCCCCGGCGTGCCGGCGCGCGTGGCTGTCGTGCCGGAGCCGATCTCCACGCTGCGGAAGGTTTCGGGGTCGAAGTAATCGCGCCCGACACCGAATGCGTTGGCCGTCATGCCGTCCGGCTTGGGCGCCGCATCCGGCAGCGCGATGCCGTCCAGATCCAGGCTGACGCGGTTGCCCTCCACGCCGCGGATATTGAAGCCCGTGTTGCCGGCGCCGTCCCACACGTTGCCGCTGCCGCTGGCGGCGCCGGGCACGCTGACGAGCGGCGCGTAGCGCGCCATGTTCTGCATGTCGGTGGCGCCGCGGCGCGTCAGGTCGTTAGCGCTCAGCGTGGTCGTGGTGCCGGGTTCGTCGATGCGCTTGCCGGTGACGACGACCGTGTCGACGTCGTCAACGGCAGGCGCGGCGCCGGCGAAAGCGCAAGTGAGCAGCGCTGGCAGAAGTGCCAGGCGAAGGGAGTGGGGGCCAAGGGTCGCAGCCATGTCGTTCCAGGTGAGAGTGTAGAAAAAGCTGGCTCTTGAACCTGGCGAGTGGCCTCGCGGGACTGGGCAAGATAGCTGGCGCTATCTGCCTATATTAATACGAATGATTCTCATTTGCAAGCAGTCGTTATGCTTCCGGCGTGGCACTGATCTTGTGGATCGACAGGTCGGCGCCATCGAACTCCTGTTCCGGGTCGAGCCGCAGGCCCACGGTTTTCTTCAGCAAGCCATACACGATCGCGCCGCCCGCCGCCGCCACGATGATGCCGAGCAGCGTGCCTGCCAGCTGCGACAACACGGACACGCCGCCCAGCCCGCCCAGCGCGTGACTGCCGAAGATGCCTGCAGCGATGCCGCCCCATGCGCCACAAAGGCCGTGCAGGGGCCAGACGCCAAGGACGTCGTCGATCTTCCAGCGGTTCTGCGCCAGCGTAAACATGACAACGAAGATCGCGCCGGCCACGCCGCCCGTGACAAGCGCGCCCAGCGGATGCATCAGGTCGGAGCCGGCGCAGACGGCGACGAGGCCGGCCAGCGGTCCGTTGTAGGCAAAGCCGGGATCGTTCTTGCCCAGCACCAGCGCGGTCAGCGTGCCGCCGACCAGCGCCATCAGCGAGTTGACGGCGACAAGGCCGTTGATCTTGTCCAGCGTCTGCGCGCTCATCACGTTGAAGCCGAACCAGCCGACCGCGAGAATCCATGCGCCCAGCGCCAGGAACGGGATATTCGACGGCGGGTGCGCGGCGATGCGGCCGTCCTTGCTGTAACGCCCCCGGCGGGAACCCAGCAGCAGCACGGCCGGCAGGGCAGCCCAGCCGCCCACGGCATGCACGACAACGGAGCCGGCAAAGTCATGGAACGGCGCGCCGAACGCGGCCTGCAGCAAGGCCTGGAAACCGAAGCGGTTATTCCAGGCGATGCCTTCGAAGAACGGATAGATGAAGCCCACCAGCAGCGCCGTCGCCGCCATCTGCGGATAGAATTTGGCGCGCTCGGCGATGCCGCCGGAAATGATCGCCGGGATCGCGGCGGCAAACGTCAGCAGGAAGAAGAACTTGACGAGCTCGTAGCCGTTGCGCGCCACGAGGGTATCGGTCGCGCTGAAGAAATGCAGGCCATAGGCCACCCCATAGCCGACAAAGAAATAGGCGATCGTCGACACGGCAAAGTCGACGAGGATCTTGACCAGCGCATTGACCTGGTTCTTCTTGCGCACCGTGCCCAGTTCCAGGAACGCAAAGCCGGCGTGCATCGCCAGCACCATGACGCCGCCCAGCAAAATAAACAATGTGTCAGCACCATTCTTGTACAAATCCATCGACCCGGCTCCCTGAAAGTGTGCAAAGCACCTCGAAAGAGCAATGGATGAGCAAGATTCGTGCCTTTTTGGAGGCTGGATTGGTGCGAATGGTGCACCGCGGGGAGGCGGTTCCGGCACTGCGGCGGTGCGCAGTGCGCCATTATGGCGAAGCTGAACGTCGGGGACAGGCACCATACGGCGGTGCCAGTCCCCAGCGGCACGTCCCCCGTCCGATCAATGGGGCTTGGCGTCCTTGGGCTTTTGCGGCGGTGGCGGCGGCGCCGGCGTGGCGCCTTCGCCCGGCATGTCCTGGCCCTTGCGCAGGATCTGCACGTAGATTTCGTTCTGCTTGATCATCGACAGCTCGAAACGGGCCCGTTCCTCGACGGCGCCGGTGCCGTCCTTCAGGTCGCGCACTTCGGAATCGAGCTTGGCATTACGGCTTTTGAGGCTGTCGTTCTTCTGGTGGGCCGCGTCGACCTGCTGCTCCAGATCGGCAACGCGGAGCCATCCGCCCTTTCCCAGCCACAATGGATATTGAATCAACAGCAGCAGTACCGCCAGGGCAAGGGTGATCAGACGCATAAAATGGAAAACCGGCCGGTAGAGCATACCGGCCGGAAATAAGAGTTGCGGAGAGTTGCGATTACTTCAGATTATAGAACGCTTCGCGACCCGGGTAGCTGGCAATATCGCCCAGATCTTCTTCGATACGCAGCAATTGGTTGTATTTCGCCATACGGTCCGAGCGGGACATCGAGCCCGTCTTGATCTGCAGTGCGTTCAGGCCGACGGCGATGTCGGCGATCGTCGAGTCTTCCGTCTCGCCCGAGCGGTGCGAGATGACGGCTGTGTAGCCGGCGCGCTTGGCCATTTCGATGGCCGCGAACGTTTCCGTCAGCGTGCCGATCTGGTTGATCTTGATCAGGATCGAGTTGGCGATGCCCTTCTGGATGCCTTCCTTCAGAATCTTGGTGTTGGTGACGAACAGGTCGTCGCCCACCAGCTGGACTTTCTTGCCCAGCGCGGCCGTCAGCGTGGCCCAGCCTTCCCAGTCGCCTTCGTGCATCGCGTCCTCGATCGAGATGATCGGGTACTTGTCGCACCACGTCGACAGCAGGTTGGTGAAGTCCTGTGCCGACAGCGACAGGCCTTCGCCTTCCAGCTCGTACTTGCCGTTCTTGTAGAACTCGGAAGCGGCGCAGTCCAGGCCGATGGCGATCTGCGTGCCCGGCTCGTAGCCGGCTTCTTCGATGGCCTGGATGATCAGCTTGATCGCGTCTTCATGGTTGGCCAGCGACGGTGCGAAGCCGCCCTCGTCGCCCACGGCCGTGCTCAGACCCTTCTTGTGCAGGATCTTCTTCAGCGTGTGGAACACTTCGGCGCCGTAGCGGATCGCTTCCTTGAAGGTCGGTGCGCCAACCGGGATGATCATGAATTCCTGGATGTCCAGGTTGTTGTCGGCGTGCGCGCCGCCGTTGATGACGTTCATCATCGGCACCGGCATCTGCATCGAGCCCGAACCGCCGAAGTAGCGGTACAGCGGCAGGCCGGCTTCTTCCGCGGCGGCCTTGGCGACGGCCATCGACACGGCCAGCATCGCGTTCGCGCCCAGGCGCGATTTGTTCTCGGTGCCGTCCAGGTCGATCAGCGTGCGGTCCAGGAATGCCTGTTCGTTCGCGTCCAGGCCCATGATCGCTTCGGAGATCTCGGTGTTGATGTTCTCGCAGGCCTGCAGCACGCCCTTGCCGAAGTAGCGCTTCGGATCGCCGTCGCGCAGCTCGATGGCTTCGCGCGAACCGGTCGACGCGCCCGACGGCACGGCCGCACGGCCCATCACGCCCGACTCCAGCAGCACGTCGCATTCCACGGTCGGATTGCCGCGCGAGTCGATGACCTCACGGCCGATAATATCAACGATAGCACTCATAACACTTCTCCAAAGTAGACAAGAAACCGGTGGGCACCACCGCAAAAACAGGCCTGCCGTGTGGTGCGCATGTCAAAATTGCAGCAAGGGTAACAGAGGATGGCTTTGTAGGGAAGCGCGACGACTTACTACAAAACCGGCAATCGGCTAGGCCCGGTCGAAGCGCTCGAAGCGCTCCGCGAGAAAATCGACGAACGTCCGGATGCGCGCCGACAACTGGTGGCGATGCGGGTAGATGGCATAGATGTCGGCATCGGGCGTGCGGTAGCCGGGCAGCACCTGCACCAGCCGGCCCGACTGCAGATAGCGTTCCACATCCCACTGCGCCCGCATCAGGATGCCGTGGCCGTCCAGCGCCCAGTTGACGGCGATCTCGCCATCGTTGGTCGTCAGGTTGCCGCGTACCTTCACGGCCGTGCCTTCGGCGGCGCGCCCGGCATACAGCCGCCACACGCCATATCCCTCGTCGCCCTGGCGGATCGCGATGCAGTTGTGCTTGCCGAGGTCCGCCGGCGCTTTCGGCTCACCATGCTGCGCCAGGTACTTCGGCGCGGCGCACAGCAGGCGGCGGTTCGCGGCAAGGCGCCGCGCGATGACGCGCGTGTCGGCCGGCGCGCCGAAGCGGATGCAGACGTCGAACTGGTCGTCCGTCAGCGGCGGCGGATCGACGGACAGCTGCAGCTGCACGTCGACTTCCGGATAGCGCAGCACGTACTTTGAAATGGCCGGCGCGATATGCAGGCGGCCGAACCCCAGGGTGGCGTTGACGCGCAACTGCCCCTTCGGCGTGCCCTTCGATTTCGTCAGCATCTGCTGCAGGTCCGCGATCTCGGCCAGGATGCGCTGCGCATGCTCCAGCAGCACCTCCCCTTCCGGCGTGAGACTCATGCGCCGCGTGGTGCGGTTCACCAGCGGCACGCCGATGCGCCCTTCCAGATACGCGAGCCGCTTGCTGACGGCGGACGTGGTGATGCCCAGCTCGCGCGCGGCCGCACTCAGGCTGCCGCTGTTGGCAAGCGTCACGACAAAGCTCAGCTCAGCAGGCTGCAGTCCATCCATTATTGAGCTCCAGGTTAACAACGGATTGAGTTTAGCCCCCATTCGCCGGAGCGTCCACTGAGTAAAGTGACATCACTTTTCCTCACACCCTGGAGACACCATGAAGACCTACAAGATCGCAACCATCCCCGGCGACGGCATCGGCAAGGAGGTCGTCCCGGCCGGCCGGGACGTGCTGGCGGCGCTGGCGGGGGCCGGCAACACGTTCCGCTTCGACTTCGAAGACTTCGACTGGGGCGGCGACTACTACCGCCAGCACGGCGTGATGATGCCGGCAGACGGCCTGGACGCGCTGCGCGACAAGGACGCCATCCTGTTCGGTTCCGCCGGCGACCCGGACATCCCCGACCACATCACGCTGTGGGGCCTGCGGCTGAAGATCTGCCAGGGCTTCGACCAGTACGCCAACGTGCGTCCGACCCGCATCCTGCCCGGCATCGACGGCCCGTTGAAACGCTGCGCGCCGCAGGACCTGAACTGGGTCATCGTGCGTGAGAACTCCGAGGGCGAGTACTCCGGCGTGGGCGGCCGCGTGCACCAGGGCCACCCGATCGAGGCGGCGACGGACGTGTCGATGATGACGCGCGTCGGCGTCGAACGCATCCTGCGTTTTGCCTTCCGGCTGGCACAGTCGCGTCCGCGCAAGCAGCTGACCGTCATCACCAAGAGCAATGCGCAGCGCCACGCGATGGTGATGTGGGACGAGATCGCGCTGCAGGTGTCGCGCGAATTCCAGGACGTGAAATGGGACAAGGAGCTGGTCGACGCGGCCACCGCACGCATGGTCAACCGGCCCGCCACATTGGACACGATCGTGGCGACGAACCTGCACGCGGACATCCTCAGCGACCTGGCCGCCGCGCTGGCGGGCAGCCTGGGCATCGCGCCCACGGGCAATATCGATCCCGAACGCCGCTACCCGTCGATGTTCGAGCCGATCCACGGCTCCGCGTTCGACATCATGGGCAAGGGCCTGGCCAACCCCGTCGGCACCTTCTGGTCCGTCGTCATGCTGCTGGAGCACCTGGGCGAGCACGAGGCGGCGGCACGCGTCATGGCCGCCATCGAGCACGTCACAGCCGACCCGGCACTGCATACGGGCGACCTGGGCGGCAAGGCGACGACGGCGCAGGTGACGCAGGCCGTGTGCGACTTCCTGGCCGGCGGCGCCGTCCGCAAGGCCGCCTGACGTTCGGCGCTCCCCCGACCGCCCGGCAAGAGCGCGGCGGGGAAGCGTGGCAGCACTCACATACAAGGAGACATCATGTCGAAGCGATTCTTTGGAAAGCTGTACGTCCAGGTGCTGATCGGCGTTCTCGCCGGCGGCATCCTCGGCGTGCTTTACCCGCATTTTGCGACGGACCTGAAACCGCTGGGCGATGCGTTCATCCGGCTGATCAAGATGGTGTTCGCGCCGGTCATCTTCGCCATGGTGGTGCTGGGCATCGCCAGGATGGAAAGCATGAAGGAACTGGGCCGCGTCGGCGCGCGCGCGCTGCTCTACTTCGAGGTGATGTCGACCTTCGCGCTGGTGCTGGGCCTCGTCGTCGTCAACCTGGCGCAACCCGGCACGGGCATGAACGTCGATGTACGCACGCTCGACACCTCCGGCATCAAGAGCTACACGGCGGCGGCGGGGCATTCCGGCACCTTCGTCGACTTCGTGCTGCACATGATCCCGACCAGCGTCGTCGATGCGCTGGCGAAGAACGACATCCTGCAGATACTTGTCTTCGCCACGATGCTGGGCATAGCACTGTCGCACATGGGCCGCCGCGCCAAACCCGTCGTCGACGTGCTGGAAGCCTTCAGCAACAGCATGTTCGTGGTCGTCGGCATGATCATGCGCGCCGCGCCACTGGCCGCGTTCGGCGCCATCGGTTTTACCGTCGGCAAATACGGCCTCGCGTCGCTCGTCTCGCTGGGCTATCTGATGGCGTGCATGTACCTGACCTGCGTGGTGTTCGTCGTCGCGGTGCTGGGCGTCGTGGCACGCCTGTCCGGCTTCAGCCTGTGGAAGTTTCTGCGCTATATCAGGGAAGAGCTGTTCACGGTGCTGGGCACCAGTTCCTCGGAATCGGTCGTGCCGCAACTGATGCGCAAGCTGGAACACGCGGGCGTGTCGCGTCCCGTCGTCGGCCTCGTGATTCCGGCCGGCGTCACGTTCAACCCGGACGGCCAGTGCATCTACTACACGATGGCCGCCATCTTCATCGCCCAGGCCACCAACACGCCGCTGACGCTGACCGACCAGCTGGTGATCCTCGGCGTGCTGATGGTGACGTCGAAAGGTTCGGCCGGCGTGACCGGCTCCGGCTTCATCACGCTGGCCGCCACGCTGGCCTCGATGGGCAAGATTCCCGTCGCCGGCATGGTGCTGCTCCTCGGCGTTGATCGTTTCATGTCGGAAGCGCGGTCGATCACGAATACGATCGGCAATGCCGTCGGCACGATGGCGATTGCCCAGTGGGTGGGCGCGCTGGACCGCGTCCGGATGCAGCGCGTGCTCGATGGCGGATCGTCGGCGGAGGAGCTGCGCAATCTGTACGTGCCGGAAGACGAGCCGGAGGTGCCCGTGGTGGTGACGCCGCTGGCAATGCACAAGGCTTCCGCGTAATGTTAAAGTCGATCATCTCATCCCTGCCCTCACCCATGAACACTGACCAGACCCGCGACCTGCTGCGCCGCATGCTGGACGCGGCCATCGCCGCCGCCCAGCCGGCGCTGTGCATCCCGGCGCACCTGCCCGCGCCGCCGCAAGGCCGGCTGATCGTCATCGGCGCCGGCAAGGCGTCCGCCGAGATGGCCCGCGCCGTCGAACGCCACTGGAGTGGCCCTTTGATCGGCCTCGTCGTCACCCGCTACGGTTACGCGGTGCCGTGCGAGCGCATCGACATCGTCGAGGCCGCGCATCCCGTGCCGGATCAGGCGGGACTGGATGGCGCGCGCCGCATGCTGGAGCTGGTGCGCGGCCTGGGCGCGGACGACACGGTGCTGTGCCTGATCTCCGGTGGCGGCTCGGCGCTGCTGCCGTTGCCGCTTGAAGGCATCACGCTGCAAGACAAGCAGCGCGTGAATATGGCGCTGCTGAAGTCCGGCGCGACGATCGGCGAAATGAACTGCGTGCGCCGGCATCTGTCGGCCATCAAAGGCGGTCGGCTGGCGGCCGCGTGCCACCCGGCCCGCGTCGTCACGCTGCTGATCTCGGACGTGCCGGGCGACGACCCGATCGACATCGCTTCCGGCCCCACGGTGGCCGACCCGACGACGTGTGCCGATGCGCTGGACATCGTGCGGCGCTACGGCATCGAGCTGCCGATCGCGGTGATGGACGTGCTGGAAAGCGGCCGCGGGGAGTCCGTCAAGCCGGGCGACCCGCGCCTGGCCCGCGCCGAGGCACACCTGGTCGCCACGCCGCAGATGGCCTTGGAGGCGGCGGCGCGCGTGGCACGCGAGGCCGGCGTGACGCCGTACATCCTGGGCGACAGCATCGAGGGCGAAGCGCGCGACGTCGGCAAGGTCATGGCCGGCATCGCCATGCAGGCGGCAGTGCACGGCCAGCCGTTTGCCGCGCCGTGCGTCCTGCTCTCCGGCGGCGAGACAACGGTCACGGTGCGCGGCAACGGGCGCGGCGGGCGCAATGTGGAGTTCCTGCTGTCGTGCGCCATCGCGCTGCGCGGCACGCCGGGCATTTACGGCCTGGCCGCCGATACGGACGGCGTCGATGGGCAGGAAGAGATTGCCGGCGCCGTCATCACGCCCGATACTCTGGCGCGGGCCTGGGCCGCCGGCATCCGCCCCGCCGACAGCCTGGCCGACAACGACGGTCACGGCTTCTTCCAGGCGTTGGGCGACAGCGTCGTCACGGGGCCCACGCTGACGAATGTGAACGATTTTCGGGCGCTGCTGGTGCTGGGGACTGGCTCCGATCTCGGGGCCTCCCGGCCCTGAGATTGGTGCCTCGTATGATGATCACGTCGACTTTTGGCAAAATATAGCTGAGTGTACGGCCAGGCAGAGTGACATCGGTGGTGCCTGAGGCGCATGAGCCTGTGGGACAGAGTGGTGCCTCT
>Ga0265797_10010390_pt1 | contig 11871 bp, 8 predicted proteins | sample P2T30metagenome_FD_192433 | JGI IMG/M metagenome (GOLD analysis project Ga0265797, IMG submission 192433) | Plant litter microbial communities from East Loma Ridge, Irvine, California - P2 T30 | ecosystem: Environmental > Terrestrial > Plant litter > Unclassified | place: USA: California... | reverse complement strand
GCCGGTTCAGTTACTTTTTTATATAGGTGTACTGATTTCCATTTCGTTAAAACTAACATTATTTTCACTGCTGGTAATTCCAATTTCAGGCTTTATTATCAGTAAGATCGTAAAACGCCTAAAACAGCAGGCTAAAGAGTCGCATGAATCTTTTGCCCGGATGATAGGCTTTCTGGATGAATCATTAAGTGGGATCAAGATTGTTAAAGCATTTAATTCTACGGAAAGAGTAAAAGCTAAGTTTGAAGATGAGAATAGGTTTTATTCTTTTTTAAATAGAAAAATGGTGAGAAGGCAGCAACTTGCCTCACCAGTCTCCCAGACTTTGGGAGTTCTAGTCGTTGTTTTTATCGTTTTATATGGAGGAACAATGATCTTAACCGGACAAGGTGATTTAACACCTTCCAAATTTCTCGTTTATATTGCAACATTTTCGCAGGTAATGCAACCTGTAAAGGCACTAACAGATTCATTTAGTGGAATTCATTCTGGTATTGCCGCAGGGGAACGCGTATTAGACCTGATTGATACCAAGCCAGAGTTAATTGATAAACCTACCGCAAAACCGATTAGCTTGTTCGAGCAATCGCTTTCACTAGAAAACATCTCTTTCTATTATGGAGAAAAACAAATTCTAAATAATGTTAACATTAACATTGAAAAAGGAAAGACAATTGCGCTAGTTGGGCCTTCTGGTGGAGGGAAAAGTACGTTAATGGACTTAATCCCACGTTTCCATGACCCGAGATCAGGAGCGATTAAAATGGATGGCATAAATTATTTAGACCTTAAAATTGAAGACCTTCGCTCACAAATGGGAATTGTTAATCAGGAATCTTTCTTATTTAATGATACTATTTTTAACAACATTGCGTTTGCAAAACCAGATGCTACTGAAGAAGAAGTAATTGCTGCAGCAAAAATCGCCAATGCGCATGAGTTCATCCTAAATACAGAAAATGGCTATCAATCATCCGTAGGAGATCGTGGAAATAAATTATCTGGCGGACAAAGACAGCGTGTGTGCATTGCAAGGGCGGTGTTAGCAAACCCTCCCATAATGTTATTGGATGAAGCAACGTCTGCCTTAGATACTGAATCGGAAAAACTAGTTCAGGATGCTTTGAACAACCTGATGAAAAATCGAACATCCATCGTTATTGCACACCGGTTAAGCACTATCCAACACGCTGACCAAATTGTGGTAATAGACAAAGGTGAAGTGATTGAAACGGGGAACCACACCATGCTTATGGCGAAGAATGGTCTTTACAGAAGGCTGATCGATATGCAGACCTTTAATGATTAAAACTCTGTTCTAAGATCATCTCTAATTTTAAAGTCTGTTCGATAGCATTAAAACCTTTCGCATATTCCTTGATATAACTCTTATCATAAGAATTATAATTTTCTTCTATTTGCTCCATGGCTTTAGCTAATTCGCTAAACGAAAGCTGATTGACTACAATACCAATTTTTTCATTTACGTACTCTTCTATACCACCAGAATTAAACCCCGCAATTGGTTTACCCAGATGTGCTGCTTCCTGCATTACAAGCGGAAAAGAATCCTGGCGCGATAGAAGAAGAAAAGCATGCCCCAAATTAAAGTAATCATAATAGTCAGTAGATTTTCTTCCAACGAAAAACAATCTTTCCTTATAGGCAATCTCCCCCGCAATTTTGGTATAAGCAGCAGTTCCGGAATTATCAATATTACCAATCCATATAATTTTATGATTCGGTTTTAGTACCTTGAGTAAAGGAATCACAAAATCGACACCCTTAATTGCGTTAACGCTACCAGCCATAATCCAGATAAAATCATTCGCTTTAAAGTTAAATTCCTCTTTAGCACTGCTGTTATTATTTAATGAAACAAAACGTTCATCAACAAAACTATTTAGCAAATGAACGTTCTTATGCCCCATGTCTTTTAGGTTTTCACAAACAATTTCAGAGCATCCTATGCAAACATCAGACTCTAATAAATTGTTTATTGTTTTACTTTTAACCATATCATAATATAAAGGCATTTCGTGAACATGAGATATAATTTTGACACCAAGCTTTAAAGCAATTTCATAAGCGTCCCTATTTACAATGGTGTTAATATACCAGCAGTCAGCATTTATTTTTTTCTGAATTTTACGCAACTGGTATTCTATTGGATTTATGTTTACCAAATACAATAAAATCCTAAATAACCGCATGAGATAGTTCTTATGCTTTTTATAGCCAATGAAAGAAGTTACATTTGCGGGAAGATCATTTAATAATGCACCATCATTTCGGGTAAACAAATAGGGCTCAAATTTTTGAACATTCAGGTTCTCTAAAATATAAAGTAACTGCATTTCAGAACCAGTCCTTCCAAAAAATGGGGTGATAAATAGGATTTTTTTCATATTTAATTTATGGCATGGAGTTAGATAAGACACATCTAACTTCATTTAAAACAAGCTAAACTATTTTTCAAAGATGCACAAATAACCATCTAAAACTTTAAAAGATTAGAACACACTTTTAAAATAAGTTAAGGCTAATAGTCTATCTATTTATTTTTACTTTTGTTATGCTCTGGCTAAGTTTAAAAATTATATATCCCAGTACCCATAGTCTACAATGACAAATACTCCTGAAATATTATTAACCGTATTGATGCCAGTATACAATAGCGAAAAGTTTTTAGAGGCTTCTATCGAGAGTATTTTAAAGCAGACGTTAAAAGCATTTGAATTCATTATAATAAATGACGGGAGTACAGATTCATCAGAAGATATAATTAAGTCATTTTGCGATTCACGCATTCGTTACATTAGCAACTTCAGCAACAAGGGTATTGTGAAAACGCTTAATGAAGGACTAAAGCTCAGCAGGGGAAAATATATTGCAAGAATGGATGCTGATGATATTGCAAGCCCGGAACGTTTGAGTAAGCAATTAAGATATATGCAGACTCATCCGGAATGTAAATTATGTGGATCTCGGGCATTAGGCATTGATGTGAAAGGTGTAAAACTTTACAGTATTAATCGACCTTTAAATAGAGACAAAATCAAGGTATTTAACCTGTTTCGAAATGCTTTTATTCATCCAGCGATTGTGGCCGATGCTGAAGTGATTAAGAAATATGCTTATCATGAAGATTACAAATATGCCGAAGATTATTTGTTATTCTCAAAAATTTCAATGAATTATTCCGTTGCAAACTTAAAGCATTGCCTGCTGAATTATAGAATTCATAACGAAAGTATAACGGCCAAAAAAAATGAAGAAATGATACGCAGTGAGTTAAAAACGATTGCATATTTGTTATCGTTCTTATTTGATAAAGTGAGTGAAAGCATGTTATTACTCCACCATAGCCTTTTACGCCCGGCGAATACTTCTTTTCCTATTAGAAAGATGGAAGAGCACCTTATCAGCATTTCTCATGCAAACGGGAAAAAACATATTTATAATCAGGCTATTTTGGATAAACAGCTTCAGAAAGAATGGTTCAATATTTTGCTAAAATCTAAAGATCGTTTAGCGCTAAATAAATTTTTATCATCTGAATTATTCCGGGTTAAACATTTAAATCTCAAACAGCTATTTAAATTAATGTCAATTAAGTGATATGAGACCACTAATTTCTGTAGCAGTCTGCACCTATAACGGTTCTTCATTTCTGGAAAAACAGCTAATGAGTATCCTCAACCAGACTTATAAAAATATCGAAATTGTTGTTGTAGACGATTGTTCTACCGATAATACGTTTGAAATTACAGAGACTCTGGCCCTTAAATACCCACAGATAAAATCGTTTAAGAACACAAAAAATATTGGATTCAATAAAAATTTTGAAAAGGCAATTAGATTAACTGCTGGAGAATACATTGCCATTAGTGATCAGGATGACATTTGGCTCGAAAATAAACTGCAGAAGCTAATGGACAACATCAAAAATAAATGGTTAATATTTTCTAATTCTGAATGGATAGATGAAGATGAAAACCTATTAGGAAAGCAAACTTTCGGTGCTAATTTTAATTTAGATATAAGAACATTTAAAAGCTTTTTGTTTTACAATTCAGTTACCGGACACACCACTCTTTTTTCTAAAACATTATTGAAATATATACTACCTATGCCAGAAAATGGATACTATGATTGGTGGATCGGTTTTGTTGCATCTTACCACAATCAAATCACTTGTTTAAACGAGTGTTTAACCCTCCATAGGATACATCGCTCATCAGTAATGCATTATTTCAAAGGCGAAAAAGATAAGAATACTAAAATAGATCGTTCTAAAGAGATTAGCACCAACCTCTCAATTGTAGAAAAATATAAATATTTGAAAGAAAGCGATCAAAAGTTGATATCGGAAATCCGAAGTAATTTTGATAAGAACGGTTTCAATATATATATTGTTAGATTGATATATCGCCATTATCCGGATTTTTTTCCGGATCTAAAAAATAGAAAGGGTTTGAGCAGACTCAATTTTGCTATTAAATTTGCTATTAAATCATAGTAATAACAATCATAATAAAATGAAAATTCATCGCTGGATAGATAAGTATAACTACAGAGTTTCATTTAAAATCATCCGAAGATATTACGAAGGAATTTCAAATCGGAGACCGAAATTATATTCTTTGTATCCTATTTTTTGGCTAGATTATTTTTCTCGCTTGGTATTAGTCTTTGCATCCATCCTTAGTTTAAAAAAAACTACTTTTTATGCTTTGGCAAAATTAACAACAAAAAGATATTCTGCTTTTTTTTCATCAGACGACAATTCACAAGCTTATATTCAGGTAAGGGAATTTATATCTACACTTTTTGGATATCGTAACTTTGTTGAGAACGAGACGCTAAATTTACTAGATAAAGCAACTATCCTATCAAAACAAATAAATTTTAATGCGTCAGAACGTCCAACGATAAGTATCATCATTACAGGAATTTACCGTTTAGATTACCTATATAATTGCTTGTACTCATTAAAAAAGAATCTTTCAAAGCAATATTCTTTTGAAGTCATACTCATAAAGTGTTCTGATTCGGATATAAGTAAATTTCTAAATAATAACATTAGTGGAATCAATATTTATGGAGATGCTCCACTAGCAAATATTATCAAAAGGGCAAAAGGAAATTTAATTTATCTTCATTCTTGTGATTCTCAGCTAAAAAAATTCTGTATAGAGTACCTTATTGAGTCATTAAAAAAAGAAGATATTGGTTGCGTAATTACGAAGCATATTTATAAAAATGGTTTGCTTTTTAGAAAAAACAAAGGGTTAACTCATTTTGAGGATAAAAATAATCCTGAATTTAATTATCAACGACATATTAAACAATACTCGTCTTCAAACTTAATTTTCAGTAAGAATGATTACTTAGCTTTACGTCAAGATGAAGTCGACAACCTGTCTGCGCCCAATTTGGGGATAGAGATTTGCCGATCATTGAATCGTATTGATAAAAAAACAATTTATCAGCCCTTAAGTGAAATAATTTGTTTTAATCATCAAACACCAAAACAAGCACCAGCTTTAATTGAAAATCCAGATCGTCGAACTATTCTTTTTATAGACGATTTTATACCAATGCCAGATCAGGATTCCGGATCCAATAGGATTTTTAAAATTATGCAACTGGTAAAATCATTAGGATTTCATATTCTTTTTTTACCGGCAAATGGAATAAAAACATCACATTATTTTGAACGAATGACTGCAGAAGGTTTCGAAGTTCTTTATCGTTTCCCTAATCGGCGGGGCATGATAAAAATTCTTGAACTTAAGCTTCCTTTTGTAAGTGCTGTATGGCTATGTAAGCCAAACAACAATTTAGAATTTAAATTTTTATTCGATGAAAGAAAAGACCTGGTTTGGATTTATGATACAATTGACCTCCATTTTCTAAGATTACAGCGTGAAGGCAAATTATCTGGCAACCCATTAATTATGCAGAAATCAAAACAGATCAGGGATATTGAACTTAATATTGCTAAACAAGCCGATTTTACGTTAGCCATTACGAATGATGAAAGAAAAATTCTTCAAAACGAAGGAATAGAAAATGTAGTTGTCATACCCAATATTCATGAAAGCAAGATTAACGAGGGAGAAATGGTTCCATTTGAGCAACGAAGTGGATTATTATTTATTGGGGGTTATCTGCACAAACCCAATGTTGATGCTGTAAAATGGCTTGTTAAGGATATTATGCCTTTAGTTTGGGTTTTTAATCCTTCAATAAGCCTTATTTTATTAGGCAGTAATCCTACCGATGAAATAACCGCACTTCGTTCTGAAAAAATTATCGTACCTGGTTATATTCATGATGTTTCTTACTATTTTACCAATAGTAAAATTTTTGTCTCACCGTTGAGATTTGGTGCAGGAATGAAGGGTAAAATAGGTCAAAGTCTTGAGTTTGGATTACCGATTGTTTCTACCGATATTGGCGTAGAAGGTATAGGCCTAATTGACCGAAAAGACGTAATGGTGGCGAATGATGCTGAAGCATTTGCAGAAAAAATTATAGAGCTATATAACTCATCGGATCTTTGGTATAAGATTAACGCAAATACTGAGCGGGTATTGAAGCCTTATACAGCTAAAGTTGTAAAGCAACAGATTAAAGACTTACTGCAGAACTTAATCTCAAGAGAAGAAATATGAGCTATAAGACAATCTCAATAGTCACAGTAAACTACAATAACATTGCAGGACTTGAAAAAACGATCAAAAGTGTTCTTTCGCAAAGTTCAGCAAATATAGAATTTATTGTAATAGATGGAGGTAGCAGTGATGGAAGTGCTGAGTTATTGAAGAAAAATACCAACAAACTAAATTATTGGGTAAGCGAACCTGATCATGGTATATATCATGCTATGAATAAAGGGATCAAAATAGCAACTGGTGATTATATTCTTTTTTTGAACAGCGGAGATTCATTATATAAGAATGATGTGATCACACTTGCATTAGAACTAATGACTGAGGGTTTAGATATCTACTATGGAGATATTATTTACGACGAAATCCAGACTCAGAAAAAGAGATCATTCCCCGACATCTTGAACTTCGCATTCTTTTTTGAACAAAACATATCTCACCAGGCTAGCTTTATTAAGAAGAAACTATTCGATAGTATGTGGACTTATAATGAAGAATTTAAAATAGTATCAGACTGGGAATTTTTCACCTATGCAATATGTAAACATGGTGCTTCATATAAGCATTTAAACCTGATAATTACAAATTATGATGCGACAGGAATCTCATCAAACTTAGATAATCAATACTTAATGAATTTGGAACGTCAGAAATCACTGAAGAAACATTTTTCTGAATTTGTAGATGATTATATCTATTTAAGCAAGCTAAGAGATAAAAAAACAGAACAGTTTATACATATAAAATCGCATCCCGTAGCATACAAATTCTTAAAAGCATGTATAAATGTAATCCTATTATTTTTACCAAAGTTTAAAAGATCAATGTAAAAATTATGACTAAGGTTTTATTTGATCATCAAATATTTTTGGAGCAAAAGTATGGAGGTATTTCTAGATACTTCAAGTACCTGATAGATGGGATAAAAAAAGAGCGGGAAATAGATTATGATTTAAGCGTTATTAGATCCGACAATTATTATATAAGAGATGAGCCGCAACTTTTGAAAAACTCCATATTTAATCCGTTATTTAAAACGCATGCAAAATTGCTTAAACACAGTAATTCTTACAGCAAATATCTACTCAAAAAAAATGATTTCTCAATATTTCATCCTACGTACTTCAATACATATTTTTTGGATCACCTAAAGAAACCTTTAGTTATAACGGTTCATGACATGACGTACGAAGCTTTGCCCCATTTTTTCCCTTCAACAGATGCATTACCATTTTATAAAAGGCTTTTAATGGAAAAGGCTGATCGTATTATTGCTATTTCTGAGACAACCAAAGCAGACATTTTAAGGTATAATAACGTCAAAGAACATAAAATTGAAGTCATTCATCATGGCATAGATCTTAGTGAGCCGAAGTATGAAATAATAGAAAACCTACCAGAAAAGTATCTTCTATTTGTCGGCGCACGATGGAGCTATAAAAATTTTTTCATGGTTGCAAGTGCTTTCAAAATCCTTTTATCCCAATATCCTGAATTAAAGCTTGTATTAGCTGGAGGAGGACCATTAACATTTGGTGATTCAGAATTTTTAATGCGAAATAATATATTAGAAAAAACAATTCAAATTTCAGCAACGGATAAACAGCTTAATACTCTCTATAAAAATGCACAATGCTTTATATACCCATCACTTTATGAAGGATTTGGCTTGCCAATTCTTGAAGCATTTAAAAACAATTGCCCAGTATTATTGAGTGATAGTAGTTGTTTCAAAGAAGTTGCAGGAGATGCTGCTAATTACTTTGATCATCTATCCTTAGAATCGCTGGTTGATGAAATTGAAAAATTATTATGTAATCAGGCTTTTACAGCTAAACTTATTAATAATGGAAGTAACAAATTAATGAATTATTCAATAGAAAGATGTGTTTCAAAAACGGTCGATTTATATAAAACGATCATTTAGCAGATAGATGCAAAGCATATTCGATCAAATTAGTCTTCAAAATTAATTTAAAAAACGCTTGAAAGAGTTCCTGAAGTGATTCTACTGCCTTCCAATGATCCAGCTAAGCTTAGTCTTACTTATTATCGCAATAAGCAACATCGTCCCGATGTAGACAATCATAAATCTTAAAACTACAAAAAGCAACATATTTCCTAAAGACATTTCTTGAAACATTGGTAAATGATATTGCCTGAATACTTCTGGCAATAGGTGAGTAACTAAAATATAATGTATTAGATAAACACCAAATGTAGTTTCTCTGGGCTTTAAATACTTAACAAAGTTGAATTCTCTAATTTTAAATAACAAAAATATTGTTACTATAGAATAAAGAATATTACTTAATCTTAATGTATTATAAGGATCTTCACTTTTTACTTCAATTAAATGAGTAATGTCAAAAATGGCTAAACAGAAAGTGATTACAAACAGGCTTGCAAAAATATACATTGGCGTTTTTTGAATCAAGATTTCAATTTTATTCCAGTATTTATTTAACATTGCCCCTAGCCACAGGTAAAAAATAAATCCAAATATCGCAATGGTGTGTGAAGTGATGAACCATTCAAAATATACATTAGCACTATAAACTAAGCTTAAAACTAGAAACAGAGTTCCCAACCACCATTTATAGAGGTATTTCTTAAAACACAATAGAATAGTAATACAAAACATAAAGTTGATGATAAACCAATAGTTAGTATATAGGTATATCATTTCAATTTTTTCTATTAATAACTTCTTTAAATGGAAATCACCAGAACGATGAAGTGCAATATAATTCTGAATAAGTATGGCACATAAAAAAATTAGCGACCAAATTAACCATGGAAGAAATACGGTAGACAATCTTCTTTTGAAATATTCCCATGATGAATAGGTTGTAAATTTGCTGCCAAGTAAAAAGCCAGCTAACAAAAAGAAAGAAATTGTACCAAATTTTGAAAATTGAATTAATCCAATATATACGATATGCTTCAATGGAAAGCCATTAAAAATGTATGTTCCATTATAAGTGCAATGTTCCATTACGATTCCCATCATTGCAATGCATCTAATGGTATCTATAAAATCAAAATTCTTTTTTACAGGGACTGTTGGTTTTTGTAATTCAATATCCATTAAAAATGTTTAGGTACATGACTGAGCAAATATGAAGTAAAAAAAAGAGCTTCAATATTAATTGAAGCTCTTTTAACATTTATGTACAGAAAATTTTACAATAAATATTGATAAGTAGTTAATCTAAATTATGTCAGGCAGGCTAATATCTATTATGGGACAAATAATTACCTTACCTAGCTTACTTATTGAATCAGCGGACCGATAATATAACCATAAGTACCATTAATCTTACGCGCATTAGGTAATTTAAACCGATACCTATTTGCAACATCGGGATTTAAAATATGTCTTAGCAAATATCTACCTGAAGTTGGATTTTCATAAAGATATGTTTTATTTTCTTTGGTATCGTGCAAAAGTTCAGCACCAGGCATAATTGCCTGCCCTTCCAGAAGACCTTCAGAAGCTAGGTTTGGAATTTGTTTAATATGCGAGGTTACTGTTGCAATCGGCTTGAAATCGGCGTGATATTTTATTGTTGTTGTCTCAAAATTAAAAACAGCGACAAGTGTGCCGTAATCTTTTATATGTCTTGCTTTTCCGTCAATTACAGTAAATACCCTGCCATCTGGAGTCTGGAAAAGCAACCCTTCCTTTAAGGGGTTATAAACTCCGGGATTATTATCAGTGGGCTCAGTAATAATTTGTACCTGATTGAATTCAAAATAATGCTCTATATATAGTCTAACCGCTTCTTTTTTTGTTGGATCTTCAATCATATCTTGTAGTGGGATCAAGCCATCTTTTCCTATTCCTATGAGGACAGCAAACTCAGGTTTACAAGAACTTTGCCAATTAGCAATACTCAAATTAATCGTACTCTTATCTAAGGCTAGGTTTCCAATAATGCTACCTGTTCCATCTCCTCCTACAGAACGATAGATTAACGTCTGATCAAAATTTGAGTTGGCTTCTTCATTCTTTGCCTCGATCTCCGCGGTTAAACTAAAAGTTTTCCAAAGTCCGTTTAGCGTTACGCCTGCCTTAACAGCTTCTTTTCGATTGGAACTCGTTGTTTGCGTTTTGTAGTTAACTTCAAATTTTGCGCCTAATGAGATATCAGTTAATACATGTGTTCCATACCGTTGTACAAGTTCTGCAGGTGTGAGATCTGCTAGATCAAATCTAAACTTGGCAGTTAGATAGTTAGTCCTAAGATTACTAACTGTGGAATATAGCTTCATGCTTTTTTGTCTTATCACTTTGCTAGCTGTTGCAAATGCATATTTAGAAGAAAAAGTATCTGCAGAATTAAAAGATGTGTTCAATTCTACTTTAAATAAAATTTTTGTCAAATTCAATGTTGCTGTATATTTCTGATTCAAATCATGGGAATAGCTTGACATATTTTCACCAAATGTATATTCAAAAAATTCTTCCACATTATCGTTAGGACTAAAACTTGATCCGTCTTCCCTCACAAATTTTTCGATATCAATCACTTGCAACCTAGCTGATTGCGAATTTGCAAATCGACCAGTAATGTCATAGCCATAGCCAAGAATATCATATTTTTTATCGCCAGCATATGCCAATCCATTATGCCTATTGCTTAATCCAATTTCCTCAACCAACTCATTCTTTTTACAACTACTGAATAACGTAGTCAACACACACAGCATGAATACAATTTTTAATTTGTAATTTTTTTTCATAAATATTTTTTTTCAAAATTAGCGATGAAAAAAATTACAGATGACAACGTGCAGTTATCTATTTAAATAAATATAATACACAAAAAATAAACAAATAAGCTATTTTAAGTATTATTAAAGCTACTTTGTTTTTTAGTTAAGCCTTTCTCCTATCATTCTCAATAGTATTATCACCTACAACAGTCGAAAATTGCTGAATTAATTTTTGATTTGAAACACCCGCTAACTTCTCTCGTGAATAAAATTTTACAGCGCCATTAATGGGAGATATGGTCGCTTTCAAAAAAATCTTCAGTATCACTTAAAGTTGGATTAGCTAGAGGTAATACTGGCATATTTGGCTCCATTCTATTAAAATAATTAGACCAGCCTTGTGCATTCTTAATTAAGAAACTACTTAATAAATAGCGTATTGATCAATGTTCACGCCGAAAAATCTATT
>Ga0265797_10010389_pt1 | contig 11871 bp, 15 predicted proteins | sample P2T30metagenome_FD_192433 | JGI IMG/M metagenome (GOLD analysis project Ga0265797, IMG submission 192433) | Plant litter microbial communities from East Loma Ridge, Irvine, California - P2 T30 | ecosystem: Environmental > Terrestrial > Plant litter > Unclassified | place: USA: California... | reverse complement strand
TACACATGCATTACACATTCACCACTATTAAGATCGAATCAACAATATCACAAGTGATTCACCTAAGGCTCCCTCCCTTTATCTTTTTTATTACCATTCCTGTCTATCAGTACGCAAACCTAATAACTGTATCGGACATAACCTAGCTGTATTCCCTGTAGTTGCACTTTAAGTCTTACCACCCTTTCCACACCAAACGCACAGCTCACTCAACTCAGTCACGCATTCCAGTCCTCAAATCTATATCCCTTTGCCCCGTCCAGGATGGTGAAGCGATGGGTAGTGAAGACGATGGATTCGTAGAGCTCACGACCTGCAGCACGAGCTTTCTTGTGCCAGGGCCCCAGACCGCCTTTGTATGCGTCTTCACGCGTGTGCCAGAAGCCTGTTGTAAGTAGTATGAGCTAAAGTTTCAAAACATGATAAATCCCTGTATCAAGACAAGAAAAGGAAAGACCATGGAAGAATAAAACAGAGAAAGAGAAAGAGAGAAAAAAGCAGGGCTTTAAAAACTCACAAGTCGCCAAATTCCTCCTCTCCTCATCTGTCTTCCCAAACCAATACTTCAGCAACCCCCCACTCTCACATGCTTCCCGATGGCTCTCGGAATCTAACTTGTACAGATGATCATTGTCGATGCCTTCTTGGAGCTTGGACCGGAAAGTCACGACGTAGAAGGAAGCTTGCTTCCATGTGAACGCCACTTCACCTTCTTCATGGATTAATTCTCGCAGCAGACGCAACACATCATCGAAGTTTAGGGCAGATGTGTACTCCGCTGTTGCGTAGGTGGACACGGTGGGTTTTAATGCAGTGAGTGCGAGGGCAAAGAGGCGGGATGGCGTGGGTAGAGCGGGTGAGGAGATGTCGAGGTAGTGGCCTGCAGTATTATATGGAGACGAGATGAGAAAATTTGATGTTGTCTGGCTTGCATTTTGCTCCTGTGAAGTTTTAGGGTCGGTGCTGGGTACGGCAGCTGGTTGTTGGCCAGGGCGGCGGATGAGCTGGGTATATGCTGCAGCATTGAAACGGAGTTTATCGAAATCGGTGGTTACGTAACTGGGATCGCGGAGAATTTGTGTATTTGGGTGAGGTGGTGGATTCGTTTCTAGTGGTGTTGTGACTTGTTCTGAGACTGTGATGAAGCTGGTTTTGAAAGGTGGTGTTTTAGCGACGATAGGACCGCTGGCTTCTTGTCGCTGCAGAAGATCGGAGACAAGAGCCGGAGCCATGATTCGTGTATCGGCGGGAGATTCAGGTGGTACCGCCCAAGGTATCTTCCTGGTACCGAAAACGCTCGTGCGGTGATCCGGGTAACCTTCCCAACTCTTGCTCGCTCGGATTTTGGTTGAATTACTCTAGTTGTCTAGGTCACAGATGTATAGAGATCGCGGCAGCAGTCCCCGAGTGTAGGAATGTAAAATTCTTGTTGTTTTGAAATTGTGGTAGGTTGTGGGTGGGACTTGAAGATTGAAGTTGCGGTCTACTTAAGGGTCACATGCCGCTACCAGCACGTCGAATCACGCAATAGGGACGCGCCATTCTTAGCTTACTTTGGCTCACCAACGCACACGCGGATGCGTTTGGGAAAGCTTCAAAGACAGCAGTGTTGAGGTATTCACGTGTAACGATCTGCGTTGCCAAGTGATTGATTCCTCGTGTATGCACAACGGTATGTATGCCCCCGGTCCAATGTGCGGTGAGTGACCAATCTTGTAGGAAGGAGCTAAGATTAGAGGTGACAATTTTGGTATTGACAATTTTGTAAATCTTTGTCTCGGATGGAGTGTAAGGAAGTGGCCAAGAGTATGCAAGAGGAGGCACTTGCTTGTGTTGCGCTTCACCTCGACTGGCTCCGTTGACCGTCGTAGCTTCCATTACCGCAAAGTCCCTGAATGCTGTGCTTCTCATTCAAACTCCCGACATATCGTAGCCAATGCAAAGCGAGAGCATGTAATAGCTGCTAAACAGATTACTGAACAGACACTTCAATGTTGTTCAATCCAGGATGGTCGTCTGTGCCAGTCTGTGCATGCGCTGATAACCGAATGGTGTATCTTTTGTGACGGGCACATCCGCGCCATACTCTTCAATACAGGCGTCAAAAGGCTTGCTCTGAAGACGATTGTCGCCTGGGGGTAGTGGGAGGTCCGAGCCGCGATCTCTCAACTCCGTCTTCAATTCCATCAAGTTGCCCCACAAGATGAAGAGCTTCTCTTCTAGCTTTTTAAGCACGCTGTCATTGCCTTTGAGACTTGAGCTAGTTAGCAAAACAATCTGCCTGTCGCAAGCAATAGGATTTTTTTTACTTTACCGCGTTCATTCTCAATAGATATTGACCCATGTCATTATTGACAAAGACCGTCAGCTTTTCAGAGACTGTGCCGCGAGGTAGGTTGGCGTCTTCAAGCAAGAGCGCAAAACCCCATTCCCAGCGTTCCTTCTGCTGTCTACCGGTAGCACTCTGCTTTGATGCTTGTTTGTTCCAGGCTGGATCACTAATGGAATGGGCAAAAAGCTCAAGCTCTGGAGGGAAGACGTCTACTACGCGTACACAAGCTCGATGTCTACAATTCACAAAAGGGGCTTTGTAAGAATTGTACTTCTCGGGGGTACACATGTCGAGATGAGGGTTGTATAAAATTTCCGAGATTGTTGATGGTTTCATCTCAGGATAAGCGGCTCGAACTACCACAGTCAGTCTCGGCAAGCAAGAGATGAGTCGCAACCTACCATTTTTATTGATATCACTGCGTTCCAATTCCCATTGGCGTGACCTCTCCGCTATTTCCTGTTGCTCTGCCTCATTTTCGGCCTGCCGCTTTTCTCTCTTTGCCTGTCTCTTTTCCTTTGCTGTTTTTGCCGTAGGGTTGCTTGGTGCTGTTTGCATGACTTGGAACGCTGTCTTACCGCCGTGCTTCTTCTCATACTCCTCTCGCCGCTTATTGATGGCTTCAATTTCAGGTGCGGATTTTAATTGGTGGATATCCACTTGGTTGGGCCGTTCCCGGTCTTGATGCACAACACCCTCAAGTTTATTGGCCTTTGACATCCTGACATGCATGTTCCTGATGTAGACATAGTCGCCGTTAGCCGCATTTTCCTGTACCCAGTTTGCGTTTAACTCATATAGAGTAACACTCAGTATGAGATATCCAAACGGCCCACTGAAGCTGTTGTCGGTGAAACCCCAAGCTTTCCCTTCGTCTGGATCAGGGAAGTAGTGCATGTGCTCGTTGGGTGTGTAGTCTGTCACCTTGATATCTACTTGGCTGGTCCCCTGGTACCAAAATATATTGACAATCTGTACGCAAACATCGCAGAAAGTGTTAAACTGCAAGTCTTTGATCAGGCACATCTTCCTCGACGTCTTGAGCTTCGACGCAGTAACGGTGGCATGCTGTTGCAGTTGTTGGGAAGCGCCAGTCGATGCAGCTTTCATGTCTATGACAGTCATTTGCTCTGCAATTGTAGGCTGTTGACCGTGTCCGGTCGTGTCACACATGAGTTTCTGCTTGCCACACTGGTAAGCCTGGCTGTGACTTGGGCTGGGAATCTTGGCACCTGGGAAAACAACCATGCCAACGGTCTTGAAACCGACGCATTCTATGCGTCCTTTCCACTCGCCAACTTTGAAGCGTCGGATGATTATAACGTCACCGACGCCCGATATTTTGGGGAATTTGTCCTTGGGCCTGAAAATCCGACAGTTGATGCTGGATTGATCGCCAGCCGACTCAGACGTGAAGTCATCTTGAAGAGTGAAATCCAAAGAGAAATCGGTGCCTCTGCTGCTTTTGGGTTCGCCATAGCTCACAAGAACACCCACAATGTCAACCAGCGACCCGACATTCTTGACATCTTTGATTGCTGTAAAGCCGTTGGGCAGCGGCATTGTAGTTGAAAAAGACCGAAAGCGGTTAGCGTGATATGTGGCGGACAAAGAACCAAAAAGAGGGTGTGGGCAAAAGAAAAGCTGAGAATGTAGTTGTGACAACGTTTCCAGTCAATGGGTCGGTTCAGTGGGCCTAGCAGACAGCAGGTGGGGCCTGCAACAAGAGTGAGCAAGACGACTTGTCTACTGAAAGAGAGTAGTAGGTCGCGTCGCGGTGGTTGCTTGGGTTGGAGTGCACAGACCAGGACTGCTAGCGCAAATACCCGCTTCGCCGCTTCCGCTTTCAAAATCACCCCTCTGTCTGGAAAGTTTACTCCCCTTTACCAGCAAACACCACGTACCTACACTCTCGCCGACTCACCACACACCTTGCCCACCAGAGTCGCTGCAGATATGGCCGACAAATACATCCCCGAGCACCGTCGCACGACGTTCAAGGCCAAGAGCGCTTTCAAGCCAGACGAACTCCGCCGCCGCCGTGAAGAGCAACAGGTCGAGATCCGCCGGGCAAAGCGTGAGGAGAACCTCGCCAAGCGTCGTGGTATTGCCGGCCGCGACCAGCCCGGTGCTGCGCTGGGGGCTGCCCCGGACAGCGACGATGAGGGCGGCAACATTGAGAGCCAGGTTCGTATATACCCCACTAGGCCGTGCCCCCCGCTGGTATGGTATGGTATGGCATGGCATGGCATGATCTGGAGATGGACAATGATTTGGGCTGACATAGGCCGCAGCTCAACGAAGAACTCCCTGAGATGGTAAAGGGCGTCTTCTCCGAACAGATCGACATGCAGATCCAGGCAACGACAAAGTTCCGCAAGCTGCTGTCCAAGGAGCGCAACCCGCCTATTGAGCGCGTCATTGAGACGGGCGTGGTGAGCCGATTTGTCGAATTCCTGCGCTCCCCACACACTCTGGTACAATTCGAGGCGGCATGGGCGCTCACCAACATCGCGTCGGGCTCGGCGCAGCAGACACAGGTCGTGATTGAGGCGGGTGCGGTGCCCATTTTCGTCGAGTTGCTCAGCAGCCACGAGCCAGACGTCCGGGAGCAGGCCGTGTGGGCTCTGGGCAACATCGCCGGTGACAGCCCCGCATGCCGCGACTTTGTGCTGCAGGCCGGCGCACTCCGCCCGCTGCTCGCTCTGCTAGGTGACAGCCGCAAGCTGAGCATGCTGCGCAATGCTACATGGACCCTGAGCAACTTCTGCCGCGGCAAGACGCCTCAGCCCGACTGGCAAACTGTGAGTTACCTGAGCTATGCCCACCCATCTAGTACATGAATACTAACTGTCCAGCAGATTCAGCCCGCCCTTCCCGTCCTTGCCAAGCTCGTCTACTCGCTCGATGACGAGGTCCTCATCGACGCCTGCTGGGCCATCTCTTACCTCTCCGATGGCTCAAACGACAAGATCCAGGCCGTCATCGAGGCTGGCATCCCCCGCCGTCTGGTCGAGCTGCTCATGCACGCCTCGACGTCGGTCCAGACGCCCGCCCTGCGATCGGTCGGTAACATTGTGACTGGCGACGATGTCCAGACCCAGGTCATCATCAACTGCGGCTCGCTCCCCGCCCTGCTGTCTCTCCTCAGCTCGACCAAGGACGGGATCCGCAAGGAGGCTTGCTGGACCATCTCCAACATCACCGCTGGCAACTCCACCCAAATTCAGGCCGTCATCGATGCTAACATCATCCCGCCTCTGATCCACCTCCTCGCTAACGGCGACTTCAAGACGCGCAAGGAGGCCTGCTGGGCAATCTCCAACGCCACCAGTGGAGGTCTACAGAAGCCTGCCCAAATCCGCTACCTCGTTCAGAGCGGGTGCATCAAGCCTCTCTGCGATCTGCTCGCCTGCCCCGACAACAAGATCATCCAAGTCGCCCTCGACGGTTTGGAGAACATCCTCAAGGTCGGCGAGATGGACAAGGAGTCTGGCGATGGTGCTGGCGGCGAGTCCATCAACCGCTATGCTCTCTTCATCGAGGAGGTTGGCGGCATGGAGAAGATTCACGAGTGCCAGAACAACGCCAACGAAGAGATTTACATGAAGGCATATAACATTATCGAAAAGTACTTCTCCGACGAGGAGGGTGAGGCCGAGAACATGGGCGAGGCCGGGCCACAGGTCAATCAGGAGGGCCACTTCGGCTTTGGCGCTGCGGGCCAACAGCCACAACAAAACTTCAACTTTGCCAATGGAGGTGACTCCATGGACATGTAGGCTGGCTCTGGTCCGTGACGAGTCCGAAGTTGAAATGCTGCGCCGTTTGCCGTGCAGCTCTCCCCCACACGATGCTAGTCAGCCGCGAAAAGGCGGCTAGATGTGTTTGCAGTAGCCTGGATGAGTATGGAGATCATACGCGATATGATACATGACGCACGCAAGTGCCATGATTGCAAGGATATTGTGTTTCTTTGCAACACCCCCCATCCTTTCCCAGCCATCAGTTCGCTATGATAATTATGAAGCCTTAAAGATACACCGTCTTGTAACCCTCCCATGTTCAATATCCGCATCATATTCCCGGCGTTGCGTGCTTGCCTAGCTTTGTGAAGATCGGAATGGTTTGGACTGGGCGCTCTACACATTTGGGTCCTGGGGTGAAATGTGTTTCTCAGTTCAACCATGCCAACCAGATAGCTGAATACACCGCCGAGCAATCGGCTTATAACACACCTACAGTTGATTGAGTGATTGTGCTAAACGTTTGTAAGCTAGGGTGCGGCTAGTTGGACAGTTCGTTGTCCAGGTGCGTCATCCGCCGCACCCTGGCGCCCCACCAGCCTACATCCGCGGCCAACTGCGCGTGGGGGTAGCTTGTATCTTTTGGCCTCTTGGTACGTGATTGCATGTCGCGTGTTCTCTCGAAGCATATCTAAACTGCTGCTATCTTGCACCGTCTCTGCAACGTGCTCGTAACCCAACGATGTCCGAACCAATTTCTTGGACCGATGGCGCAATCATGGCAAGCACACCGCCCTGAACCACAACCAACGCACCACTATCCTCCAAACGTCCGACGCAAGTCTACAAGTAGTGGTCTAGTCACAACCCTTTGCATGTTTCCAACTCCTCTTGGTACTGAAGAGACACTTCTAAACACCCAAAATGTGTCGGTTCATGGTAGGCACGCGACAGAAGACATGTCATATACGGAGCACCCGTTTAACAGGCGCCAGGTCTACAAGGGCAAAGATGAGATACTTCTCTCAGAACTCATCCTAAATCCCTCACACTCCATCCTGACCCAATCCTTTGACTCGCGCCTCCGTCTCGTACGTGTGCTCCCCATATCGCACCTACCCACCTCCCCGCTCCCCAGCGACTAACCACAACCCCAAGGACCGACGGCGCCCACACAACGGCGACGGCTTCGGAATTGGATACTACACGTCGCCCTCGCTCGGTCCCACACCCTGCGTCTTCACCTCGACGATCCCGGCCTGGAACTGTATCAACCTCTCGCGCATTGCCACAAAGACGACGTCGAGCCTCATCTTCGCGCACGTGCGCGCCACAACCGAGGGCAACCTCAGCGACAGTAACTGCCACCCCTTCAGCTACAAGTCGCTCATGTTCATGCACAACGGCGGCATTGGGTGCTGGAAGCAGATCAAGCGGCGCCTAGCCATGGACGTGGACGAGCGCTGGTTCAACGTCGTAGGCGGGAGCACAGATTCCGAATGGGCATTTGCCCTCTTTCTCGACTGTCTCGACAGAGCCGGTACATCGCCGGACAAGGACGTCGAGCCGGGCGTCGGCTTCGGCCACACGGTGCTGCGAAAAGCACTACTCAAGACGATTGAGCGCATAAACGGCTTCATCAAGATGGTGGTTGGCGAGCAAGGTGTAGGCGAGGAGGAAGGCCGTAGTTTGCTCAACTTTGCTGTTACAGATGGTGTTAGTGTCGTGTGCTCGCGCTATGTGAGCAGTAAGACGGATGAGGCAGCCAGTCTATTCTTCAGCTCGGGAACCAGCTGGAAGGAACTGCAGGCTAGAGATGCGGAAAATAGGGCGAATGCTGCTGCCGCTGATGATGGGCATGGCGAGAGGGAGAGGGATTATGTCATGGAGAGGAGGGATAAGGGATCTGATATCGTGCTTGTGGCTAGTGAGCCCTTGACGTTTGAACGCGGTAAGTTGTTGTGTTCTCCCACCTCTTTGATTCGTTCTCTCTCTGTCTGTCTTTTACTCAGCCGAAGCTAACACGTTCTTTATTTCATGTTGATAGACAATTGGGTCACTGTTCCCACAAACAGCACTCTCACAATCTCAAAGCAGACGGTCATGATCCATCCCATTATCGACGAATTTTACAGTTGCAACCCCAGCCATGAGCGTAGTGCCAATTTCGCCCAGCAAAAGGGGCAGACGGTCACGGGTAGCGATAAGCGGGTGATTGGGGGTGAGGTGGCGGTTGTGTAGGTGGTTGGATTGCAAAGTATCCATGAACAACTTGTTGTTTAATAAGAAAACAAAATTCTCTACAAGTCAAGGTGTAAAGCTGGAAAAGGCTTATCAGAAGGAACATGACATGGTCACTTTTCGATACTGCGAAGAGAACACAGACAATCGACAGGAAGAAAAAACTATAATTATTTTGACATGTTGATGTTCTCTATGATAAGACGGGGGTTGGAGTCTATAGCTCCAAGTACTTCTTCCCGGGCCTCTTCTCCTTATAACTCTGCCATCGGGCACGTCCGTTGTTATAGCTAGCCGCTGCCTTTTCTGGGTCAACCCTGTCCTTGAGTGCGGGGTCTCGCTGTATTTCTTCATCCGTATGCATGACAAGGGGACCATAGTCGTCGACGATGAGCCTGCAGAAGACTTCCCAGCTTTGGTCTAGGTACATGTGTCCGTCTTCCTTTTCCTTGTCCGACAGACAGCTGTAATCGATGCTCCAGCGTGCCAGCTGCTTCCAGCTATAGAGGGACATTGTGGGTGCGCCGACCATGATCTGGTAGAATTCGTGGGACATGGAGTTGCTGTAGGACTTGTCAGTTCTTCGACGGGCGACAAGTGCAAGGTGAAGGACAGTACCTGAACAGCGAGGGGTTGTCAGAATTGACAGTGCACGGTATGCCTGCAGCCAAAAGTTCGGGATAGGGATGCTCCTTGATGTTCCTGCAGAGGTGGAGCAGTTCGTTGGAGATGGGACACAGCTCGATGCAGATGCCAGGCTTATTGTCGTCTTTTTTGAATTCTTCGATAAGCTGTGGATGCTTCATGAGTGCGAAGCCATGGCCGATACGCTTCGACCCCAAGGCTACGGCATCGTAGAGGTTCGATTTTGTGGCATCATGCGAGCCGCCCGTATCGAGCAATGTCTCGCCAGCATGAAACATGAAGGGAATCTCTAGGCCTAGCTCTTCGCACGTTTTCTGGAAAGCCGCAAACTGTTTCTCGTAGTAGCCAATGTGAAAGCTTCGGTCTTCGGCTCCCACAAGATCAAATCCTAAGACACACGTCAGAAATTTTGCAGTCTCATAATCTTGGGGAAAAAAATTCCTGCTTACCACAGATGAGATCTGGGTAATCAATCTTCAATTGAATACACTCCATCATCTCCCTCTCCATCATTTGAGGGGGAATAGATCGCGGAGTGCAATATATAATCTTAAGCCCGAATGGGAAGTCACGGAGCCGATTCTCGGCCTTGAGCTGTTCCATCTTCTTTGCGACGGCATCAGTGACCAGCTTCATCTGGCCAGCGTTATCGACCTTTCTCTTGCCATCGTCGGTAGGAATTTCCTTGTCAAGCAGCATAGGTCGAAGTTCGGCGTACATGATTTTTTCATCAATGAAACGGTCAATGGCCCTGCCAATATAGTCGATATAGGCGCTTTCGTAGTTTAGCAAGCCTTTAAACGCCCTGGTCGCTTGATTGAAGCGCGCCCAGACGCTATGTTCGTATTAGTAAACATGCTCATCGGCATGCGGAGAACGTACCCATTAACAGTCTGAGAAGGGGCATACGCCTCTGTCTCGCTGAGAACCATTTTTGACCTTAGCCAGTTTTCAGCAGGACGTAAGTGGGTATCTGGCGGTGCGCCACAGTGAGGTGGCGGTATTCCCTCTCTAAAAGTTTCGGGCTCCTGCTGTATGAATTCATTGGGAAATGTTTCTTCAAACTTTTTCTGAAACTCTGACCATAACATCCAAATCCTATCTTTGACAGCCTCGTCCTTGAAGTTGCCCGCATCCTTAGGGTATGTGTCCGAAAAGATGTCAATTTTAGAATCGACCGTTTTGGGATCCAATACCATAAAAACCATCTCGGTAAAATCCAGGTCTTCCTTGCATCTGATGGGCCGTATGCTACGGATGTACATGTTCTTTGTATCCCGAGCTTGCACAAGAAGTAATTCAGGGTGTAGTTCGGCATTGAAGTGTAGGTGTAAGAGGGCTCCCTTGGGAAGTAGCTTGGCAATCTCAAACAGCTTGCTCTTCGTATCTATATACTCCTTGTTAGTGAGATATTGACCGCCCATATCCCGATCATCAGGCCCTGGCAGTATCTCCAGGGGGAGATTGCCAAATATGACGTTTCGCTCCCACTCGCGGATTGCATGGATGATGTTGGCTGCGCGCTCCTCTTGGGGGCATGTTTTGCTTCTTGTCTCGCGATCCCAGGCATTTTGTAATTCCGACTTGACCAGTCTTTCGCGTTTTCCCGCGTACTGGTTAACACGCTCGCCGTCTCCCAAAGCCGCCCTGAAAGTGGAGCCGACACTCTGCTTCTTCTTCACCTTGTTATGAGAAGCCATATCGATTTCTCTGTCTTCTGCAGAATGCAACGGTAATTTACTGATTGGAAGAGGGCTCAGCGGCCTTTTTCTCTTCTTCGGTGAGTCAGTTGCAGTCATGACTAGCCTGTTGGCATCCTCTGGTGATGCGTGTCTATCACGTACAAAGCTGAATCCAACGGTCAGTTTTGAATTTTGAAACATGTTGTCATTGCTCCGAGACTTACAATGTGGGGACCAAGATGCCGCACTTGGCCAGTAATCTTGGACGGGCTCGTTGGGGCTCACTTGACGTCTTAGGGTCGCCGCCAGTGGGCATGCCGAGGATGATTGTTTGAGATGTCTATCACAGAATGCTCATACCAGTCGAATGGAACTGCAGAACTCGTGTGTGGACGATGTATGAATATACTGAATTGCAAACAAGGCCCACCAGGCAGACTTGCTAAATTGACCGGTATTATAGAAGATGAGGCTGTGGAGAATCTCCAATAGTCAAAGATACTCGGCTCCCGTACGGTGATATCTCCTCAAGCCAAAGCTCGAGCACGTATAGAAGTCTAGCCGGCCGATGTATAGTGTCTACCGGTTTCTTGCACTGGCGGCCTATTTTTCGGCCTAGTACAGTGGCAAATGAGTCAGTGACAAAGTTCACGGGATACCCCCAGTTGTAGCAGATATGGACTGCGCCTCATTCCTCCGGCTAAGAAGGCTGAAACCCAACTGATGCCTAGAGCTATGAGACACGATAGCGTGTGTGAAGTTTTGCGGTGTAGATGAACCAGATTTACGAGAATTCGCCGATGAGCCAATGTACCAATTTCATAACGGACCAAGCATGTCGCGCTCGTGTCTGGCGTTGAAGAGAAAGGGACTGCGCTGCCAAGACAATTGCGTGCCTGAGGGGCACAACAGAGAAGGAAGGAACATTGACGTACATCAGTTCACGCCTTTTGCGAACGTTTCTTCCTTCTTCTACCCACCTCAGCAAATGCGACACCGTTTTCAAGGGATTTTTTTGGGAGCAATCTGATGATGGTGCAGATATCGCTATCCGGTCGTGTTACGGAAAGGTAAGCCTGGTGGGTGCGTATGTATGTTCTGATGCTGCGAACAACAGACTATGATGGCAATGGCAGGCAGTGTCGAGATCCGCCCGAAGTCGAGGCGCAGCAGATCGAAACCTCGCGGCGGCGTCGCGACAGGCGCATCGGCTCTTAAGAGAAGC
>Ga0265797_10010388_pt1 | contig 11871 bp, 14 predicted proteins | sample P2T30metagenome_FD_192433 | JGI IMG/M metagenome (GOLD analysis project Ga0265797, IMG submission 192433) | Plant litter microbial communities from East Loma Ridge, Irvine, California - P2 T30 | ecosystem: Environmental > Terrestrial > Plant litter > Unclassified | place: USA: California... | reverse complement strand
TCGGGAAGTACGGGGTATAGATGAGCAAGTGTGTTATAGGAGAATGGAACAATGGGCCGAGACACCGCCCGAGGTCCGGGAAACTAGGCGCGTGAGGTATTTAACCGCGTTAGGCGTCCCATGCACTAGCCCCAGTTCTGATCACAGGTCATATGGCAGTAAGGAGTGGTATGCATCGGATACGACACAGCGATACTATATTGTGCGTACATGCTACTCTGCATTAGCTCTCTATATGTGCTCTAAGGTGAAGTAGTCGGCTGATGATAGCCCAAGTTCTCGGCCGCGGCTAGTGACATAGCTAATTACCTAAACAAGTAGAAATCTGCCATCGTCTCACATCCATACCAAGGCCGATGTTGTCTCCTTTGCAGTCTCCTGTACTCTAACTCGACCACTCACTTGTACACTTACAGAGCCACGAAAACTACAAACGATGGACTTCTGTTGATCAGAAGGTGCACCCGACCAGAAACACACCTACCTTTGACTAAACGCGACACGCCTTTCGTCACACACTGCGATGCGCTCACCTTCTCACCCACCTTCGTATTTTACCGTTGATCATTCCGAGACTTCCATGTCTCAATCCCCAACTCGGCCCACTCCGACCTTTCGTCAACGAAAATCATCCACAATCATTAGTATCTCACCCAACTCGAATCCAGGTTCAGACGACGGAGTATCAGCTACGTCTTCCTCGACCGGCGCCCGGTCAGTCTCGGCCTCGCCAAACAACTCAATGTCTCCTTTACCTACTCCTACCTTGAATATGGTCTCGCCAATCCCACCTTCCATGAGAAAGGAACGACGATCTTCCGATTCCGACTTTTCGCTAGCTGAAGAAGGAGAAGCAACGCCTTTGATTGGAAATGATGACGATGGGAGTGTAGCTGGAAAGTGGTATACTGGACCACTGTTCGTGACTGGTGTCAAACTTGCTGTACTATTCGTGGTGTTTACTAGTATTGTGGTCAGCACCTTTTATTGGGGTATCCCTGCCCTGGACCCAGAGGATCGGGCGGTACTGAAACTACCTCGATCATTCGAAGATCTGCAGAATCTCAAGTGAGTTGATCTGTTGTATCGTCATGAATAAGCTGATCAGTAGCTCTCTGTTTCAAAAGTACAAGGGATTGTACCCGAAGCGAATACTGGCATGTGGAGTTGTCGCATACCTCTTGTACGTCTGCTTTATCTGTATTGGACCGATGCTAACATTGCAGTGTCCAGACATTCTCCCTGCCTGGGTCCATGTACATTTCCATCCTGTTCGGTGCAGCATACGGCATGATGTACGGCCTCTTCCTGTCCTGCCTTGTGAGTCTTCGCAGTCGCCTCGGCGTCGTTATCAGACTAACCCGAAGTGCGACTCGATCGGCTCAATCTTCTGCTACACCCTGTCTGCACTCCTAGCGCCCCCGTTACTCGCCCTTCCATTCTACCGTGCGCGAGTCGAGACATGGCGCACTAAAATCATGGGCGACCCATGCAAGGGTAAAGAAGTGTCATGGGACGGAGTCGCTGCTTTCTTGATTGTCCTTCGAATATCGCCATTCCCACCTCATTGGGTCGCAAACTTTGTCGCTCCTCACCTCGGTATCGGTCCTCTATTCTTCTGGGCAACATGCTTCATTGGTATTGCCCCGGTCTCGGTCATCCACGTCACTATCGGTTCTTCTCTCGATTCAATGACTTCAGCAGCCGATTTCCATATTCTCTCTCTTCGCAATATCTTGGGTCTGGGAGCAGTCATTGTAGCTGTCCTGATTCCCGTTGGGCTCAAGCGGATCTTCAAACAGGATCTAGGAGAACTAGGAGAGGCCGAAGCGATAATCGAAGAGCACAGTGCTGTCGATGCCGAGATTGATGTCCCGGCAGTACATACCTTCCATCAAGGTCCTGTACCTGTTGAAGTCGATGATGAGGGTCGAGTCAAGCGATACCAAGCTGTCGATTCTGGTGTCATTCTCGCTGGACCATCTGCTGGCGACGAATCCCTCGATATCACGGCCGACACGAGCAAGAGGGGTCGAAAGGGTAAAGGTCGCGCGTTGGAGATTATCGCAGATGTCGACGAGACAGAGTCAGAGGAGTATGGAGTACACAACAGTCAGCAGGCTATTGTCAACAAATCAAGGCCTATGGGTGAGAAGAGGGGACGAATGAAGGGGTATGGAAGTATTGAACATGCTGCTGTACAGCGGGAAGAGGTTGTAGGTTCCCCTCGAGGTTGGCTTGGGTTACGATGATTGGGTTTCAGTCAATCCCAGTGTTTTCATAGCGTGTAGTAGTGTATACATCTGTACAAGGGTAGATCAGAGTACGTAGTAAGTGCACTTGTATGTATACTTGCTTGCATTCCCCAGCCAATGATGAAGGCGTGATTTCGGCCGATCATTCGTAGATAAGCGGAAGCAAACAACGTCGAGTCCGAAAAGTCATAAAGTCAATCTAGCCAAGCCATAGCATACACCGTGCTGGACAATCCATATACATACATAGACAAGCCACTATGTCGCTAGCAGACAGTCGGAGCTCGACGCCGACCTCGTATGCTGAGAACCTGATCAGTAATTCCAGCTCGGATAGTGTTCCATGGGTCATTCAGAAATATGGTGGTACATCTGTCGGGAAATCTCTCGACAGTATATGTAATATCGTCGAGTACGTTGTATCACCCAAAGGGTCAACGTGCAAGTCAACTGACCTGATAGATCGTATATTCCGAACTCGAAAGTAGCACTCGTCTGCTCTGCCCGTTCATCGCACACAAAGGCTCTCGGAACGACAAATCTCCTACTTCAAGCTTCCAAAGAAGCTCTTGCACCGACAAACCGGGCATCAGGATCTGCGACACCTTATTACCCCAAAAGAGTCGGTTCAGGATTCTTTGATGGTCGCGATAGAGAAAGGGACCAATCACCAGCCGCGCGGGAGCTACAAATGAATGGATCCCTCATGTCGTCCATTTCTTCATTACGGGAACTAGACCTAAGAGGAGGATCAGGAGCATCATCACCTTCACCATTCCAATCGACTGGACGAAGGAGCGGCTCTCCTACTTCGCCCATTGATGAGAAAGCTCCAGGGGCTACGAGTGAGGGATTCCATGATACTGTTGATACCATCAAGAAGGGGCATATGGAGGCCGCGAGAAAGGCCATTAGAGCAGGACCGATAAGGGATGAGCTAGAAGATGAGATTGAGAAAGATTGTGAGACGCTGAGAGGTTTCCTGCACGCCGCTCAGGTATGGTATCCTTTCTCCGTGCCAAGTGTATAGCTGATCTCGTCTAGGTGATCGATGAGATCTCTCCCCGGAGTCAGGATAGTATCATAGGAGCAGGGGAGAAATTGGCCTGCAAGATTGTCGCTGCCAGTCTCAGAGATAGAGGAATAGATTCTGAATTCGTCAATCTCGATACGATAGTCGACGAAATGCTCAACGAGCCGGCTGTCGATAATATCTTGCTCAGTTCCGGGGATCAGGGAGCGGCCCAACTCGGTCAAGACTTTTATGATCGTCTGGCCGAGGTTTTGGGGGAGAGGATAAGGGAATGTGGAACAAGAGTACCTGTCATCACTGGTATGTCACTGCTCTATCAATTTAGGCTTCGCTGACCCATAGGTTACTTTGGACCAGTTCCTGGTTCCCTACTTGCTCAGATTGGTCGAGGATACACGGATCTTTGTGCTGCTCTCTGTGCCGTTGGCTTGAAAGCTTCCGAGCTGCAAGTCTGGAAAGAAGTAGACGGCATCTTCACTGCCGACCCACGTAAAGTCCCAACCGCAAGACTTGTACCCGTCATCACCCCCGATGAAGCTGCCGAATTGACATATTACGGTTCCGAGGTGATCCATCCATTTACAATGGAACAAGTCATTCGTGCTCGAATCCCTATTCGAATCAAGAATGTCGAAAATCCAACAGGAGAGGGAACCATCATTTACCCCGACGAGAAATTCCCTAGGGGCGCCGCGACTGAATCCAACGAAAGTAGTACAGTCAATTACGAAGTTAGCAAAAATGAGTTGAAGGTCGAAACAAAGGTTCCGACCGCCGTTACTATCAAGGATAACATTATCGTCTTGAATATTCATTCGAATCGAAAGACTATATCTCACGGTTTCTTGGCTCGGATATTCGGTACACTCGACAGAGCAGGTGTTGTTGTCGATTTAATCTCAACTTCGGAAGTACACGTCTCGATGGCCATGCAAGATATCAGCTCGAAAAAGAGGTTGGATCGATTACATAAAGATTTGGAAAAGATTGGGGATATCACTGTTTCGAGGGATATGGCTATCTTGTCATTGGTAGGAAAGAATATGCGTCATGCGGTCGGATGTGCCGGTATGATGTTTACCGCTCTGGCCAAGGCCGGTATCAATATCGAAATGATCTCGCAAGGTGCCAGCGAAATTAACATCTCCTGTGGTATGTCCGCTCCTTCCTCCATGAGACCATCCTAACGAGTCAGTGATCGAGAACAAAGACTCGTCAAACGCACTCAATGTCATCCACGAATCATGTCTCAGTATCCCCACCTCCCCTACACAATACACCGCCATGCTCCATGAGTAGATCACCGGCGCTTCTTGCTCCTCTAATTCCCGTCACTATCATACATCATATATAACGCTCCAACAGCGTTTCAATAACTTGCATCATGACTATCCAACTGGTCCCATAGATTTCTTGCCATTGTATTAAATGCATATCATAGCATCTAGAATCTAACAACTGATGAATTCGGAATCGAAAGAAGGGAGATAGATGAGGCTAGTCATCGAACTTGATGCTGTGGGATTCAAGAGTAATCTCTCCTCCAGCGTAGCTCTGTTTGTTAGCTTCTACTCGCAAGCATACAACACAAATAGAACTCACTCCTCGCTTCTTCTTGTTCTTTTCCTTTCTGAATCCCGCTCCTCGTGTGACGATCAAGTCCCGAGATGCTTTTGCTCCGTAATCACTGATACTAGCTCCTGCCCGGGTCTGTAGATCAGCTAAGCTCAATCAGTGTCGCGCGAAATGTGGCTTACCCTAGCGTCGAAAGAGTTATCCATTAATCCGGGATCGTGGTAGATGACATCAGCATCTTTGATCCTCGAGAATCTCTGATTTGGGATCTTCTTAATCTCCCTCTGAACCCTAGAAGGGTGAACCTGAGGTCCAGCTCCGACTGGCTTGGTTTCCGTAACGGTAGTAACGATGGTCTCGGTGGGGGTGACCTCTTCAGTGACTGTGGTAGTCGTAGTCGTAGGGATAGCGCCGTTGGGGGCTTTGGACTTCTTGACCACCTTCTTGGATCCGGAAGAGCTGGAAGACGAGGACGACGAGGAAGATGAGGAAGAAGATGACGAAGAGTCGGAAGGACTGGGGGAAGGAGCTTTTCGCTTGACACCAGCGACTGGGGCAGCTTGAGTGGGCTTGACAGGGGCTTCAGCTTCAGAGTCAGAGTCGGAGCTCGAAGACGAAGAGGAACTTGACGAGCTGGATGAAGAGGAAGAAGCGGCCTTTGAAGCTACTGGTTTGGCGGCTCCAATTCCTGGTCGGGTCACTGGTGCCTCATCTTCCGAGCTCGAGCTTGAGTCAGATGACGAGGACGAAGAGGAAGAAGACGATGAGGAGGACGATGAAGGAGCGGGGGAAGGCGCCTTGGTGGGTTTGATAGCGACAGCGGCGGCGTTGGAAGCTCCAATTCCAGGTTTCTTGACCTCCTCCTCTTCCTCCGAGCTGGAATCGGAACTGCTGGAATCTGTCAATCAGCTATGTCTCTATATAAGAGCAACGTCACCTTACCAGAATCGTCATCTTCCTCTTCATCAGATTCGGTATCACCCTCAGATCCGCTCTCCTCAGCCTCAACATCAAGCAGACCAGAGGTGAGGGCGGTGTCGACTTCCTCGTCCGAGTCGGAGTCAGAGTCGGAGTCGCTAGATGAGTCGGAGCTAGAGCTGGAGGATTCGGCCTCGACATCAAGAGCGACGGCCTTGGCGGCTGGGGCTGCCTTCGTCTCGTCGGCAGAGGAATCAGAGTCGGAATCGGAAGATGAAGAGTCCGAATCGGATTCGGCGCCTTTCGCAGCAGGCTTGGCAGTCTCGATGGAGCTGTCGATGAGCTGAACACTGAGCAGCTTGGGGAGTATGACTCACGACTTTGAGCTTCCAGCGAGCCATGCAGCTTCCAATACACCTGCAGTTGCGATCTTTGCTTTTGTCTCTCCTTCGAACGCTTTGACTGATCGCGTCAAACCCCTTGCGACGAGGTAAGCGAGGACCGCCGAGTCTAGCTCTTACATAGTCAGCAATGGTCTCTTTGATCCATATGACTGACTGACCTTTCTCTTGAGCTGGTGCTAGCTTGACCATTGTATATAGTGATATGATGTATAGGTATGAAGAGTGGATTTCTGGTAAAATTCATGCTCAGGCACGGGCCCGGTAACGGCAATCAATTAAGTGGGGGGATGCAACATGATTCGGTTATCTACTCGTCACTTACTCCTGCTCTCTCCACTCTCTACATCATCCATACCTTGGCAGTTGACAACTTGCCAACATGCCATTCGGCTTCACTCATAAACCATTGGTGGCACTGGCCAATTCGGCCATCACTTCTTTCTTCCGAGAGATTGAAGTCATTGGATCAGAAAATGTACCCAAAGAGGGTCCCGTGATATTGTAAGTCTGACCGAGGGAGCGAGTCAGGTGACTGACGAAAACCAGCGCGTGTACCCATGCTAATATGGCTATCGATGTAAGTCAAGCTCATGCATCCGGCACACGTAGCGCATAGCTGATCAATCAGCCTGCGGTGCTGAGTAACACCGTTCCGCACGGGCTTTCGCTTCATTACTGGGTAGATATTCAGCCTTGTGTATAAGTGTAAGCTGACATCCAGGTCAAGGACTCTCTGTTTAAGAACCCCGCAGTAGGAGCTCTGCTGTACAACGCTGGAAACATCGGTATGCCCACCTATCCCCTTCGAAACCTTCAGGTACTGACTCAGTAGCCGTCGACAGAAAGACCAAGAATAATCAGAAGCTATTCAAAGGGACTTTTGATGGTAAGCTCCTATCTTCAGAGCTGGGAACCAAGCTAAATCCTAGCTTTGAGTCTTGGCGAGTCCATTGGAGTCTTCCCGGAGGGCACCTCGCACACCGAACCCCACATGATCCCACTCAAAGACGGTACCGCCTGGTCAGCTCTAGAATACCTTCGATACCTGAACGGCACAGAGGAGAATGCAGGCCCAAAGGACGGACAGCCCGCCGTCATTGTTCCTGTTGGAGTTGCTTATTGTGACAAAAGGAAATACCGAAGTCGAGTCGTGGTTCAGTATGTCATTCTGTGCCTGCGGTCTTGCTGACAACAGTTATGGCAAGCCTATCACTATGGATGCTTTCCAAGAGGAGTTTATGAGTGAAGTAGAAGGAGCCAATAAACATGCTGTCAAGAGATTGACTAGGACTTTGGAGGTGGAATTACTCAAGAGTAGTGTCAATGCCCCTGATTGGTGAGTCCTAAATTCCGCAGTGAGCTGATATCAGGGATACCGCTTTCGCCGCCGAGATGGCTCGAGAGATACTTTGGGAGAAGGACGATGATCTGAGACTTGAGGACTTTGTTGACGTTTCTCAAACGTGAGTCCTTATGATGACTGCGGTCGCGAGGCTGATGACTAGCCTTGTGGATCTCCTCTCGACTTCCGGCAATAAGAGCATCGAAGATCTCCGGGCCCTACTCGTCACGTACTATCGACTCCTGACGGCCTCTCGTCTTTCTAATCAAGCTTTGATCGATATTCCCCTCCCGCGAGATCTCGACCCAAGGCGAAAGCTTTCGCTGCCAAACAGGTTCTTACCACTCTGGCTCCTTACCAAGGATTCGCTATCATCGCTCATCCAACTACCCTTCTTCCTCTTCCCGCTCATCACTCATATTCCGATCTACATCGTCGGTATTCTTGGTGCGAGGTTGGTGGAAGATGAACTCGAGACTCAGGCTCAGATGAAGATTGCTCTCGGTCTGGTATTGTCGTTCTTGACATACCCTGTCTTATTCTTTACATTCTGGGCAATCTTTAGGCAGGTACCACTAGGATTCGTAATCGCAGCCGGAGCAGTCTTTGCGATGGGTCGATATCATTCGGCCCTCGTTGATCAAAATTATAATGCGTAAGTGGGACAACTTCACACACAAATCATGGCTGACTGATTCAGGTACAAGCGACTGCTAGCGGCCTGGCGTATCCTTATTGGCGTGTGGATACCAAGCAAATTCGAGATGTCCATTCAATCATTTACAGAGAAAGCCGCATCCTTCGCGCCCAATCCACCCAAGGTCGCCGGTCTACCGCCTTCGACTCAACCGGAAAAGTACACCAAGCCCCAGCATTTACCATCACGACGACTCGTCCGAAATGTCTTGCGCACCAGGCTCGAAGCGGTTCGCCAACTCGCTAATGTACTCTATGAAATAGAAGAGAAGGACGTGAAGCTGAATGCAAGCTACTGGCTAGCTGATTCCCATGGTGGAGAAGTCTTGAAGTGCTCGGCGGAGCATGAGAAATTACCCGAGTGGGAGAGACCGCTACTGCGAGGAACGAGAGGTGGCCGTGAAGTCGTCGAATACATCAGGAGTAAAGGCGCTAGATTAGGGTCCGGAAAGACTAAAAGTCATTGGGCTGCAACGAGCGGTGACGAAGGTGGTGGATCGGAATAACGGTACAAGACCCTGGGAGAATAGCGGTTGAGTCTCGGGAACGGGTGTCTCTACAGATCACGTTATACTTGATGTAATACAATGATAATCAGTGAATGAGAGGCTACCGAGACTGACGCCGATCCCTGATGCTTGTTGGCTTGAATGTCTCAGCGAGTATGCTGGAATCACGTTATTCATAGAACCGGAACGAGAAAAGAACCCTTTAGTGGCGTCGGAATAATCATGTACCTGAACTAGATCAAGAAAGAAGGCCGAAAGCTTGGCATGATATGTTCTGGAAATTCAGAAATTGGCGTTCCTGTGGATCATTACCTGAAAGCCTAGAAACGATGTACTGGATGCATGACTGATAGGTAAAAGGCAGACTCGGCGAAGAGATGATGTCTGACGTCTCCAATTCACTCTCTTCTTCATTCTATCCTAAAAAGTCGCCCGGTCAAAAGATAGCCAGCGGCGATGTTCAGCTTCAGATTCGGGCCTGGTGCCTTCTTCCTGCTCTGTGCTCTTTTACCCCTCGTTCTCGCCGATAATTTGTTTTCTGGATGCTATTCTTCGCTTCCCAGCAACTCCAACCCCCCTCCGACAGGAGCTGCAATGAGATCTTCCAGTGATGATTGTTCCGTGAGTGCCCCTGTCTTTCATTCTACGCTAAGGTCTGGTGCTAAATGAGTAGGCGGGATGTACTGCCAACACTCACTCGTACTACAATGCCACTTCACGACAATGTTTCTGTTCAAATGGTACACCTTGGCAGGGCAGTCTTGTCCTCGGTAACCAAGGCGCCTGTGGCTCAAACTACGATAATCGAAACATCCGAACTTCGTACATGTCGCTAAACCCACAATGTTATGCCAGTAAGCCCGCCGGGATCACGGAGGCCAATACACAACAATTCACCGGGTTAAACGGATGTCTGAACTCTTGCAGAAATGGTCTCAGGGCTACTTACTGGGCTAACAATGCTGTAAGTTGACTGGCGAGCCAATATGCAAGCACAACTCATGCGATCAGGCAAACAATTACTTCTGTTCCTGTGTGGTTCCGACTGCTTATGCAGGTGGAGCTACCTGTGGTCCACAAGCATTCTTTGTGAGTGACACGAGCTCGTGAGATAGCCCATGTGGCTGACGATGAAGGGATACTACCATACCGCAGCAGCGGCTGCATCGGGACTTACAAAGCGAAAACAAAGAGAAGCGGCAGCAGCTCGGGCGGCTGCAAAACTCAACTTCTGCCCCAGCGGCTGGACCGCTTGTTCAATCGGAGGCAGTGAAGATGGCTATGAGGTAGGGTTCGATCGCGACTATTACCAAGATACCAGGTCTGACAGGCAGTGTATTGATGTGTCGAAAGAACTCGAGTCGTGTGGTGGATGTATGGAAGGTCAATTCTACGCACCAAATGCCACTGCCGGATTAGAGTAAGTCTACCTTCATCTTCTTGAAGGCATCGGCTGATAAGATAGCTGCACTTCGATGATCGGAGCTGTCAGGGGTGGAACTACCTGCGACGGCGGACGATGTGTTGCCTTTGCTTGTAAGCGAGGGTTCAAGCTGATCGACGGTGCGTGTGTGTAATATTGTCTTCGAGTCAGGTTCTCTTTTGGGTATTAGCTTCTGGGATGGCAATCATGTACACTGTATAGATTTCTTTGCGTCACTAGCGTCGTACGAAATGATTCACACGCTTTGTAGACGAAGGGTCAGTAGACGACTGAGTCAACCCTTCAACGTAAATTACCGGGTTCCAGTGCAGGTGCCACATTATGTAGAGGCGACAGCCAGTATACGTCCAGCGCCGCCGCATCGACTCGACGGCGTTTATTCGTATGATTTTGTTGTGGAAGAGCGGGGTTTGACACATATACTTTTAGGCATTCGGCAATTGATCTCATGTTCACACGCGACGACGCGTCAAAAGTCAAAATCAATTTCCTCCTTGTCAACCACTATACAAACCAAGTACATCATGGCGTCTGCAAGTACTGGTCATCCCGTTGACCCTGTGGATGTTTCTCCTCTTCCTCCGCTGCAGGATTCGTACACATATCACTCGGCGCCTTATGGGAGTCCCGAAGGGGAAGAATGGATAATGGGTATTGATGAAGCTGGTCGTGGGCGTGAGTCACCTGCTATCTTCCCTTGGCCGAGCTGACTTCTAGCTGTTCTTGGTGCGTCGCTAGGGAACTACATCTTTGAAAGGGAGCTGAACTATAGGGCCGATGGTGTACGCCGCTGCGTACTGTCCCATGTCCTTCAAAGCGACACTGGAGGACATGGGTTTTGACGGTACGTATCACATCTCATTGCTTTCTCTGCCTAGCTCGACAAACGCTTACGTGTAGACTCCAAGGTACTAAGCCATGATGTCCGCCAGAGACTGTGGGACTCGTTTACTGAAAACCCACCCCTATGTTATTCCTCAGCTACGCTTTCGCCGCAAGGTATATCGGCAGGGATGTTACGGCGGGTACCGATCAATTTGAACCGGCAGGCCGAGGTAAGTTCCTCTGAATCGCATGTTCTCGACAGAGCTGATGGTCAGGAAGCTACGATCAGCTTGATCAAGTCTGCATTGGACCGGGGAATAAACATAAAAGAGGTACGTTCTCCGTATGTTATGAGGATGTAGAACTAATTGACCAGTGTTATGTAGACGCTTTAGGTCCTGCCCCACAATGGCAAGCCCGCTTATCGGTCATATTCCCAACAGTATCATTCACAGTCTGCCCAAAGGCCGATTCGCTATTCAAGATCGTCAGTGCAGCTAGTATCATAGCGAAAGTCACGAGAGATCGATATATCGAGAACTGGAGGGATGCAGAGGATGTCGATGCGATGTAAGCTCCTGAGATTTAGGTCCACGCAAAGCGCTAACGGGCAGGCTCGGCGAAGGCGAACTTGACGAAGTAGCAAGAGGGAGTGGATACCCCTCAGGTCAGACCACACGATATCTCAATACTAGGCCAGAGCTGATATTCAGATCCCCGTACACAAGCATACCTCAAAGATTCAATCGATCCTGTATTCGGCTACAAGGGTATCGTTCGATTCTCATGGGCTACAGTAAAAGTTCTACTGGACAAACAGGGTGTAGAATGCAAATGGAACGATGACAATGCTCAGCAGTCGGCAAAGAG
>Ga0265797_10010387_pt1 | contig 11873 bp, 9 predicted proteins | sample P2T30metagenome_FD_192433 | JGI IMG/M metagenome (GOLD analysis project Ga0265797, IMG submission 192433) | Plant litter microbial communities from East Loma Ridge, Irvine, California - P2 T30 | ecosystem: Environmental > Terrestrial > Plant litter > Unclassified | place: USA: California... | reverse complement strand
ACCCTGTGCGGTTTGTCGATTACAAACCGAGCAGAACAAAGACAGACGCACGACACTTGCACGCGTGTCCGGACGACTTATCGTGCGGTCTGCCGAGCAATGCCCCTGCTATACACAGATATTTCTGGACGAATCGCTTTGCAAGTACATATCGACTGCTCCTTATGGTATCCAACATTTTTGCGACGCGATTTTCCACATGAACGGCCCACAACCTTGGTATGTTCGATTCGAAAAAAAAAGCACTCGATCAGAAGAGAAAGTGGGAGCGACTGCCTCAATGCCCAAAACATTTTCACCTGAGCACAAATTCCTCTACAGCATGTGCATCATGGTCGACAATGACGTCCTTCTTGGGGCTCTTGCTCGTGATCGAAAGATCGAGCATATTGAACGATTCGAAGACATACTAGAACTGCCCTTGCTCTTCTAGACTTAAAAATAATGAACGAAGAGAAACTTAGAGAAAGGTGTTTGAAAGAAACAGTGGGCATTGTGAGGAAGAAAAGCAAGACATAACCTCCTGGTACTTAGTACATTTGCTAGGAATAAAGAGAGTGGCAATCCGAATGAATGGTGTTCGGAGTAGGTAAGGTGGCACATTAGTCTATGGTAGGTAACACTACGTCATTCGCTCTACAGTAGCGCGCCCATCTATCACACTCAGTCACGAGCTACCACTACTACCCCGTCGCATGCCTCGAATTCGAGCCTCTATACACTTTACATTACGCGGGGAAAAGATTCTGCTCGCTCTAGGCTACCACTATACGTTTATATGCTTGATTGGTCGTTGACCGACACTCAGCCACATACGCACATATGCATGAGGCAGTGCTATGCCACCTCTCGTGATGGCCAGCGTTTATCCACGATGCTATATGACTAAAACTTCCATCAACATCCCTTCGCGTTTGGTGCACCCAAAGTCATCTCCTTCTTCAATCTCTTCTCTGCCTATTGTATCGTTTGTGCACATTCTCCTGATCCACATGTCGACAAGGCTGTCAAGAAAAAGCTGGCGGTTCTGCTTTTATCTCGACGAGCGCGATCCTACCAGCCGCTCGCGAAGACCGTGTATACCAGCGCTCTTTAAGAAGACACAATGGCGGCTGAAACATGCAAACACACGTACGTCCAGTCGTGCGAGATGGGACTGTGCTGCCTTGCCTGTGGGATAGTGCGCAACCCCGTCCCGAAAGCTTTCACGGGTGCATTAGAGGACGATTACAGCTATGAAGACCTGGACCGACATGCGCAGGAGATCCGCCTGGTTGTGATCCTGCCCGGGAACTTTGCCGATCGGCTTTGCTGCCGTATTGTCATCAAGAGGCTAAGCAGTTTGCCCTACTATAGCGCCATCTCGTACACATGGGCCACATATGAGGGGGACGCTGGTAAAGACCACAACATCTGGATATGCTCAAGGAATAAGTCCAAGGTCAAACGAACACTCAGGGTGACCAGCAACTGCCTTGGGGCGCTTCGGCAATTACGACGAACGAACGAAGAACGCACGGTATGGATCGATTCCGTGAGTATCAATCAAGGAAATACCAACGAGAGAAATTATCAAGTAAGCATGATGAAAGAAATCTACGAACGGGCAGCGACCGTGGATAATTGCATACAAACATCGGGCCGCGACTACTCGGGTGCTTTGGAACTCCTCGAGCGGAATAGTTCTCGAAAAGCAGAAATCGAGAAATTGCAGCCGTCCGAATTCGCAAAGAACTCCAACGTTGTGCAATTAGCAGCGCTGTTTCACCTCAGATACTTCAGTCGAGCCTGGGTCATTCAAGAGGTCTTCTGCGCGGAAACAATATACCTACACGTTGATAGCGGCACTGTACCCTTCTCGAGACCCATTTTGGAAACTCTGAATGATCTTTATGCCTCCAAAGAATCGACCGTTCCTCGCCTCGCACAGTGGCTGTCGGGATGGCGCAAACGTTCGAGCATAATCGCTCTGCTCAACATCACAATGAGGGCGGGCGCTTTCGACCCCCGCAACAAAGTGTTTTCCACAATCAGTCTCCTTCCGCGGCACAATTGATCTACGATATCGATCGACTATCTCTCCAGCGTCGAGACCGTAAGGCAGTCGTTGCGTGCATCAAAGCGTGCGGGGATCTTGATATACTCAGTCAAGCAATGCTTCCTGAGCATGCCCAGCTCTGTTCAACACCGTCATTCACCTTGGCGCACTTCGAAGAATTTCTCGGGCGAAGAGCAGTTAGCTCCGCGACAGATCGTTCGTTGATACCCGATGTTCTTCGGAGTGAAGAGTCATCGATTAGCCTCACAAAATTCGGACATTTACTTGGGTTCACCGAACACCTACCAGGAGGATACAATCCGTATACATTAGTGGAAGATCATTCGGCTAGAGTCTTCCAACTAGTAAAAACGCGCGGTACTTCTGCTAGGAGCGAAAGGCTGCCACGTGGAACAGGCTCGCCTTTGACCTACGAGATGGAAGGCATGACAATGACACCGGGCGTGCAGAACAGGTTACGCAAGCCACGTAGGCGCCCTATACTATACTGTGATCCGTACTTCTACCACGCCACAAATTGTAGCGCAGAGTGCACATGTCAATTCGACATCGAAGAAATGATCAACCGCTCAAAAAGCAAGCTCCCTCCAAACCAGCTACTCCCCCTCATACCCGTACGAGCCCACTACATCGACACCTGCCTCGACCCCCTTAACCTCAACATCATCCAATTCTTCCACGAACTCCGGACAGTCCGCGATTTCGCCAGCGCATCAAATTGGCCCTGGCTCCTAGACCTCTGCTGCACGCCCACCAAGTCCCCCTTTCCCAACGGCGTCTCCCAGCAAGACACGTTCAAAGACACGTTTAACATGCGGGCTTTTCGCCGGCTGGTGCAGGAGATGACGCAGGTTGCTGCCGGGTCGCGAGCGGGTACTTTGTTCCCGTTTTTGACACGGCGGAGCGTTGGCTTGACGCGTGGGTATTGCGCTGCTGGTGATCGGGTCTTTCTTGTTGAGGGTGTTGAGCATCCTCTTCTGCTGCGCCATGTCAGGGCAAAGGAGTATAGGGTTGTTGCAAAGTGTTATCTTCGAGCTACTAGGCGCGTTTATCCGACATTCCACCCGGAATTTTGGGGCAAGGGGCCGTATCGGAAATGGGGTGAGCCACTACAGAACATCTATGTGTACTAAGCAGGCCTGTCTGTGTTGTGCTGAAGCCGTCGCATTGTACGAGTATGGGCGAATTGGACAGCTTGATGCAAGTGGAGCCTAATTGCTGTGGAAATCAATTGGAGACTTTGATCGGTAAGTCAAAGTAGTTCGAACGATGGGAGTCTGGATTTTTGTTCCCAGGAAACGAGTGAAGCCCATACATTCAAACAGACATGGAATGGGAAGTGGTATCATACGCTTGACGCAAACGCCATTTCCATCGCCATCGCAATGCGCTAATATTCAAAAGCACTTCCTTCACTCCACCACTTCAACTCACAGCATCATACTCTTCCTCCTCGTCGCCGCCCTCTCCGCCCTAAGCGCATTCAACTCCCTCGCCTCAATCTTTCCCTCTGGTCTTTCCCCAATCTCATCCGCCTTAGCCTTGAGATCGATACTACTCGAGCTTGGCGGCAATCCCTTCTTCTCCTTCAAGCTAACCGACCTCGCAGCCGCACTTCCGGTGACACTCTTTCCCAAACTTGTGGTACTAGAGCTCTTGACATTTCCGCTTCCAGTGCGCTTGTGCAGTGTTGTTTCGGGTGGGACGGAGGATGATATGGTGGAGTGCCGGCGTGCGTTCCGCGCGGCTTTGGCGAGTTCGGTGATTCGTGTGCGGGGGTTGGTGGTGGTGTCGGCGGGAGAGGAGTCTGTGAAGTCGAAGATGGCGAGGTTGTCTTCTTGCTTTGCGGTGGAGGGCTTGGTTTTCGGTGGCTCGACAGTGCTTTTCGATGCGTTGGACGCCGGTACTGCTGGCTTTCTCTTCGCGGTACTTGTTTCGCTGATAAGGGCGGATATGGCTTTTGAAGCTGTCGAAACCTTCACTTCCACTGTCTCAGACGCAGGCGATGACTTCGATTCATTGTCCGTATCCCTCCTATCCAGCTTTTGTCTCAGTGGACTCCCAATCTCAGCCTCTTCTTCCCGTGGGCGGCCGCTTATTGCTGATACGGGCCTCCAGCCTAGTTGTTCGCTCGGCTCACGCTCGACAGAGGGCTTGCCTGATGTCGAAGGTGCGACTTGCGGCTCCACGCTCGTTCTTCGGCCCACTATTGCATCCACCAATTTGGCGTCTGGGCGTCGCATCTTCGTGTGTAAACTTGGTTCCTTGTAGCTTACTTGCGGACGAGCTCGGCGTCCCGGTCGCCCGGCGCCAATCTGGTCTGCGGCACTCAAATCTCCTGGTGGTGGCGTGTCTTTGCTTTCTGGTCGAGATGTTGATGGCTCGGTCGACGGCGGCGAGAAGATGTCCTCGACAGCTGGCGTCTGGGGTGGTTGAGCCTCGAGGTGTATTTCGGCAGTCTGGACGCGCTCTGGTATGGGGAGGATCGGTAGTTCAGGTGGGGTGATGGTCCGGCTGATGTTGAGACGAGGGCGACCTCGAGCTTTCAACACAGGTACAGCGTGCTTCTCTGGCTTCTCTAAAGCATTCGGACGCTGCTTCTTGGGCGAAACGACAGGATCGGTGTTGACGGGTTCTACACTTGTTAGCTCAGACCTCACAATCCTGTCGGAGTGCAACTTACTAGCTGCAAGTGCAGGCCGTTCAAGAGAGGACGGCCTGCCCTCCTCATTCGACGCCTCCGTCTCAGAAGCTGAAGTCGCTCTACGACTAAACCTGAACGCGTCTGGCTTCGATGCTGTCTTGTCCTCATCTTCTTGCACACTGAACTTCCGCTTCGCGCCAGCCTTCGTTGTCTTCGCAACATTCTCCTCCACATTCTCGGGCGGCGATTCGAACACAGATACGCGTCGGATGTTCAGCTTCGGTCCACTCTCTCTCCGCTTCCTACGCGTTTCGAGATTGACTGACAGCGCAGGCTCTCCTTCATCTGCAGGCTCAACACGCATTTCTTCCGCTGGCTGACTGGGATGGAAAGATATGGGCTCCTCGTTGTTGTCGAAGCGCGATACCGGCGGCGGCCCAATGTCCGGTGACTGACTGTCCGGGTCTTCCAGTATTTCTCGTAGTTCATCCGCGCTGCCTTCGTTAGCATCCCGTCTACCATGAACCTAGTCGTGAGTTCCACATACCCCATCGTCCGCCTCGGAAACGGCTTCCCCTCCACAATAGTCGGCATCATCTGATTCTCCACCTCCTGTAGACCCAATCCACTCCTCCACTGCCTCTCATCCGGACTTCGTCGTGTCGCGGCAAGCTGGCTTCTACACCGCGGCCTCTCTTCCTTCTTCATGTTTCCTAACTCCGCGACCAAGCCGCCAAGTTCCGCCATCTTTGCCTCCAGCTTCGATTTGACAGCATCGATGTTCTCAAATGACGGCCGCGACGAATGCGATTCGAGTGCATTTTGTAGCTGCAGGACTTGTTCGCGTAGGGAGAGATTCTCGGCGAGGAGGCGCGAGCAGTCATTCTCGAGGCTGCGGATGCGAATCGATTGTTGCGAGTTGGTTCTGCGTCGCATTAGCCTTGTCCTAATCCATCTGAAATCTCAACACGCACTTCGCCAGTTCGCGATTCTGCCTCAGAAATCTCCGTTTGACTGCACACAACACATCAGCGCCCATCCCATCCCATCCTCATCCAGATCGCTCTCACCAGCATCGATCGTCTCCGCTGACGGCTGCGGCGCTATCGGCGGTTCGTTCAGGCGCGCCATGTGCGGCGGGTAGGTATGTCGAGGTTAAGTATAGTGGTCGTAAGGTATGCTGTGCGTGGACGTGATGGTGTTGTAAAACGGCGGTCTCTGATCGTTGTTTCCGTCTCGTTATCGTCATATCGCTGAGAGTTGTGAGGCGTTGTTTACCTTAGCAACCACGCTAAGAAAAGTGACAGGGGTGTGCGCGAACACGTGAGTGGGGCAGAGCGCGTTGACTTCACGACCACACGACACTTCAGAGTTTAGACAATTGAAACTTTGGACGTTAGAAGAAAGCGAAGGAGAGTCAAGATGTCGAATTACGCGCGTCCTTTGCCGTCGCATCTGCGCAACCAGTCCCTAGGCGGCTCGCACCAACACTCGCCAATTCTCCTCGCACGCATCGCAGAGAAGAAGGCCGAACTCGCAAATCTCAAAGATTTACAGGCATTGAGCGGTGGCCTGGCAGATCAGATGCAGATGCTAGCGGACAAGCTGTCGACGCTGTCGGACGGTACTGAAGGTACGTCTCAAGATCGACGAATCCTGATGGACATGAACATGAGACTGACGTGTCCCCATCTCAGCCGTCGCAGCAGTCCTATCGAATTGGCACAACGTCCTGCGTGCAATAAACATGGCTTCTGGTAAGTCATCTCCCCCCACATCCATCGCAGTGAAAACATCATCTTACTCCTCCCAGCGAAACTACCAAAGCCCAAACAGGAAGAAGACCCAGAAGCAAAGCCGGAAGAAGAAGAAGCTCCTCTGCCCCAGACCCTCGTCCGCATCCCCACACAGCACGCACCTGCAGTGATCGAGCAGGCTAATGCGGGTGCTGCGCCCGAGTGAGCGCAAAGTTTGTATCGAGGAACTTGTGTCACGAGCAGATTGGAAGATGCTGGAAGCGATTGGTCGCGTATGTATTGCCTATCATCTGATTCGCGGTGGGTGACGAATCAGGTGTATCTTATATGCACAAGAGGAAAATATGCAGAGCAGCCCACCGCTGGGGAAGGGAGAGAGGACTGCAAAAAGGGGGGACACGGAAGGGAGTCACAAGTCGTGTGGTGAAGAGGGTGCGGGATGTTGTGAATGAAGATATGATTGCATGCTATCTGAAATGAGACGATGCTCATGTATGCAATCTTTTGGCAAAGTATGCTGTAAACGCCGATGAGATGCTTGCGTACTCAATGCCATGATGCACCGTGCTAAAAAGACGAAAAAAGGAAATAATGGACCGTTTTGTCTGTCCGTAATGCTAGGCCAACACACATGCTGCAAAGAGTCCGCGTCCTTTTGCCATGGACATCCAATAACTCCGTGCAACCAGCACTCCAAGTAGTCGTTGATGTGTCGTTCAGGTCGTGCAGGCCAAGTCGTATGGAGCCATCGTTCGTCACCCCAGAAAATATGTCTATGCCTGCTTCTTGTTCTTCGGCATCTTCTCGTAAGCATTGGGGCTCGGCTTGCGGCGTGGCCGACTGCGCTTCTTCGGGTTGCCAGAACCTTCTCCATTGTCGTGATCGTGGTCGTGCTCGCAATCGCCGTGGTCATGCTCGTGCGGGCGGCGACCTCGCTGATTACCAAGCCTACCAGTAGGCCTCGCCGTGCTGTTGTCTGGCTCCGAGTCGGAGTCTTCGTCGGATGAGGAGTCTGAGGAGTCGTCTGACGATTCGCCTGCCTCACGGGGTGCGTGGTAGATGCAGCAAACTGGTGGACATGTTATAGTGGTTCGATGGTGGTGTAGTGGAGTGTCCTACCTTTTGATGACTTCTTGCCCATGCCCTCATTATCGATGACATCCTCTGCCCATTGAATGTGTCTTCGCTCTGTTGGCTCGGCTCTCAACCTCAATACTCCCGACGGTGCTGAGTTACGTAGAACAGGCTGTGGCCGAGCCTCGACAGTTCTACTGCCCTCACGTGTCGGCGTCGCAGTTCGCGTTGTAGCAGCGGCTGAAGCCATATTGTTGGAAGTAGACATGATGCTATGAAGTGAGGCAGGACGCAGTGGACCCTTAAGAGCACCTACGTAATGGGGAAGTTTCGGCGCAGGGACCAGATAGAGCGTCGAGAATGTCTCGTGCACGGCTCCAAGGTGCGTGGCAGACAAAGGAGATTGTGCGATTGAGAGTGCAGCACGTCGAGGGTCAAAGAAGGGCGGGCAGCGGATCTGCAGAGGACAAGGTCGAGCTCATGTACGTCTTTGTTGGTCGTTGCTGATTTGCCCGCGTGTGACCACAAGTGAATGGACTGCCCGTGCGTCATAGCGATCGCGGCTTCCTCGGCCCATCCCCTAACGCCTGAACACCAGCCCCCCCACATGCCACGCTTCTCCACGATCGCTTGCCGTGCTTGCGATCTGGGACCAGAGAACTGCCGATGAAGGGCTACTTCCTGCAGGCAACCAATGTGGTCTTCTGCGATTGCAGCGGTTCCAGGGGAACGTCCATGGCTCGACCTGCCATTCGACCTCGTCTGCTGCGTTTTCCTCCTCACCTCTACAGTGCATGCACCGTAGTCAATGCTGACTGATTTGTTACTTCAAGGCAGAATGAGGCTCCACCAGCTAGGCCTGCAGTCGTACCGGACTCGTCGTTCTCGTGCACTTGCATTATGGAACGCTGTCGCTGGTCGTGTTTTTCAGCCGAACCAAAGTTCCTTATGCCCTTCCAAAAACCTTTTCTTCACATCATCTGCTTTCGCTCTTCCAGTCAAAACTGGCTGCGTTTACTTCCTCCTTCATCACGAACAAGACTCCCAGTGCCTGTACATCGATCACCTGTGCAATGGCAAGCTCTGACCTGGACCGGCTTGAAGGCTCCATTATGTTCAAGCGAGGCGCTAAAGATGAGCTGCTCCCTACCATGCTTGGACACAAACGCCCTCGACGCGCTCAAACCAAGTTCTTTGATTTGCCAAGAGAACTGCGCGACATGGTCTACCTGGTAGCTTTCAAAGCACATTCACAGCCACCATGCTGGTGCGACGGAGCGCGGTACAGCTTCAACATGCCCGGATTCAGACTGCTTGCCCTGGATCCGAGTGATGTGTTTGGTCATCCACACATCACCCTCAACCGGACCTTTCCTAGATGGACGGCAGTCTGCATGAACTTCCAGGAAGAAGTCACAGAGGCCTTCGCAAAGCACTTCGTCTTTCAGGTAGCAAGCGGCTACTCGTCAACGCTTCCCCAAGTCGAAAATAAGACGTCGTTTGAATCCTGTAATAGCAGTAGCTCGAAGACGCGTCACATGCGACCGGCTACCCAGGAAAGAAAGATCGTTGATCATCGCAATAGAGTCCTTCTCCGCTCCATACGCAACATCAAACTCCCAATCTTTGCAAATGCGAACCAGACTTTGAGCCAGGGGTGGAATCTCAAGCATGAATCCGGCGATTCAAGTGCCCTGGCAGCCTTCCTTGCGATCCGAGGACAATCACCAATACCGCACCTTTTCCTCGAGTAGAAATACAACATCCTGCCTCACTACTCACTCGGCATTCCAGTCTTCTCGCATACGAAGGTTCTGCATTGGCAAACTACCTTCTCCACGGTAATCATTGCAGCAACGGTGGTCCGATTAGACAGGAACACGCCTAACTTTGCCGCCCGGGGATCTTCACGGAGTGCCGCGGTGGAAGCAAGGCAATTCTTTGACACGACGAACGTTTATATGTGGTACATCTACTGGCTGCTTCGCCGCGGTCCTCTGAAGGCGGTCCAGTTAAATTTATGCACGCCTAAAATATACTTTTAAAGCTCGCCTTCCTGCCACTTTTCTACTACCGCTATCCTCCGTCCACCCTTTACAAGCCATGTCGAACTCCAACACACCGTCACAACCTATTTTAAGGCCGACCCTAGTTTCAGCTCTTCATTTCTTCGGCTTACCGCCCGAGCTACGCGATACCATCTACTCCATAGCCCTCGCATCACACCCTACAATCAACGTCTTCTACTTCCACGCCTTCGAGCTTGTCCCATACGCTCTCGAACCCACCTGCAACAACCACCGCACCACTGCCGACTAATGCACGAGGCAACTGCCCAACTGGATGCTCACAAGCAAAAGCCTCATGGACGAAGCAACAAGAGTCTTATTCAAAAACACCGTGTTCGAACTCGAGCCAGCCCAACCCGGTCGCTTAATCCCCGACTTCCCACAACCCCGAAGCTACCAAACCCGCGCCTTATTCCGGTCCATACTCACGCTCGTAACACGCCCTATATCCAATCTGTTCTTTAACCGCGAAAGTACTGCAACCATGCGGTTCGGCGAACTCAACGAAGAAGCTCTATTATCTTTTGTCTCACGCGTTGGGAACGACATGCGTATTCAGAATCTTCAGCTCGAATGGAACTGTCTACTGACCAGCCACTTGACCTCCGACACGCCGATATATGATCTTGCTGCGCTAAGGCGATGGTATGGCATGTTTCCGCGCGTCACGACTGACGCTAGTATCAGATACATTGCCAGACTGGCCGTCGTAAATAGACGAAATGTTTACTCGGAGCGGGATATTGAGGGTGCGAAGCTGCGTTTGTGGGACGCTGACCAGCGTTGCGCACGGATGCTTGTGGTGAGTAGGAGTAGTAGTAGTAGTAGTGGTGAGGAAGTAACGTGTTCGAGGAGCGAGGAGGAGTATGAGGGGAATTATGGCGTTTCGAAATGTTCTAGGGCTTTTGAAGCTGTTTCGGGGGATACGAGGCCGACGACGAGACTAGCGGCGGCCCCGAGCAGGCGGTAGGTAGAGGCTGTTTTGTCGAAAGTCATGTAATTTAATGTTATGTATGTGTGACTGAGACTGGGTTTTGTACAGGTATTCACGGGATTCTGCGTTGCTTGCTAAATTAACTATCACTTCTGGAAATCACAATTATACCAGAGCCACGGCTGAATCTAATCCACAAAACGAGAAATGTCTCTTCTGTTCACAGAAGTTCCGGTATCAGCAATGGACATGCGCCCGAGATTGTACCACATTAACCTCAACTTGTGTACTGCCGTTTCTTTGGATCTTCCAGTAGAGATTCACACAAGCACAGTTTACTCCGAGCCCTTTCGGTCCCAAACTCAGCGCATGCGAGCGCTACAAAGCACAAAAGCTACCTATACATGTTCGGCAGCGAGTGGGAATGCCGAAGACGTATCTTCTCCTACTCCCTCTCTCGAATAAGACATTGTTTTCTTTCTCGATCTTTCCTTCACATTGTCCCATCACCAAACGCCATGAAATCCCCCTTCACCTCCAAACTATCATGCATCAAGCGCTTCTTCCGCAACAAGAATCGTCAGGCCCCCGTCCCAAAAGACATATCTCCTCCGACAACGCCTTTCGATCCCACAAGTCTCTCTTTCTTCTCGCTCCCGCGAGAACTCCGCGACATAATCTACACTTACGCCCCAGCCACTCACCAACCCTCCTTCTTTGAACAACACCGCAGAATCCCACTCTTCACGTCCCCAGACTTTAAAATCACGTACACGTCCCGTTGGCACGAGCCACCGCTTGGGCGCTGGATTCTAACGAGCAACCGCTTCTTCACCGGAGCAATCGACGTCTTTACCAAGGACCGCGCCTTCACACTACGCTGCCCAGACTTCTCGCAAGCAGAGCAACCCTTGTCGTGCCCGCACGTCGCGTTCCTGCGCGCGATACGTGCGGTCGAAATACCCGCTGCGCGCAACGAGCATGACGACGCGGTCATGAAGTTCAGGGCTGAAGACAGACATTGTTTGCGCGCATTCATGTGTGTGCGGGGGAGCGACGCAAGGCGATTGGATATACACGATATACACCTGCAATTAGACTTTAATGTATGTGAGTCTGCGTTTGGCGAACATATATCCAGTCCAATCGTGTTTGAGTCCGCGCCACTGGATGAGTGGAGCGGGTGTTTTGGCTTGGTGTCGATAATGCCGGTGCTTGTTGCGAAGTGGTGGATTCAGGGGGATAAGGGTGAAGTTGGGGATGAGGAGGTGGAGGGGGAGTTGGGGAGGGTTGCGGAGATGGGGGGTAGGAGGTTTGTGAGTGGGAGGTTTGTGAG
>Ga0265797_10010386_pt1 | contig 11873 bp, 9 predicted proteins | sample P2T30metagenome_FD_192433 | JGI IMG/M metagenome (GOLD analysis project Ga0265797, IMG submission 192433) | Plant litter microbial communities from East Loma Ridge, Irvine, California - P2 T30 | ecosystem: Environmental > Terrestrial > Plant litter > Unclassified | place: USA: California... | reverse complement strand
ACGGAGAGCGTAGAAAGCAATCGAGTGTTTCCTCTAACGCTTTCCATAGCCGTTGCAAAAAGAGACAACGGCACGCGATGTAGCAACTTGTAGATACGCGAGTACCTGTTCCCTTTGTTACCCAAATTCGATCCCCTTCTCAAGAGTACTTTTCATCCAATCTGACTATTTCAGATCTTCCTCAACACCATTAACGATAGTGCTCTCTCACTGGCATTCATGCTTCTTTCCAATTGATCGACGCTGATCCTAGCGCATTCGCAGTGTAGCACCACGGAGAGCACACCTGGCTCGACCCCGTTCAAGATGTATATCTCGCTGGCAATCACACTTTTTCCCCAATCGACCAACGTTGATACCAGCACCTAGGCATTCGCGCGCCGCGGAGAGCACTGTAACTTGAACTGCTCGCGAGACGCATCTCTCACTGGAAACTACGCTTCCCATCCGGTCGAATGATGCTGATCGCACGACGTCAACATTGCAGCACCGCCGAAAGTGCACTATGATCGAACATCTTCAGCGCACCTCTCTCACTGGAAAACTACACTTTTCATCCGATCGGCGTCAGACGATCGCAGCACATTGTCGTCGCCGCGCCGTGGAGGATACGCAATGTCTGATCACACTTGAGGCGTACCACTCACTGGCAAACCAGCTTCTCAAGCATTCGACCGACGCTGATAACAGCACAATGACTTCCCAGCGCCGCGGAAAGTACGCCATGTTCGATGGTGTTCGGCTCATTCCTCTCGCTGGTAACTAGACCTTTCCTTCCGTCGAATGACGCTGGTAACAGCACAACCGCATCTGACACTCACGAAGAACAGACTAATCTTGGCGGCATTCGAATGCAGCTCGCACTGGCACGCTGGCTTCTCTTTCTAGTTGAGGGTCGATGGCAGCAGAACGATAGCACTGGAAGCGCTCCGAGTGATGCAAATTAAGAGCGAAATCTCTAGCCGCATGAAGCTTAATAGCGTCGGTGGAGGTGATACTCTAGGGCTTCATCCGATCCTAGCTGTGTATCGCCATTGAAAGTGAGGTGTTTAACGACGAGCATCTCAATAGTGGCAGCATTTTGGAAGGTGATACCTACGGGCTTGGAAGTCATCCAGACTGACATTGCCACTGAGAGCGAGCTGTTCAAACACGCACATCTCAGTGGTTTCAGGGACTGGTTAAAGTGGTATCTACGGCTTCAAGCGAGCCCAAGCCTATGTTGCCACTGAAAACACACATCCAGTGCCGCCAGCAATGAAGAAACATCTACGCCTCTCAAGCGCGTAGTAAGCACTAATCAAAACAGTTTTGAGGCGCATTCACTAACACACGCAACAGAAGAAAACCGCAGTCCGCTTGCACGTCAAAATCCAGGTCTTCCTTGAGCCTGGCAGCAGACAAGCGCTCACTTTCATCAACATTCACGTAAATGAGGCCGGCGCTACTGCATACGATGGATTCGACGGCGTGCAAGAGCTTCGCCGCTTCGTTGTCTCCCAAGAATTCCTCCAATTCTTCGACTGCTTCGATCAGAACTGGACCTCACAATTGCGCCTTAAGGGAGCAATGACCTTCATCCGTGACGAGTTTCTGGATGGGGACGCTCCTGAAAACTATCCACCGTCCATCGACCAGATTGACCTTCATGCCGTGCTAGAGAAGTACAAATATAGCAACAAAGAGCAAGCACAAAGACAGAGAAGCCTGGCCCATCTGTTGATTTTGATGGCTGACACCTTCGGATCTGGTGGTAGATCTGTCTCTGACATCGATGGCGGCGAAGACGACATCTTAACCAGCCTGACGGGCAGGTCGGGACGCAATTATATATGGCATGTCCCGGTTATGCCTGATGCAATCCAGGTGCTCCGTCAACGCTGATGCCTTCTGGATTCGATGAGACTGAACTTGAGCCGTACAACCGGGCGTACACGTTGCTGACGTACCTCGCATACTGTATCGGCTCAAAGTCACACTGGCCCAAGAGGTTTTAAAAGCCTGAATGGGACGCCAGCGTACAGGTCGACAAGCACTACATCCCACATTGGATGAAGGAAGCATCTTCTACAGCCGTGATTCAAACCCCGTTTGCCGAGGCCCACAAGCAACTTTCGGCGCGCAAGATCCAATTGAAGTGGCTAAAAGGCGCTCCTGGCACGAACGAGGAAGAGCGTGAGCTCGATGAATACCTGAACGAGAATGCGGACTATGTGGAGGTACCTCCCGTGACAATGGAATGTGTAGGAGATCCTCGCACACAAGAGCCCGAAGAGTTCAGGGACATCATCCGCCTCCAGTACAACTGCGAGGAACTCAAGATGCAAATTTCGCGCCTCCGGATAAAGATCAAGCCTGACCGGGTGGACGACGATACTCCCGGTATCCTGACTTTCGACCTCATTGACAGAGACTGGAAGAAAGTCTGTAGCGTCATCGAAAGTATGCATTTGGCTCCTCTCACTGGTGAAGTTAGGATTTGGATATGACGGAGCCGACGATATCACCTTCAAGAATGGCATACCCCAGCGAGAGACCGAGATCGAAGGAAGACTCTCTCACTGGTCAAGTCACCTTTTCAATGAACTGGAGCCGATGATATTACCACAGGGGACGGCTAGGCCGAACGAACCTTTTGAATACCTGGTCTCAAAACGAATGAACATCATTCGATTCAAAATGTGGATTAAGCGGTTATGCATCTATCACGTGGCTTTGTAAGGCTCGTACCAGCAGCATGGTACAATCAGAAAGAAGGGCATGCCATCGAGAGTACCGACTCAGTCGTAAGGCGTCTCTTGGGGGTCTTGCACGACATGCGCTCATACCAGCAGCACTGTACGTCCAACACCGAAGGTTTACAACTGAGAGCATCATGATCCAAAAAATGAGGTTGTCGTCTACTAGATATAGCCAGAGTGTGCCCTTGCCGATCGCTGTGTTCATTACGTTACTGTACACGTGGATTTTGAAGTCGATCGACCATTCGTTGAAAACTTTACTACAAATATGCATAACGGACTTTATGCGCTACATCTCACTATCTACAATCGCCTTGCTGTGTATGTCGCGATCGCAAAACAAGCTCGATTGTTCTGTGTCCGAATTGCTTAGTGACGGAGTCGCTTGTCTCCGAACCGGTGGGATCTTGGTTAGGATACTCCTCATCCTTACACTCGTTAATGGCCTCATCCTCATGTTCGACATTGCTCTCATCCTCGTCATCACCCTCATACTGTTTGTCGCAATCGTCATCGTAACCGGCTTTCTCCTTCTTGATGCGAGCAAGTAGTTCGGCGTTCTCCCAGCCCGTCGAGCTTCGGTCGGAAGATGAATCCTCATACCCGTCCTCGCTTAACTCCCCGTCTTCGTACTGTTCATCGTCATCGAGACCGTCTTCCTCCTTTCTGATGCGAGCAAGAAGATCCACCGAGATGACTCGGAACGGATCATTATTGCGAAGTGTCTGTTGCTCGATCATAACAACATGTTCTAGAAGCTCCATTGCTTTCCGAGTCTGATTGTTACCCCAATACGCACGCGCCAGTTCATGCTGAGATGCCAACAGACCATGATCGCCCTCGGGCAGCCCCTCTTTCATCTTCACTACGTGCTCTAGTATCTCAATCGCTTCTGTGATCCGTCCGTTGTCCTGGTATACAGACGCGAGTTCATGCTGAAATGCTAACCGACGATCATGACCCTCTGACAGCATCTCCTGCATCTTTACTACGTGCTCCAATATCTCGACCGCTTCTGTGATCCGTCCGTCGACAGCATATGCTATCGCGAGACTGCACTGAGATTCTAATCGATCGGGATGGTCCTTAGGTAGCCACTCTTGCATCGCTACCACGTCCTCCAGTATGGCGATTGATCCAGCAAGACGTCCGACGCCTCGATACGCATTTGCAAGATCGTGCTGAGCTGATGTTCGGCTCGGATGATCCTTCCGCAGCCTGTTTTCTTGTACTTTTACAACTTGCTCTAGTATTTTGATTGCTTCAGTGGGCTGGTCATCGTTCCGGTATGCATTCCCTAGCAGATGTTTTGCTGTTGCGACTGGTGATTGCTCAAACTGGTCAAATGATAATGTTTCCGCCTGGCTGACGAGCTCTAAGCAGATCGGTAACCTTTCCATGTCGTCCGTACGGGCCATCTGCCACGCATGGATGTTCCAGATTCTACAGAGCCCCCACGGCTCAGGGGTCATGTTCTTTTGCCAAGTGGAAAAATTGGCCTTGCAGTGACGTACAATCTGCTCTGTAAATGGTTGCCAGTACATGCTCCCTCTCGCAGAGAGCGCGAGCATCGAAGCAACGGCTGTCCATGCCTTGCCAGGATGCAAGACTCGCTCCCTCGCCCAAGTATGCACCAGCAAGTGAAGCGACAAATAGTTCCTGGTTCGCTCCAGGCTCACAAGTGACAGCCGTCCAAGGAGAGCCCGGGCTTTTCGAAACAGCTGTATGCGTCCGGCGGGTGGCAGAGGTGAGAATATAGATCGGCTCTGCGTAACGTGCCAGGCAGTGAGGTGCTCAATATCACCATCCTCATCTTTACCTTCGAATTCGGAAAGGACGGATTCTTCGTGCTCCCACGCCCGCACGAATATGTCTTCCGATACGTCTTGGTGGTGCATGAAGCCCAGAATGTCCAGAAGCGCAAGAGCAGCTTCGGCCGTCGGATCAGTCGACGCTAAGCTCTTAAGAGAGTCTGCAGAGACCTCGAATGTGGTGCTGACTTTGAGGTACCTTGCCTGCTCTGACTCCGTTTCCAGGAGCTCCTTCTGGGCTAGTCGAGTATCAAGGGCATCGGCATATTCCACCAGCGAGTAGACAGCGCTCCGAATAAGTGAACTTGCGGCGTTTAGGGCGAGAGGATGAAAGTCAAGGGCATTGGCGATTTGTATTGCTTGGCGGATGGTCTCCGGACCGCGCTCCTCGATGTCTGATGCTTCCAGGATAAGATCGACTGCAGAATCTGTGTCCAAGCCATCCAGCCGGAAGAAAAGCTTCTTTCTCTCCGTATCCCGTAGATCAGCAGACGCATACTTCCTGGCATCGGAGAGCCTCGTCGTCAGTATCACGCTTACTTGAGATCCATTCGGTATGTAGCGACTGTAGTCCGTCTTCACGTCGTCGCAATTGTCCAAGACAAGCAGCGATTGCCATTCGGAACTAGCAAGCTGATCCTTGGCGCTCTCTGAGGACCATCCGCACTTTTGGCTGATTCTCTCGAAGTCGGTTCGCGCGGAAGCTTCGCTCTCGCAATCCACCCAAAGGATAGCCCGGTATCTGACCGCTGGTTAGCACTTGATCCGCCATTTTGCCACGAGACAGTGCATTACCTTTCGCGAAGTGCTCCGTCATTCTTGTCTACGAATTGCAAAATGGACTCGCTTTTGCCGACGCCCCCCATGCCTGAAAGAACACAGACAACTTGTGAGCGAGATTCTGGATCCCCTGGCGACAGTAGGCAGCTTGCGAGTTGATCCAGGATGTGAGTGTACCCAAAGTACTGGGGATTCGAACGCCGAGGAATTAGCCAGTGCCGCTCAAATGAACGGGTCTCTACTCTGGGTGTAGGGGGAATCTCTATCGGAGCTGAGAGAATTAGCGGACTTGTATTTCAACCATCTGATATAAAGAAGAACATGCTGCGCGGAAAGACGACTGGAAAACGCCTTCTCATTGGCATCGTTGCACTCTTAGCGTACGAGAGCTGCCGGCATTACTGTTTGCTGATAGTGAGACCTCGCAGACACTCGTACGCCCGACGTACTCTCTCAGTGGTCTCGCCACGATGTCGGAGGGTGAAAGTCTCCAATACCAGCATACAGAGATACTCAGACCAGTGAGAAACTGATCAGATAGATTTACTGACCTGCATGTCGCCGATCTGGAAGGTCAATCTCCTCGATCATAGCGGCAGCGCAAAGCGCAGCCCTCGCCGCTGGATATCCGCGCCATTTCTTATTCTTGTGACTGTCCGCGTAGTCGACGACACCCTTGACAACGATCGTCCCAAACACCTCCCAAGCGCCGGCTCCCTCCATCTCAAAGCCGATCACATCGTCCTCTTGGATCAACAAGTCCCGGCGATGCCCGCTTTTCATAACGGCGTTGCCCGAAGCATATCGCCCAAAGTGGATCTTTGTGTCGCGCACCTCGTTGCTGTGATGCGACTCGCAGCCGAGCTCTCGACAGCTCTCCGCGAGCGCCTCTTCGCATACCTCGTGATACCACTCAGAACATTGACTGCACTTCGCGCACTTCTCCGGGTCTCGGTGTTTGTGGCGATACCCAAGCCCATAAACATCGTCTGTGCCCGGACCGGGGTGCTCATGATATCCATCCTCGCCCGTCTCGAATCCGTCGCAGAGAGCAAGGTCGACCATCGTTTTCCGCAGAACTCGCCGGAAAGCCATGCTTTTACCGCGTACGAACTGATTGACGAAGTTGGTGACCTCCGCAGGCGCTCGCGGAAGCACACTCTCGACGTCTGTCCGCCTCTTGAAGCCGTTTTCGTGTTCTCTGCCGAAATCGTACTCGATCACCTGCGTGCTGACTATGACGTCTCCTAGGTGAATGTCCGACTCTTTCCAGCCGTTCTTTCCATACAGGAAAGGCGCGCCTCCAGCGATGCCCACCACGAAGGCGTACAAAATATTCGGAAAGCTGATGCGGAGACCTCGCGCGAGATCCCTCGTGTTGGTCGTTCCCATGTTCCTAGGAGCAACCAGAACAACTGGCTTACCACCTATCTCGCCGACGGTGTAACTGTTGTCATCACCTGGCACTTTGCCATAGGAATGGCCTTCATCTTTAAAATCTCTTGTCATCAAGGCCTCGACCGTGTCGCGTTCCTCGGGGAGAGCGCATATAATTGCGATGGCGAAGTCATCGCGAGACGCAGGCAAGGGTGGTCGCTGGGGTGTTGCCATGGAAATGGCGTATTCGATGAACTAATAAGAATAATGTCCAGTTGATCGGCTGTATCAGGGAGCAGCGGCTATTGTACTGTTGCGGTGGAGGGTCTTTTTTCTAAACACGCAGAGAGTACACGTGAGATGCATGACAAGGAAACTACTTCCCTGCCTCAGAGGGCATACGAAGGTACAGCCACCGAGCTGCATGACTGAAGCGAGTTACTGCATGAAGGCGCTACATGCTGCATCCATAGCGTCCGCATGGTAACGCTTACGGCCTGACCGAACGTCTTCAGCTACATAGTAGCCGATAGAGCGTTGGCTAACTTACCAAACTTCCTGTAATCGAGCAATAATTAGCGGAGCCATCACCGGAGGATCTCGTGAATTGTTCCACTCGCCCCGGCCACTATGCTCGCTACCGATAAGAGTTGGCACAGACATCAATCAGCGGGGTGGCGCGTTCGCGTTGGTGTTGGGATCGGGGGCGGAGTTGGGGCTGGTTGTAGAACGCCGCCAAAGACGTGCTTCTACTAATGCTTGTTAAGGTACCTCTTACATGACTGCTAGTCACGGGAGCGCACTCTCGGCTCGTGCTGCATGGGCTTTAGGTTGGGTAGAAATTCGTGCGTGAACAATGATGGTGAAGTGTGGTTATGGCTGAGGCGCATCATTTATGGTTAGGTCAAATGTGCGTGTCCAGATGGATCGAGACTTTTGTCAAACACGGAGCGCTCCTTTCGGAGAAACAATTGAGACTTTGAATCGTGTCTCTTCTAGCAACAAGGTTATTAATTCGTCAGTTGGCCTAGAAAATGGTCGTTGGGGAGATTTTCGTGATCGCATACTGTACAGAGGAGACTCTGCACCGACGAGCAAGGGAGGCCATTCAGCCGCGACACAGAGTCATTCGATGACACCACTGTTGTTGCTCAATTCCATCAAGACGCACACCCGCCATTTAGAGATACATGGAGGCTCTGCGAGCTCTCCGCGGTGGCCATGGTCTTATTGTGCTGCTACAAGCACCAATCGACCAGATGCACCGCGTGTCTGCCAGTGAGAGATACGTTCAAACTGGTGTGCTCTCGGCGGCGTCATCGTGCTATCATGCTAGTATCAACAGCACTCGACTAGAGAAACAACATGCGTGCCAGTGAGAATCGCGTTTGACCTCGTCAAACTCTACAGCACTTGAGTCGCTTGGAAAATCCTATCGCAAAACATCGCTTCACGGAGAGCTGACCACATACGCGTACCACCTATGAGCACGCATACGACCCCGGTAACATGCGAAAGGACTGATGCCAGCGTCTCAGCCTGGGCAAAACCCAGCCCCACTGCGCACGGCATCCTGCATGACACGACTCCGGGCGGCTATACTCGAGTTCTTCGCGTCATGGGCATGAATAAATGTACCTGTGTATATCTTTGATCAACCAGGTTCCCAAGACGAAGTCGTTTGCAAGATGCAAATCCACGCCTATCAGCGCCAAGCGGCAATTGCCACGCCACAGCAAAGGTGGCAGAAAATCTCACTGGATCTCAACGGAGTCTGCGGCCATGTTGGGTCAAAAGACTCGTCGATAATCGCGTAGGTTCACGCGCCCTAAGTCAAGCGCATCGCCAAGCTTACGGCATTGACAATGGCGACACGTCTGTAGCTTTCTGAACTGCGATGAGATCACTTCTCAAGGGCAAAATACGCACAAGCGGCTATCTGCTACATTCGGCATACCGTCTCTCTTCTGGACAGAGCTTTGCCAGGAAGCAAGCGGCTTCTTTTGGGCCAAAGAGGAAGCTGGTCAATCTACGAACAGCCAAGACTCATCCATCGCGACATGGTTTCGATTTCTCGTCAAACACGGAGCTTCGTCTTCCCGGCCAGCACTACCATCGTTCGCATACCACTGGGAAAAATTAGGCTTCGCCAGCAGCTGGACTCCACAGAGAGGCCTTGTGATGCTCTGCTTCGACGTCCCGGCGGACCTCCAAGAAAGCATCGGGAAAGAACTCTTGGCCGAAGACGTCGCACAATATGGACAGGGACCGTTTTCCCTACACGCAATCCTGATGCTGCGAGTTGTGGAGAGCTTCGATAAAGCTGTGTGGTCGTGGAGAGACGTCGTCAGAGATTTGGAAAAAACTCGTGCGAGCGACGATGCGTTGGAGAAGCGCAGCTTCGAGCATATGCATGAGACCGCGCGGCATGTCATCCACTGCTCTGAGATGCTGGAGACAGCTATCTCGGTCGCTGGAGGTCTTGTGAAGGAAGTCCGCGGATCGCCTTCGTACCAGAGTGATCATACCTGTTTGACGATCGTCAAAGATCTTGAGTTATCTGTTTCGCTCCTGACAAGTTTGCGAAATCGATCGCAGGCGCTCGAAAAGCGTCTGGAGAACGAGATCAATCTGGCAAGTCAAGTCTTCGTCGATTCGTCGTTCCAGAAGCACGCTTTGCTGACGCGTTCTATACAGGCACTCCATCTGAATGCTCGACACGACGGTCTAGTCACGAACCGGATCGCAGAGCTTGCGCACCGTGACGGCGAGATCATGAAAGGTATCAGCATCCTCGGCATGGTGTTCTTACCAGGGACATTCGTCAGCGTAAGTCTCAAACTCCGCGATCCGATTCTTCCCTCAATGAATGGCCATTGATCGGACGACCAGGCAATTTTCAGCATGAGCTTCTTTGGTCTCTCCGATGGCAATGATGGATCCGAGAAGTGGACCTTATCAAAGCAGTTCTGGATGTATTGGGTGGTCGCGTTGCCTTTGACGGCACTCACGCTCGTGTTGTGGTATTGTTGGCAGAAGGGTCACATTCGGCGAAGGGTGAAAACGAAGCCATGAAGATGAAGCCTCGGGCGGCAACTCCTTGGCTGATTGGACGCGGAGCATCCCGCCGCTAGTTACTGCACTTCTCATGCAGCGTTGCATGGTATAACCAAACGAACCCTTGAACAGAAGCGATTGAACGACTAGGGATCGATAGACTCATTAAACACAACCCCCTAGCACTACAGACATGTAAAGCTCACTCATTTGGATCGAATTCTAATGTGATTACCAGCTTGACCACCCCAGTGGGAGTGAGATTTGTTGCAGGCGATGAATGGCTTGTACACGTCACAAACAGCGTTGTGTATCTTCAGGACAGTGGGAATTGTCACCTTGAGCATCGACATCCCTAAGAGTTAGATACTGCTGTTTATTCTGCCCCCTAATGTTCGACAAAAAGATGCCAGAGGAACATAAAGGGTTAGGGTTGGGGTTGACAGGACGACTGGACTTCGTTCTCAAGGAACAAGTATTTCATCTGGAGTCTCGATGAGGACCACAGCATACTAGTCGTCGTCCGTTACTTGTTACAATAGTTTGCACGGGTTGAATACCCAACCCCCAACCATCATTCACGTGTCGATAGCGGAACATCCAACATGTTGGCGGATTGCTGATCCATCAAATGTTTAAGGAATAAATGATTTGATGTGTGCGTACTAACGAGAGAACTGCGCATCGTTTGATACCATAGGATGCATAGGGATTGTGTCAATCGTTGCTAGATGCGAAGATATACATACTCAAGAAGTCAAGAGCCAAGACCCCCAGGGCTGGTCGCGTGGCTGAGGGGCTGACGACATGTGGGTCTCGGTTTGGAGAGCGATGTTCGCATCGCTGAGCGATCAAGGCAGCCGGCTCGAGTGCGCCTAACGACAACTACCTCATTTCCAAACCGTACCTACCTTCTCCCCTTACACTCTCAATCACAACCTCAATCTCGACTGGGTACAGCAACCCGGTCAAAGCCTTCTCTATACTCCTCCTCCCACAAGAACCCCACCAAGCCTGCCTCCCGCGAGTGCAAGCTGTTGTCTTCTGGCCCGCCATGGCCTCACTCAATCTCTCCCAGAACGGCCCATCCATCTCGGCCTCCTACCAGAAAATCGTCAACTCGCCTCCTCCCTCCAGCGCCGCCGCCAACTCGCCAACCTATGGCCAATGGGCAATCTTCGCAGTCCAGGCGCCGCTCGCCAATGCCTTCCAGCCGGATCCGAGCAAGGAAAGCGTACTCAAGGTCCAGTCCACTGGCGAGGGTGAACTGATCGACATGATCGAGGACTTCTCAGACGGAAAGATCCAGTTCGCCTTCCTCAAGGTCAAGGACACCAACTCCGGCCTGCCCAAGAACGTGCTTGTTTGCTGGTGCGGCGAGGGCGTGCCCGAAAGGACCAAGGGCTACTTTACCAGCCACATGAACGCTGTCTCGAAGCTGCTTCACGGATACCACGTACAAATCACCGCCCGCTCCGACCAGGACCTCACTCCTGAAGGCATTGTCCGGAAGGTCGCGGACTCTTCTGGATCAAAGTACGGCGGCGGCAGCGGAGACGCTCCTGCGCCCTCTTCATCTGGACCTAGACCTCCAGTTGCGTCGAAGCCAACCATGCCGACCAAGAGCTTCGGAGCTACCGGATCGTACTCTATGGGTGGAAGGAGCAGAGCGCCTGCTCCCGCGGCAAAGGTGGACGCAGACGGCTGGGGCGAGGATGCCCCACCAGTGTCTCGCTCGCAATTGGAAAAGGTGGGTTCGGCATATCAGCCTACAAAGGTCAACATGGCCGCTCTACAATCTGGACCGGATGCATCGAGATCAAAGGGACCCGATTCGGCACCCAGCGATCCCAACGTGGTCAAGGGTGGCTACCAACCTATCGGCAAGGTGGACATTGGAGCCATTCGCAAGCAAGCACAATCTGTTCAAGATGACCGCCCCACCGCTGTCAAGGGTGCTTACGAGCCTATTGGAAAGGTCGATATTGCCGACATCCGCCGCAAGGCCCAAGGTTCCACTGCTGCACCCTCACAGCCTAGTCCTCCACCTGCTCCGGCTGCTGAGGAGGACGAGAGGCCAAAGTCCCTTGCCGAACGCTCAGCAGCT
>Ga0265797_10010385_pt1 | contig 11873 bp, 9 predicted proteins | sample P2T30metagenome_FD_192433 | JGI IMG/M metagenome (GOLD analysis project Ga0265797, IMG submission 192433) | Plant litter microbial communities from East Loma Ridge, Irvine, California - P2 T30 | ecosystem: Environmental > Terrestrial > Plant litter > Unclassified | place: USA: California... | reverse complement strand
CGCGCCGAACGTGCCCGATGCGAACCCGACGGGCGACCACCGGCGCACCTTCGAGCTGCCCGCCTCGTTCGAGGGCGCCGAGCGCGTGCTGCTGCGCTTCGACGGAGTCGAGTCGACGGCGGTCGTCTGGGTCAACGGCGCGCACGTCGGCGTCGGCGTCGGCAGCCGGCTCGCGCAGGAGTACGACGTCACGGATCTCGTGCACCCCGGCACGAACACCGTGGCCGTGCGGGTGCACCAGTGGTCGGCCCAGAGCTACGTCGAAGATCAGGATCAGTGGTGGCTGCCCGGCGTCTTCCGCAGCGTGTCGCTCGAGGCGCGACCGGTCGGCGGCATCGACGACGTCTGGCTGCGCAGCGAATGGCACGGGACGGCCGGCGAGACGGCAGGAGGCGCGACGATCGTCGCCGAGATCACCGCCGGCCCCGCCGCGTGGCCGGTCACGCTCGCCGTCCCCGAGCTGGGCGTCGACGTCACGTGGGAGTCCCCGGCCGACGTCGCGCCGATCGAGCTGATCGACGTCGAGCCCTGGAGCGCCGAGGTGCCGCGACTCTACGAGGCGACCGTGTCGAGCGCCGACGCGGTCGAGACGATCTCTCACCGGCTCGGGTTCCGCACCGTCCGCATCGTCGGCGACCGGTTCGAGGTCAACGGCCGCCGCGTCGTCTTCCACGGCGTCAACCGGCACGAGGTGCACGCCGACAAGGGACGCGTGTTCGACGAGGAGTACGCGCGCCGCGACCTCGAGCTGATGAAGCGGTTCAACGTGAACGCGATCCGCACCTCGCACTACCCGCCGCACCCGCGCCTCCTCGACCTCGCCGACGAGCTCGGCTTCTGGGTCGTGCTCGAGTGCGACCTCGAGACGCACGGCTTCGAGCGCGAGCGCTGGGTCGGCAACCCGAGCGACGACGCCGACTGGCACGACGCCTACGTCGACCGCATGGTCCGCACCGTCGAGCGCGACAAGAACCACCCGAGCATCGTGATGTGGTCGCTCGGCAACGAGGCGGGCACCGGGCGGAACCTCGCGGCGATGGCCGCGTGGACCCACGCGCGCGACCGGGGTCGACCGGTCCACTACGAGGGCGACTACACCGGCTCGTACACCGACGTCTACTCGCGGATGTACTCGTGGATCGACGAGACCCGGGCGATCGGCGCCGGCGACGAGGGGTTCCGCCTGCTCGGCTGCACGGCCTCCGAGGCGGCCCGTCAGCGCTCGAAGCCGTTCGTGCTCTGCGAGTACGTGCACGCCATGGGCAACGGCCCCGGCGCGGTCGACGAGTACGAGCGGCTCGTCGACGAGTACCCGCGCCTGCACGGCGGCTTCGTCTGGGAGTGGCGCGACCACGGCCTCCGCACCACGACGCCCGACGGCGTCGAGTACTTCGGCTACGGCGGCGACTTCGGCGAGGTCGTCCACGACGGCAACTTCGTCATGGACGGCATGGTGCTCTCGGACGGCACGCCGAGCCCCGGTCTGCACGAATGGGCCCAGGTCGTCTCGCCGATCCGGCTCACGGCGACTCGGGCCGCGGGCACCGACGCCGACGCAGACCTCGCCGGCGCGTCCATCGTCGTCGAGAACCGCCGTCACAGCGCCACGACCGCCGACGTCGAGCTGCTCTGGTCGCTCGAGCACGACGGCGACGTCGTCGCCACGGGCCGCCTCGACGCGCTCGACGACCGCGGGCGCGCCCTGGCCGCGGGGGAGCAGGTCGCCCTCGCCCTGCCCGGACTCGAGGTGTCGGCGACCGGCGAGACGTGGCTCACGGTGCGGGTCGCCCTCCGCGCCGACCACGGCTGGGCCGACGCCGGTCACGTGCTCGCGACCACCCAGGTCGATCTGAGCGCGCCGGCGGCCGTGCGCCACGTCGCCGCCTACCCGCGGCCCGCGGCACCGGGTGCCGGGCGGGACGACTCGACCCGCGCCTCCTCGGGGGCCCTCGACGGCGCCCTCGAGCTCGGCCCCGCGTCGTTCGTCGACGGGCGGCTCGTCTCGCTGGCCGGGCGACCCGTCTCCGGCCCGCGGCTCGAGCTGTGGCGCGCCACGACCGACAACGAGCGCGGTCACTGGGACGCCCCGCGCGACATCGACGCCGACCCGATGCGCGACCGGCACCGCACCGACCTGCCGACCGACGAGCTGCTGCCGAGCGCCGAGACGATCGCGAAGCGGGCCGGGCTGCACCGCCTGATCTCGCGGGTCGAGTCGGTGCGGTCGTCGTCCGAGCACGTCGCCGTCCGCACCCGCTGGGCCGCCGCCGACAGTCGCCACTCGGTCACCGTCGACGAGCGGTGGAGCCTCGAGCGCGGCGAGCTCTGGCTCTCGCTCGACCTCGTGCCGTCGGCCGGCTGGGACCTCTCGTGGCCGAGGGTCGGCGTGCGCTTCGACCTGCCGCTCGACGTCGACCGCGTCTCGTGGTTCGGCACCGGCCCGCTCGAGTCGTACCCCGACAGCCGCGAGGCCGCCCGGGTGGGTCGCTTCGAGTCGAGCGTCGACGACCTCACCGTCGACTACGCGCGGCCGCAGGAGAGCGGACACCGCAGCGACCTCCGCAGCCTCGAGCTGCAGACCGGGGCGGGCGCCCCGTGGCTGCGTCTCGACGCCGCGCCCGACACCGCCGGGCGGCGCCCCGGGTTCTCGCTGCGGCGGCACACGGCCCAGCAGGTCGACGCCGCCGAGCACCCGTTCGAGCTGCCCGAGCCCGAGGCGACCCACCTCTGGATCGACGCGGCGCAGAACGGCGTCGGCTCGCGGGCGTGCGGGCCCGACGTCTCGGCCCCGCACGTGCTGCGACCCTCCGCCCGGGCGATCCGGCTGCGGGTCAGAGGGCTCTGACCGCGCGGACGACCACATCGCGGACCGTCGCCGGGCCCTCGTGCCCGGCGGCGGTCTCGCGTTCGCGGGTCTCGGCCGTGACGATCGTCCACTCGACCGGGTCGAACAGCGCGACGAGCTCGTCGACGCCGAACATCAGCTCGGGGTGGTGCAGCCGGTGCGCGTCGGAGTCGAGATCCGACAGGTCGTGTCCGACGATGAGCACGCTGCCGCCCGGCACGACCGCCTCGCCGAGTCCGCGGAAGACCCGGTCGCGGTCCGCCGCCGGCAGATGCATGAAGTGCGACGTGACCAGATCGTAGGAGGCGCGGGGCGGCGTCCACCCGGTGATGTCGTGCTGCTCCCAGGTGATGCGCCCGGCGGCCTCCGCGTCGACCTCCTCGGCCCGAGCGCGCGCCTTGTCCAGTGCGTTCACGGCGATGTCGGTGCCCGTGACCGTCCAGCCCCGGCGCGCCAGCCAGATCGCGTCGCCGCCCTCGCCGCTGCCGATGTCGAGGGCGCGACCGGGTGTCAGCGCCGCGACCTCGTCGACCAGCGCGGCGTTGGGGTCGCCGCTCCAGGCCCAGCCCTCGGTGCCGTAGCGGTCCTCCCAGTAGGCGGCGTCGAAGAGCTCGCCGCCGGTGGTGTGCGGGCTCTGGCTCGGGGGTGCGGTCTCGGGTGCGGTCGCCGACCGGCGGGTCGCGTCGGCGCTCCAGGTCTCGACGGCCTCGACAGCGGCCCGGGTCTCGGCGGACACGAGGTCCATGTTGAGCGCGGCGCCGGCCATGACGCCGGACGCCGCGGCCATCACGACCTGGTGACCGGGGTTCGTCAGGTTGCCGGCCAGCCAGACGCCCGGTTCGGCGCTCTGCCCCGTGACGGGGTCGGCGGCGACGATCGTGCCCATGCCCGACGGGTGCGGTTCGGCGTCGAGACCGAGCGAGACGAGCACGTCGCTGCGAGCCGCGACGCTCGTCGCGACGGCGACGGCGCCCACCGGGACGGTCGTCCCGTCGGCGAGCACGACGCCTGTGAGGCGGTCGTCCTCCACGCGCACCGAGGCGACGGGCCCCTCGACGATGCGGACGCCCCGCGCCTCGAGACGCGCGCGGTCGCCGTCGTCAGGAGCCAGGCGGTCGTTCGCGAACAGGGTGACGTCGTCGCTCCACTGCCGGAAGAGCAGCGTCTGGTGCATGCTCATCGGCCCGGTGCCGATCACGCCGATGGCACGGTCGCGCACCTCCCAGCCGTGGCAGTAGGGGCAGTGCACGACGTCCCGGCCCCAGCGTGCGGAGAGTCCGTCGACGGGCGGCAGGGCGTCGACGAGGCCGGTGCTGACGACGAGGCGGCGGGCGCGCAGGGTGCGGTGGCCGCCGTCGGGGGCGGTGACCTCGACGGTGAAGCCGGGCGCGCCTCCTCGGCCGGTGCGGCGGACGTCGGTGGCGGTGCCCGAGACGACGATCCCGCCGTACGACTCGACCTCGGCGCGCCCGCGACGGAGCAGCTCGAGCGGGGCGATGCCGTCGAGTCCGAGGAACCCGTGGACGCCGTCGGCCGGGGCGTTTCGCGGCTCGCCCGCGTCGACGACGACGACGTCGCGGCGGGCCCTCGCGAGGGTCAGGGCGGCGCTGAGGCCGGCGGCCCCTCCGCCGATCACGACGGCGTCGTGCTCGATGGCGTGCTCGTTTTCGTGTTCGGTCTCGTGTGCGTGTGCGTGTGCGTGTGCGTGTGCGTGTGCGTGTGCGTTCTCGGTCTCGGGGGAGTCGGTCCGGGGATGGGTGGTGTCGTGCGTCATGGTCGATGACCTCCTGACTCCAGGGTGCCGGTCGATGACCTGCGGGGCAACGTCTGTTGCCGAAGAGGCAAAAGATCATCCGCGCCCGCCGGTCGTCCCCGTCTCGGCGGCGATGCGAGGATGGTTCCCGTGACCGAGACCCGATCGGCCTTCCTGGCCTGCGCCTCCGTGGCCGTCCGGCTGCTGGAGCGACCCGAGCTGGCGGCGGCCTGGGCGCTGCCGTCCGTGCACGACGGGCTCCGGGTGCGCGACGTCGCGACGGAGCTGGTGCGGGGGCTGCGTCTGAGCGCGCTCGACCTGGGCCGGGGTCCTTCCGTGCCGTCGGCGCTGCGTCCGACCGCGGAGTCCACGGCCCGCGAGGCGCGACTGCTCGTCGAGCGCCTCGAGCAGCATGCGGTCGGCGGTCCGGCGGGTGGTCCCATCGAGGGCGGCCACGTCCCGGCCTCGCGACTCGCCTCCCTCGCCGCCGATCTCGAGGACCTCGCGCTCAGCGTCGGTCAGCACGTCGACGTGTCGCCGACGACCGCCCGGGCCGCGCTCGAGCTGCTCGTCGCGTCCGCTCGCGGGGCCACGGGCGGCGTCGCGGCCCTCGACGGCCTGTCGTCGACGCTCCGTTCGGCACCCGCGGTCGTCCGGGCCTGAGCATCGCCCCGACGACTCGTCGGCCCGGGGTGCACGATGGCGGGATGAGACGCAGCGTCCGCCGACCCGACCGCGACATCCCCGGCCCCGGTCAGGAGTCCGTCTGGGACTATCCCCGACCCCCTCGCGTCGAGGCGCGCACCGAGCGCATCGTCGTGCGACTCGGCGGGCAGGTGGTGGCCGATACGACCCGGTCGTTCCGGGTGCTCGAGACCAGCCACCCGCCGGTCTACTACCTGCCGCGCAGCGCGTTCGTCGAGGGCGCCCTGACCCGAGGCGACGGATCGAGCATGTGCGAGTTCAAGGGCAGCGCCGGCTACGTCGATCTGCGGGGCGGGGCGGACCGGTCGAGCGGAGCCGGCTGGTTCTATCCGTCCCCGTGGGCGGGGTACGAGCAGCTCGTCGACCATGTCGCGCTCTACCCGGGTCGCGTCGAGTCGATCGAGATGGACGGTGAGACCGTGCGGGCGCAGGAGGGCGACTTCTACGGCGGCTGGATCACCGATGCGATCGTCGGCCCGTTCAAGGGACCGCCCGGCACGCTCGGCTGGTGACCCGCGCCTCCTCGGGTCTGCGCAGGCACCTCTAGTTCGTGAGACGGCCTCGAGTGGTCAGAAGATGCCGTTCGGGCTCGGATGAACGGCATCTTCTGACCACCTCAGTTCGTGAGGCGGCCTCGAGTGGTCAGTAAGGGTCCTTCGAGCGCGAATGAACGGCATCTTCCGACCACTCGACGCCAACACCGAGGAGGCGCGGGTCGGCCTGCGAACGACGCGCGGCCCCCAGGTCAGGGCGACGTCGAACCCGACAGCGCCGCGACCACCTGCTCGGCCTCGGGGAACCACCGCGCGTAGTGGTCGGGGTCGTCGTTGATCTGGACGGCGTGCGCCGCCTCGGTCGGCGACAGCTCCTTCCAGCCGGGGATCGCCACGAGCTTCGAGAAGAACCGGGTGGCCGCCGAGTACGGGTCCATCCGCTCGGCATAGGTTCCCCAGGCGCCGTTGTCGCGTTGCTGGAAGAGCCCGCGACTGTCGGGGCCGACCGCGTCGCCGTGGTCGATGTTGCGCAGGCTGGACTCGCCCATCGCCGTCATCACGCCGATCGCCTGGGTGTGCTCGCCGATGCCCTGCGCCCGGGCGGCCTGCATGATCCACGCCGCGTTGATCAGGCGGTCCTGGCAGTAGCCGGCGACCGGACCGGCAGGCACCTCGATGTCGCCCACCATGACCGGGTCGACCGCGGGGCAGGTCACCGGCGGAGTCACGGGCCGCGCCACCTGATCGCGCGGCGCCGCCAACGACGACACGACCATCACGAGCGCGACGACGAGAGCCAGCACCGCGGCGCAGAAGACGATCGACGCGGCGATCAGCACTCGGCGCACAGGTGGGCCTCTCGGTCGGGCGGATGGAGCAGACGACTCGGAGGCGTCTGACGGAGTCCGAGGATATCGCCCGGTCTCGGACCCTCACTGGGCGCGAGCCGAGGAGGCGCGGCGTGCCTCGCCGACGACGCCCGCCCCCCTGGAGCGGAACGCCTAGAGCGGATCGCCTGGAGTAGATCGCCTAGCGCGGATGGCCCGGAGCGGATCGCCTAGAGCAGGTCGCCTCGGTCGGCCAGGTACGCCGCCGCGTCGCGCACCTCGCCGGGCCCGGCGCCCCAGCGCACCAGTGCCCGGCCGTCGGAGACGAGGAGGCGCTGGTCGCCGGCGACGAGGGCCTCGGTCGAGAGGTCGATGGGCAGATAGGCGTAGTCGACGACCTCGCCCTCGGCGAAGTGACCCCGGGCCGCAGCCCGCCGTTCGGCCTTGCGCCTCTCGACCGACGGCGAGAGGTTCTGCGATCGGGTCGGTTCGAGGGCCCGGGTGATGCGACCCGTCTCGTGCACACGGCCGTCGGTCTCGAGCAGCAGCACGCCGAGGCGCCAGGCCCGGCCGACGGGCTCGAGCGAGTCGGCGGTCTTCACGACGACGATCCGGCGCGACGGCCGGTAGCGGGCGAGCGCCTCGGTGCGGGCGTCACGCGCGGCGAGGTCGCGGGCCGTGTCGGCGAGCAACGCGCGGAGCTGCGCGGCCGCCTGCTCATCGGCCTCGCTCGGTGCGGGCGCGATCGGTGCGGGCACGATCGGCTCAGGAGTCGTAGCCGTGCGCCAGGAAGTCGTCGAGCACCTCGACGACCAGGGCGTGGTCGTCGGCCTGCGGCAGCCCCGACACCCCGACGGACCCGACGACGCCCACCCCGACCACCGTCACCGGGAAGAGACCGCCGTGGGCGGCGTAGAGGTCGGTGTCGAGACGGGACTTCTCGTCGAAGGTGGACCCGGCGACGCGGAACGACTCGCCGACCCGGTACGAGCTCTGCCCGTAGCGCTCGACCACGCGGGCCTTGCGGTCGAGCCACTCGTCGTTGTCGAGCGACGTGCCGGGCAGCGCGGCGTGGAAGACCCGCTGGCGGCCCTTGCGCACCGTGACGGTGACGGCGAGACCGCGGCGACGCGCCTCGGCGAGCAGGAACGCACCGAGATCGAGAGCGGTGTCGGTGGTGAAGCGACGGAAGACCAGGCGCTCCTCCTGCTCGGCGAGCTCGGTCAGCAGGGTGTCGTCGGTCATGAGGGCCTCCGGTCGATGCGGGTCGTCTGGTCGCATCCGAGCATAGGCCGGGCCCCTGACATCGGAGCCGAGAGCATCGGAGCCGGGGGCGGCCGAGCCGGGGGCGTCGGGCGACCCTGCCGACCGGGCCCCGGAGGCCCTGCATCGGAGGCCCGCCGCCAAACGGTCAGCGGCGGACGCCGGCGGACGCGAGCTCGGAGCAGTCGTCGCTGCCCGCGACGCGGCAGTACACGTCGGCCAGCTCAGCGGCGGACCACGCCCACGGGTGGTCGAGGGCCCTCGCCCGGGAGGCGCGCGACAGTCGCCCGGCCCACTCGACGTCGCGGACGACGCGGGTGATGGCGGCCGCCCAGACGTCGGGGTCGCGCGAGTCGAGCACGACGCCGGTGACGCCGTCGACGACGCTCTCGCGGAGTCCGCCCGAGGAGGCGGCGATCACGGGCACCCCGCTCGCGGCCGCCTCGAGGGCGATCAGGCCGTAGGTCTCGGAGTGCGACGGCACGAGCACTGCGTGCGCTCCGCGCAGGAGCGCCGCGAGACCGGTGCGCGTGCGGGGGCCGACGAAGCGCACGGTGACGTCGAGCTCGTCGACGAGGGCCAGGAGGTCGTCCTCGTAGCCGGCGAACTCCGTCGACGCGCCGCCGGCGATGACCAGGTCGGGGCGCACCTCGGCGGGCACGGCGGCGACCGCGCGGATGGCGAGGTCGGGGGCCTTGAGCGGCTCGAGGCGCCCGGCGACGACGACGTAGGGGCGTGCGGGGTCGACGACCCGCGCCTCCTCGGTGCCGTCAGACGCGGTGCCCTCCGACGCCGTGCCGTCCGTCGCGGTGCCGTCGAGCGGGTGGAACAGCTCGCTGTCGACGCCTGGCAGCACGACGTCGACGCGGTCCGGGCTGCCGCCGAGACGGGTCAGCACGGTCTCGGCCTCGGCGCGGCTGATGGCGACGACGGCGTCGGACTCTCGGGCCAGGTGGGCCTCGCCGGCGAGGCGGCCGGGGGACTCCGCGCGCTCCCCGTGCGAGAGGGGGGTCGAGTCGGCGGCCGCGATCGAGTGGAAGCTCTGCACGTGGGGCACGCCGAGCGCTCGGGCGACGGGCAGGGCGGCCATGCCCGAGAACCAGTGGTGGGAGTGCACGACGTCCCACGGGCCGAGCTCGGCGAGACGGTCGCGGAACTCGTCGACGAAGAGCTCGTTGCGGCCCTTCGTGACGGGCTCGGCGGGGCCCGCCGCGACGAAGTGGAGCGTGACGCCCGGCGACAGGTCGACGCGGGGCGGCTCGTCGGGCGACGAGCGTCGCGTGACGATGTCGACCCGGTGGCCGGCGGCGCCGAGGGCCTCGGCCTGGTTGCGCACCACGACGTTCATGCCGCCGACGTCGCCCGAGCCCGGCTCGGCGCCGGGGGAGGTGTGCAGCGACACGAGCGCGATGCGGAGCGGGGAGGAGGCGGTGGTCACTTCCCGAGGGTACCGGCCCGCAGGTGCGCGCGGCCCGCGCGCCCGGTGCGCCGGACGATGCGGGCGAGTCCGGCCAGGACGGTCGCCCGGACACGCCCGTCTTCGCCGGACCCGCCCGGCCGGCGGATCAGGCGGACGCGCCGGTCCAGAACTCGCGCACGTCGTCGAGCAGCGCCTCCGCCTGGCGTCGTCCGGCCTCGGCCGCGGGGCGGCGGGTGGCGGTCGACAGCACGTCGCCGCCGAAGGCCGCGAGAGCCTCGGCGTCCGCCTGGATCACGAGCACCTCGCGCCCGGCGGCACGGCGGGCCGCGACGACCTGGGGCAGCGTCGGCCCGAGCGGCGAGACGTCGAGCTCGGGGCCGCACGAGAGCACCAGCACCCGGTCGTAGTCGTCGGCCAGGTCGGCGTTCGTGCCCGAGCGGACCCCGCCGTCCATGGTGGGGCGCCCGTCGATCTCGACGGTGGGCCAGACGACGGGCACCGAGCAGCTCGCGGCCACGGCTCGGTGGAGGTCGACGCCCGAGTCGGCGTCGAGGGGGCGGAAGGCGCCGTCGGTCGCGTCCACGGTGCAGACCGTGAACGCGCCGGTCGGCCAGTCGACGTCGCCGAATCGCGCGCGCATCGTCGTGAGCAGGGCGGGCTCGTCGCCGGTGACCGGTGTCTGCCGGGCGAGCGCGCCGATGCGGGCCCGCGCCTCCTGCTGGTCCGTCGCACCCATCAGCGCCTGGCCGAGCGTCTGCTGGAACGCCTCGGGGTCGATCGAGCCGGTCGGCAGCTCCGTGACCGCCTCGTACTGCTCGCGCAGACCCTCGTCCACGCGTCCGAGCCGCACCATCGTGCCGACGACCGAGCCGGCCGACGTGCCGACCACCAGATCGGCGTCGTCGAGGGCGACACCGGCCTCGAGGAGGCGCGACAGCACGCCGAGCTCCCAGGCGATTCCGGTGATGCCGCCGCCGCCGAGGACGAGAGCGGTGCGAGGGCGGGAGGAGGCGGGGCTGGTCATGTCGTGCATCTCCGGAGTGTCGGCGGTGTGTCGGTTCGGTGGCGTCTCGGGCACGGGTCGTCTCGGGTGCGAGATCGCGCTGCCACGGGGCCGGCCCCGACGGTAGGCCCGTCGCCTAAGAGGACGGTCGGAGTTCGCCGAGTCGGCCGAGCGCCTGCACGTGCCACTCGGTCTGGGCGAGTGCCGAGCCGAGCCGGTAGCCGTGCAGCGACGCGATGCCGCCGGTCCATGACATGCGTTCGGCGACCTGCCAGACCGTCGGACGGCCGAGCGACGCGTCGGTCGTACGGGCATCGGTCGCGCTGGGGTCGGTCGTATCGGCGTGCGTCGTGCCGGCATCGGACGCGCTGGCGACCGTCGTGTCGGCGTCAGTCGGGCTCTCGCGAGCCCCCGCGAGAGAGTCGAGCGCGGCTGCGGCGTCGGCGCTGCGGGCGGCACGGTGATCGACGAGGGCCTGCGCCCGCTCGGCGAGACCGACGAACCGGTACTCGTGCCCCGGGCAGACCTCCAGGGCGTCCGCCCCCGGGACGTCGAGGGCGATGACCCGACCGAGCGACGCGAGGTAGTCGTCGAGGGGGTTGCCGTCCGCCCGACCGCCGAGCCCGATGCCCGGGTTGATGCGCGGCAGCACGTGGTCTCCGGTGAAGATCAGCCGCTGCTCCGGTTCGACGAAGCAGAGGTGCCCGGCGGTGTGACCGGGGGTGTGGACGGCGCGCAGTCGTCGCCCGGCGATCGGCAGCTCGTCGCCGTCGCCGAGCAGCAGGTCGGCGGTGACGCGGGGGAGGTGGCGACCCGATCCCCACGACGCGACCAGCGCCTCCTCGTCGTCGGCCGGTGCGCCCCAGCGGGCGATGTCGGCGTCGGCTGCGGCGGCGTCGGCGGTGCGCTCGTCGAGCGCGCGCTGCTCGGACGCGTGCAGGGCGATGCGGGCTCCGGAGGCGCGGCGCACGGCATCGGCACCACCCAGGTGGTCGGCGTGCAGATGGGTGACGGCCACGAGGGCGATGTCCGCCATCGAGTGGTCGATCTCGCCGAGTGCGGCCTCGAGCCGGTCGAGGTTCGCGTCGTCGGCCCACCCGGGGTCGATGAGGGTGAGCGCGCCGTCGGAGCCCTCGATCAGGTAGCCGAGCGAGAAGTCGCCGTCGCCGAACGGGAACGCGATCGACCAGACTCCGTGCCGCACCTCCTCGACCGGGGGCAGCTCGCCACGGTCGAGCGCCTGCGCCTGGACGGCGCTGACGGGGGTGGGAGGAACGGGTCGGCTGGCGGGGTCGCTCACCCTCCGAGCCTAGCCAGGCCCGCCCCGCCGCCCGCCCGCCGTGCCGCCCGCCCTGCCGCCCTGCCGCCCGCCCGCCGTGCCGCCCGCCCCGCCGCCGTGCCGCCCGCCCGCCGCCCGCCCGTCCTGCCGCCGCCCCGGCAGCGATGAACCCCGTTCGCGAAGATGAACCGCGATATACGGTGGTTCATCTTCGCGAACGGGGTTCGCGGGGGCGGAGCGGCCGACGGCTACTCGGCCGACACCTCGATCAGCACCTTGCCGAC
>Ga0265797_10010384_pt1 | contig 11873 bp, 9 predicted proteins | sample P2T30metagenome_FD_192433 | JGI IMG/M metagenome (GOLD analysis project Ga0265797, IMG submission 192433) | Plant litter microbial communities from East Loma Ridge, Irvine, California - P2 T30 | ecosystem: Environmental > Terrestrial > Plant litter > Unclassified | place: USA: California... | reverse complement strand
CGTACCGAAAGCGGTGACCTTCTTGCCGTTCTTGATGAGCTGCACACGCACACACTTGCGAATGGCAGAGTTGGGCTGCTTGGCCTCAACACCGACCTTCTCGAGGACGATACCCTTGGCGTGGGAAGAACCCTTTGGTGGATGTTAGCTTCCATCTTCAATATCCATCATGTCCCCTTCGACTTCAATGCCATCTACTCCATTCTCCATTCTCTTTCATTCCGTCGACAAAGGGTTCCAGGTGGTGAGTACGTACACCGAAGGGGGAAGACTTGAAGGCCGTGCCCAAGAGTCTCTTCTTGTAGTGGAGGTCGGCCCATCTGCCCTCACGGCGGGTGTTGCGGAGCTTGCGCGCAGCCAAAAGACCTCTCGGTTGTCCTTTACCCATGTTTGCTGGACAAAGTCGTTAGTATTGACGTTCCTTGTATTTCCGGTCGGCGGTGGCGCGAAGTTGTGCGAAATCTCGGTGATGGTGCGTGCGGGTGGACTGGACGGCGGACAATCGGGTTCGTTCGAGGTGTCGCAGGGATTCGTGATGCGCTGGTGCTGGTGATATGGGTAGACTCACCGGTATTGCGATATGTCGATGGGTCGTCGTGAGGGTCGCTTCGTCACTGTCGTCGAATTGGCAAAGTCCGAGAGACTTCAAATTCGATTCGCGTGCGCCTGGCTGGGCTTGGCGTGGAGCCTGAGGCTTGACTCGACTCGGGAAACTTCCCGCCAATCAAACAGCCGTCACGACTGCCTCACACAACATCACCTCTGCCTCGACATCACTTGCTGGAACACTATAAAATCTCACGTGTGTCAGATGAGGCACAGGCTTATTGCTCGCAATTCAAATTTTCTGTACCTTGTCTCAAGAGAGCTAACGATGATTCAAAAAGGACCTTTCGAACATTCTCGCATGGCTTTCAGCTGTGCTGTGGGGACAGCCTACGCGGATCGATGAAGTACAACAATATTGGTTGATGCAACTGCTGACACATTTTTCTGACATGATCGTATAACACTTCTGGAATACATTAACGAACCGCATCTTGGCAAGTCCTGCACGCTTTTCGAGGCCGATCAAATCCATCGACAAGAGACCGCTAAATCCTTGCCTACAGCAAGAACCGGTATTCAGGGTTGTTATCACCCAATTCATCCTTCTGCTGCTCCGTCAAATTCAAGTCCGTAGGCATCTTATCTCGCTTCCGGTTTGTGCTGATGCATGAGAAACCATACAGCACAGTGGCGACCATTGCCAAGCAAGCGAACGCGATGCAGATGCTGTACCCTGTCTTGTACCCCGGCGCATCCGAATCGAAGAAAGAGAAGACGGCGATGATACCGCCAATGTTGCCGAATCCGACCTGCCATGCAGATGCAACAGATCTCCTTGCGTGGCTTCCGATGTTCATATTGAACCAACATACCATGAATGGCATAGTGCTATAACATCCCATTGCAACCAGGAACAACGCGGCATACTGAACGTCGCTATTGTTCTGGACTGAGATGAGGATTGCGAACGCTGAGATGGCAATGCAGATGCCGAATGCAATGAACCCGAAACGGTGGCGACTCATGTCCGAGAAGGTTGCCATGATCATCGACCAACCGAAGGCTGCAGCCCAGGGCGGCACAGAGTGCAGCTGCGTTTGGATTGGCGTGTAGCCGAAGCTTTTGATGATGGTCGGGCTGAAGTACGCATAAGAGTATGCAGGGACGATCAAGCCGAAGTACATGACTCCAGCGATGAACACCCTGAATTCGCTGAGAATGCTTCCGACTCCCTTCAGTGTGACTTTGGCATCGCGAGCTGAATTTCCTTGGTCGGCACGAAGACGTGCAATGATGAAGGCCTTCTCGTCAGGCTTCAGCCACTTCGCCTCTTCTGGGAAGTCCGACAGGCAGAAGAAGACAGCTAGAGCCATAAGCACTGTGAAAGCCCCTTCAATGATGAACAGCTGGAAGGCCAGTTAGCAAAGCGCTCTTTCGAGCATGAGCGCATCAACGGCTTACCCATCGCCAATCTCTGATACCACGAACGCCATCCATCTTACCAATTCCAGCAGCGATCAAGCCACCAAAGCCGCCCGCGAGTGTGGTCGAAGAGAAGAAGAACGAAAACCTCTTCTGGGCTTCGCTCCTTCGATAGTACATGCCGATGAGGTAAAAACATCCCGGAAACTAAGCGGCGTTAGCGACGATAGTAGGGCGGTACTGCCGATACATCAGATGCTCACCATGCCCGCCTCTGCAATTATTCTGTCAGTTGAAAATATTCACAGGATTTGAGAGGTCAGGAGCTCAGATTGCTTGAGTGACAGAGCCTTCCCGAAGTGGACATGGAAACGTACCGAATACACCCAAGAAGAAACGAGTGGCGAGAAGTCCCGAGTAACTCTTTACCAGGCCTTGCATTATCGTGGCAAATCCAAAGAGCACCATGTTTCCTGCGAGCCACGCATGCGGCGTGAATTTCTGCATTTCGGTCAGTACCAGCAGACGGCTGGAGATCTCGCTTGCAGCTCACCTTCATCAAGACGTTTGCCGGAATTTCAAACAAAACCTAGCAGAGTCAGCAGACTGGGTATGCTTTTGCGGAATTTTCCCATCCGCAGACAAGAGACACATACATACTGCAAACTAATTAGTATATTGCTATCATGCCCATCATGATGCTTGAAAACTTACTGGCACGAAGAAAATCACGAGGGCGGTGTTGTATTGGAGCTTCTCAAGCCCAAGATCTTTTGACAGGCCGAAGACGTTCGCATTGGAGATGTTGACTCTGCAGGGCTGTGAGTTTCACACTTCACAACCTCCGGACTCGACATCGGAGAACATACCTGTCGAGAAACGCCAACCAGTATAGGAGCACCAGCCATGGAATTACGTGCAGATCGATGCGCCTGAGCAGTTTGCGTTCTGTCGTATGAGCTGGGCATTGCACGTTGTTCGGATCGTATTCTCCCGCGAGAGCTTCGTTTGCGCCAGGATAGTTCTGGACGTATTGGACATCGTCATTGGAAGAGGTGGAGCCTTTCTCGCTCCTCCCTAGTCCCCAACGCATGATGTCTGTCTGCTGTAGGCGCTGGCCTCTAAGTTCGCGGTGTGGACAAGGTTAATGGCGTCAAAAGACGGGGCGCAAGTCGCGCGCTGGATTAAAGCTTTTGCGGCGAAAATTGGTAAGTTACTCGGCGAGCGAAACAAAGAAGATGAACGGCGATGAGGTTATAGTTAACGGCTGTCGGTAAAGACACCTTTATGACTGCTGACACTGTCACACTCACATGCGTGACACGGTCCGATGCAACGGCGACTTGCCTGCCACACCTGCCTATGCTGGACCGCTCAGAGTGGTCAATGGCCTCGGGGCGTGTGGGTATCCCCGCATGTTCTCGGTGGCCGGTTCACTCAGTGGCTTGTCGGTTGCCGCCGAACTCGCCAAAGACGCCAAACCCTGCTCGGCCAGCGATACCCCGTGCCGATCTCGGCGATTGCGAGCCGTGGCCCTTTCTTCCGTGCTCGGTGTAAGTGAGGTAGTCATAAGTTGAAGTGGTTCCTACATGTCTACCCTTGAGACCCTCACAGCATACTGCCAAGGGCCTTCAGTGGGCTGAAGGAGAATTACACACGCAATCTGGGACTCGTATTTCAGACTCGCGCGTCGACACATTTGAGAGTAGTCCTCTTATAGGTACATAGCCGCGCTCCCACTGTAGCTTTGTGTCACTATTAGCTCGATAGTGGAAACGTATACGATACAATTCGACAAGCAAGACATTATACGTGCTCTCCGTTTGTGGAGGCCCCTCTGTACAGTGCTGAGGAAGTGAAGAAGATCCAGATCGCTACTGCTCCAAATCATGCTAAAGTTTGGTTGTACGTAGTAGTTTCAGCAACTCCTATTTGCCGGAAAAGTTCTTGTGCCGACGAGGTACTGATGAAACTCGAAGGTTAATATTGTGAATAGGCCAGAGGTAGGATCAGCCGTTTCCGTAGATCATGGAAACGCTGCACCAGTGAGATGCCACACTCAACAAATTTTGGCATGTACAGGGGTGATTCGTATCATTCGTGATTGCAACACTGAGCATGCGGTATGCAAAGAATCCGGGCAGCTCTTAAATCCTCCGGAAGCCCTCTCAAAAGTCACCCTTACTCGGCATCAAGCGGGTCCCAGTCTGCACAAATCATACAGTCAGCAAAAGATCAAAGTGTCGTCTCATCACGCCATGTCAACTCACCAGTGACAAGATACTCATCCAAAGCATCCATCTTCTCAATATCCGCCTCCTCAATAACAAAACCTTCCACACCTGCATTTTCCACAATGCGTTCTTTCTTCACGCTCTTGGGCAGAGGCACGTATCCGTGCTGCAGACTCCATCTCACCAGCAACTGCGCCGGCGTGCAGTCGTACTTCTTCGCCAACTCCACAATCGTCGGGTCCTTCATCTTGTAGGCCCGAGCAAGTGGTGCGTAGGCCTCGATGACAATTCCTTGGTCGTGGCAGTACTGTGTCAGCTTGGTGTGAGTGTTGAAGGGGTGAATTTCGACCTGGTTGATGGCGGGGAGGATGCGAGGCGAGGAGGAAAGGAGTTCGGCGATCTGTTGGTCGATTAGACTCTATATTCGAAGTGTGCTTTTCGCTCTATGCCTACTCAGCATAAAACTCGACTTACATGTTTCTCGCCATAATTGCTAACACCTGGGATCCGCACCTCGCCATCCATCACAGCGTCCTCGAGAGCCTTCCAGCTGCTCAGCCGAGCTTCCTTGCCGCCATAAGGACTGTGCAGCAAGAAGAGATCAATGTAACCCAGCCCGCACTCTTTGACGGACTTGGTGATACTTTTCCTTACAGCCTCGTAGCTCGCATTACTAGCCAGCTTACTTGTGTAGTGGATGTCTTCCCTTTTGAGTTCCGGGTGTTTTTGCAGGTAAGATGAGATAGTCGAACCGACCTCGCGCTCGTTGTGGTACATCTGGGCGCTGTCAAAGGCGCGGTATCCTGCTTCGAGGGCATAGCGTACGGCTGTGCTAGTCTCTTTGCCGCTTGTGAGGTAGACTCCGAGGTGGATGTGAGGGATCGAGAGGTTTTGGGTGTTGGGGAGAGTTTTGCGAGTGGTGAGTGAGAATGCTTGAGAGGCCATTTTAAGTGACATGTAGATTATTTCAAATTGAACAATTTAGTAGAAAACGAAAGCTACTTTATGGTGAGTAGTAAGATGTATGTATCAACAATAATGGCATGAAGTTGAGGGGTTCCATTTTCATCAATATGACGTCGATAGCTGGTTTTGTTGTGACTTGCATTCACGTCCGGCGGAGCTACGTGTAAGTGATGAGGCATTGCGAGAGCAAACATCATCAGCTGCTGTCTCCGAGAATGCCGCTTGTTTCTTTGGAGTTGTCCAGAGAGATTGAGAGAGTTCATGGTACGAAGTACGTTGGCCTTGCACAGGTCTTCGAACCCTCTCTGTGCATTGAATTTTCTCTGGCGCGTCATGTGAAAAGAGGGTACCGTTTGACATGCAGCTCGCCGCTTTTCAACCACAAGACGCTGTGCACTTTCCTCTTCGGGCATTTCACCGAGTCGTGCAGATGTTGTGGACTTGTTGGTGGCAAACCAACCGTCGTCAGCGAAATACCACTTTATACCAGGCCTGTGCCAAGCCTGCAGTCTCGCTGTTGTTGCTCCCATCTCGTCTCACCTCACCTCCGTGTTGGTAGCACTGCGCCCACGCCTTAGCTCGCCGTCTATCGTGTCCATCTCATGCATGCTGCAGGCGTCCGATCCCAGCCACGATGCTCCGACTTCAATGACTTCATGACTTCGAACACGCATCTTGAGATCGTACCTTGCAGCCAAACCCAATCTTGACCCTCGCGAATCTACTCTACCAACACGCTACGCCTATCATGGATAGCTACAACTACAACAACTTCGCCTCGGGCTCAGGCTCAGGCTCAGGCTCCAGCTCTAGCTACCGCCCGCCATACAATAGCAATCCTTCGAGCCAGCAGCCTCTACCCTCTTTCCCCCAATACCCAGGCTCCTCCTCTCAGAGTCAATACCAAGGGCCCTCTCAGTCACCCCAGAATCAATACCCAGGCAACTCCTCTCTCAATCACTACCCAAGTCCTCCTTCTGCGTCGTCATCTAGTACAGCTAGGCCGCCGCCCCGGAAACCCAACAACATGGACGGTCTGCTTGACGACACGCCTGTTTCCCTACCGCCACCAACTCTTCCATCAGCACCTGCGCCTCTCACCAGCGACCCGAACTTCGACATCATAGACTGGCACCCGGCCTACCAGAGCTGTCAGCGCTACTTCTTGGACCATGCTCAGCACGAACCAGGTACTCAAGCTCTATGCGCTTTAATCAACATCCGCCTCCCATGCCAATGGCTCTCAAATCCCGTTCTTTCTTCCTCCCCAACAGCCCCGTCTCCGGCCAATGGCCAATTCACCTTCAAGCCGCCCTATTCACGCCAAAACGGCCACGAACCTGCCCATGCGCAAGCGCAATCACCAGCCTTCGTCTCTCTGATCCCCTACATCCGCCGCTTGATCATCACCGGATTCGACAAACCGCCAATCCTACACGGCTTCTTCGGCGATTCGTACAAAACCGGTATCTCTCCCCACCTGGATTGTGAGCGGCGCAACTATCTTTTCGCCGCAAAGCAAAACGGTTGGCGTTCATGCCAGGAGCTGTATGCGAGCGGAGACGAGACGCCGCCTTTCATGAAGCCGCTCGAAGACGCGAGTCCAGATGAAATCGCTGCCGCCGACAAGGCTTGGAGCAAGTGGGAGGGCTGGCAAAGGCGCGAAAATTGGAGTCCAAGTGCGAGATCGGGCGTGAACGTCAATGGAAAGAGACGCTCGCCCAACAATCAATCGAGATGATGCGCACACGAACAATTTCGGCGAGAACTCTTTAGATCCGCCGATGGAATTTATATCGCGCCGTCTCGGTGCAGGTGCCAGCCCAGACGGCCACGCAGGAGTGCTTCTTGATTTTGCCGCCAGCAGTCTTGAAGCCTTCGCTCCGAACCACGATCTGGAGCGAGGGAGCTGTCTGAAGCTGGAAGTTGTGAACAAAGACAAGGAAAAACGGAGGCGAAAGAAGGTCTTCCCAAGACAACGGCGTTTGGCGTGGAACACGACGATTACGATAATGATGACGACGAGCATGTTTCGCTGGAACGGCCGGATGGTGGTTTTGAGTCCACATCTGGATCGATGTTTCGGCTGGGTATTGAATTCGAAAGACTTGGGGAAAGCAGAGCTGGCTAGCAAAAGTGAGCACATTTCGAAGATTGCGTTGCTGCGAGGTAGTTGTGAATTTCATGCATGCGCAGGATTACCCTGTCGTGGTAAGAACAGTCAGGCCGACCAGGTTCACGAATACGGCGAGAATTGAAGAACACCAGGGTACTGGATTGGATTGCACAATTTTGTGAAGCAACTCCCTATACAGTTATCGTTAAAGATGTGACGAAGCGAAAGGTATATAACAGCAGGAAATCCAGTCAAGCAGCCATCCCAAGCTATAGCAATCAACTCCATCTGTTCTAGTACAGTGACAGTACATGAAGCCAAATGCAAGATCTATGCCAAAGCAGCCACAAGTACGACAGTCAACACAATCACCAGAATCAACAACAGGCAACAAGCCTTGCCTCTCGCGCTCTTCTGATGCCGACTTGCAGTCCTCAGCTGTTGATCCGCATTCCTAGTGTCGTCGCGCGTCTGCGTCACGTTGTCCGAAATGATATCAAGCGTCTGGCCTTGCTCGTGAACCATATGCGCCACATCTCTGAACAGCTCGTTCAGCTCGCCAACCGACTGCTCAATGTTGCGAATCTCCGACTCCCGCTCAATAATCAAAGTCTCCTGGAAGTCAACCTCAGACTGCTCAGCAAGGCGCGGCTCCTGCTGCTGCAACTGCTGCTGTTGCTGCTGCTGCTGGCCACCAGCGCTTTGCGCAGACGCAGCCTCGCCCTCCTGGTCCAGCGCACTCCTGGCCGCGGTCGCACTCGCGCGCTGCTTCTCGATCGCGTGCCTCTGCAGCACCTGGAACTCGGTCAGGCTGGCGCGGAACTCCTGGTTGAGCTTGCCCTGCGTGTACTTCTGGCTCGGGCCCAGGTCTTCCCAGTTGGAGACGCGCTTCAGCCCTTCGCCGATTTCCTTGAAGCTGTCGCCTGTTTCCTGTAGTAGGCTTTGCACGCGCTCGCGCACGCGGTCGGTTTCGCGCCGCGTGCCGAGGAGGGAGATTTGGTTGTTGAGGCGCGAGATGGAGGATGTGAGGGTGAAGAGTTGGTCCGAGAGGGAGGTTGTGAGGGCTTGGAACTCGGGGTCGTCGGCGTATTGGGGGTCATCGGAGCGGCGCCATGTTGTTGGTTGGGCTGGGAGGGTGTTAGTGGGAGTTCTGCTGGGTCTATGAGTGGGGGTGGATGTGTGTACATTCGAGCGCTGGGTTATCTTGGAAGGACATGGTGGGAGGCGGTCGAGGTCGCGAAGACAATTGTGGACAGGGTATTGGAGATAGACTGGGAGAGTGTGTCGCTTCTACTTGCGACACTGTTCACAGCTATGGAGTGAGACGGGCTGGGTGTATGTGAGGCGTAGAGTGTATAGGTGTAAGTGGACGTAAGTGAATGGTGCCTAGCCGTGCTGCGCTCGCATGACGTCTGGAGGTTGTTGCTCTTGGAAACGACTGGAGCACAGCTTCAAGATTCTGCCAACATGTGACAGCGCGCAACTTTTGTGATTGATCAACCTGCACACCTCGACTTGACCGGCCCATCCATCACCCACGCTCTTTTCATTCCCCCCGCCCGCCAACATACTACGATTGACATTCTGTCGTTGGGCATGAGCTCTTAGAAGGCTTCTACTCAAAGGCGCCTCGCTCTCTTTCTTTCCTTCTTTCTCCCATGGCAACCCGGACTCGAACAACAACTACTACCCTAGGATCGAGCAGCACATTCGCGACCTCGAGGACCGCCGCAAACATGTCGTCTCCCAAGCCCGAGCCCAGGGCCAGATCCTACAAGGATTTCCTCACTCCAGCAATGCATCGTCGCTTCACCAGCGCAACCACAGCCGCGTTAATTCTCTGCTACGCGGAAGCCGTTCTCATGTCAGACGGCAATCTCTTTTGGCGCCTCTTCATCTTCGGCCGCCCAGGACTTCGCACGATGCTCCTCTTCCTGTCTGTCTTGAGCGTGTTCATCATCCGCTTGGCGAACTTGCACGTCGGCGCGAGGAACACTGCATCTGGATTCGAGACAGTCTATCAACATCTTACATCACCGAGAACATACAACACGCTGTGGTGGTACCTAGTGTCTGCTTTCGTGTTCGGGGAGGTTTACATCTGGTCAAGAGGGAACAATGCGCACCTGGGCTGGGTTGATCCAGGAAGGTCGTACGAGAGACCGAGGCTGAACGAGAACCCTATTGTGCTCAGGAGCCTGTACATGTACTTGGCTTTCGGACAAACTTGCCTGCACCTCTACAGCGAACGTGACACGGTGGAGCTTCTGGAAGTTAGAGATGTGAAGAAACAGGGTTCCCAGGCAGAGGCGAAGCCAGTGATACCCATGGAAAAGTTGCAGAGGGATGCTGCTGGCTTAGCGCAGCGGTCCTTCAATATTACTGTCATGGGACTCGCCTCATTACCTCTCATCTACTACCCATGTCTGCGCGGTACCGCCTGGTCTTGGACATACTTCTTTGGGCGAATCTTCTTCCGCAATCTGCCAAAGAATGCACCACCGGCTGGGATCATCCATACCTCAGCACTCGTCTGGCAAGGAGCCAGCTCTTCTTTCATGATGGTTTTCCTCTGGGAATTGAGCAACGCGGTCTTTACGCTCTACGTCGCCCAGCCACCCCTCAAAAAAGCCAGCCCTTTGACTAGCGAGATCAAAGAGAACACTGGCTCCTACAGCGCCAAATCTCCCGACCCCAATGGCTCTCTTCTAAATGGTTTGAAGAGCAAGAAGGAGGTACCCAAGACGTTCGCATTCTGGGAGCTCTACCTTATTTGCACTCAGTTCTCCGACCGCCGAAGGTCTATCTTCACGGAAGTTGACCGCAAGACTGGTAGCACCTGGACACAGACGAGCACGGCTTGTCTCAGTGAGGTCGAAGCCATCCGTGACCGCATCAGAGTCTCGCAAGACCCCGCAGAAGGCCGCGCAAAGATGGCTGCCGAGGAGCTCGCCCGCAAGCAGCAAGAACTCCTCATCGGCCACCCGCAAGCTGAACCCATGGGCCTACCAAGCATCGCCAACCGAGGCGTATCAGACGGCGAGGTCTTTGCCAAGCAGTCTTCTTCTTTCTCCCAAAATGTCGGCAACTTCGCCAGATCAGTCGGTCAAAGTCCCAACGCCCATAACCCTCTTACACCTCGTGCCAAACGAGCCCTCGAGTGGGGCACCGACCGCGTACTTTCTAAAGAACAGCAAGCCCACCTCAGCGCCCAGGGTATCAGCAGAGAAACCAACGGATACATGCTCTCTTTCCTGCGAACTCCCCTCGGCGAGCCTTTCCGCAAGACCTTTGCTCGTCTCGCCAAGGCGGTCATCTTTGGTATTCCTCGCAGCAACCGCGTCAACATAGTGCACGCCGTTCGCAGTCTCACAGCCCTCGTTCTCGCCTCCCTCAAGGAAGACGACTACGGTCAAGCAGCAAAGGATGTTCCTACCATCATTCGCACATACACCGCCACCATTGGTGAAATCCAGCGCTTCATCGGCGTTCTCGAACCAAGCTGGACGGACGTGGTTTTCACCGCGGAAAGACGCAGGCAGGTGCCGGAAGTGGATGAGCTGGTCAGGGAGATGCGGGACGGACTTGAGCAGATGCTGTTGGCGTTTGGCGAGTACACTGGCAGCTTGGGAATGAGCAAGCGAGAGGTCAAGGAGGCCAAGGAGGCGGTTGGCAAAGGCATGGGAAGTGAGATGTTGCAGACTAGGTAATGTCGATCCGGCACGCATGACGGTTGAATGAGTTGATCCACTACCCTTTTCACATATGATGTTCTGCATTGCTTTGCCTGCTTGAGGAAAGACAGGGAGCCGCATTCGGATTCGAACGGGTCTCTAGGCCATTTCCACCAGGTGTCAGGCTTCAAATCGGTGAGACGCGGTATAGTGGAGAGACACGGTACCATTGTGGCAACGGTGTCGAGGGGAGGTACATGGCCTGCCACGCCATGCTCCTGGTTCATGATGGTGCAGAACTGTAAGTAACGTGTATGGACTGCGCGCTGAATGTGAAGTAAAGTGATGCTTGGTTGAAGCAATGTGTCGCTGACGTTGAGTGCTAGTGAAGATCGCATCGCTCTCCTCAGCCGCCATTTCACTTCACTCCAGCACGCCTAATCTTGGCGCATGACCTAGCTTGCATGTGACGACTCGAAGTCGCGCTGCAGCAGACACCAACCCACAACCACCCGGGAATATTTCAAAACACCAAAACACAAACGCACCCGCACAAAGGCTTACAACACCACGATGAGCGAAGGACACATCTCACCACTCGAGCTGGTCGGCGAAGGCGTGAACCTGGATGATAGCGACCTGACTTTTCACGTGTCGCCGCCCGAGGACGACCCGGCGCAACTCGTAAAGGATCTCGCAACGACGTGCGTGTTAGAAAGGTCTGTTGAGATCAGTCGACCCAAGACTAGAAAGATCATGGCAGGTCTCCCCGAGTCACCACCGCCCAGCGACCAGCCTATCCAAACAACATGGACCGCATCCCACGAGATTGACGTGGCCTTCAACAAGCTGTATCCCAGCGCCATGTACGCCTTCGGCTCGACTCCTTCTTCTTCTTCTTCTTCTTCTTCT
>Ga0265797_10010383_pt1 | contig 11873 bp, 14 predicted proteins | sample P2T30metagenome_FD_192433 | JGI IMG/M metagenome (GOLD analysis project Ga0265797, IMG submission 192433) | Plant litter microbial communities from East Loma Ridge, Irvine, California - P2 T30 | ecosystem: Environmental > Terrestrial > Plant litter > Unclassified | place: USA: California... | reverse complement strand
AGCCCCCCCCCCCAAAAAAAAAGTCAAAAATAAGCTTATGCCAAGAGTTTGCTCAGCTCCGAATGACCTTCTGGTAACCTATAAACATCCAATTTGATCGGTATGTCACCCATCCAACCCACGTCTCCTTGTGCCTCCTCGAGATGCCTGACGACCTTGCCGACCATCTTGGCGATCCACTTATCGTTGATCACGCCAGCAACAAGTGCATGTTTAACGCCATCCTTCATTTTGCCCGATATGGCGTGTCCAAATTCTTTGATTCCCGACGTGTTTTGTTCTGGTGGTGGGTCCTTTTCGATCTCCACTATCTTGCTTGCCTTGACAAGGGTTGCCGAGAAATTCAAGAGATCCTGCGAGCAGCTCGCTGGGAGCTGTACATGTGCACTGAGACGCATATTTGTTTCGTCCTGTTCAGCTTGTTCCAATTCATGGGTCGCCTTTGTTTGATTCGGCTTGCCCTCGGCATGTGCTACTTTTTCCTCCAATTCGAGCCTCTCAGGTGACGACAGCCTTGGTGGTAGTAGATGTTCGTGGTGTGGTAGCAAGAAGCTAGGGAGCTCGAATGTCGCATCTGCCCCTGCCAGTCGCATGACTTCTTGGAGCGAGACTTCTTTCTCCAAAGTTCGATAAGCAAGCACGTCACCAAAACGGAGAGATGCAATGATATCGTAGGCGGTGTTGATGGGCACTGAAGCGACTCCAGTGACATCGTCAAGCTCCACAATAAAGTTGGCGTCCGTTAGCCATCGGAGTATCCTCTTTTCGAGTTTACGTAGCTCACGATCGTGTTGCGCGTAGTCCTTAAGCAGATGCGTCTTTAGGATATGAGCCGCTCGACGGCCCGAGCCACCTGCGGTAATCGAGGAGATTTTGACGGGGTGAAAATAAGCGATGGGGTTGAGGAGAAGGCGCAGGAGGAGCGGCAGTCTGTGTAGAAAGCCTCGGGTGCGGGGCGAGGAGAGAGTCTGTAGTGTAGTGACTTTGATGGAACGGGGAGGTGGGTGAGGAACTGTGGGCGTGGCCTGCAGCTCGGAACAAATTGCCGCTCGTCTGTCTCTAGCCGAGTCGATATGACCGGCCTGCTTGGCTATAGTCTTGCGGCAAGTCGCGATGGCGTTTGTGTCAACGATATGTTTGAGGAGTCTATCGTACTCGTCGTTGGCGTCTTGATCGGCCGGATTCAATTTGCGTATAGATTTCCACCCTGCTTTCGGAGCGGAATCCTTCATGTTTTTCCTCTCTGCGATCGAAGTAACTCTGGGATAATGAGGTCTGCGGGATCGTGATCCAGCTGCTACAAGCAGTGGGGTCGACTCGACAACCACTCCGCCTTCATCCCCCGAGTCTGTCTCGTCTAGTTCTCCAAACGTCATCTCGTCTAGTCCACCCTTGATGTTGGCGTAGCAGTCACTGATCTTGATACCGCGAAAAAGAGACACGACCACGCTCTCTGTCGAAATGGCGACTTCCAGATCCTTTGCCAGCTTGATGCCGACCTCGATTCCATGTGCAGTCACTGTCAGTGTAGACAGCGATATCGTCATTCCACGTATAACCATCAAGCCCTCCACATCTACATCGATCTCGAGAGCAGGGATGTCGAACAGAGCGATGGATTCGTTGACAAAGTGTAGATGGCGTACAAGTCGTCGAAGGCCGTGTCGCACGCCCTGGGCGACGAGATCGAATTGACAGAGACATGTAAAGAATATCGTGGGGTATGTGAACAAGGTGAATACTCCGTATATGAGCCAAGATGTCGAAGCGACAGCGTAGGTGAGGTTGAGCACCCCAACGAGGATTACAAGCGGTACGGCACTCAGGACGCGATAACCGTTACTAGCGCCAAGCAAGAGGGCAAGAGTGAGAAATGGTGTGCCGGAGAGTAGCCATCTCGTTGGCCAGTACCATTTTGTCGATGCGATTACAGCACCGACTCCGAATGCAAACGGTATGCCAGCAGACAAGCCGTGCGGCTTATCATCCCGAAGAGACATGCTGCAATGTGGACTGACAACTCGAAGAAAACAAAGCTCTAGAAAAGAATTCCGCGCAACTACGTCATGGCTTCTTTCAGTCACGTCGTCACTTTTTTACCTGTGCCTGGCCACGATCTCGACCGCCATGGCGTACCTTTAGAAACTGGGAATCATGACAATTGCGTAAACAGGTTGATGCTGGATGGCAATCGCTTGCCTTGAAGACTACTCCGTGGACCGGACGACTGCGCTTGTGAATCCGGAGAGGGCTGGGTCCTCCTGCAGGAGGCGAAGGGCCATCCGTTGTGTGCGGACCGTCCAGTGCAGACAGCCCAGCGAGTGACCGCAATTATGTGGAAGTCGGTGCTGCCCAGAGTGGTCCATGTTTCCCACCCGGACTGAAGCGATACATGCGAATGAGCACTGGCGGTCAAGTGAAGCCCGCCCATCGGCCGTGTGGACCATTCGTTGATGCTCAAACTCGAGCGATCACCGGTTTAGGTGGACACGTGAGTATGCTTGAGGGTGCCTATCAATTCAGATTCGAGATTGCAATACATGATGTCACCGTTGACGACGACTAGCCTAGATGATCGCCACCAAATTCCATTCGGCCCCAGTCACCACCCTCTTCTCCCACCTTCTCAAAGATACACCATGCACTGAACGGACCTATCAGACAGCCGGTTTACCGGGTACCATTTCCGGGCGATTCACGCTATATTGAGCTAAGAATAGCCAAGGCAGCTCTGGGCCGGGGGAAGGATCGGTGATGTACGGCCTGGTACGTCAGATGTTGGAGCTTTGGCTAGGCCAAGGGATGTGTTGACCCGGTTGAGTATATGGGATGCTGCAGCGTCTGCGCAACATAATTGGGGAGACTGAGAGATCACGCTGGCTTTTTTTCTGGCGCGGGTCTTCGATCAATTGGCCATGAAGCGGATTTCGTGAGATCTCTTTAGTCGTCACGCTAAAATGCATATCCACCGACGGGTATACGATGTGGGCTAGGCAGATATCGCACAGCCGGTCTCCACATCCGAGGGCCCGATATATGATACGGGTGCGTAAAGAATCTAGCTCCCTGACCGCTGACTGGACCAATCGTCAACATGAAGCTGGCCTCTGGGGTGATTACAACGCTCTTGACGGCGATCAGTGTTCTCGCTTCGAGCGATCTGGATCTCGGCGAGCAAGGTGGGATCGTTGCCCCGAATTATATTATCTCTGCGAAGCCGTCCACCAACGTGACACTGGCTATCAACACTTTGAATGCCGATCAGCGGAATGTCACTGCCAGCTCCTTGTACGGAATCATGCATGAAGATATCTCGCATTCCGGGGATGGAGGGATTTATGCAGAATTGCTCATCAATAGAGCGTTTCAAGGTGAGTCTCGAGCTCGACCGTCGTTGACTTTTAGGAACTCAGATCAATGCCAAAGATAATCCTGTTGAGCCATATCAGGCGACCCTGACTGGTTGGTCGACGATAGGCGATGGAATCGAAATGAGCCTCGACCGCTTGCATCCCCTCTCTACCTCACTGCCTAACTCTATGCAGATAGTGGTGGGTCAGAATGCCAGTGGGATCATCGGGATCCGCAACACTGGTTGGTGGGGTATGGATGTTTCCCCCGGGAGATACAATGCCAGCTTTTTTGTACAAGCCGTCAATTCGACCTACTTGAGCAGTAACACAACCTTTACCGTTCAGCTGCGATCCAACACTACCGGACACGTCCTGGCAACGAGTACGATCGGTGAACAAGACATGCAGGTCGACACTTTTAATTATCAACAGCTCAACGTGTCTTTCTACTGCAACACTTCGGCTCCCGACAGCAACAACACGTTCGAAATCACGTTTGATGGGAATGAAGCGCAAGGACAGACTTTCTTCTTCTCACTTTTCTCGTTGTTCCCGGAGACTTTTAAGGGTGAGTGATGTTTGACCTGACTGGACTGCCTACCAGCACAATTGACACAACAGGCCGGGCGAACGGTCTCCGAAAGGATCTGGCTGAAGCACTATACAATATCAAACCCAAGTTTCTACGATGTCCCGGCGGTAACAACATTGAGGGACAATCTATCTCGACCAGGTGGAAATGGTGGGAGACTCTTGGTCCTCTCGAAAACCGACCAGGGCGGATTGGCGACTGGGGATATTACAACACGGATGGACTTGGCTTGATGGAGTATCTCTACTGGTGCGAAGATATGGAGATGGAACCGCTACTCGCTCTTTATGCGGGATACAGTCTCGACGGCACTAGTTACCCTCTCAGTCACATGGACGAGGTCTTAGATGAAGTACTTGGGCAACTGGAGTTCTGTCTCGGCGACGTCTCTACCAAGTAAGCCAAATCTTTCGACCACTTGCTCACAGGTAGATGGGGATCTTACAGGGCTGAGCTGGGGCATCCTCAGCCTTTCGCCATACGCTACGTCGAGATCGGAAACGAGGATTGGTTTTCGTCGACATATCCATATCGGTTCAACTACCTGTACCCTGCATTGAAGAAAGCATATCCCGATATCACATTCCTAAGTACTGCGTATAACGAGAATGCCAAGGGTTCCAACAACCCGTATTCAAATTACACTATAGATCTGCCAGTCAATTCGGGATGGGATTATCATGTGTACTCGGTAAGTGTGTAGTCTTCCCCCAGCTAATAGCAGACACCATCACATTTTCTCGACACCTTTGACGCTTGGGACAACTGGGCCGAAATGAACAACTATACTGAGCAGAATCTAACGTTGGCTCTCGCGGAATACAGGTTGGTTTTTTAAAAAGCATATACTATCTACTGGCTGATGACGTGGTGTGTTCCAGCTAGATACCTCGACGGGATATGTCAACTACAGCGATCCACCCGCGGCGCACCCGTTGTACCCACAGATGATTCACGCCTTAGGAGAAGGGGTTTATCAGCTCTCGGCAGAGCGTAATCCTGATTTAGTCAAACTATCGGCCTATGCGCCGATTCTTCAAAATCGGAATAGTTACGCTTGGACTCCGAACCTGATCAGCTTCACGGCGAGTCAAAACGAAACGGTACTCACCACCAGCTACTGGCAGCAGTGGCTATTCAGCAACTTTCGGGGGGATTGCAATATCCCAGTTACACATACCGAAGGCGACATAAATCCGTTGTTTTGGGTGGGGAACATTATCAATGACTCTGGCTCTGTGTTGCTCAAGGTACGCATTCTTCGCGTCAAAGCTGACGTGTCCAGATCATCAACACCGGCAACCAAACAGTATCTCTGACCATCCAAATGGATGATGGATCTTATCAGAATGTGAACGCCACGACCCTCCAGAATGACGACCCTAACGCGTTCAACACCGTCGAAGGCCAAAGCGATGTCATGCCAAGGGTCCTGAAGGGCGGTGATCTGCCTGTGTTTGCCTCGTCGGAGTTCAAGTGGACAGTACCGGTCTTTTCCAGCACTGTAATTCAATTTGATAAATAGCCGCCATTTTGATGTAATGAGCAAGGAAAAAAAGAAGGAGACTGAAGCATCATCAGCCAGTATTCTTGAGAGGATTCGTATAGCAGATAGCAGTAATCTATGTGATAGTCTTGCATTTGTCCATTGCATGGATAAACTAGGAAATTACCCGAAGCAGTCTATCGAAAATGTCGACTTCACTCGTCGATCTCACTCATTATCACCAATCTATCACCAGACCTTGTAGTTTTTTTCAGATGCCGGGTCATGGCCTAGGCCCGCCGTATGCAGCTCGCCATAGGAGAGGTCTGTGGTTGGTGACCACTGTACTGGTCTTGTTGGTCATCGGACTCTCACTTGATTATACAGTCAGTCCGTCTTTATCTCTTGTCGCTGAAGTCAGGAAATCGCCGGCGCTGGCACTCTGTTGACTGGATGGCATCAACAAAAGACCTCAGACGCGCAATCGTGGCTACCGGACCAAGTACATCAGGAGGTGACGAATCCGAAAAGTACAGGGAGGATATTGATTACTGGTGGAGGAGGAAATATCGGTACGCACACCTAACAACGCATTAGCTGAGTTGTTAGGCAAATCTCTGATCCGTCGACTCCTGTCTTCCAACAACCATATTACCGTCCTCGATCTCATCTTCCATCAAGATGAGCTCGATGACATCCGCCGCGATCTCCCAAACGCTCATTCCCTGCTTCGAGTCGTTCAAGGGGACATTCGGGACGACGAGGCGCTGGAGGATGCGTTTACACACGACATCTCTGGAATCATTCACTTAGCCGCAGTCTCGCGCGTAGGCTGGTGCTTGGAGAATGAGCCCGACTGCTACGATGTCAATGTAGGCGGCACCAAGAAGGTCATCGATACCATGAAGAGAAAGGGCGTCAAAGCTTGGTTTATCCAAGCATCGTCTCGGGAAGTCTACGGAAATGCTGCGGAGTTCCCCGTACCCGAAACCGCGATCAACACTCCAGCGAACGCGTACGGTCAGACCAAGAGCGATGCAGAAGCCATCATCCGCGAAGAAGCCATTCGAGCGATACTACTTCGCTTGTCCAACGTGTATGGGGGACTAGCAGATCACCGAGAACGTCTGATTCCGGCCATAATCACAAGTGCTCTGTCTCACCGGACAATTCAGATGGTTGGAGGGAGTCAGGACCTTGACATGGTACATATCGACGATGTTGTCAATGGATTTTTGGCAGCTATCAGACGATTGGAGAGGGGTGAGGGACAGGGATCTGAGGCATATAACATCGGGACTGGGAAATCGGCATCGGCAATGACCATGATCAAGAAGGTCTTGCACCTTTCCAACTCGTCCTCGCCTCTCCAGATACTGCCAGGCGACAACCGTTTTCCAGATTACTACATCGGTACGACCAGTAAGGCAGAGGAAGAGCTTGGTTTCAAGGCGGGCGTGGGTATAGATGAGGGAATCGTTCGATTTGTCTCGGCTTTCTACCGCCAGACCGTATCCTTTATCGACGAGAAGATCGCTTCAACGTGCACTACGCCGCCAACTTATCGGACCAACGATCTTGCGTTATTGAACGGCTGTACCGGTACGATTGGTGTCGACGGACCGGAAGGGATGCAATATCTCTCCACGACAGTCAATGGAGAGGATCTTCCCTCGTGGGAGTGGCTCGATACGGATGAGATCCAGAACTGGGAGTTTCACGTCATGTCAGTATCTGATGAGGAAGTGGTTATGACTTTCTCGCAAGATTCTGGAAACCGGGTCATCACTTTTGCGACGACAGAAAAGGGACATCTGCTGGGATCTCAATCACGGTTCGCCGCTTCGGTCTTGGCCGGTAGCAATCACATCTCGCTGAAATTCGAAGACTCAGGTCATTATCTTGTGCCCGCGTTCATGGCTGACAAGACTCGGGAAACCCGATTCCGTATAACCCCGTTCTGCTGTCCTGGTAAGCCAGCGCCTTGGCCCTTTTTCGAAGAGGACCCTCTAGCCTCCGCAATCAGCGACACTCGCACCGGCACGCACCGCCATTTCAATGCATCACAGATATCGACCTTGTGTAGCCGTCTTGCCGCGGCTCAGACTGCGTCTCGGTCTCGCTTGATCGCCATCGAGCAGCTTTCACGGCCCTACAATCTAGTCGAACGATCTCTGCCCGCCGGGCAACCCCATGCATGGCGACAACGAGGCTTGGATCACTGTACGAACCTTTGTGACCACCCCACCACCTGCCTCGACACTGGCGATTGTGCTTGCGCGCAGAGTGCGTGTGTCGCCCGAGTCCGATATCCATTTACCGCATTCGCCAACGTTTCTGGCTTGTCCTATCCACCCCCGACCATCAACTGGGACGAGGTAGAGACTAACGATCCACTTATTCTCATTCGAAAAGTCGCATCCTCGTCTTGGCTCAACGTCCTCCGACCCCACGCTCGGCGATATTTACAGGGCTCGCCCTCCTGGCCAGGGATCCATCTAACCAGTCTGCCTGACGATGTACAGGCGAATCGTGATACCAATTGGGGTGATTTTGACAAGCTTCAGAGTACCCCTCATGGATGCTTTTCCGCCGACTCGGTCTTGGAGCGAGGAGTCAAGCTTTTGACCGCCGAATACCACTCGGACAGTCTGGTGTTCATGCCGTACTTTGCCGGTACACAGATGGTGGGTCGAGTCAAGAAGCATTTTCGCGCTGACAACACAGATGCCACCTGTGGAACCTTGGATCGACAATGCCATTCAGCATCATCTCCCAGCCGATTTTGACTCGACCCGACTGATCGTTCCTTTCACATTCGATTGGGGGGTCTGCAATACCGTATTGCATGACTTGTGGCGAGTTCGCGACTGGAGTAGCGTAAATGAAAGGATGACGAAGATTTCGAGCTGGCAGCCTATGGGCGATCTAAATAGTCCATGTGAGTATAGTGCGCACCTCAGCTTACCAAGTTGACATCAGGCTACCGCATCGACCAAGATGTCGTCATTCCAGCACGTACGTGTCTACAGGAAAAGCTGAGGGATACATATGGGAATCTGAACAATGTGCTACCGTCTCGAAAACGCTCCGTCCTTGTCGCCTTCAAGGGATCCTACAACGGTGCTGGTTCAGGACTGCGACGAAAGCTGGTCTGTGATAGAGCTATGCCTACGAGGCCTCGCCTGTCCGACGCGCACCGTCTTCATCGTTACTGGAACGAATTCAAACCTGGTAGTGATTATTTGGGCACTATCGGGGATACCGTGTTCTGTCCTATTCCCGGAGGAACAACAGGATGGGCGACCAGGACGATAGATGTTATCTACGCGTAAGTCACTGCTATCATCGCCCGGTGCCCGCGCTGATTACCTAGCGGCTGCATTCCAGTGCTCTTTGGTGATCAAACACATCACCCTTTCTGGGACATTCTCGACTGGACAAAATTTTCGGTCAACATCCCCGACAACCAGGTCAACCGACTCGAAGAAATATTGCTTGGCTACTCGTGGCTCGAGATCCAGCATCTTCAAACCAACCTCGTCCTGATACGAGACGCATTTCTCTACCCGGCCGAACCTGACATGAGCCCCAATCTCAAGGAGAGAGGTCCGTTCTTCTTTGCCTTGCATAGTACTGCTCTGCTGCGAAAGACCTTGTTTCCCAGCTGAATGCGGCGACCAGTTGTAATATCCTGCTCTACTCGCAGCCCCGCGGCAATAGCTTGGGTCCGTTTGTACTATAATTATCATCTTAGATATAATACCAGCAATGCATTTTTGGCACTGCGTCAATCTTTCTCAGATATTGTTTAGACTTTATACATAGTTCAACCTGCTTCCTCGTCAAGATCCGACCGCATCGTAAGTCCACTACATACAAAACAATTATCGCCCACATCGAGGCAGAAGTCGCTGTGAAGAGAATCCGTCTCGCCGCGTTCACCTGAGGAGTTCTGAACACTTCTCGGCGCAAGCTACCACAGCTGCTTGCTTCTCATCAGCTGCATATGGGCGGGGGACTCACGGGATGGCCAGACAATGCGTCAGGAAAGATAGAGGCGTCACAGACTCGTAGGTTACTGATCCCGTAGACCTTTAGGTCCGGGCTCACTACACTGTTGTCTTCTTTCGCACCTGATCGCAATCAGCCACTTGGTGGAATAGGCGGTACTGAGACCTACCCATCTTGCAGGACGACATTGGATGATAGATCGTCTCAGAATCTGCGAATCAGCGGTCATCAGGAGTCACGGCGGTAGGTCGTACACTTATCGATATGAGCGTTCAAGTCCTCGTCCGATAGCTCGTCGAATTTTGCTGGGACATCTGACTCTAGTAGAAAGTCAGCCAGGGGTGCAACCCTCGATAGACGTCGAATGAGCTTGATGCCCTCCATCAACGCCTTCCTATTAGCTTTTACGAGAAATCTTTTCCACTCGCCTTTCTGTCGTAGCCATCTGGATCACTCAAGTATCGATGGTCGATCAAGGGGTCGTCGAAGACGCTGTCCGACCGACAAGTCACTACGCCGGAACTTCTTGGACGTAGAATGACGGAAAATATGGTATAGTAATCCCCGTTGGGATCCGCCAAGTCGCCCATTGAGTGGCTGAGAATGAGCGATTACATGAGGGTGGGCTTACTTCGTATAGTGAACAGGAGCTAGCAGTCAGTACATCAACATAGGATGAGAGCATGAGACTTGCTAGTGATCAATTCCAGATCTGGTGCGTTCGGCCCGCTCGCATTGACCAAGTGGCTGGGAACCTCTGACTTTGCACCTGGCACTTCGTCTGATCTGAGGAATGCTCCTATTTCGGCGCCCTTTGAATCAGATCAGCTCACATGGTGTGTTCTTACATTGCTTGAGAGTGGACCTGTTCCATTCCAAAGCCACTGAAGGAGACTGGGGATCTGCGACGTCAGTGTTGTGCATTTCGTTCACTTCGTGGTCCAAGCTTACTCCTTTGACAGGATGACGGAGGTACTGACCACTTGTTCCCGGCTTGGTGTTGAATGTTGGACCCGCCATGAGGTGGTCTTTGAGGTTCTTACCGACACCCGGGAGGTCCACTTGACTATGTACGCCGAGCTTCTCCACTTCAGCCGATGGCCCTATGCCAGACACGAGTAATAACTGAGGTGTACCATACGACCCCATGCATACAACAACCTCCTTCCTTGCCTTGACGTAGTACCGAGGCCCATCTCGACTTTGGGCAAGCTCTACTGCATTAACGGAACCATTCTCGATATTGAGTCGAGTGACCCGGGTTGCGGTCAAGATCGACAAGTTGGAACGGTTTGTTACCGTAGCCGGTAGATATGCGGCCGATGTCGACGATCGGGTGCCGCCAGAGTCGACAGTAGCCTGAAACCGGGCGATGCCTCGTCGGCCACGATCTAGGTTGTAGTCTAGATTGGCAGGCAATCCTTCTTTGATCTACAACGTCAGAACGCTTGCTTATAATTCAACTTAAGGCTCACGCCCGTCTCCAAAAATGCTTGGGATATCACGTTTGTAGGAGGGAAGCTGGTATTCCAGAGACCTCCTTTTCCTCGCTCCTACAGGATGTTCAGTATATGGTATCTTTCCTCATCACGAGACTGACCGAGAGATCCACGTTGTATTCGGGGTTCGGTGTGAAGTTTTCGGAGATCTTGAAGTATCTCTTCATCGACTGCCATCCCCAGCCGGTGGCTCCTTTGCTTTCCCACTGAGATCAGACAAATGTCGTGGATCTATGATGATTGCATTACTCACATCATCATAGTCTGAGGGTGCACAGTGCTGATATATTTGAGCATCTGAGAATCAGATTGAATGGAAGGTTTGAGATGATCAAAGCCCACTGATTGCGCTACAGCCTCCGAGCATCTTGCCCCTGGGCAGATACATTTCTCGGCCTCCCACCTTTTCCTGAGGAGTTGTGGAATAGTTCCAGTCGGCAGGTGTCTTGTAGAGGTTCGGCTACATCGATCAGCACAAGACGGTATACAGGAGAGCTCATACCCAGCCAGCCGGGATTCGACTAAATATTTGCCTAGCGTCTGACTCGCCGGCTTCTATCACCAGGACAGAGATCTCTGGGTTTTCAGTGAGCTGGTCACATCAGCATCGTAGGCAGCATATATCTGAGCTGTGTCTGTGCTTACACGACTCGCGATGACACACCCAGCTGTGCCTCCTGAGAAGATCAGTAACCCCCGTGGACAGCTAGTACACTTACCTCCACAGACGATGTAGTCGTACTCTCGTGCATCGTCATCCTTTCCGAGCGTCGCAAAGGAGGCTATCTCGGTCGAGCCAGCATAACTAGACCAGGCTGAACCCATGGTGTATGGTATACACAAACGATGTAGAGGATCAAGAGACGTTCGGGACTGTGTGGGGGAGGGGGAGGGGGGGAAAGGGGGGGGGGGGGGGGGGGGCCCGGCGC
>Ga0265797_10010382_pt1 | contig 11874 bp, 7 predicted proteins | sample P2T30metagenome_FD_192433 | JGI IMG/M metagenome (GOLD analysis project Ga0265797, IMG submission 192433) | Plant litter microbial communities from East Loma Ridge, Irvine, California - P2 T30 | ecosystem: Environmental > Terrestrial > Plant litter > Unclassified | place: USA: California... | reverse complement strand
CTCCACAGGGCTCCTGGGCTTTACTTCTGTGTTGATGTATGGAGTCTTAAACTCATCGTTGGGGCCATTCTCGATATTAACTGCCTCGACAGAGGCAGGGAACTTGCCCGTCTCTAGGAACTTCTCCAGCAATTCATCCTTCTCCCTCCATCTTGCGAGCGTCCATTCATGCATGGCGTCCTTGTCGTCAATCGGCATGTCCTTGACAGCAAAGCGTCGCCAGTGCATGTTGACCGACTTGGGAGGACGGCCTTGGAAGTAAACTGAGCGCAGCGAGAAGATATCTTGACCGTACCCGCCCGGTGGGATGCCTTCATACGCTATAGTGCAGTCATACACGTAGTCCACAGTGTTACGCAGTTCCTGCAGGCAGAACTGTAGGCCAGTGGAGCGGGGCAGGATCTGATGCTTTAGGTCTTCGGTGCCAGATTTCTCAGCGAACTTAGCAGACCCTTTGCGCGTGTTAGCGCTCAGGTTTGTTCCTTCCGGGAAGATGAGCAGCCACATCGGATCCAGCTGCGCTCCGCCTTTGTCGCCAGACATAGGGCCCGAGTGGCGTGAGTTGAGCTTCTGCAGGCGGTAGCGCAGGCGTTCCTGATCTTTGGCCCACTTGCGAGCCATGAAAACGAAGCCGTAGAGTTGCATGGCTGGGCCGATGACAGGCACCCATTTGAGGCTTTCCTTCAGGATGATGTAGATGTGGCCGTGGGTGGGAGTGGTATTTGTGTATGCAGTCCACCAAAGATAAAGCCAGTCCGTGTAGATCTGGTGATTTGCCAGGAGAACAATGCGGTCTGGGAAATCGACACGGAGGGAGCCGTCTGCCTTTTGCTGGAGCTGGCCGGCGACGCTCTTGTCGCCACTAATACGGACAAGGGTTGGACTCCACCACTGAGTCATCGTGGTTACGAGAAGTCCGAAGTATTGCTTGGTGAGAGCCATGTAGGCGTAGAAGTCATCTTTGGAGAAGAAGTAGAGAGGAGCCCCTAGGATCTGGGCAAGGTGGATGAACAAGCATGAGCCCAGGAAGTAGAAAGCGAACCCAACGATACGCAGGAATTGCATGAATGGACCATGTTTAGGTCGTCCGAGGGGATGGTCGTCGTAAAGTGGCTTTGAATTTCCATTCTGTAGCTCAGGTGTATCGTCTTTAGTAGGCTGTTTCCGGCGGCGCTGGCCTTCAACATTTGATTGAGACATGTTGGTGTGCAGCTGTATCCGGATGGCCCGGGATCGACGCTCAGCTCGTCACCGGGTAGAGTAAGGTATCGAGAGAGAAAAGTGTGATGTTTCGGTTCAGATTAGGACATATTCCGGAATTCCGATTAGGTGCTAATGCTGTTTGTGTGTTTGAAGTGACGGAGTGACAACTGTCGGTGGTGAAAAACATAAGATCGATGTAATATGCAGGCGCTGACTGTGCAGCCGTTGGCGCATGACGTCTGGGCGAATCTGGCTTGTGATCAGCACATCAAATGGCACACGAGCTTTCTTTTGTCAACAAGCTTGCCCTTTGCGCACTGCAGCAGTCTACATTAGAAGACTTATAGTCTGACGATGGGAGTATGACCAAAGCATGGCGATGCTTGCGAAGCATACACACCCGGCCAACGCGCCCAGTACGATGCTTCTCTACCACTGCCGCGAGGCGTGAGGTGCGCAGTTTACAGGAACTGCCTGACAGGATAAGCGCAGGGTTGCAAGGTAACACCAAGATGAGATCTGTCTATCAAGCACAGTGCTGACCATGCGCAGAGACAAGTAGTCACGACCTCCTCTCCTTACGATGGCCGCGCCCTCCACGAAACGTCCTCTTCATCAGCAAGGAAGACAACGGACCGGTGCGCGAAGCACTGATTGAGTACGCCAAACATGTTCACAACAACTATCCTGAGGTTTCCCTGATATTCGAGCCTGCCGTCGCGCAAGATATTGAACACGAGCTGTCATTCCCTATATACGTGGCTGGTCGCGGTGGAAACACAGAATACTGCGACAAAGTCGATCTGACGACCACTTTGGGTGGGGATGGCACAATACTACACGCCGCATCACTGTTCGCGACTACAAAGAGTGTGCCGCCGATACTCTCATTCAGCATGGGTACGCTTGGGTTCTTGGGCGAGTGGAAATTTGAAGAGTACAAGCGGGCTTTCAGAGAGGTCTACGTTTCTGGCGCGCCGTCTCCTGTACACGCCAAAAGTACAGACGAGCCCAAATATAAGGACGATGCAGAGCGGTCTGCTCAGGATGATATCCAGTCGGGCTGGTCATCAGCCCGTGGCAAGTCTATGGGATCATCACGCAACTCTCGAGTCCTACTGCGCAATCGTCTGCGCATCGGCATATTTTCATCAACAGGCGAGCGCATGCCTCACGAACCACCATTCGCTCATCACGACCACCGATGCGAAGACATTTTTGCGCTGAACGAAGTCTTGCTCCACCGGGGCGCCCTGCCGCATTTGGCGCATATCACAATCTTAATTGGCTCACCTCCACACCAAAAGACTTTAACCACGGCTATTGCGGACGGATTTCTGGCGAGCACGCCTACGGGCAGCACGGCATACTCTTTGTCGAGTGGCGGATCAATAGTACATCCTTTGGTTTCAAGCCTATTGCTGACACCAATTTGCCCACGTTCGCTTTCCTTCCGCCCATTGGTGCTGCCAGCAAACACGCCTGTCACGCTGCGCATCGACGAGATCAATCGTGGCAAGGAGATTGAAGTTTCGGTCGATGGCGTGCGACGCAAAGAAGGTCTGAAAGCAGGAATGGAAGTGAGGGTTGTAGGCGAAGAAGTTCGCACAGCAGGCGCACCTGGTGCCAGAGAGTGGGTTGGTGGTGTACCCTCTATTGTGCGCAGCGGGGGTGCTGCGGATGGCGAAGATCACTGGGTCGGTGGGCTGAACTCGCTGCTCAAGTTCAACTACCCATTTGGCGAGAGCTAGACATATATATGTAGATCGAATATGACCAAGCTTATGTGATCGCTTTCTTTCTTTGGAATCACATATGCGCCTCACGCTTTGACATGGGCTTCTAGCCATGAGATATGTTCGCGTGCAAAGCTCGTGATGGCGGTGACACGCCGAGCGATGCTCTTGTTTCATTCGTGGCGCGCGAGTCACGCTTTGTGTTATGTCTGAGCGTCTTTACAGTAAGTTTTATAGGGCGCGTCAGGAGAAAGCAGAGCACGGCCCAGGCACCGAGTACTCGGCGTGCTTGTGCAAGTCATCTTACAGTAGTGAGTACATGAACGATGTGATCGTGATCTAGCTAGCAGAAGAAGACAGATGGATCGTTTTCCGGAGCGGACACCGCGTAATTTCAATGTCACGAGGTCGGACGATGGCAGTTATCTGGTTCTTCAGCGAAACGGTTTGTTGTTGACAGTCGACTCGAAGCTCGTACTTTAGAACAGGATCAACGCTACCCGCCTCCCGCCCGCCTCTACCCGAAGACCTCATCTCGGTTGTGCCTGGCCTAGTGATGACAAGCAAATCATGCTATCGATTCTTGCGCGATGATGTTCCGAGTCTCCGAATTCTCCTGAACAGCACCTCTGCACGGCTCGTGCAGTTTTTCGAGGTGGAGCGATGTGCAAACACTTGCACTGCCGGCAGAGGGTGTGGACCGGCACTAGGATGCCGGCGTGCATGTCCAGCAACTCGGGATGCGGGTGAGAGACCGCGCTGCAATACTCCCCAGCCTCCGCTATGCATGTTCCGGAGGCGCATGTTTGCCCTGCAGCCAGTAGTCTCACTGGACTCGAGTCCGCCTATCCCTGCAGCAGACGACGAGACATCAGAGGGAAGCTCTGAGCCTATCCAACAATGGCTTACAAGGCGGCAAGGAAACATCAAGGCGGAACGCCAGATCTGCTCCCCCAGACAATCACCGCCCATCATCGTGCTAGCGTCAGATGAGCATTTGGCAATCTCGCGCTCGTGCGCTCTTTGCCGTGGCCGAATAATGCACTGCAACAGCAGCAGCAGTAGCTGTGGCTCCTACTCGCTATAGTGGATCGACGCCGAGGGCACGCAATCTCGTGCGAACGCGCTGATGGGTGAGGGCTCGCGGAGGGCTTCTGCGCACGTATGCGTGACTACCTCCGCAGTAGTGACCGTTGCAGGCGCGTAAGGTTTGTCGAATGTGGCGGCACTTTCCCATACGTGTATGCAAGTATCAGGACCAAGGGATCCTGGAGGGTTTGTCGAATGGAGTCCGGGCGCTCTTGCACGTTGGGCGGCCGCCTTCTTGAACCACTGGCACGCCGTCTACCGCTGAGAGGCCGTTTGTCGTTTTCTGTTTCTCTTCTTCTGAGGTCGCGCGAGTGCGTCATTTTGATCCGTGATCTTACTTACCTTTTGTTGTTTGCGAGACCCTACGCTTACCGAATTTTTGGACGCGGTTCTGTTCTTTCTTCGGTTGTGTACGATTTATGGACGGATATTGAGGAGGGATTTGAGTATCGAGGGCTGAAGAACCCGAACATCCCCGTGGATTCAGGAAAGGGAAACGATCAGTCATGAGGGTCCGACAATACATCTCCAGCGTCGCGGTGGCGTTGTGCGTCGCGGACAAGGTTGCTGGACACGTCGCAAATGGACCACAACGAGTGCAGCGAAGCGTGGCGTCTGTCTACGAACATGATCAATCAGCTGCGCTTGCAATGAAGAGAGAGAACGACGCAGCCTCGATCGCCAACACCGATGACAAGGCCATCACATTTGCAGCCCAACCGGGCAACAACAAACGAGAACCACATCAGTTGTCAAGCTCAGAGAGCGTAGCAGCCGCCTCATATCACAAGTCAGATGCCAAACCATCAACAACAACGATATACGCAAGACAGGAAGATGAGGCAGAGCCCATCCCCACACAGGACCCAAACGTTCTTCCGATTGAACCCAAGATCACACCAGCAATCGGCATTGCTGGTGCTATCATGCTCGGAACCGGCGTAGCTCTCTGTCTTGTTGGCATCAAGAGAGGGTGGCTTCACATCTTCCTCAGCACCGGATACCTTACCAGCTTGGCCGTTACTGTGCTCATCATCTACGTCATGAATCCTGATCACAGCAACGCTATCCAAGGAGCATACGTGGTTGCTGCTGTCGTTACTGGTTTGATCTTCGGTGCTGTCTCGCTTGTCTTCCAAGAAGTCACAGAAGGTTTGGGATGCATGCTGGGCAGCTTCTGCTTCGCCATGTGGCTTCTTGTGCTTGCACCGGGTGGCATTATTCACTCGACTGCAGGCCGGGGCATCCTCATTGGTGCAATTACCGTTGTTGGCTTCGCTCTTTCTTTCTCCCACCACACTCGCATGTACGCTCTCCTATGCTGTACGTCTTTCGCTGGAGCGACTATCACGATCCTTGGTGCGGACTGCTTCTCACGCGCTGGCCTCAAGGAGTTCTGGCTCTACCTCTGGAACCTGAACGACAAGCAGTTCCCGCTCGAGACCAACACATACCCTATCACTCGCGGCATCCGCGTGGAGATAGCTTGCATTGTCGTCGTCTTCCTTCTGGGTATGGTCTCTCAGTTCAAGCTCTGGAAAGTGATCAAGGCTCGACGTGCAAAGAACGAGGAAGACCGCAAACAGGCTGAAAATGAACGTTTAGAAGCCGAAGCCGTAATTGGCAGGGACGTCGAAGCCAACAACGAAAGGGAGCGCGCCGAATGGGAGGCATCATATGGCGAAAAGCGTGGCGCTAGAGTGGGAATCGACTCTGGTGTTGGCTCCTCGGTCGAGACCTTTGGCAAAGACCAGTATAGCGTCAGAGAAAGGGAAGTCGATCCCAACGAGCTCAGCGACATCATGGAGCGTGAGTCAGGCCGCAACAGCAACAGCGAGGATGGTTCCAGTTCTGGCGAACATCGCGTTTCTGCCATACCGGAAGGTGTAGTAGAGATGGGCGAAAGATCTGGTCGCACATCGCTCGAATCTTCTGGAAAGCTTCAGAACTCGTCTGATGAGAACCTGGAACGCGGTCTCGGAGACAACGAACGAGGCAAGGGTTACGTCGCGGGCGCCCCTGAAGTCGTTCCTCTGCCGTTCCGTGTGCCTACGGATGAGGAAGACCAAGAAGCCGAGATGGATGGCAAGACCGAAGGGACCGCGATCCTGGATTCTGTTGCGCCTAACCATGGTGTGGCTATTCCTCTGCAAAAGCTGTCGCTGCAAAGACTCAATGAACACTTCGCCGCTGACGCCCCTGAACGCCACGACGACCAAGCATCTTCGGTCGCCGCCAATGCTGATGATATCGCCGCTCTGGACGACTTGCCAACTGACCACAGACACTCACTTGCTACGCTTTCTGTTTTGGACGCCGAACATCTAGCCCCACCGAAAGAAGATCACACCCACTCGAGACCGACCAGCATGGTCTCGGAGATCGAGATGGAAGAGGCAGTGGAAGAAGATGACGATGAGGCACTTCACAGGGAGCCTGTCACCATCGATCAGACTGCCGCTCCTGTGACTGGCCAGCTTTCGAAGAAGGCATCGAACGTTACAATGGGCGAACGACGGCTTTCCAGCGGCACTAAGACATCTAAAACTCCTGCTAGCTCGGACGGCCACCCTGCAAGTGTCTCTGAGCATTTGGTTGAACAATTGCCAGCCAAGCTGTCCAAGATCGCGCTGACTTATCGCACAAACGAATGGGCGAAGCACATAGCTGATGCTGATCATCCTGAAGAGCTTGAGAGACCCTCATCTCCTGGTATTCAAGTTGATACCAGTGTCCCCGAGGAAGTCGCCAGACCCGTCGATGTCGAAGCTCTCCAGCAAACGAATTTCTCAAACGACCCAGTGGTGCCAACTCACACAACATCGAAAGCCTCGAAGAAGTCGAAGCGCCACAGTCGGCAGAGTGACCCCGACACTACTCACAGCCGCAGAACATCTACTCAAAGTATGACACCAGTATACGCCTTCGGTCGCAGCCCCTCGCAGCAGTCCACGAACCCTCGCGATAGCATCTCAGCCTCACCCGTCAAGCCAAAACACGGCTCCGTAAGGAAGACCTCTATGCCATTGACAAACCAGACTCTGGTCGAATCCCCCATCGAGGACGCCCCCGAGACCTTCCAACACAACGCCTTCGCCCGCAACGCAGACCCTCACAACAACCCCCTAGCCAGCGCAAGCGCCGGCAACCTCCTCGACGAACGCAACAACATGCTCCAACGCCGACCCACCTCCACCTCTTTCAACGGCTTCCGCTCCACCCCAGCCCTCGTCATGATGAGCGGCGCAATCCCAGAGAACCAAGCCCTGCACTCCCCCGAGCAAGGCTCGGGTTTCACTTCCCCGACCCAAAGCAGCCCAACGCTCCCGACTTTCGAAGACGAGAACATGACTCTCTCCCAACGCCGCTCGCTCATGCAATCCCAACAACAACAACAACCCACCACAACGCAGACACCAACCCACAAACCCCGTCCAAGCATCTACTCCACCCTCGCCTACGACTCTCACCAGCCCGCCCGCCACCCCTCCACAACCTCCGTCCAGCAGTCACAGCGCCTGAACCAATGGCGCCAGACACTAGAAGCAGATGTCCAAGCCAAGCAGCCGCCGCGAGCAGTCGAGACGAACGCCCGCCAGAACATGATGGACGATCGCCGCCAGAGCGAGATGCGGCATGCGAAGAAGAAAGAAGAGGAGAACCGTCGCCAGAGCGCAATCGACGAGGCGATGAGGAGAGGCCATCTTGATGGTGCGCATAGGGACGCTATGCGGAAGATGCAGGCGAAGGCGAATCGGGAGGGCGCTTGATCGCGTTGTTGAGTTTTGAGGGGGGATGGGGTGTCCTATCTTTTCGTTTTTTCTTTTCTTTCTTATTTCTTACTGTTTTGTTACTCTAGTTTGAAGAGAGGGCGTGTTCTGTGGGAACATACCACGCGCGCTCTTGTTGCGATTGTTTTCTGTTAGACAGCCGACTTTCTCATACCCTCGTTCGGTCTGGTCATTTGGGATTTGGAATAGGTAGGCGGTGGAAAAAGGAAATAGGGAGAAAAATATGGTGATACCCACGACTGCAAATGCCTGGGTACTGGAAAAAAGGTGGATTTGGTAACGGGTCACTGGAAGGAAGATCAAATGCCGGTCATTATCGAGGAAAGGAAAGGAAACAAGGGTCGATAAGATATATAGATACTAATGTATGTGGGAAACAAATGTCTTTTCCGATGGACTCCTATGTTCCGCATTATGCGTGTTGTGGTTGGGATCTCCATCTATTGAGCATTCCGTTTCTCGAATCGTGGTTCGCAATAATGCTCTCGTGCTTCGTCGAGTTGTGTGCTCGGGAAAACTCGGTCGGTCCGTCGATCCTGATCGCAGCTGGTTTTGAATTTTCATTTCTTCGCGATCGATGGGTATCTTGTAGCTCGGTAATCTACCATGTCGTGGTTCTGGTTTGCGCATACTTGAGCGCTTCTCTCAGCCCGACCTTCTTACTTGCCGCCCTTTCTGGTCTTCTTCTTCGCGCTGAATCGCATAGCGTTTGAGGGTTTGGGCGCGGCCTTGCGTTTCTGGATCTTGGCCTTCTTCTGTGCACGGTCGGCCTTCTGTTTCGTGATGCTGCGTTCCATGGTGGTGGTTCTGGTCAAAGGGGCGCCGTCGGCACCGTCGTCTTGCATAGCGTCGGGATCTGCTGATCGAGCGCCCGTGAGGGCTTCAAGTCAGCTTGATGTCCCTTCCTGTTCTGTTCTGCCATTCAAATGTTCATGTGTTTGTGTGTATGATCTTGAACGCAAATTGCTCATGTTTCAGACGAAGGAGTGTCGGTGTGGAACGCGAGGCGCAAGTCTCCCTCTTCGTCAAAGCCCAGGATGTCACTCGAGGCACCGAGGAGGTGGAAGAAGAGCTGTTCCTGGGCCATGGCGTGCTGGCCAGCTCTATCAAGGATGGGATTTGCCGGGGTATTGTTGCTTGTGGGAGGGCTTGAAGGTGGGGTGAGGAGTTGTTGGTGGTGGTGATCGTTGAAAGCGATGCCTTTGGGGATCGGGATTGAAAGAGAAGGCGTACCTTCTGCTGTGGCCTCATTGTCGGCGGTATCTGTTGATCGATCAGCTGCTGCGCCTGTTGTGAAAGCGTGGTGGCGAGTCTGCGTACCCTTCTCAATCTCCATCTCTTCTTTGGGTGCCTTGGGTTGTTGCGCGAGCGCTAGAAGCTTTGCGGAAAGTCTTTCATTGCGCGCAGCCTCAACAGGGCCAAACACTCTCTTAGAGAGTGCCTGGTTGTTCTTCTTGGTACGGCTTGCTCTGAGTCCTTTCGCCATTGTGTGTTGTGTGTGTGAATGTGTGATTGGGAAACGAGGAAATGATCGGATGTCGCAACGATTTCCTAGAACTTTGAAGAGAAATCGGCAGCGAGTTCAGGCAAGACGGCGCTAAGAAGATAAGGTGTGCGGGGGCGGGCCGTGACAGAACTGGCCAGCTCCATCCAGCTATCTGGGATGTTCTGGGCGTCTCCCCGACAGGTACTGCTGTACTCTTGTGATGAGAAGACGATGCGTTGTTTGTTTGCCTAGAATACGTGTTCGCCACACTTTTTCGAAGTGCTGTCCGTTTCCTGTTGGGTGGTACGTCAATCTCTCCCGGGCTCGACATGGCCAGCGAGTGGGGTCCCGGACCTTCCTTCTTCCCTCTAAACGCGATGTCAACCACTTTCTGGTGCTCTCTTGAAGCGATCGTGAGTTGATTGATCTTGGGCTAAGCATTCTCACACCTACCAAAGTGCCGTTGAATACTGGCGGTGTGTCGTTGTCTCATTAGCAGCGTTTGTTCTATTGTGATTCCAAGTCTGCAGCCCTACCCTATCTCGAGGCAACTCATATCGTCTCTCACCTTCCTCTAGCATATGTCTTTCTTCGACTTCAATTTCGAAGGGCACCTGGTCCTTCCATATCGGAGTCTATATGCGGGTGTATCGATGGGATGCATTTGTCCCTTTTGACTAACGTGCGAGCAACATCTACCCGCCGCACGCATAACTTAGATGTGTTCAGATTGGTTCTTGAATGCAGGTGATGCCAGGTGTGCTACCTGACAGGATTCACATACGTGCTGCACCCGTGCACTGAGTGGCAGCAATACGAGCTGGTTGCACGAAGCTGAAGACACGGAAAGACCCCGTTTCGCGATCCGATAGCTGTGATTTCGATACTATTGAGGAATGGAGATTCTGCCTCCAAGAGGTTCTTAGAAGAGAGAGGTAGTAGTGCTGTTGAAATTCTCCACGTCTCACCGATGTTGCTGTCATGTTGTTGAAGCACTCAGTCACTCATCTTTGATACCTCACATCACCCGGCTCTTGCTCACAGCAAGGGAAAGCACGGCCCAAGGCTGTGTCTCTCCCCGGTCACATCCGTGCTCTAGCTCCGGGCTGGCAACAAGTGACGATGAGTTTGGACTTCAATCCTTGGCAGAGCGCTCAATGCGCAAGAAGAACATCATCTTTAGCCTGTGATCGTGTGCCCTCAGGTTCGTCAAATCGCTCTGTTGTAGTCTTACTAGCTATTTCACATGCTTGCGATCGGTGCGACGATCATGTGACCACGCCTCCCTGTCAAAGACACCCGCAGCTTGAAAAGTAACACAACCTGAGCCTGAACCTCCGCCGCCGCGACATACATACTTCAGCCATGCCCACGGCAGACTGAGACTGGTCCTTCCTCAACATTCATTAGGCAGCAGCCGGCCTCGTTCTTTCCTTCCCTGTAAAGATCTCTGGCGAACGGAGGATACCCAAAATCTCGCGCTTTGTCCGACACTGCGCTTATCACCACCGCACCACCCGAGCGCAGGCCGCCAACCTTGAAAGCGACCACCGAACACTACGCGCGCGCAAGATACCGAGGAGCATGGCATCTGGTGGACACCTGCTTGCTCAGCAGAGACCGAGTGTGGAAGCGCGCATCAAGAGCCTTCTAAATGCCGACCTGAAGGAAATATGCAAGGCTTACGGCGCCGCCGTCTCGGGCACCAAGGTGGTTCTACAAAAGAGATGCATACAAGGTGAGTGCCAACAACAACGGTTGTACGTATGGGAGCGGAGCGCGGCGGGATCGATTGTGGGGAAGCGCGGCGACGATGATTGAAGAGCGAGAGCTTGTCGTCTGTCAAGCGTCGCACTTCACTGCCATCTGCGTTCGCGAACGAGATGGCACAATGACGGAGTACTAACAACCCCGCGCAGTGCTCGAAGATCTGGTTTCCAGAGGCGACGCTCAAGGCTTTGAGACTTTCAGATATCGCGTCGTCAATCACGGCAACCCGCCACCATCACAACCAGGACAATTAGCCAACGGCAGCAACGGCATCGCGCACCAAAGCTCAGCAATGGCTCCCTCCAGGAAGCTCGTCTCAGGAGCGCCGCCGGCAAGACGTGAGTTTGGTTGAGAGTGTAACATTGCGCGCACAGTGAGCTGACAATCCGCCAGTGACGTTCAAGTCAAGTCCGTTCTACCACGAAGTGGAAACCGTGCTGAACCCTGTTGAACTCCCAGGTAGATATTCGCCTTCCCCTCACTCTTTTTAAAAGGAACAACTTACCAGATGCTGATAGGAGGCCCAGAGATGCCACAAAATCGCCACACCGTGAGAGCCGAAATCAAGCTCACCGACGGCCAAGCGCGCCAGCTCAAGGACGACCCGGACATGCGCCTCTTGGTCTACTGCGGAGCCAACACTGGCCTCAACACATACACAGCGATTGACATCGCGTTCCCCAACCAGATTGAGGTCAAAGTCAACAACGAAGACGTAAAGTCAAACTTCAAAGGCCTGAAAAACTCGCCCGGAACCACAAAACCCGCCGACATCACTCAACTGGTCCGAAAACTCAGT
>Ga0265797_10010381_pt1 | contig 11874 bp, 12 predicted proteins | sample P2T30metagenome_FD_192433 | JGI IMG/M metagenome (GOLD analysis project Ga0265797, IMG submission 192433) | Plant litter microbial communities from East Loma Ridge, Irvine, California - P2 T30 | ecosystem: Environmental > Terrestrial > Plant litter > Unclassified | place: USA: California... | reverse complement strand
CGCTTGTACAGCAGCAGCGAGTACACAATCGGCACCACGGCCGCCGCGACGATCAATGTCATCAGCAGCGACGTCGGCGAGCCCGCTGTCAGCAAAAGCAGGCCGGCAGCCCCGGTCCCCACGAGTACTTTGCTGCCCATCCGGTGGGTGGCATACCAGACCTTGTCGTTCGCGAGCGTCCACGGTGTGCGGATGCCAAGATAGGCATTGCGCCTCACCTTGGCGATAGGATTGCCGACGAAGATCAGCATTGCAAACATGAGCCCTGCCAGCACGCGGCCGATGTCGAACGCGACGCCCTGGATCGCGGCCAGCAGCACCAGGTGGATGCACGCGGCCAGCGCGGCGATTACTGTCACGATGTGATCGAACGTGGCCGGCGGCGGTGGCGTGCCGCGTCCACGCGGCAGCCAGGGTTGGAGGTAACGCAGCACCACGATGCCGCCGATCAGCCCCGGACCGGTCAGCCACAGGGACCAGCGCGCACCGTAGCCATCGACCTCGCCCCGCATATTCCAGTGGATCGGCACGAGCGCAGGCAGGTCCGGATAGACATAGGCGGTCGCCCCCAACGTCAGCAGCAACAGGACCACACACACCAGCAAATAACGCCTGTTCATGTCCTTCTCCTTTTCGGTTGGGGTTCGGTCAGGTCCAGCATCCAAGCGACGACATCCTGCAACACCGTCGTGTTCAGGCCGTACCAGATCGTCTGGCCCTCGCGCCGACGCGTGATCAGGTCGGCCTCGGCCAGCACGGCGAAATGGTGCGACATCGTCGGCCGGCTCATGTCGAAGCGTTCGGCCAGCTGGCCGGCCGTCATTTCGCCGTCGCGCAGCAGGCGCAGGATTTCGCGCCGGGCCGGGTCGGCGATGGCCTTGAAAGCGTCGGCGCTGGCAGTCATGTGTCGAAGTACATCTAATTAGATAACGATCTAAATATAGACCGGAATGCGGTTGGGTGCAAGGGTTGTGGTGCTGCTGCCCCAGTGGTGCGGTACCACCTGTGCCCGTGCTGGATGCGGATGGCCGGGGCATCGAGCTGCCGAGGTAGCAGCCCGCCCGCATTTCTCCTACTGGTAATGCCCATGCCCGTGCTCGAGCATATCCTTCAGCATCTTCGTACGCTGCTGCGTCAGGTCCTTCTTGCGCATCATGAACGACATCGCCTCCATCGAGCCCCAGCACACGCGGCTGTCCTCGTCCTTGCAAGCGAAGTGGGCTTCCAGTTCGGCGTCGCGGAACGCCAGCCAGGCTTTCTGCGCCGCGCGCAGCTTGGCGATGAAGACCTTGTCGTCCGCTTCCTTGCGCAGCAACGCCTGCCACGTCGTGTTGAGTTCCCTGTCGGCCTTGTTGAAGTCGTCGGCCGCGCAGGCGTTCAGTTCGGCCTGATTGCCGGACGGGTTGCAGCGCGGTTCCTGGGCCGAGGCGTTCGCGAGGAAGGCCAGGCTGAGAGCCGCGGCGACGATCGGGGTGGTCCACTTCATTGCGTATCCTTTATCGTAGCGTTGCAACAGGAGGTCAGTCGGCTGGCGCCGGGGTGAATTCGAGCAGCTGGCTCGACTCATGAAACCGCACGCGCCCGGCGCCGTCCAGCTGCTCGCGCACAATGCGCGCCATGCCTTTCAGCTCCGGCACATACCAGTAGGTCGTGCGGGTCTTCTTGCGAGCACTGACACCATCGGGGCCGACGTCGAGGTCGTTCAGGTCCGTGCGGTCGCTGCGGATGACGGTGGCAAGAAACGAGCGCGGCCCCACCCTTACCTCTTCACGGCCGGTTACCGTCAGCCACTCTTCGAGCAACTCAAGGTCGATTTTCGCGTACCAGCTCTTACCGACCGGAAGGGGGTCGTCGCAGGCGACATTACCGGGTATCGCCTTGCCGGCCTGGATATCGAGCAAACACGTGTCGGAAGTCGTGCCGCCGTGCTGAAGCGGCGTATCGGAGCGGCGCGGCTTCAGGAAATACAGGTGGAGCACGGGCTTGCCCATGGTGTTGAGATAAGCGGCAACGTAGCGCTCCGTCGAGACCTGCTTCCTGCCGTCCGGCGGGTCGAGTGATTCAAATGTCGTCTGGTAGATCCAGCTGTCGCCCAGCACGACATTATCCTGGGCCACAGCCCGCCCGCACAGCAGCAAAGCAACCAGCAACCATCCCGCAAGCCTGCCCATACGCCCTCCTCACAAGGTCTTGACGAACTCCCGAATCCCGCCCAGCAGCATCTCCACCGCCATCGCGGCCAGGATCAGTCCCATCAAGCGCTCGAACGCCGTCATGACCTGCGTGCCCAGCACCTTCTGCAGCTTTTCGGCGCCCAGGAACACGGCGAGCCAGATGACCACCACGGCGGCCAGCGCGGCCACATGGATGACGACTTCGCCCGTGCTCTCGCGCGAGAACAGCAGCACCGTCGCCAGTGCCGACGGGCCGGCCAGCGCGGGGATCGCCAGCGGCACGATGAACGGCTCGCCGCCCTCGTTCTTGCCCAGCACACCGTCCGGGTGCGGGAACACCATGCGGATCGCGATCATCATCAGGATCACGCTGCCGGCGATGCGCAGCGAGACTTCGGAGAGGCTCAGCGCCTGCAGGAAGTGGCGGCCGAAGAACATGAACGTCAGCAGCACGATAAACGCGATGAGGCATTCGCGCACGACGATTTTCGGCCGCTTGGCCGGCGCGACGGGCGCCAGTGCCGTGGCGAACAGCGGCACGTTGCCGAACGGGTCGGTCACGAGCAGCAGCAGGATGAAGGTCTGGAAAAAACTTTCGGTCATGATTTACTCTTGTTCTTATTGGCCTGCCGCCATGGTAGCAGCGGCGATAAAAAAATGGCGGGAGGCTGTGCAGCCTTCCGCCATTCCATTTTTTCTTATGAACGTCTCGGGGCCCCGAGAAACCGTAGCGAGCGTCGTCATGTGCCGCCGAGGGGCGCAACCGTATGCGAATACGGTGAGCAGCGCAGGCGGCATCCTGGCGATGCGCAGTAGGTTTATCGGGGTCCTATCAGGACTGAGACTCGCCCTTCTTGATCCACGCCGCCAATTGATGCGGGCGCAGGCCGTCGTAGTCCTCGAACGGCTGGTGAATCCATGGGTTGTGCGGCAGTTCTTCCATCTGGTAGTCCGGCTTGAAGGCGGAGCAGCCCTTCGTCCAGATCACCGCGGACTTCACTTCCGTCACGCCCTCGAAGTTCTCTTTCAGGTGCGAGATCACTTTCGTCAGCGTCACGCCGGAATCGGCCAGGTCGTCGACCAGCAGGATCTTGCCGGACAGCGGGCCCTTGGTCATCGTCATGTACTTGGCGATGTCCAGGTCGCCCTGCGTCGTGCCCTTGTCTTCGCGGTAGGAGCTGGTCGACAGGATCGCCAGCGGCACGTCGAAGATGCGCGAGAACACGTCGCCGGGACGCACGCCGCCGCGCGCCAGGCACAGCACCATGTCGAATTTCCAGCCCGATTCGTAGACCTTCAGTGCCAGGCGCTCAACCAGGCGGTTGTACTCGTCCCAGGTCACCCACAGGTGCTTTTCGTTGGATTGCGGAGCGTTCATGTGTTTCCTTTACTTCTCGACTTTTGTTATTCGAACGGGTGACGCAGGACGATCGTCTCTTCGCGGTCAGGACCGGTGGAGACCATATCGACCGGCACGCCGACCAGTTCTTCGATGCGCTTGATGTAGGCACGGGCGGTGGCCGGCAGTGCGGCCAGCGACTTGGCGCCGACGGTGCTGTCGGTCCAGCCGGGCATCTCTTCGTAGATCGGTTCGCAGCGGGCCGCTTCTTCGGCGCCGACCGGGAAGATGTCGACCTTGACGCCATCGACCATGTAGCCGGTGCACAGCTTCAGCGTTTCCAGGCCGTCCAGCACGTCCAGCTTCGTCAGGCACATGCCCGAGACGCCGTTGATCTGCACGGAGCGGCGCAGCAGCGCGGCATCGAACCAGCCGCAGCGACGGGCGCGGCCCGTGACGGTGCCGAACTCGTGGCCCACTTGCGCCAGGTGGTGGCCCACGCCAGCATCGGTCGGCAGCTCGGACGGGAACGGGCCCGAACCGACGCGCGTCGTGTACGCCTTCGTGATGCCCAGGATGTAGTGCAGCATGTTCGGACCCACGCCCGAACCGGCGGCGGCGTTACCGGCCACGCAGTTCGACGACGTGACGAACGGATAGGTGCCGTGGTCGACGTCCAGCAGCGAGCCTTGCGCGCCTTCGAACAGCAGGTTGGCGCCGGCCTTGTGCGCGGCATACAGGGCGCTCGACACGTCGGTGACCATCGGGCGCAGGCGCGGCACGTAGGCCAGCGCGTCGTCCAGCGTCTTCTGGTACTCGACCTTCGGCGCCTTCAGATAGTTTTCCAGCACGAAGTTGTGGTAGTCCAGGTTCTCGGCCAGCTTCTCGGCGAAACGCTTTTCGTTCAGCAGGTCGGCGATGCGGATGGCGCGGCGCGCCACCTTGTCTTCGTAGGCCGGGCCGATGCCCTTGCCCGTCGTGCCGATCTTGGCGGCGCCGCGGGCCGCCTCACGGGCCGCGTCCAGCGCGGTGTGGTAAGGCAGGATGACGGGCGACGCTTCCGACACCTTCAGGCGCGACGCGACTTCGACGCCGACCGCTTCCAGCTTGTCGATCTCGCGCAGCACGTCCGGCACGGAAACGACGACGCCGTTACCGATGTAGCAGGCCACGCCCGGGCGCATGATGCCCGACGGGATCAGCTGCAGTGCCGTTTTCACGCCGCCGATGACCAGCGTATGGCCGGCGTTGTGGCCGCCCTGGAAGCGCACCACGCCTTGCGCGTGTTCCGTCAGCCAGTCGACGATTTTGCCCTTGCCCTCATCGCCCCACTGGGTACCGATAACGACGACGTTTTTTGCAGTGATTTTCTTTGACATCACACTTAACCTAAGTTTTTAAGAATCCAGTTACTACCACTATCGTCGAGCACCAGCGCGCGGTCGCACTCGAACTCGTCCTGTTCATTGCTGTGACCCGGCAAAGACTGGATCACAACCTCGCCGGACTTGCGCAGCTCGGCGATTTTTTCTTTCAGCTCGGGCGCATTGCCCCACGGCGCGCGGATCGCGTGCTTGCGATCGGCCGTCGGCAGCAGGCGCGCCAGTTCGCGCAGGTCCATCGAGAACCCCGTCGCGGGACGGGCGCGGCCAAAGGCCTCGCCCACGTGATCGTAGCGGCCGCCGCGGGCGACGGCGTTCGGCAGGCCCGGCACGTACAGCGCGAACGTGGCGCCGCTTTCGTACTGGTAGCCGCGCAGGTCGGCCAGGTCGATGGCCACGTCGGCACGGCCGATGGCCGATGCCGCCAGCGCGGCCAGTTCGGCCAGCGCCTTCGTGATGCCCGGGATTTCCGGCAGCGCCGTGCGGGCGGCCTTCAGCACATCGACGTCGCCGTACAGGTTCGGCAGGGCCAGCAGCGCGTCGCGCGTGGCGGGCTCGAAGCCGGCGGTCAGTTCGCGTAGGCCCGAAACGTCCTTCGCGCGCAGCAGCTGCACGATGGCGAAGTGCTGCTTGCCCGCGGCCGGATCGAGGTCCAGGATCGCGCGCAGCACGCCCACGTGGGCCAGGTCCAGGCGCACTTCGGAGAAGCCCGCCAGTTCCAGCGACGCCAGGGCCAGTTCCTGGATCTCGGCATCGGCTTCCAGGCCGGCATGGCCGTAGATCTCGGCGCCGATCTGCAGCGGCTCGCGCGTGGCGTGCAGGCCCGATGGACGGGTATGCAGCACCGGGCCGGCGTAGCACAGGCGCGTGACGGTGGCGCGGTTCAGCAGGTGCGCGTCAATGCGGGCGACCTGCGTCGTCATGTCGGCGCGCAGGCCCAGCATGCGGCCGGAGATCTGGTCGACGAGCTTGAAGGTGCGCAGGTCGGTGTCCTGGCCGGCGCCGGCCAGCAGGGATTCGACGTATTCCAGCAGCGGCGGCATGACGAGCTCGTAGCCGTAGCGGCGGAAGTTATCCAGCATCAGGCGGCGCAGCTCTTCGATCTTGCGCGCCTCGGACGGCAGGACGTCGGCGATATGTTCAGGCAGTAGCCAATTCGGCATGGGGGAACCGGGTGTTCGCAGTTGTTGATGCAGTTGTTGAAAAAGGTTCATCAGCGCAGGGGCGCTACTCGGCGGCGGAGGCCGAACCGCATATTTTACGCGAAAACCGTGATAAAGAGGAAAAAAAAGGCCGCCTGGTGGGCGGCCCTTTCTCGTGCGTCGGAGATAAAAGTCGGGGACAGGCACCGTTCTCAGGGCCGGGAGGCCCTGAGAACGGTGCCTGTCCCCAATGCCTCACTTGCTGGCGGTGCCGGAGCCCTTGAAGTACTTGAAGAACTCCGAGTTCGGATCGATCAGCATCACGTCGGCCTTCGTCTTGAACGACGCGCGGTAGGCTTCCAGGCTGCGGTAGAACTTGTAGAACTCCGGATTGCGGCCGAACGCTTCGGCGTAGATCGCGCTGGCCTTGGCGTCGCCCTCGCCCTTCATCTTCTCGGCTTCGCGGTACGCTTCGGCCAGGATCACGGTGCGCTGCTTGTCGGCATCGGCGCGGATTTTTTCCGAATCCGCCGAACCCGTCGAACGCAGCTCGTTGGCGACGCGCACGCGCTCCGCCTTCATCCGGTCGTAGACGGAGTTGTTGATCTGCTCGACGTAGTCGACGCGCTTCAGGCGCACGTCCAGGATCTGCACGCCGATCTGGCGCGCTTCCTCGACGACCTTGGTGCGGATTGCTTCCATCACCTTGCCGCGCTGGCCGGAAATCACTTCGCGCACGGTGCGCTTGGTGATCTCGTCGTTCAGTGCCGCCTTGACGATCTGCGACATGCGGTCGCGCGCCCGGCCTTCATCACCACCGAAGCTGACGAAATACAGCTTCGGTTCGACGATGCGCCATTTGACGAACGAGTCGACGAGGATGTTCATCTTCTCGGCCGTGATGAAGCGGTCCGCTTCCGGCGAGTCGAGCGTCAGGATGCGCTTGTCCAGGTACAGGACGTTCTGGAACGGCGGCGGCAACTTGAAGTGCAGCCCCGGCTCGTTGATCACCTGCTTGACTTCACCCAGCGCGAAGACGATGGCGAACTTGCGCTGGTCGACGACGAAGACGGTGGACGACAGCAGCATCACGGCGATGAAGCCCGTGACGAGGAACGTTACGATGCGGTTCATTTAACGGCTCTCCCGATCGCGCGACGATTCACGCGCGCGGCGCGGATCGGTCGTGCTCATGGTGTTCTCCGGCGGCGGCAGCAACACGGCCGAAGGCGGCGGCGCAGTCACGTTGGAGCGGTTCGCTTCGGTGGCGGCCACCTGGGCGATCAGCTTGTCCAGCGGCAGGTACAGCAGGTTGCTGCCGGCCTTGGCATCGACCATCACCTTGCTGGTGTTGGTGAAGATCTGCTGCATCGTGTCCAGGTACATGCGGTCGCGCGTCACGCCCGGCGCCTTCTGGTACTCGGCCAGCACGGACTTGAAGCGGTCGGCGTTACCGGACGCGTTTTCCGTGACCATCGAGCGGTACGCTTCCGCTTCCTGCAGCAGGCGGAATGCATAGCCGCGTGCCTTCGGAATGATGTCGTTGGCGTAGGCCTGACCTTCGTTCTTCTGGCGCTCGCGGTCCTGGCCGGCCTTGACGGCGTCGTCGAACGCGGCCTGCACCTGCTCGGGCGGCTGCACGGCCTGCATCGTCACGTTGGTGACCATGGCGCCGGACGCGTAGCGGTCGAGGATCTGCTGCATCAGCTGCTGCGTCTCGTACGCCACCTTTTCGCGGCCTTCGTACAGCACGAAGTCCATCTTGCTCTTGCCGACGATCTCGCGGATCGACGTCTCGGCCACCTGGCGCACGGTGTCTTCCGCGTCGCGGTTGTTGTACAGCCAGGCGCGCGGATCGGACAGGCGGTACTGCACGGCGAACTGGATGTCGATGATGTTCTCGTCGTCCGTCAGCATCAGCGACTCGGCCGGCTGCTTGCTGCGCACGTTGCCGCGGTAACCCACTTCGACAGTGCGGACCTGCGAGACGTTGACGGTCTCGTTGGCCTGGAACGGGTACGGCCAGCGCCAGTTGAAGCCGGCCGGCGTTTCATGGCTGTAGCGCCCGAACGTGGTGACGATGCCCTTCTGGCCTTCCTGGACGATGAACGCGCCGCTGGCCAGCCACACCAGCACGGCGATGGCCGCGACGGCGCCGACGGTGATGCCGGCACCTTTCAGTTCGCCGCCACCATTACCGCCGCCGTTGCCGCCACCGCCGTTGTTGCGGTTCTTGTTGCCGAACAGGCCGTTCAGGCGCTGATTGAAATCGCGCCACAGCTGATCGAGGTCCGGCGGACCTTCACCGGGCTTTTTGCCTTCCTGGGCCTGCCTGTTGCCATCCTTGTCCGAGCCCCAGCGGGGGTCGTTCAGCGACAGCTTCAGGCCTGTTCTTTTCTTTAGAGAGGGAAAAGGCATGTCTTAATGTATTCCGCCATTGGTAAATGTGGAGATAGCGTCCGGCGCCGTATCGTCGCGTGGACGGAGGTCGGCTTCCTGCTGATCCCTGGCTGCCTCGGTGATGGCGTCGCGCAGCAGGTCGAGTCCTTCGCCCGTGCGCGCGCTGATGAAAACGCGAGAAATTTTATCATATTCATCACGTTCCACCGCCGGCTCCTGCCCCGCCGCGTCGATCTTGTTCCACACCAGAATCTGCGGAATGTGATCGGCACCGATCTCCGCCAGGACCATGTTGACCTGCTCGATCTGCTCCATCTTGACGGGGCTGGCCGCGTCCACGACGTGCAGCAGCAGGTCGGCATGAATCGTCTCTTCGAGCGTGGCGCGGAACGCCGCCACCAGCTGGTGGGGCAGCTCGCGCACGAAGCCGACCGTATCCGAGATCACGACGTGGCCCGCCTCCTCGCCCATGTACATGCGGCGCGACGTCGTGTCCAGGGTGGCGAACAGCTGGTCGGCAACGTACACGCCGGCCTTCGTCATCGTGTTGAACAACGTCGATTTGCCGGCATTGGTATAGCCGACGAGGGAGACGGAGAACGTCTTGTTGCGGCCACGGGCGCGGCGCTGGGTCTCGTGCTGCTTGCGCAGCTTGGCCAGACGGGCGCGCAATGCCTTGACCCGCTCGCCGATCAGCCGGCGGTCGGTTTCCAGCTGGGTTTCGCCGGGACCGCGCAGGCCGATACCGCCCTTTTGCCGTTCCAGGTGAGTCCAGCCGCGGATCAGCCGCGTGGAAAGATGCTGCAACTGCGCCAGCTCGACCTGCAGCTTGCCCTCGTGGCTCTGCGCCCGCTGGGCGAAGATGTCGAGAATCAGACTGGTACGGTCGAGCACGCGCACGTTGAGGCGTTTCTCGAGATTGCGCTGCTGGGCGGGCGACAGCGCGTGATTGAAGATGACGATTTCGAGTCCCAGGTCCTGGGCGGCATGACCAATCTCGTCGGCCTTGCCGCTGCCGACGAAATACGCCGCATCGGGACTGGAACGCTTGCCGGTGATCGTCGTGATCGGATCGGCTCCCGCGGAACGCGCGAGCAGCATCAGTTCAGCGATACTGGCATCGAAATCGCCCTGACCGAAATCCACACCGACTAAGGCTGCGCGCATACGACGGTCAGGCGATAGTGAAGCGAAGGACGGTTAAACGGCGTTGTCTGGTCGATCAACGCGTTCACTCGGCCTCGGATTCGATGTTGAGATTGACGGCGCGGGCCGGGACGACGGTCGAGATGGCGTGCTTGTAGACCATCTGCGTCACGGTATTGCGCAGCAGGACGACGTACTGGTCGAAGGATTCGATATGGCCTTGCAGCTTGATACCGTTGACCAGGTAAATCGAGACAGGAACGTGCTCTTTGCGCAGCGCATTCAGAAATGGGTCTTGTAACAATTGCCCTTTATTGCTCATAACAGCTCCAGTTTATGTTGTAGTGTTGGAATTGGAGGCGAAACGCTTGAATTCAAGTGCCGGCCACACCCCTTTTACAGAGGGAAAAAGCGCCCTCGGCCTAGCGGGAATGCTTTGGGGCTACTGTAACCTGTTTTTGTGTTTTATGCAGGGGGGTTTGGCTTAAATCGTGTGGCTGGGTGTGTGCGCTACTGGGGTCTGTCCCCGGTAAGTGTTTGCTGCCGCGCTGGCTGCTATCGTCACGAGGGGACTGACCCGGTTTTCTGCCGGTAAGTTAAGGCAAGAATGTCAGCGAGCCGCAGGCTTCTTGTTAAACCCAAGACCAGGAACTGGGGTCAGACCCGTCGGGTCTGACCCCGGCCCTCCGCCGCTGGGTTCGCTTTAAGCCGGCGGCCCGCTAACACTTATTCCTTCCGCTTGTCGAAAGGATTCTTACCCGTGCGCAGCTCGATGCGCAGCGGCGTGCCGACCAGCTTGAACGTTTCGCGGAAGTGCTTTTCCAGGTAGCGCTTGTACGGCTCGCTGATCGCGTCCAGCGAATTGCCGTGGATGACGATGATCGGCGGGTTCATGCCGCCCTGGTGGGCGTAGCGCATCTTCGGCCGCAGGCCGCCCTTGCGCTTCGGTTCCTGCTTCTCGACCGCTTCGGCCAGCGCGCGCGTCAGCTTCGGCGTCGACAGGTCGGCCATCGCGGCGGCGTAGGCCGAATCCACCGATTTCATCAGCTGGGTGATGCCCGTGCCCTTCAGCGCGGAGATGAAGTGGGTGTTGGCGAAGCTGAGGAAGTCGATCTTGCGGTCCATGTCCATCTTGACCTGGTCGCGCTGGTCGGACGTCAGCCCGTCCCACTTGTTCACGGCCAGCACCAGGGCGCGGCCGCTTTCCAGGATGAAGCCGGCGATGTGCGCGTCCTGCTCCGAGATGTCCTGCTGGGCGTCCAGCATCAGGATGACGACGTTCGCTTCCGAGATCGACTGCAGCGTTTTGACGACCGAGAACTTCTCGATCGCTTCGAACACCTTGCCGCGGCGGCGGATGCCGGCCGTGTCGATCAGCGTGTAGTGCTTGCCGTCGCGCTCGAACGGAATCTCGATCGAGTCGCGCGTGGTGCCCGGCATGTCGAACGCGATGACGCGTTCTTCGCCCAGCAGCGTGTTGATCAGCGTGGACTTGCCCACGTTCGGGCGGCCCACCAGCGCGAGCTTGATGCCGCGCTCGGACGGCAGCAGCTCGTCGGCATCTTCCGGACGCGACGCGAACGCCTTGTCCAGCGCTTCCTGCACGAGGTCGTGCACGCCGTCGCCGTGAGCGCCGGAGATCGCGTACGGGTCGCCCAGACCCAGTTCGTAAAAGTCCGACACGGCCGACGTGTACTTCATGCCTTCGGCCTTGTTCACGACCAGCAGCACGGGACGGCCGCTCTTGCGCAGGAAGTCGGTGATGGTCTTGTCGTGGGGCGTCATGCCCTGGCGGCCGTCAACGAGGAACACGACGACGTCCGCTTCGGCGACGGCCTGCTTCGTCTGCAGCGCCATCTGGAACATGATGCCTTCCTTCGCGACCGGTTCGAAACCGCCGGTATCGATGACCAGGAAGGGACGTTCGCCAATGCGGCCCTCGCCATAGTGACGATCGCGCGTCAGACCAGGCAAGTCCGCCACCAGCGCGTCGCGCGAGCGGGTCAGACGATTGAATAGGGTCGATTTCCCGACGTTCGGGCGACCCACGAGTGCAATTACCGGCTTCATTCTTTTTCAACTCAACCGCCGAAGCGGTCATAAATACTGCTTGGTTTTTAAAATACTGCGGGATGGCCGCCCCTTGCGGCCACCTTGGAATTACTCTACCGCGACGGCAGCCACGGTGCCGTTCTGGGTCTGGAAAATCATGTTCGAGCCGGACACCAGCGGTGCCGACTTGATCGCGCTGCTGTCGATCTGCACTCGGCCAAGCATGGCGCCATCCTCGC
>Ga0265797_10010379_pt1 | contig 11875 bp, 11 predicted proteins | sample P2T30metagenome_FD_192433 | JGI IMG/M metagenome (GOLD analysis project Ga0265797, IMG submission 192433) | Plant litter microbial communities from East Loma Ridge, Irvine, California - P2 T30 | ecosystem: Environmental > Terrestrial > Plant litter > Unclassified | place: USA: California... | reverse complement strand
CGGTTTGGTCGTTTTGGATCTCGGTGGGTGCTTATGTGGGATTGGCGGCGGAGGGAGTGTCTGGTGTTCTGCAGGTGGTGCAAGAAAATGTAGCGCATCGCGTTGAGATGAATGCGTCGACGAGGACGATGTGAGGATGGTATATCAGGTCTAGTCTTGGAGTAGAATGACTATGTTCGGCAAAATTGTTCATGTACGATAGCTGACTCTGAAATAATCGTATGTGTTATCAGTGAACATCTAAATACCTTTCCCACGAAAATACCGCAAACCTTTTTGTACCTGGTGCAGTCTCTATCTTCTCTATCTATCAACTGACTGATCCGATCTGTATGAATAACGAATGAAAGGACGGAGCTAAACCCCTCCGGGCAGGTGGCACCCTACTCCACAAGCTCACCTCCAGAACTGCCACTGAAACAAGCCGCAATCCTCTCATGAGCCAACGCAAACCCATTGCAGAACTTCTCAAAAGAGATCCCATCACGAGAAATCTCATCCAAACACACCCTCAAACCAGCTTTTTCTCGCACAGCGATCTCTTTCAGAGCGACAGCGCTCTCCCGCGACAAAACACTCTCGTGGGCAGGACTTGCTATGAGCTCATGCAGGCCTACGAAAGTCCAGGCCATTCCGAGTAAGGCTTCCCTGTGCTCCATTGGTTTCATCGAAAGGTGCATCAGCTCTACGACGCCGGCGTCAGCAGTCTGCTCAAGCACATCCTTGATGCAAGCCGCCGAAGGCATGTTCGCAGTTTCCATCATCTCTCTTCCGAGGCCTATAAGATCGATGCAGTCGTTGCGGTTATATTCGTCAGTGCCTGCGACGCCTTCGCCTTCAGCCAGGAAGCCGTATTGGGCTCTTAGTACCTGAATGATGGCCGAGGAAGAGGGTTTGATTGTACGGTATGGTGAAGCGATGAAGCCTTCTAGGAGCGAAGCATGTGCAAACCATAGTGGGATCAAGGCTTCGAGATCGAGAGAACCGTTCCAGATTATCGGGGCTTGCAAGTCGGCCACGCTCATCGGCAGGGGTTGTTGGCACGATAACAAGGTAGTCGGAGAAAGCACTGGGTAGTTGCAGCGGATGTCGAGACTCTGAAGTATTTCCAAGGAAGACTTGAACTCACGACCAGTGAATTTCCAGTATACTTCGGAACTTGGTGAGTCGTTCAGCGAGTCGATCCAGTTTCGGACGACCTCAACTTCGTTCTGCGTAAACGATCCAAACATCTTGCCATCCCAAGCCAGTAGTGCCATGAGTTTGCTCTGCGCGCTGTTGCCTTTTCGCACCCAGGGCTTGGAGTTGGCAAGGGCTGAAATGAATTCCTTTTGCCACGCATCTGACTCAAAGGCGACTGGGTTAAGCCAATCGACCAACTTCCTGGACTTAATCTTGACTTTCGAGGCGCAATGGAGTTTGTGAGACACGAGTGCTTTGGCCTTGAAGATCTTCAGAACTTTAGCTTCGAACTCATTGGGAGCGGAGTAACCGGCACAGCTGGAAGGCTGAGCATCGGGTGATGTGACCAGCTGTTCGGAGAGGATGAAGCCAGTCTGCACTCTCTTCCAGGCTTCCTGGGCGGCTTCTTCGCCCTCCGTATTCTGCACATGTATCATGTAATCAACCACAGCATGCATTGCCATCGCAGTGTGGCCTGAGTCGGCGTTGTCAATCGAGATGTGAAGAAGAAAGTAGTAGTCGTTCAACTTCAGCTCTTTGAGCTCTTTGATGGCCCGCATCGTATCCCACGTCAGCATTTCGAAATGCATGTTGAAACCCAAGATCTCTGGTAGGAACTCATGTGGGAAGATTGATATGAGCAGTTGCGCAACTCCGGCTCTCCAGACATGGACCTTGTCGAGCCCATGCCGCGGGTGGATGAAGTCTTCGGTATCGTGCGCGGACAGATTTGCACCGGTATCTTCCATCAGTTCGCGCCACAGATAGACATGATTCTTCGTGAAGTCTCCATCGCCGAGCTCCTCGGACATGATCTGCCAAGCTTTCTTCGTGATAGGGCGAAGAGCGAAGGGTGTTGTGACTCTGTGGATGTGCCCAAGCCAGGCACCATCGACGTATTTGACAGGTGATATTTGCTTGAGCCACCATTTGGCATGATCCAGGTCTCGGAAAAGTTCTCGCGGCAGACCGGCCTCGCGCCGCTTGAGGTAGCTCTCCCAGCGTACAGTAATCTTGTCGTCTTCGGCCTGGAGAAACTTTGCGAGAGTCGCCGCATCGAATTTGGCCAAGGAGAGTATGCCATCACTGGTACTTTCCGCGGCAGAAAGCTTCTCGGCAAACAAAGAGATCAAGAGGTCGCGTGCCTGTGTCAAGACCTGGGGGTACTTCTCGAGATTCTGTAGCTGGAAATACAAGTTTTTGTAAAGCTGGAGTTCCTTAGCAGCGACCAGATCCTGGGTTTGTTTGGAAACGGCCGGGCTACCAACAAGGTTACTGGCGCTAGCTGGATGGCTCGTGTTTGGTGGAAGAGGAATCCAGTGAGATCTCAAACGTTGCAAGAGGGCTTGGAAAGATGATTTCTTGCTATTTCTTGCGAATGGCACAAACAGTGCAATGAGCACCAAGGCTATGCATCCGAAAGCGAAGATCATGCTGAGGATCCGTCGAAGGCTGGATGGAATGAATGTGTTTGATGTGATGGTTTTGTTCTGTATCGGGGACTTTTCAGTTTCTTTATGTATTCGTTCAAAAACGTCCACACGTGTTCAAACCTCGCAATACCAACCTGAGGTTGAATGCCGTTACACCACGGCGAGAGTAATTATCATCGCATTTCGCCTGCGCGCACGCCCAATCTCGTGTTGTTGGTGTGATCGTTCCATCCTCGTGCGTCGGCGAAACAAAGACCCACGGTGGCTGAAATGTTCAGCATGGTGTGATTGTATCGTAAAGTGCCTGGCTTTCAGGTGGTTTCGGAGCAGCGCGATGCGATGAACCTTAGGCTCTAGGGCATCTGGAGGCGGTCTGCCTGGTTACACTGGCTGATAGCCTGCGGTCATCAGCGCGGCCATACCGAATGGCTATGCTCTTCAGCTTGCGAGTTCCACTGTGTTGAATGACAGTGTAGTGTGAGCTATAGAGTATTGCTGACCTAGACAAGCAGGTGCCTGCATCCTCCCCTCCCCCATGATATTGGTATGCTCCACTGAAGGATGCACTTCATAATTGGGTGCGGGCCGGTGCGTCCGACCCAGCGTCGCTGTTTTTCCGTCTCGCTCGCTGCCTACCGCTTTGGGCAAAGTCTCAGCGACGACGTGCTCTCGCTCAGCAACTCTCATGTGCGACCAGAAGCGCTTAGGTCCTCAGGACAGTTTGCACGCCGTGCACGACGCTGCAGACCCATCTGGTCACAGAGGCTCTGCTGGCTGATATGGCATGTTGCAGGTGGTCTACACCAATAAAGGCAGTTGCTCAGCGGGCGGCTTGAGGCACAGAGCTGAACTCATACCGTGGTATACCACTAGCATGGAGCCAATGTGGACGGCGATGCTCCTACCGTCAGAAAAGCTGTCACCGGCACATGAGAGTATGCCTGGAACAGTCATTCGTGTTCGGGGTAGGCACTGATCGCGTGCTACATACGCATTGGTTTCATCCGGGCGACTCACGCGCAGGTAAGCGAATGGCACTCCGACCTGATGAGCAGATTGCAGTCAATGCTATGACCACCGAGGATATTCTGTGAACTACGGCGAAGCCGAGATGGCTATGCTATATATTCACAGCTCCCCGACTTCTTTCATCTTTGAAACCAGCTCACCAAACATCGTCCGCCCTCCATTTCCCAAAACTACACCACTGGTCCGGCATAGGATCGTCCTTTTTCTATCATAATCATGACTTCGCCTCAGCCAATCGAGCTGGACACTCACGACCACAAAACCAAGACGGCATGCCATGCAGTTGCTGGGCTCGAAGATCAGCTCGAGAGCGCTGAAGTGAAAGACGACTCTCTACCACCCCAAGATGGAGGTTCAGGTGCTTGGCTGTTCCTGTTTGGTGCATGCGTTTTCGAGATTGTGTCTTGGGGCAAGTATCTTGTCGATTTCTTCAGGCACCGGCCATTAGCTGACTTGTTTGTCCAGGTTTCCCATACTCGTGGGGAGTTTTCCGCGCCCACTTGTTCACTCATGGCCCGTTCGAGGGCGTCGCATCTATATCCGTTGCTGGAGTCATGTCTAATGTGAGAATGCTTCTATGAAAATTATCACCGAGCCACTGCTGACCATCATGCAAAGGGCCTGCTTCAAATTTCCATGCCTTTCATCTTGTATTGGCTAAACTGCTACCCTGTACAGCGAAAGTTGACCTTATGGGCGGGCTGCATATTGTGCTTCCTTTCGGCACTTGGTGGTGCTTTTGCGACTACTGTACGTCTACTCTCAAGATGGCTCAAATGCTCACCTCTAACCACGTTTGGCAGCCCATCCAACTGATCATTTGCCTTGGGCCTCTTTATGACATTGGCGCAGGGATGCTTTTCGCCCCAACAATCAACTACATGTCCGAATGGTTTGACAAGAAGAAGAGCCTTGCATATGGTATTATGTACGTGGAGTGACACTCCCCCATTTCAAAGCAACCGCTAACACCTCCGAAGATGTGGAATGGGAGGGCTATTTGGCGCAATCCTTCCTCCGATCTTCACACAGTGCCTCGAGAAGTTCGGCTTCAGAGCGACTATCATCGGATGGGCCATCTGTGTCATCATCTCTACAGCCGCCGGCGCGACGTGTGTTCGATCGAGGTTTCCCTCTTGCTCGCCGATCAAACCGTCGACCTCTGACTTCGGCTTCCTTCGCAAGCCAATGTTCTGGATCTTGTCCATCGCCACTGTGGTTCAAGGACTCGCTCATTACGTTCCCAGCATCTATCTTCCGTCCTGCGCCTTGGACTTCCAGATGTCTTCTGCGCAAGGATCTCTCATCCTGAGTATGCTGAATGTCGCCACGGCCATCGGACAGCCACTTCAAGGAATGCTTGCGTAAGACTACCTTTCCAAAGCTCTCCCTACCAAGAATGAACACTGACAATTGCCGTGCAGAGATTGGAGAGAGTCGATTTACATTCCCATGCTCGGAGGCACAATCGGCGCCAGTATCGAAGTTCTCGCCATCTGGGGCTTCGCTCGCAACCTCTGGAGCTTCGTCATCTTCGCCATTCTGTACGGCGCCACCTCGGGAGGATACGCCGTCCTGCGTCCTCGGTTCGCAGAAGCAATCGTGAGCAACGCGAGCGACAAAGAGCAGACGCTTCTCGTGTTTGGCATTCTGACTGCTCTGAGAGGCGCAGCCATCATTGCATCGGGCTTCATTGTAGCCACTCAGCTCAACGAAGAGGCGCCGGTGACATCAGGATACGGCGCTGGGAAGTGGAGGGATGTCATCCTTTACACTGGCATCGTCATGTTTGCCTCCAGCTTGGGTGGATTGGGCTGGTTCACTAAGTCGAAGAAGCCTATTGTGTCTGAGCCAATCGCTCCAGAGCATCAGTCCGTACTAGCGCAGGCATAGGCAAAGACTTTACGATGTTCGGGTTGATGTTTTAGACAGGGTGGATACACGCACGGCGAGCAAGACCAGGAAAGAAGGAGCTTCGGTAGTGCCGCGCGAACGGGCCACAAGCACTGTGTAATAAAACCAGCGCGGTGGGGCATTGAGAAAAGCCGTATATATAAGTAGGTGTCTTGAGAAAAAGCTTTGTGCACAATTGACTAAACATCCTTCTCCGAAATTCGCTCAGGACAGGTGTCATCATGTCGCGCCCCAACGTCGGTGTCGCGGTTTTTGTCTTCAGAAGCGATACAGACAACCACATCCTGATCGGCAAAAGAAAAGGAAGCCATGGGTCTGGTGCGTTTCTCGCAAGATTGTGAATGCTGTCAAGAAACCCTACTGACCGTCTTCTAGGTCTCATTGCCCACCCAGGCGGGCATCTTGAACACGGCGAAAGCTTCGAGACCTGTGCCCAACGAGAAGTCATGGAAGAGACAGGGTTGACGATCAAAGACGTCCGATTCTTGACCGCGACGACGACCATTCTTGATGACTGCAATAAGCAGTTCGTGACCGTCTGGATGACAGCCATCAACGCTCCCGAGTCCCCGGGATCTGACGAAACGGCCGAGCCAAAGGTGGAGATATGCATTGCCCTTATCGATGTAGACATATGATCACTGACTACCATGGTAGCTTCTTGAGCCCGAGAAATGTGAAGGGTGGTCTTGGTGCACCTTTACAGAAATGGAAAAGATGCCCGGACAAGGTTGTGGGCTGTTTCGTCCGGTCGAGACTCTGATCGAACAACGTGCAGAGGAGTGTGACAAGCTTCGCATTGGACCGACTGCAGTCTATCGCTACTAAGTTTTGGGGAACAGTCGCAAAGCTCACCATCGTAGTCTTCGCCAAGTCGTCAAAGTCAATGAGCAAGACCTCAGAGGTTATGCTTGGATAGAACTCGGGAGCCACTCATACAAGGCTCGTACGAACCGTTTATCGTCCCATGTGGAACGCTCCCTTCGTGGCTCAAATTGACCTTCTACCTCTCGATCTGCAGCTGGCTGTTGTTTGCTAGTCGTTCAGACAACGCATGCAGAAATGCACGAATACTATATAGGGCTCTAATATAGAACGACACGTCACTTGTACAGCCGAGCTTGCAGGTAACAGTCGTAGCTATGGCCTAGTATGTAGCATGGGTGGAACTCCACAATAAGATGCATTTGCCTGAAAGAGTAAACGATAGGCATCGGAGACGAGTTTATACATCCTGACTGTAATATCTGCCAGCAGCCTCGAGCGGTGTGATTTAGCAAAGTCAGAACAGCATCTACATGCTTTCTCGGTGGTCCCAGTCCGCAGCAAGGCAAACTGAGTACAAAGTCTACGAGAAGCCTGTGGCATACTCCCTCCTGACTTCAATCATTAGCCATGTCACAAATCTTCTCCTAACGAACGGGTCTTGCTAAGACTGTAACAACATCCCCGCGACCAACGCAACCATGGCACCCGAGCTCACTGGAACCTTGAAGAAGATCAAGGATTCCGGCTCTATCACCATCGGATACCGCGACTCATCGATCCCTTTCTCCTACCACGCCGGGGGTTCTCAGCCCATCGGCTACTCCCATGACCTGGCAACCGCAGTAGTCGAGGCTCTCGGCCGCGAACTAGGAATGACAACTACCCCAAAAATTCACTACCAGCTATGCACATCTCAAACTCGCATCCCGCTGGTCCAGAACGGTACCGTCGATCTCGAATGCGGCTCAACTACCGACAATGAAGAACGCCAGGCGCAAATCGCATTTTCGACGAGGTTCTTCGAGAGTAGTGTGCGCCTACTGGCGAAGGTTAAAGACGGCCAGCCGTTGTGCAAAGACTTCTCGGACCTCAAGAGCAAGATGTGGTCACTACTGCTGGCACCACGTCCGAACGACTCATCAAGGCCATGAACGTCGACAAGTCCATGGGCATGAATGTTGTCAGCGCCAAAGACCACGGAGAAGCGTTCAGCATTCTCGAGGGTGGTCGTGCCGTGGCGTTCATCTCCGACGATGTGCTTCTGGAAGGCCAGAAAGCAAAGGCGAAGAGGCCGGCGGATTGGATCGTCACTGGCACTCCGCAGTCGACCGAGTACTATGGCTTCGGGATGCGCCCCGACGACGCTCCATTCAAGAAAGCGGTTGATGATGCTTTGGCGAGCTACTTCAAGTCTGGCAATGCGAAGAAGTCTTACGAGAAGTGGTTCGAGTCACCGATTGCACCGCGGGATTTCAACATCAAGTTGGACAAGAGTGATTGGCTTAAGAAGTTGATTGGGTAGTATACATGGGGTATTAAACTCGCTGAATACAGTGCCTGCTTCTCGATAGACATCATCACACTGTTACCCTGAACAAACCAAAACTAATCTCCACCGTTCGTTATCCTTCAATATTCGGTATTCATCCCACTATACACCCAAACTTCAATCCTCTCTAACCAAGATGTGTGTGCACAATTCACTGACCAAGCGGAGCCAGCTTATGGAAAGCATTGCGACGAGCATTGCGCGCCGCACTACACTTCTCGTGGGCATCAGTCACAACATCCCAGAACTCCAACATGAATGGACGATCCCAACGGCTCTGCCACTCCGCATCCCACTCCGCATCTCCAGTCTTCCTCCCATCCTGCATGGTGGTTCTGAGCAGCTGCGTATCGTACCAGTCACACTTGTCAATCGACTGCTTCGCATGCGAAAGTGTGTTCACGTTGAATTTGAGCCAAGCTGTGAAGAGTTGGATGAGCTCCCAGAGTCGATTGCCCCGCCTGTACCAATGGAAGGCGGCTGTGAGGTGGTGGTGCACGCGGCATTTGTCTGTCTCCTGCAGCTTCGTGACCTCCGCGGACGAGCAGTTGGCGAAGAGCTCTTCAAGAGGATCAAAATCGAAGTCGTAGACTTGGAGGAGGACGGACACATTTTCAGTCATGAGTTTGCGCCACGCGGCTGCGCGGAATTCATCTCTGGCTTGGTGGGAGACGCCAACGATACTATGGTCCGTCTTGATGAGAGTGGTGGGTTGGTAGACGGAGTTTTTCTCGGCGATCACGTCGTCAGGGGTGTGCTCGAGGCGAGGCGGGCGGCCGATCCAGGCGTTCTCGGTCATTGAGGCGTAGATGTAGATTTCATCGCGGAGCTCGCGTGGCAGGCGGAAGAAAGGGAAGACTGTGGAGTCTGTAGCTGATGATGCAGTGGGCGGGCTCGAAAGCGCTTCCTTCGATGGGTGCGTCGTGCTTGTTGCAGAGGAAAAATCGACATTGCGTGCGATCGCGTCGGCCTGTGATGAGGCTTCGGACTCCTGCGTTGAGACTCCTGTTGCATGTCTGCTGGGTACCTGAGCCGTTTGAAGGTTGATCTGGCCCGAAGCCTTTTCGCGGTTCAGCGCACGCGACATGTTGAGAAGAGTAGCCTTGGTAGCGAGGATGTGTGTGGCGTACAATCGCAGTTTCGGAAGAAGTGCAACTCGTGCGGCAATATGAGTTGAGTGATCTGCACCGAGGACTTGACCCAGGTCGGAAAGGTGGGTGTGAGTCTGTGAGAGTTCTGGAAAGGGAGAACCGCGTTTAGGAAAGAGAATCGGACCACGCGACTGAAGCCGTGAGATGACGTGTAGCTTTGAGCGCGGGAATAAGTGAAAGAACACGAGTAGGGCGAACCTAAATTTGTGCCTGCAGTCACTCACTGTGTATCAGCCCATTTGCAATGATCCCGACGGCCAGAGGTAGTATCAAACAATGAATGTACTCGTTCGCGGGAACTATTCAATTATCAGCTCCATTCATCACTCACTCCACTCCACAGTAACACCCCTCTCAACACTCTCCATCGCCAACTCAATAACCCTAATCCCCATCCTCGCCTCCTCCGGCTTTACAACCACTTCCTTCTCGCCCTTGATCGCAGCCACAACATCCCTATAATATTCCACATACGACCCCCTCTCGCTCGCCAGTCTCCCACTCCACAATCCATCCTCCTGACTCTGACTCTGCGAATCGTCGAATTGCTTCTTGGTGAAAAGCTCGCCGTGGTACTTCTCCGGCTCGATACCGTAGGATGGGTCGGAGGGTTTGAGGTTGGCGAAGAGCTGGTCGATTTGGGGGTCTTCGCCGTTCTGTGGGGAGGTCAGTCAGTAAGACCTATCACCACTCATGCAATCTCACGAAAAGTCATCCACAAACCTTCAAAAACGTCCCCTCCCTCCCCCTAACCATAAACTTCACCTGCCTCTCCATCGGCAACGTGCTCACAATCGTCGTCTTGACCGTACAAACCAAATCCCTCCTCTCCCCACCATCAGCATACTGCAACACAACCGTAAACGAATCATCAGCCCTCCCTCCCTTCTCCCTCAACACCCTCGTGAAAGCCGTCACACTAGCAGGCTTGCCAAAAAGCAACAACGTCTGATCGAGACTGTGCGTGCCGAGACCGTACAACATCCCCTGGCCGGGGACAGGTTCCGGGGAGGTCCAATTTTGGACCCAGGCTGGGTTGTCCATGTCGTAGTGGTTTTGGAATTCGGTGATTTCGCCCAAGCAGCCGGACGAAATGACGTGCTGGAGGGTGCGGAAATCAGAATCGTAGCGTCGGTTTTGGAAGACGGTGAGGAGTTTGCCTGTTTCCTTTGAGGTTTTGATCAGGGCGTCGGCTTCGCGGGAGGTTGTTGTGAAGGGCTTTTCGACGACGACTGGGAAGGGAGTGGTTAGCGGCTGTCGTTTATGGTGGTCTGAGCAGTGGGATATCACCATGTTTGCCACTCCTCATAGCCTTCTCCGCGAACTCCGCGTGGTTATCAGAGCTCGTGCAAACGATGACAAGCTCGATCTCCGAGTCTGCGAAGAACTCGTTTGCGGTGCGGTAGTGTTTCGCGTTCGGATAATCGACAGTGCAGTGCTTGCCAGCCTCGACACCCTTCTTATCGGCAGGAGCTTCGGCGCGTTGCAAGAAAGCATACACTTCCAGGTCAGCGTTCGGGGTGATGAATGGCAAGTGGAAGCATTTGGTGGAGAAGCCATAGCCCATGAGGCCAACCTTGATTGGTGCCATGGTTTCAGGATTGTAGGTTGATCGGATTAAGACTTTTGAAGAGCCGCACGGAGACTTGGCCGTTTTAATGGAAGTCTGTTGAAGGTGAGGAGTCTCGGGAGCACAGCTATCTGATAGCCGTCTAGGCGATTCAGGCTAAATCGTTTGAGGGGAAGGTCGAGATGTCAGGATAAGACGGGTTATCATCAATCAGAGCAATCGAGAAGTAGGGAAGTCCAGCCTGCGTGTTGGGAGCATCGGCATTGGGATACACCGATACAGCTGCTCTGGCGCGGCTGAAGTGGCTCTCAGAGGGCTGGCAGGGTAGAAAATCTCAGTGCTACAGCATTGGAACGACGGTGCGTGCATGAGGCCTCTCACGAATGAATCAGTCTTAGAACGTCTGCAAAACCGTGATGTATATTTCTATTCCATTTCGTATACATACGCTCACTTCTTCTTTGTTGATCCAGCACTGCTAGGCTTTCCAGACAAGAACCCAGCCAAATCGAAGTTCTGAATCTGGGCAGCAGTACCTTCAGCACCACCAAATGTGTTCTGCTGCATCTCCTCCATCTCCTTCTTGGTCTCCTCGTCCACTGTGACCAGTCAGTTAAGCGCTCCCTGCAGCATACGCAGCTGCACAAGCAGCTCCAGAAATACGTACTGTTCTCCATCAGCTTAGGCATGCCAAAGATCATAACCACCGAAACCAGACCCATCAAGATCATTGGGTTCTTGAAAATGCTCATAACGCTGAATCCACCTCTTGACTGGTAGAATTCCTTCTGCGCAGCCGGGCGGATGTCAACCTTCAGCTCGCCTTGCGCGGAGCCCAGGTAAGGGCCCTTGTTGCTCCATTCATTTCCGCGGAAAGTCTGCCACACGTGTACGATCTCTTGCGTGGCCTCGCCTTCGGTGTGACCGACGTCGACACGGTACGGCGTGAAGAAGTGGTCGCGGGCGTGGATTGCGAGCAGATAGCTGGACTCTGGTAGGGAGTCGAAGACGAAGGTGTTGTCGCGACGGAGAGGAGCGGAGAACTTGACACCAGGCGCGCCAATTAGTGTAGCGTGAGTTGAGGCTGGTAGTGTAGCTGGGTTCGGCAGAGCTGGAGAGTTCGGTGGGATGTTGATGGTGAGTTTGGCAGCGGATGCAAGGGCTGCGGCACCCAGGACCGAGAGGAAGGAGGAGAGGTGCATTTTAGAGGTGAAGTGGCAAGAGGATCTTGCAGCTACCTTATGTGTGATCGGTCGCGCGAAGGTGTCGTTGTGTCGCT